>Ga0207646_10000668_pt1 | contig 44376 bp, 59 predicted proteins | sample KBSK5502metaG_FD_184343 | JGI IMG/M metagenome (GOLD analysis project Ga0207646, IMG submission 184343) | Corn, switchgrass and miscanthus rhizosphere microbial communities from Kellogg Biological Station, Michigan, USA - KBS K5-50-2 metaG... | ecosystem: Host-associated > Plants > Roots >...
ACGGGCACGGACAGCTTCTTGATCTCCTCGACGACGGCCTCCACGGCCTTCTCGATTCCGACCTTCAGCTGCATCGGGTTGGCGCCCGCGGTGACGTTGCGGAAGCCTTCGCCGATCATGGTCTGCGCCAGGATCGTCGCCGTCGTGGTGCCGTCACCGGCGACGTCGTTGGTCTTGGTCGCCACCTCGCGCAGCAGCTGCGCTCCGGTGTTCTCCATGGGGTCCTTGAGCTCGATCTCGCGCACGATCGTCACGCCGTCGTTGGTGACGGTCGGAGCGCCGAACTTCTTCTCGAGGACCACGTTGCGGCCTTTAGGGCCAAGCGTGATGCGTACCGACTGCGCGACGGTGTCGATCCCCTTCTTGAGATGCTGCCGCGCATCTACGTCGAATGTGACTTGTTTCGCCATATGTTTCCCTCTTCTATGCTCCTGACTTCTTCTTCTTGCCGTTCGCGCCGACCACGGCCAGCACGTCCTTCTCGGAGACGATCAAGTACTCGATCTCGTCGAGCTTGAATTCGTTGCCGGCGTACTTGGCGTAGAGCACCTTGTCGCCGACCTCCAGCTCCATCGGCACCTTGGTGCCGTTGTCCAGGATCCGCCCGGTGCCGACCGCCTCGACGATGCCTTCCTGCGGCTTCTCCTTGGCGGTGTCCGGAAGCACGATCCCGCTCTTTGTCCTCTCTTCACGCTCGACCGGCTTGACTACGACCCGGTCGCCCAACGGTCTCAGGTTCATGTGCAGCCCTCCTCAGCTGTCCGTGGTTGGCACTCCCCAGCCACGAGCGCTTAGCACTCTGGCAGGTCGACTGCTAAATAGTAGTACGAAGCCGCTCGCGGCCGCTAAACGTCCTCCGGGGGCGTTCTTTCGGCTTCGTCGATGATCCGCCGGGCGCGCGAGGCCTGGCCCGCCGGCACCATCACCTGGGCGTCGAGGATGGGTCCGATCCGCATGTCCTGGAAGGACTCCGCCTCGACGCCCTGGGCCTGCAGGGCGGCGGCGATCACGTCCGCTTTCCACTGCGGACCCTTGAAGACGACCTCCCAGCCTTTGACTCGGGGCATGGCTTACCAGCTTAGGGAGGGATCGACCTCGGCTGGGAACCGGCCGCCGTAGTAGCCGGCCGCGGCGATCATGGCCGCGTTGTCGGTGCACAGCTCAAGGGCCGGCATGGTCAGGCGCGCCCGCGTGCCGACCACCTCGGCGGCCCGGCGGCGCAGGAGGGTGTTTGCCGCCACCCCGCCCGCGACCACGACCTCGGTCACCGGCGCCAATTCGAGGGCGTGGTCGAGCTTCTCCAGCAGTGACTCGACCACCGACTGCTCGAAGGATGCCGCCAGGTCGGCCCGGTCCTGCTCGGTGACCGACTCGCCGAGGTCGCGCAGCCGGTACAGAAGCGCGGTCTTGACGCCGCTGAAGCTGTACTCGAGGCCGGGGAGAGAGGGCTTCGGCAGCGGCTGGCGCCCCGGATCGCCCTGGCGGGCGAGCCGGTCGAGGGCGGGGCCGCCCGGGAAGCCGAGGCCGAGCATCCGCGCCGCCTTGTCGAAGGCCTCGCCGGCCGCGTCGTCGCGTGTGCGGCCGATGACCTCGAAGCGGCCGTGCGCGGGCATGCGGACCAGGTCGGAGTGGGCGCCGCTCACGACCAGGCCGAGGAGGGGCGGCTCGAGGTCAGGGCGGCCAAGCATCGCCGCGTAGATGTGGCCCCAGAGATGGTTGGCGCCCGTCAGGGGCTTGCCCCATGCGACGGCGAGGCCCTCCGCCACGCCGACGCCGACGAGTAGGCAGCCGACCAGGCCGGGACCGCGCGTGACGGCAAGCTGGTCGAGGTCCGCTGGCTGGACGTTCGCCTTCTCGAGGGCAAGCTCGAGGAGTTGTGGCAGCCGTTTCAGATGGTCGCGGGCGGCGAGCTCGGGGACGACGCCTCCGAACTCTCTGTGCACGTCGACCTGGGAGTGGATGACGTTGGACAGGACTCGGCGGCCATCTTCAACGACGGCGACGGAAGTTTCGTCGCAGCTGGTTTCAATCCCAAGCGTCAGCATCGCAGCCCCTCCGGCGCTTCGCGCCACCTCCCCATGAATGGGGAGGACAAGGCTCCTCAGCCGTCCTTGGTCAGTAGTTCGCGGCGGAGGCCGCGGACCTCGGACTCGATCCGCTCGAGGTTGGCCTCGTACGCCTTGCGGAACCGAGGCGAGTGGATGGAGTCGGACCACATCACGATCGCGTCCTCTCCGTTGTCCGTGTAGTAGCCCTTGCGCCGGCCAATGACCTTGAACCCGAACGATTCGTACATCTTCATCGCGTTGTCGTTCGTGGTCCGGACCTCGAGCGTCACCCACTTAGCGCCCATGTCGTAGGCCGCCTGGATGAGGCCCGCGAAGATGATCCGTCCATACCCGCGATGCTGGAGGTCGCGGCGGACGCCGATGGTCGTGACGTGCGCCTCGTCGTACATCCGCCACATGCCGCCGTAGCCGATGATCGTCGGGTCGAAATCGGCGCCGCGATGGCCGGCCGGCCGCTCGGCGGGACCTTCCTGGCGCAGGACGACGTAGTGCGCGCTCGCGCGCGAGGCCAGCTCACCGTAGTAGGCGTTGCGCGGCCAGGGCGTGGCGAAGATCTCGCGCTCGATCTCCTGGACCGTGTTGACGTCGGCCTCGCGCATCAGCTCCAGCAAGAGCTGCTGCCTGATCTGAACCATTTAGGGCTTCGGGGAGAAAGACTGCATGTATTCGATCTCGAGATTACGATACGGCACTTCGCGGGCCGTCCTGAGGAGGATTTCGGCCGCCTCGACGAACGTGCGCAGCTCGTCGTCCGGCTTGAAACGATGCCCGGCCGTCTCGAGGGAGCGGCGGTCGGCCACGTTGCCGGCCAGGTCGTGGGAGGTCGGAATCGCCGCCGGCTCGGCAAGGCGGGGCGGTTCGCCCGGCACCTTGAAGTAGTACCTGCCCCGACCCGCGTCGACGACCGCGGTCACCGGCTCGGCGGTGCGCGCGGCCTGGATGTCCAGCGTTGGCAGGGGGACAATGGGGATGCCCAGGCCCATCGCCAGGCCCAGCCCGAACGAGACCCCGACCCGCAGGCCGGTGAACGACCCCGGCCCGCTGGCGACCGCTACTTTCGACAGCGTTCTCGACCGAACGAGCTCTTTGACCAGCTCGCGGTCGAAGCGCGGGGCGCTGAGCTCGCGGGTCTCTTCGGCGTCGATGGTCGCGACCGTCGCGACGCTCGGCGAAGACGTGTCAATGACCAAGATCATTTTCGGTCCGGATCAGGCGGCGATCGCCGCCGAGGTGCTCGATGTGGATCCGTGCGGCCGCATCGACAACCATGCGGTCGCCCCATTCGACGACGACTGCACCCCGGTCGGCAAGCTCCTCGAGGCCGAGGTCGCGGAGCTCCGCGTTGTTCTCGACGCGGTACAGGTCGACGTGGGCGAGCTGGACGCGGCCGGCGTAGATGCGAACCAGCTGAAAGGTGGGGCTGGCGACGTCCGCCTTCGAGCCCGTGCCCTGCGCGACGCCGCGGACGAAGGTGGTCTTCCCCGCTCCCAGCTCGCCCGTCAGCAGGACGACGTCGCCCGGCTGCAGCCGCTCACCGAGCAGCATGCCTGCGCGCTCGGTCTCGGCCGGCGAGCTGCTGACGAGCTCAGGCAAAGTGGTCGTAGCCGGTGGTCTCAAGCTCGGAGCCGATCACTATGACCTCGTCCTCGGCGGTCATCCGGCCGACAACATGAAGGCCGGCGTCGCGAACGGTCTCCTCCGGCCCCACACAGACCAGCTGTGCCTCCTCCCCGCTCGTCAGCGCTTCCTCCAGCTCGGCGCCTTCGGCGCGCGGGACGGACGCCGCCTCGAGGATGCAGCCGACGTCTGACATCGCCGCGAACTTCTCCATCTCGCGCACGAGACCATCTGAGATGTCGCCGCAGGCGAGGCCCAGACGGTTGAGGCGCATTCCGTCCTCGATCAGGGGGACCAGCCGGAACGGCCTTCGCTCGCGCAGCGCGACCGCCGCGGCGCCGAGCGGGCCGGTGACGCCGACGGTCCAGCCCGGCTTCGCGCCGGCTCGAGGCAGCGGCCGCGTCTCGGTGCGACCGGCGACGGTGAGCGAGAGCACCGCCGGTCCGGCAGTCGAGCTCAGGTCTCCGCCCGCGATCTCCAGGTCGAACCGCGAAGCGAGCGATGACATGCCGGCGTAGAGGCCGGTCACCGAGTCAACGTTCCATGTTTCCGGGACGGCCATGGCGACGAGCGCCCACTCGGGGCGCGCGCCCTTCGCCGCCAGGTCGCCCAGGGCAAGCGCCAGGGAGCGCCAGCCCGCGTCCTCGGGACTCATCCACGCGAGGTCGAAGTGCACGCCTTCGACGAACATGTCGACACTGGCGACCAGGAAGTGGTGGCCGTCATGGATGACGGCGGCGTCGTCTGTACCCGCGCCCGCGCTGAGGTAGGGCCGAAGACGTTCGAGCAGGCCGAGCTCTCCGAGTCCGCGCAGGCTCACGGGGTCAGCATTGCACGGAGGCGGCGGACGGCCTCCTCGGGGTCGGGCGCGTCGGCGACGGCGCGGACGACGCACGCGCGGTGGATGCCGAGCGCGGTGAGCAGTGCGATGTTCGACTCGTCGATCCCGCCGATGGCGAAGACCGGGATCGTCACTGCCTCCATCAGATCCGCCACGCCTTCCGGTCCGATGACCTCCTTGTTCGGTTTAAGCGGCGTGGCGAACGCCGGACCGCAGCCGACGTAGTCCGCGCCCGGCTGGACCGCGTCCGCCGTCGAGGCCGAGACGCCGACCAGCAGCCGGTCGCCGGCCACCTTCCGGGTCGAGTCGACGGTCAGGTCGTCGGGGCCGAGGTGGACGCCGTCGGCGCCACACATCAGGGCGATGTCGACGTAGTCGTTGACGATGAAGAGCGCGTCGCCGACCACGTCGCGCATGTCGCGCGCCAGGGTCAGCAGCTCGCCACGAGCCATCCCCTTTTGGCGGAGCTGGATCACGTCTGCCCCACCACGGACGGCCGCCGCGGCGATTTCGAGCACACGCTCGCGCTGAGTGTCCGGCGTGATGACGTAAAGCCTGGCCCGCTGGAGCTTCAGCTGAGGATCTGGCGCAGCTTTTCCCGGAACGCGACCGGAGCCGTGTCGCAGTCGCACGAATGCTTGACCACGCGCTTGAGGTGCTCCTGGAACTCGTAGTGCTCCATACAGTCCGGGCATCCCTCGAGGTGAAGCTGGACCTCCAGCGCCTCGGTGTTGGTCAGCTCACGGTCGACGAAGCGGTCGAGCTTGTCACCGCACTCTTGACATCTCATAGCTGTGACACCTGTGCAGAGCCGCCTGGGCGCACGATACCCGATTCGATGGCGTAGTCATAGAGGGATTTTTGAAGCTGCTGGCGAGCCCGGTGGAGGCGGGACATGACGGTCCCGATGGGCACCCCCAGGGCCTGGGCGGCGTCCTTGTACGAGAAGCCTTCGACGTCGACGAGCAGCACCACCTCGCGGTGGAGCGTGGGCAGCTTGTCCACGGCGGCCACCACCTCCGAGGCTGCTATTTTGTCGAGCACGTCTGACTCCGGCCTGGCCCCCTCGTCGCGAAGCTTGTCGTAGAGGACGAAGTCGCCGACGTCGTCCAGGCTGACGTCGTCCTTGCGCGCACCCTTGAAGCGGTCCCAGAACAGGTTGCGCATGATGGCGAACAGCCAGGCCTTCATGTTCGTGCCTTGCTGGTAGCTGTGCTGATAGCGCAGGGCGCGGAGGTAGGCCTCCTGGACGAGGTCCTGCGCGGCGTCCGGGTCATGAGTTAGCCGGAGCGCGCCCCTGTACAGAGTGTCGAGGTGGGTCAGCGCCTCCTCCGCGAAGGCGGTTTGGGCGGCGGGTTCCGCCATCAGTAGAGCCAGTTTAGGAGTACCTGCCTTTTACCAATCCGGAACGGGTGCCCGGCTGCATGTATTCCGAGGCTGTTGAGCTGGCTGAAGCAGCCTTTTCGTCGTAAATATCTCGCAAATGCTATGTTTGTCGGCAGATGGCCGAGCATCTCCGAATCAGCGACGCCGCCCGGCTGCTCCGGGTGAGCCCCGACACGGTGAGGAGGCTGGTCGACTCCGAGCGGATCAAGACCACCAGGACGCGGGCTGGACGCCGGCAGATCGACCCCACCGCGCTGGCCACCTACATGGCCTCGCTGCCCAGGCCCACGCCGGCGCCCGTGGCCTCGGCGCGCAACCGCTTCGAGGGCATCGTCACGCGGGTCTTGAAGGACGGCGTGATGGCGCAGGTCGAGCTCCAGGCCGGGCCGCACCACATCGTGTCCCTCATCTCGCGAGAGGCGGCGGACGAGCTGAAGCTCAAGCCGGGCGTGCTGGCCGTGGCGTCGGTCAAGGCGACGAACGTCGTCATCGAGCTGCCGCGAAGCTGATGCGCAAATTCGTCGTCGTTCTCGGACTGCTGGCCCTGGCGTGCGGCGGGTCGCCCAGCGGTAGCGCGCCTCCCACGATCGACGTGTTCGCGGCAGCTTCGCTGACCGACGCTTTCAAGGCGATCGGAGGCTCGTTCCACGGCGCAAGCGCGCGGTTCAACTTCGCCGGCACGCCGACCCTCGTGACGCAGATCGAGCAGGGGGCGCACGCCGACGTGTTCGCGTCGGCCGACACCACCAACATGGACAAGCTGAAGGCCGACGGTTTCGTGTCAGGCGAGCCGAAGGTGTTCGCCCACAACCAGCTGGAGATCGTGGTCGGCGCCAGCAACCCGAAGGGCATCACGTCCCTCAGCGACCTGGCCAGGCCCGGCGTCATCTACATCTCGGCCGCTCCGACCGTGCCGGCGGGCAAGTACGCGGCGCAGGCTCTGGCGAAGGCCGGCGTGACCGTGCATCCGCGGAGCCTGGAAACCGACGTCAAATCGGTGGTCAGCAAGATCGAGCTCGGTGAGGCCGACGCCGGCATCGTCTACACGACCGACGTGAAAGCGGCCGGGACGAAGGTCACGGGCGTGCAGATCCCGGACGCGTACAACGTGGTGGCGACCTATCCGATCGTCGTGGTGAAAGGCACGGGGAACGCGACGGCCGCGAGCGCGTTCATCGATTACGTGCTCTCCGCCGAGGGTCAGGCGAAGCTGGCGTCGTTCGGGTTCCAGTGAGGCGCGAGAAAGCGCCGCTGTGGATCGGCCTCCTGGCCGCGCTGGGCGCGGCCTTTTTCATCATTCCGCTGGTCGGGCTGGTGGTGAGGGCGCCCTGGGGCGATGCGGCTCGGTCGCTGACCTCCGCAGACAGCCTCGAGGCGTTGAAGCTCTCGTTGATCGCATCGCTTTCTTCGACGGCTCTGGCGCTCGTGCTCGGAGTGCCGCTTGCGTGGGTGTACGCGCGCGTTGACTTTCCGGGCCGCGCGGTCGTGCGGGCGCTGACGACGCTGCCGATGGTGCTGCCGCCGGTCGTGGGCGGCATCGCGCTTCTGCTCGCATTCGGCCGGCGCGGTCTTCTGGGGTCGTGGCTCGCTCTGGTGGGCGTTTCACTGCCGTTCACGACGGCGGGGGTGGTGCTGGCGGAGACGTTCGTCGCCATGCCGTTCCTTGTCTTGACGGTGGAAGCCGGGCTGCGTTCGATGGACCGGCGGTACGAGGACGCGGCGCGGACGCTGGGGGCCCGGCGGTGGACGGTGTTCACGCGCGTGACGCTGCCTTTGATCGCGCCGTCGATCTTCGCCGGGGCGGTCCTGTGCTGGGCCCGGGCGCTGGGGGAGTTCGGGGCCACGATCACCTTCGCGGGCAACTTCCCAGGGGTCACGCAAACGATGCCGCTGGCGGTCTACCTGCTGCTGGAGACGAACAACCCCCAGGGCTCGTACGTGCTCAGCCTGGTGCTGCTCCTCGTTTCCCTGGCGGTGCTGGTCGGCCTCCGGCACAGGTGGCTCGGATCGGCGTGAGCCTGTCGGTCGACGCGCACCTCTCGCTTGGCGTTCTTCGTCTCGACATGCAGTTCACGCTCGAGGAGGGCGAGGTGGTGGCGCTGCTCGGGCCGAACGGCGCGGGCAAGACGACGCTCCTGCGGGCGATCGCGGGCCTGCTGCCGCTTGCGTCTGGACGCGTGGTGCTGGACGGGAGGGTGCTCGAGGACGCGGCCTCGCGCGCCTACGTACCGACCGAGGAGCGGTCGATCGGTTTCGTGTTCCAGGACTACCTGCTGTTTCCGCACCTGAGCGTGGTCGACAACGTGGCGTTCGGGGTGCGGTCGCGCGCGGTGGCTGCGGAGTGGCTGGAACGGATGGGACTGTCGCGTTACGCGTCGGCTCGGCCGGCCGCGCTCTCGGGAGGCGAGCGACAGCGCGTGGCGTTGGCTCGGGCGCTGGCGCCGGGTCCGCGGGTGCTCCTCCTCGACGAGCCATTGGCAGCCCTCGACGTCTCGGCGCGCGCGGATGTGCGGCGCGACCTGAAAGCGCATCTTTCTGCGTTTCGCGGTGTGCGCCTGCTGGTGACGCACGACCCCCTGGAGGCGGTCACCCTGGCAGACCGGCTGATCGTCATGGAGCAGGGCAAGCATGTGCAGAGCGGTACGCCCGTCGAGGTCACTGAGCGGCCGCGGTCGCGCTACGTCGCGGACCTGGTGGGGGTGAACCTGCTGCGCGGGCTCGCCGACCACGGCGCGGTGCGCGTGGGATCCGCCTTGGTGGCCGCGGCCGGCGCCGACTCGGGCGAGGTGTTCGCGGTCGTCCACCCTCGGGCGGTGGCGCTCCATCGCGCCCGCCCGGAGGGAAGTCCAAGGAACGTGTGGCAGGGGCGGGCCGGCGGGATCGAGCTGCTGGGGGATCGGGTTCGGGTCCGGATCGAGGGCGAGGTGCCGATGGTGGCGGAGGTGACGCCGGGCGCGCTGGCCGAGCTGGGTTTGGTCGAAGGGACGCCGGTGTGGCTGTCGTTCAAGGCGACCGACGTGGCTGTGTACCCGGCCTAGCTCGCGATTTTGATTCCGCACGATTGCGCGGAAACGTTCGGAATTTCGTTCGAATTCGGCTCGATTGCGCGGAAACGTGCGGAATGCGGAGAAAGGGCGTCGACTCAGGAGGCGTCGGCTGGCGAGTGGCGGCGCTCCACTCGCGGGCCGATCGACGTCAGCACCTCGTATGAGATCGTGCCCGACCACTCGGCCACCTCTTCGGCCGTGATCACCTGCTCCCCGTCGCGGCCGATCAGCGTCGCGGTGTCCCCCACCTTCACGCCCGGCACGTGCGTCACGTCGAGCGTGATCGCGTCCATGCTCACCATCCCGATCAGGGGCGCGCGGTGGCCGCGTACCAGCACGTGGCCGCGATTCGAGCGCGCGCGGTGCACCCCGTCGGCGTAGCCGATCGCGACCGTGGCCACCTGCGTCGTTCCTTTCGCCGTCCACAGCGCACCGTAGCCCACGGTCGCTCCTTTCTCAACGGTCTTCAGGTGCGTCACCACCGACCGCAGCGACAGCGCGGGGCGCGTGCCCGGCCACTCGCAGCCGTAGATCGAGATCCCGCAGCGCACCGCCTCCAGCGCGAAGTCCCGATGATTCAGCGCGCCGGCGGAGTTGCACGCATGCCGCATCCCCGGACTGACCTCGAAGTGCGACAGCGTGTCGAGGAACAGGTCGAACTGCCGGCGCGTCGTCGCCTCGTCCGACTCCGCCTTCGCGAAATGAGTCCACGTCCCCGCCAGGCGGGTGCCGCGCGACTCCGCGATGTGCAGGGCGAGCGCCGGCGCCTCCTCCGGCGCGCACCCGAAACGGCCCATCCCGGTGTCGATCTTCAGGTGAACGGGCACTGGCTCTCTCGATCCGGAGAGCGCCTCGGCGACCTCGCGACTCGACACCCCAATGCTGCAGCCGGTCGAGGCGGCCGCGCTCGCCTGCGACGGCAGCACGCCGCCCATGACCAGGATCTGGTCCGGGTCGACCAGGCCGCGCAGCTGCGCCGCCTCCTCGAGGGTCGCGACCGCGAGCCCACTGGCGCCGCCCTCGAGCGCCGCGTGCGCGACCGGCACGGCTCCGTGCCCGTAACCGCCGGCCTTCACGACCGCAAACACCTTTGTCCCGCGCGGCAGGTGCGCGAGGATGCGCTCGCAGTTGGCGCTGACGGCGCCGAGGTCGACCTCCGCCCAGCGTAGGGAAGACTTCAAGAGCGTGCGGCGACGGGGTTCCGCAGCAGATTCGCGAGATCGGCGGACGGAGCCAAGGAATGGGTGGCGCTAGGAGGAGCGCATCCGGAGGATGCGTGACGACGCGGCGCCGGGCCCCATGACGCAGGCTTCAGCGCCGCAGGCGCCCGCCCGCCTAGCTCGCGAAGATGCAAGGAATCCTCCGGCGCCACAGGCTCAAAGGCCGCCCACGCGCAGGAGGTTCATGACGAGCGGGATCTCGGTCAGCAGGTCGCTCGCGAGAAGGCCGGAATCGCCGATGCGCGCCGAGATGCGCCGCCCCGCGGCCGCGTGCACGTACACGCCGGTGACCGCCGCCGCGAACGGGTCCGATCCCTGCGCGATCAGGCCGCCGATGATCCCGGACAGCACGTCGCCCGTCCCGCCGCTCGCCAGCGCCGGCACCTCGTGCGGGTCTTCGCTGACGCGGCCGTCCGGGTGCGCGACCACGGTGTGCGCCCCCTTCAAGACGATCACCGCACCCCACTCTTTGGCGGCTTTCCGCGCCACGGCGGGGCGGTCGGCGTTGATCTGCTCGGCGGTCTTGCCTGTCAGCCGGGCCATCTCACCAGGATGCGGGGTCAGGACGCGGTTCGGGCCGAGCTTGCCCTTTGAGCGCGGCGAGTCGGCCAGCGCGTTCAGGCCGTCAGCGTCGATGACCAGCGGGCACTTCGCGTGGACGGCGAGGTCCACCGACAGGCGCCACGTCGAGCTGTCCCGGCCGAGCCCCGGACCGATGATCCCGACCTGGGCCGCTACCAGCTGGCGCAGGATCGAGTCGTAGGCGGCGTGACCGACCGCGCCCGGCGCAACCTCCGGCACGGGGGTGGCCATCACCTCGGTGCACTTGGCGGCCAGGATGGGATAGATCGTGTCCGCGACCAGCAGCCTCACGAGGCCGGCGCCGGAACGCGCGGCGGCGGTCGAGGAAAGGTAGGCGGCGCCCGTCAGGCCCAGGCTCCCGGCGAGCACGACCGCTGTGCCGAAGGTTCCCTTGTGCGCGTCCTTCGGCCGGCGCGGGATGGCCACGGCGTCGGGGGCGGGGAGCATGCCGGCGGCGTCGGAGATCTCGAGGTGCGCCGTGGCCACGGCCAGTCGGCTGTGGTGCGTGATGCTGACCTCTACCTGCGCCCCGCGGTCGTCGCCGAGCAGGCGTGCGCGGGGCGCTCCGTTGGGGCCCGGGAGGACCTCGATCTTGCGGCGCGGGAAGCAGATGCCCGTGCCGTCGAAGCACTTGATGACAGCCTCCTTGGCCGCCCAGCGGCCGGCGAGGCGCTCATCGCTGCCGGCGCAGTAGGCGATCTCGGCGGGGGTGTAGACCTTGGTCAGGAAGCCGGGGCCGGAGCGCTTGACGGCAAGGGCGATCCGGTCGACCGAGACGGCGTCGACGCCAATTCTCTGCACGGCAGAGACCAGCTTAAGCCCCTCTCCCCGACCCTCTCCCCGAAGGGGAGAGGGAGACAGCCATTACTCGACGGTGACGCTTTTGGCGAGGTTCCTCGGCTGGTCGACGTCCTGTCCCAGCTTGGTCGCAACGTCGTACGCGAACAGCTGCAGCATCACGGTGTTGAGGATCGCCGACACCGACTCCTCCACGACCGGCATCTCGAACACGTCGGTCGCGACGTCGTTCAGCGACCGGTCGCCCTTCGACACGAGCGCGAGCACCGGCGCATTGCGCGCGACGATCTCGTGCACGTTGCTGACCATCTTGTCCTTGGTCGAGCTGGCGGTGCAGACCGCGACGACCGGAAACTGGTCGTCGAGCAACGCGATCGGGCCGTGCTTGAGCTCGCCGCCCGACGTGCCCTCGGCGTGGACGTACGAGATCTCCTTGAGCTTCAGCGCGCCCTCGAGCGCGACCGGGTAGCCGAGGCCGCGGCCCGCATACATGAAGTTGCGGTACTTGCTGTATTTGTCCGCCAGGGCCTGGATCTCTTTGTCGCGGGCGAGAATCGCCTTGACGTGCTCGGGCAGCTCGCGCAGCGCGTCGACGAGCTCCCGCCGGCGCTCGAGCGAGATGCGGCCGTTGGCCGTCGCCAGGCGCATCGCCAACAGGTAGAGGCTGACGAGGTGGGAGTTGAAGGTCTTCGTCGATGCGACGCCGATCTCGGGCCCGGCGTGCAGGTAGATCGCGCCGTCCGCGTCGCGCGCGGCCGAGCTCGCGATGACGTTGGTGACCGCGACCGTGAGCGCGCCGCGCTCCTTTGCCTGGTGAAGGGCGACCAAAGTGTCCGCCGTCTCACCCGACTGCGTGATCACGACGCTGAGGGCGTTGTCGCCGAACGTCGGCCGGCGGTAGCGAAACTCGGACGCGTCGACGGCGCGGGCGGGCATGCCGACCCAGTCCTCGAGGACGTACTCGCCGATCATCGCGGCGTGTAGCGAGGTGCCCATGCCGAGGAGGATCACCTCGCCGATGTTGCCGAGCCTGTCGTCGTCGGCCTCGAACTCGCGGAACGAGACGATCCCGTCGTCGGTGAGGCGGCCGCGCATCGCGTTGGCGAGCGCCTCGGGCGTCTCGTGGATCTCCTTCAGCATGAAGTGCGCGAAGCCGCCCTTCTGCGCCTGGGTCACGTCCCAGTCGACGTGGACGATCTTCGGCTTGACGGTCACGCCGTCGAGCGTCGAGACCTCGGCGCCGAGGGGCGTCACCGCCGCCACCTCTCCCTCGCCGAGCACGAGCACACGCTTGGTGTAAGGGATGATCGCCGTGATGTCCGAGGCGATGTAGAACTCCTTCTCACCCAGGCCGACGACCAGGGGCGCGTTGAGACGGGCGCCGACGAGCAGCTCGGGGTCGTCGCTCGAGAACATGGCCAGCGCGTAAGCGCCGTGAATGCGCTTGAGGGCCGCGCGGACGGCGGTGAGGAAGTCGCCCTTGTAGTACTTCTCGATGAGGTGCGGGACGACCTCGGTGTCGGTCTCGGAGGGGAACTCGTGGCCCTCCGCCTCGAGCTCGGCCTTCAGCTCGGCGAAGTTCTCGATGATCCCGTTGTGGACGACGAAGATCTTGCCGTGGCAGTCGGTGTGCGGGTGGGCGTTGATGTAGGTCGGCTTGCCGTGGGTGGCCCAGCGCGTGTGCCCGATGCCCAGGTTGCCGGTGGGCATGTTGGCCTGGAGCTTGGCGATCAGGGTGTCGACCTTGGCCTCGGACTTGGTGACGCTGGTCCGGATCGCCTGGCCAGACCTGGGCTGCTCGAGCACGGCGACGCCGGCCGAGTCATAGCCCCGGTATTCGAGTCGCTTCAGGCTCTCCATGAGGATGGGCGTCGCCTCGCGGCCGCCCAGGTAGCCGATGATCCCGCACATCTCTTTACCTCTACTACAACTCCGGGGACGGTTATTTCGACTGGGGTGGAACGGCTGCGGAAGGGGCTAGGTTACTCCTCTCCGCCCCTCACCCCGACCCTGCGCGCGAAGCGCGGGCAGGACGGGCGCGCCGGCGCGCCCCGCCTTTTGATCGCTCCCCGGAGGGGAGAGGGAGGTGCCACTAGGGCGATGGGCTTACGTTTGGGTTCCTGGAGATCGAGATCTTCACCGTGGCGTTGGCCACCGAGCCCGACACCCCCACCGGGTAGGGGATCGCGACCTGGAAGGTGGCGTCCGACGTGCTGCCGCTCAGGTCGAGCGGCGGCAGGACGATAGAGCGGACGCGCTGGATCACGGTGGGATCGCCGGTGATGGTCACGAACTGCGGAGTGATTGCGATCCCCGTCACCCGGTAGCCCTGCGGCGGCGGATTCGAGGGCTGGGCGTCCACCAGCGCGACCGGCGCGCTGGTCGTGCCCTGGACCGCCTCGGTGTGGATGTCGACCGACGTCACGTCGACCGTGGTCGTGGGGACCGTGCGGATGGAGAGGTCGAGCGTGCCGTTGGCGTTCGCCAGCGTGACCGACTGGTTGAGCGAGTCCTGGACCCCGATCGCGGTGCCCTGCAGGACCGCGACGGCTTTCAAGTTGGTCTCCCAGCTGACCGGGCCGCTGAACACGACCTTGCACGGGCTGCGATTGCCGGGCACGGAGGCGGTCGTGCACGAGGCGATGGTCTTGCTGGGATCCAGGTTCCAGCCTGGCGCCGCATGCGCGTTGACCTGCACCGGCAGGGTGACCGTCTGGTACGTGTCGACGGTCACCGCGATGGGGGCCGGCTGCTGCGGGATGTTGACGTTCTGAATCAGCGACCTGGCCTGGATGTTGAGTTTGACCGCCGACCCGGGCAGGGCCCGGGTCGCGTCCACGCTCGCGATGATGTTCGACGCGTCCGCCTTCTGGATCACGTCGGCCAGGCCGGTGATGGTGACCGGGATCCTGGGCGGCGGGTTGATGATCACGATGTTCGGCGGCACCGTGTAGCTGAGCGGAATCGTGACCTGGCGGGTCGTTGGCGGGTTCTGCGAGAACGCGACCGCGCCGAGGACAAGGACCGCGAGGCCGAGAGACAGCAGCTTGAGCCGCCACTCGTTGGTGATCCAGGACAGCATCAGCGGCGGAACCTGAAGCGGCCGTTGCCGTTCGGGGACGCAACCTTGATCGCCACGCGGCGGCGCAAGCTGTCGGGGTCGAGGTTGCGGCTGATCTTTCCCTCTTCGATCACGGAGATGTTTCCCGTCTCCTCGGACACTACGAGGACCAGCGCGTCCGAGGCCAGCGACAGGCCGAGCGCGGCTCGGTGGCGGGTGCCCAAACGCTCGCGGATGGTGCCCTCTTCAGGCAGTGGCAGCAGGCAGCCCGCGGCGATGATCCGGTTGCCGCGGACGATCACCGCCCCGTCATGCAGAGGCGAGTTGGGATAGAAAATCGACTGCAGCATCTCGGCCGAGATCTCGCCGTTGATGCGCACGCCGGTGGCGGCGTAGTCCTCGAGGCCGACGTCGCGTTCGAACGCGATCAACGCACCGGTGTGCTTGATGCTCAGGCGCTCGGCGGCGCGGATCGCCTCGGATATCGCCTGGTTGTACTGGCGCGTGTTGAACCGCGACAGCGGACGGCCGATGTGGCCGATGCGCCCGAGCTGGTCCAGCGCGCGCCGCAGCTCGGGCTGGAACATGACGATGACCGCGATGACGATGAAGAAGGTCGCGTTGCGGAACAGCCAGGACAGAAGGACCAGGTTGAGCGACGTCGAGACGACGCCAACGACGGCCAGGAGGATCAGCCCGACCACGATCTGCGTGCCCTGCGTCCCTCGCAGCAGGCGGAGCACCTGGTAGAGCAGGAATGTCACCACCACGACGTCGACGATCTCCAGCGGCCCAAGGTGGCGGACGACGTCGAGCAGCTGCGTCCAGTACTGGTCGAGGATGGCGCTCATTTGCCGAACAGCCCCGCCATCAGCGCCATCTGCGCGTAGAGCCGGTTCTCCGCCTGCTGGAACACGACAGAGCGGGGCCCGTCGATGACCTCGTCGGTCACCTCCTCGCCGCGATGCGCGGGCAGGCAGTGCATGAATACAGCCTCCGGCGCGGAGTCCATCAGACGCTGGTTGACCTGGTAGGGGCCGAAGACCTTCTGCCTCGGCGCGCGCTCGTCCTCCTGGCCCATGGAGGCCCAGACGTCGGTGTAGATGGCGGTCGCGTCACGAACGTCGATCTGGCTCGTCACGGTGACGTGATGTCTTCCGGAGTTGTTGCTGCGGGCGCGCTCGACGATGGCCGCGTCAGGGTCGTATCCCGGGGGCGTGATCACGGTCAGGGCAAAGCCCGCGAGCAGGGAGGCCTCGACGAGCGAGTTGGCGATGTTGTTGCCGTCGCCGATGTAGACGACCCGCTCCTTGGCGACGTCGCCGTGCAGCTCCTCCAGGGTCAGGAGGTCGGCGAGCACCTGGCAGGGATGCGAGTGGTCGGTCAGGGCGTTGATCACCGGCTTCTCCGACGCGCGCGCCAGCTGCAGCAGGTCCCCATGTAAGCGCAAACGCGCGATCACTCCGTCCACGTAACGGTCGAGCACCCTCGCCGCATCGGCCACGGACTCCCTGAAGCCAAGCTGGACGTCCTGGCTGGTCAGGGTCGTGGTGGAGCCGCCAAGGCGGGCAATCCCGACCTCGAAGCTCACCCGCGTCCGATGGGAGGGGCGCTGAAACAGCATCGCCACGTGCTTGCCCTGGAGAGGACGTTCCTTCCAGCGCCCGGCCTTGATCTCGCGGGCCAGGTCGAGGAGGCGGCGCAGGTCGCCTGGCTCGATGTCGGCCACGTCGATGAAGTCCCGTCCCCTCAACGAGATCAGTGTCACCGGAGTGTCCCGCCCCCGAGGCTCCTCGCATCTTCGCGTCCTCGGCGGCCGGGCGCCTGCGGCGCTGAAGCCTGCGTCAAGGGGCCCGGCGCCGCGTCGTCACGCATCTGCTGATGCGCTCCTAGCTGCGCCACCCTTTCCTTGGCTCCGGCCGCCGATGCCACGAATCTGCTTCGGATCTCGGGTGCGAGACACTCAGAGCGATCATGATCGCTCAGCCGCAGATTAGAGGCGGGGTTCGATCAGCTCCCCTGCGACGACAGGCGAGATAGCCAGGTCGCGGACCGAGTCGAACTCGGGCAGCCTGACCCGGAGCTTGGGCTCTTCGCGCAGGCGGACGATGAGGTCGCGGCAGGCGGCCGGGGCCAGCCCGAAGGCCGCCGGCTTGAGGACGAGCGGCGCCTCGTTCTTGAGCTGGATGGTCAGGCGGTCGGTGAGCCTGACTCGCGGCCAGGAGTTCGGCTCGGACAGCGTGACCGCCCCCATGGCGGTCCACACCGCCCGCATCTCGTGCCTGCCCTCGATGACCAGGAGGCGGTCTCGGAAGAAGCACAGCCGCGCCGGCGGCCAGCGCATGAGCTGCACTGCGGTCCCCGCCGCGAGGGCCGCCCCGCCGAGCGCGCCGAGGCCCAGCGCCAAGCCCGCGACCTCGCCCTCGGGCAACCTGAACGCCCCCGCAGCCAGGAGCCCGAACACCGCGGTCCAGACGAGCGCCGCGACGCCCGCGACCACGATCGAGCGGCGCGAGCGGACGTAGATCAGGCTCTCCCCACCACCAGCGAGTAGTGTATTCCCGACATTTGATGCGCGACATCAAGGCCGAGCGCGCCGCGATGGACGAAGCGGCGCGCGGCAAGACGGTCCTGACCAACTTCGAAGAGACCTGTCTGGAGATCCCCGACGCGCCGGCGCACAAATGGAGAGACGCGTCGGGGCAGTGGCAGACGCGGACGTGGGCCGAATACCGGCAGGAGGTGCGCAAGGTCGCCGCCGGGGTGAAGGCGCTGGACTTCAAACCTGGGGAGTTCGCGGTGATCATGGCCCGCAACCGGCCCGAGCACCTCGTCGCCGACCTCGGCTTTCTGCACGCGCGCGGCACGCCGGTGAGCCTCTACAACACCCTCGCGCCGGAGCAGGTCCAGTACATCGCTGCCCACTGCGACTCGGTGCTGGCGGTGGTCGAGGACGCGGGGTATTACCAGAAGTTCGAGGCCATTCGCGCGCAGCTGCCCAAGCTGCGGACGATCGTGGTCATCGATCCGAGCGGCGTTGAGCTGGGCGACGACGTGATCTCCTGGCAGGCGCTGCTCGAGCGAGGGGCCCAGGAGGACCGGCGCAACCCCGAGGCCTTCGAAGAGTGGCGAAAGGTGAAGCCGGACGACCTGGCCACCCTCGTCTACACCTCGGGCACCACGGGCCCGCCCAAGGGCGTGATGGAAGCGCACAGCAACATCTGCTGGATGGCCGAGTCTGTTGATGCCTACCTCGACCTTCTGCGCGACCAACGCCACATCTCCTATCTGCCTTTTGCGCACGTATTCGAAAGGTATGTAGGTCACTACGGGGCGATGCGGCAGCATACGATCGTCCACTTCTGCCCCGAAACCTCCCAGCTGTTCGCGTATGCGGTCGAGGTGAAGCCGACCCAGATGATCGGGGTGCCGAGGGTTTGGGAAAAGCTGCAGGCTGCGCTCGCGGCGGGAATTCAGGCCGATCCGGACGAGCAGCGGCGGACAGCGATCCTCGGTGCGATCGAGGGCGGCCGCAAGCTCGTGCGGTTGCAGCAGGCAGGGCAGGAGCCGCCGTCCGAGCTGGTTGCCGCCGCCGAGCGTGCAAGGCCGGTGTGGATGGCGATTCGAGCCAAGGTCGGGCTGGAAGAGCTCAACTACGCGATCACGGGCGCGGCGCCGATCAACCCCGAGGTCATCGAGTTCTTCCAGGCGCTGGGAATTCGCCTCTGGGAAGGCTGGGGCATGACCGAGTGCACCGTCGGCGCGTCCTTCAACCCGCTGGATCGGATCAGGAATGGCACCGTCGGCATCGCTGACCCCGGGGTCGAGATGAAGATCGCCGACGACGGCGAGGTGCTCCTGCGCGGCGGCAACCTCATGAAGGGCTACTACAAGGACCCGGAGAAGACCGCCGAGACGATCGACGCCGATGGATGGCTGCACACGGGCGACGTCGGCACGATCGACGAGGACGGATACCTGCGGATCATCGACCGTAAGAAGGAGCTGATCATCACCGCGGGCGGCAAGAACATCTCCCCGGCCAACCTCGAGGCGCTGCTTAAGCAGCACCCGCTGGTCGGCCAGGCGGCCGTGATCGGCGACCGGCGGCCGTACGTCAGCGCGCTGATCGTCCTCGACCCGGAGGTCGCGCCCGTGTGGGCGCGCAAGGCCGGGATTCAGTTCACATCGATGGCCGACCTCGCCGCCGACCCCGCCGTGCACGCGGAGATCCAGAAGGCCGTCGACGAGACGAACCGCCACGTCTCCAACGTCGAGGGCATCAAGCGGTTCACCGTCCTTCCGGCCGACTGGACACCCGAGACAGAAGAGCTGACGCCGACGCTCAAGCTGAAGCGCCGCGTGATCAACCAGAAGTACTCGGACGCGATCGAGGAGATGTACTCGCGGGCGGAAGCTAGGTCTTAGCGCCGCTCTTGCCGGCCTTGGCCGGCTTGAAGCTCATCACCGCCTCGGTGAACAGGCGTGTCGCGATCCTGGTCTTGGGCTCGCCAGTTCGGGCGGCGATCTTGCTGAGCTGGTCGATGACCCGAGGTTCCACGTTGAGCCGGTAGAGCTGCTTGACGACGGTCTTTTCTTTCATGGCCTCGAGTCTGGCTGCGCGCGCGCCGGTTGACCACCCAGCCTGTTAAGACTCTGTCGCGTGGAAGGCGAAGATATCCGCTGGCACCACTCCCAGACGCTGGCTGCCGGGCAGGTTGCCGAGTTCAAGGTATGGGCGGAGCTCATCCGCCAGTCTCGCGGCGGCCTGCACGTCTTCCTGCCGCTGCGGGACCGCGGCATCGATGGAGTGCTGCACCGGTTGGCCGACGGCGCGTACCTGCCTGTGCAGGTGAAGGGCCGGACATCGCTGACGCCGGCGGGACAGGTGCACATCACCGTCACGGCGAGCAGCCTCGTCGACGACCACGCCTGGGTGGTCGCGACGCTGATCGACGGGCCCGAGCTCGGTTCATTCGTCCTGGTCGTGACTGAAGCCGAGTTTCGCCGCCTCGCGTCGCATGACGTGGTCGAAGGCCGGGAGTACCTGACCGCGGCGTTCGAGCTTCACGCCGGCGGTGAGGGGCGGTGGGCGCCGTTTCTCGTGCCGCGCGACCGGCTCGCGGAAAGATTCGGCTCGGCCCCTCTGCCGTCCGGTGCGGCCCCTCCGACGCCTTCGGCGCCACCTCCCCATGAATGGGGAGGACTACAAGCGGAGGGATTTCTGGGCGAGGCCGAGGTCATCCGCCGGCTGGCTGAGGCTGAAGTCCTGGCGCTGTTCCGGCCGTTCCCGGATCTCGAGACCGTCGAGGTGCTTGCCAGGCATGTAGCGTCGGGCCGGTTTCTGGGTTTGCAGGTCAAAACGTCGGGCTGGGACAAGGCCGGCACGGAGCAAAGGGTCTACTTCCGGCGCTCGAGCTTCAGGCCTCGCGCCTCGACCTTTGTATGTGTGCCGGGCTGGAATCGGCAGGCGCGCGTGTTCGCCGGAGAGTGCCTGCTGATCCCAAGTGAAGACGTCGAAGGCCTGGCGCGAGCCGAGGGCGAGTGGCTGGTGCTCGAGCTCGCGCCGGGTGCGAGCTCACATCGCCGGCTGGACGCCTATCGCCTGGACCTCAAGGACCTGGGATCTCGAGTCGAGTCGATGGTCGGCCCCTCCGGCGCCTTCGGCGCCACCTCCCCATGAATGGGGAGGACTACAAGCCCATCCGCGATCACGCCACCACCGCGGCTTCCTCGTGCACCTCTTCGTGAACGTAGCGGCCGCCGCGCAGCGCCGAGGCCGCGGCCGCGACCAGGCTCGCGGCGATGGAGAAGCTCAGCACCAGGACCAGGCCGTGCTGGAACGGGCCCGAGATGAGCGAAGGGAAGAACGTGGGGCCGGTGAGGTGCGCCGCCTGGGCGGGCGGCAGCTGGGCGAGCACCGGACCCAGCAGCGTGGCCAGCGGGTTGTAGCCAAGGAACGACGCGAACAGGTAGCTGATCGGCGGCAGGCCCGCGAGGCGGTGTGCGAGGGCGGCCGGCACTCCGTTGGCGGTCAGCCCGCCGTACAGGGCCGTGGGCACCGTGGAGTTGAGCCCGACGATCATCAGCGTGAAGAAGAGGCCGATCGAAAGCGGCATGCCGACGTTCTGGAACGTCACCCGGATGCCGGACGCGACGCCGCGATGGCGCGCCGGCACGCTGTTCATGATCGCGGCCGTGTTGGGCGAGGCGAACAGGCCCATGGCCACGCCGTTCAGGAAGATCAGCCCGGCGAAGACCGGGTAGTCGAAGTCGGCCGGCAGCAGCATCAGCGCGCCGAAGGTGACCGCGCTCAGCAGCATTCCGCCGGTGGCGAAAGGCCTCGCACCATAGCGGTCGGACAGCATCCCGGACACCGGACCGGCGGCCAGGAAGCCGACGGTCATTGGAAGCATGTAGATGCCCGCCCACAGCGGGGTCTGCGTGTAGTCGTAGCCGTGCAGCGGCAGCCAGATGCCCTGCAGCCAGATGATGAGCATGAACTGCAGGCCACCGCGCGCCACCGCGCCCAGCATTCCCGCGACGTTGCCGAGGGTGAAGGCGCGGATCTGGAAAAGCTCCAGGTGGAACAGCGGGTCGGGCGTCCGCGTCTCCCAGTAGGCAAACGCACCGAGCACCACGAGCCCTCCGATGACGAGCACGAGCACCTCCGGGTTCGTCCAGCCCATCGGCGAGCCGCCATATGGCTGCAGCCCGGTCGTGACTCCGATGAGGACCATCGCCAGCCCGGCCGCGAACGCGAGGTTGCCGAACCAGTCGATGCGCGCCCGGTGGCGGAACCCGATCTCGCGCAGCTTCCAGAAGCCCCAGACGGTGCCGACCACGCCGATCGGCACGTTGACCAGGAAGATCCATCGCCAGTTGATCGCGGCCAGGACTCCGCCGACGATGATGCCGAGGAACGACCCGGCCATGGCGGCGATCATGTTGATGCCGAGGGCGAAGCCGCGCTGGTTGGACGGAAAGGCGTCGGTGATGATCGCTGCCCCGCTCGCCATGACCATCGCGCCGCCCACGGCCTGGATCATGCGGAAGACGATCAGCTCGATGGCGCCGGCCGATCCGTTGCTCCAGACCAACGACAGGCCGACGGCGGCCAGCGTGAAGATCGCGAACCCGATGTTGTACACGCGCGTGCGGCCGTACATGTCGCCGAGCCTGCCCGCCGTCACGACCAGCACGGCCGAGACGACCATGTACCCCATCAGCAGCCAGAGCAGGTAGCTGAAGTTCGCCGGGTCGAGCGGGTTGATGTCGATGCCGCGAAAGATCACAGGCATCGCGATGAGGATGCTGGTCGCGTTTATGGTCGCGATCAGCATCCCGATCGTCGTGTTGGAAAGCGCGACCCATTTGTAGTTCATTCGCGTTCCTCGGTGCGCGCGGAGGAGGCACGCGCCAGCTCGACGAGCCTGCGCAGCGACGCGGTCAGCCGCCGGCGTTCGTCGCTCGTCATCGCCTCGACGGCGAGGTGAACTTCGGAGCCGCGGACGACTTTGATCTCGCCCATGAGCCTCTCGCCCTCAGGCTCGAGGTTGAGGCGCACGAGGCGCCGGTCGTCTGAGTCGCGGCGCCGGCTCACCAGGCCCCGGCGCTCGAGGCGGTCGACGACGCGAGTCACCGACGTCGGCGAGAGGCCGATCGAGTGGCCGAGCTTGCCGAGGGTCTGCGGACCGTCGCGCAGTGCGCGCAGCACCTGGACCTGGGTGAGCGTGATCTCGGCTAGCTGCCACAGCTTCGCCTGGATGGGCTCGGCGAGAGCGAGGGCGTCGAGATACGACAGCAGCGTGGCCTTGATCTCGGCGGAGACGTCGGCGGCCGCCGAGGTAGTTGTCATGGCGACAATGATATGCCCCAAGACAAATATTCCGTCGCACAACTGGTTGCACTTGTGCGGTGTTTCGGGGTCGTAGCGGGGGCAAATGGTTGCAGTTGCGGCCTCAGGCGCCGGCTCGTGAAGGCCTCGGAGACCGTCAGGCGAGCTTCGAAGCGACCCGGTCGATGCTGGAGGGCGCCATGCCGGCGCCCTCCAGGTAGGCCGCCACCCCTCCCCACCTCCGCTCGAAGTGGTCCAGGACGCGCAGGATCCGCTCAGGCGGGCAGCGCAGCTCGTCGCGAAACAGGTCCCGCTTCTCGGGTGGCGCTTCGCTGATCCAGACCTCGTACTGCTCGGCCAGCTGCTCATCCGTCTCTTCGTAATCGGCTGCGACGTCCGCCGGCGCCACACCCGCGAGCGACAGCAGCATCGCCGCCACCAGGCCGGTCCGGTCTTTGCCCGCGAAACAGTGGAAGACAACGCCTCCGTCCGCCTCGCCGATGGCCGTGAACACGTCGCGGAACGCTTCGGGCCGGTTGTCGATGATGAACACGTACCGCTCGAACATGTCCCTCGAGTCGCCGATGTTGTTCATGTTCGAGTCGTCGATCAGCTCGCGGTGGAGATAGCGGATGTCTTTTGCGGCCGCGAGCGGGCTCGGGTCCTTGACGAGCTCGGCGCTGCTGCGCAAGTCGAGGACCGTGGTCACGCCGTAGGCGGACATCGCCTCGCGACCCTCGGTGGTCAGGTGGACGAGGCTGTCAGACCGAATCAACACCCGCGAGCGGGTCGCGCCGCCGTCGCGTGGCAGGCCGCCGAGGTCGCGGGTGTTCCAGCAATCGGGCCAGCTCAGACGCCGGAGCGCAGGCCCCTCCGGCGGCTTCGCCGCCACCTCCCCACTGCGTGGGGAGGACTTCGACCCCTCTAGCGCTTCGTGTACTGGGGAGCCTTCCGCGCCCGCTTCAGTCCGTACTTCTTGCGCTCCTTCATGCGCGCGTCGCGCGTGAGCAGGCCGGCCTTCTTCAGCGACGGACGCAGGTCAGGGTCGTAGCGGATCAGCGCCCGCGCGATGCCGTGGGCGATCGCGCCGGACTGGCCGCTGGTGCCGCCGCCGACGACCTTCACCGTGATGTCGAACTTGCGCTGCGTGCCCGTCACGCGCAGCGGCGCCAGCGCGGCCATCTCGAGGACGCGCCGGCCGAGATAGGCGAGCGGGTCCTTGTCGTTGACCGTGACGCGGCCTTCACCGGGTGTCAGGCGGACGCGAGCGATCGCGTTCTTGCGCCGGCCGGTGGCGTGGTTCAGGTTATCAGCCAATCTTCAAATTTCCTTTTGCGTCGAAGGTCAGGACCTTCGGTTTCTGGGCGGCGTGGCCGTGCTCGGCGCCGGCGTAGACCCGAAGGCGCTTGAGCATGTCCGCGCCGAGTGTGTTGTGCTGCAGCATGCCGCGTACGGCAGTCGTCACCGGGAACGTCGGGTCGAGGTCCTGCGCCTTCTCCAGGCTTCGCTTGCGGAGGCCTCCTGGGTAGCCGGTGTAACGCGTGTACGTCTTCGTCTGGAGCTTGCTGCCGGTCACCTTCACCCTGGCGGCGTTGATCACGACGACGTGGTCGCCGGTGTTCAGGTGCGGGGTGTACGTGGGCTTGTGCTTGCCGCGCAGGATCGCGGCCACGCCTGACGCCAGGCGGCCGAGCACCTGGTCTGTGGCGTCGACCACAAACCACTCACTCTTCAGATCCGCCGCTTTCGCGGTCCACGTTTTCTGTTTACTCATTCAAAGGTTCTCTAGTAAATCACTTCCATCAACGTCAGCCCTCCGGCGGGCGCGGTGCGCGGCGCCTGCCGGCGGTCGCGCGCCTCGAGGACCATTCCCACCCACTCCGGCGGCCGCTCGCCGCGGCCGACCTCGGCCAGCGCGCCGGCGATGGTGCGGACCAGGCCTCGCAGGAATCCCTCCGCGACCAGCTCCAGCTCGACGAACTCACCTCGCCTGGCGACGCGGGCGGAGCGCATCTCGCGCACCCGGTCACGCGCCGGCTCTGAGGCCGAGCAGTAGCTGGTCCAGTCGTGCCGGCCTTCCAGCGCTCGTGCCGCCATCGACATCGCATCGACGTCCAGCGGTCCGCGCACGTGCCAGCAGCGGCCCCTGTCGAGGGCCGGCCTGGCGGTGCGGTCGAGGTACCGGTAGCGGTACCTGCGCCAGCGGGCCGAGTAGCGGGCGTGGAAGTCGTCGGGCACCTCCTCGGCGGAGAGGACAGCAACGTCCTCCGGGAGCCGGGCGTTCAGGGCGGACATCAACCGGCGGGGTTTGATGCGCCCGTCGGTGTAAAAGTTGACCACCTGGCCTTCGGCGTGCGCTCCGGCGTCAGTGCGGCCGGCGGCGTAGACCACGTGGTCCTTGCCAGCGACAGCACGCAGAGCTCGCTTGAGCTCTGCCTCCACGGTCCGACCCTTCGCCTGCTGCTGCCAGCCTGCGAAGTTCGACCCGTCGTACTCGAGCACGACTTTGATATTCAATTTTTAACTTTCTTTCACGACCCTCACCCTGACCCTCTCCCGCTGCGCGGGAGAGGGAATCAGTCCACCAGTTCGATGATCACCATTGGGGCCGCGTCGCCCAGGCGCGGGCCCTTGTGGATGATTCGCGTGTACCCGCCAGGCCGCTCCGAAAGTCGCGGCACCAGGTTGGAGAACAGCCTCTCGACCACCTCGGGCTTCGAGATCTCCTGGCTCACCCGACGGCGTGCATTGACGTCGCCGTCCTTGGCCGTCGTGATCAGCCGCTCGACCCAGCGCCGCAGCTCCTTCGCTCGCGCCTCGGTCGTCGTGATCCGGCCGCTCGGGCTTTCGAGCAGCGACGTGCAGAGATTGCGCATCAGCGCCTTGCGGGCGTCGGTGTCGCGGTTGAAGTGGCGGCCGCTTTTCTGATGACGCAATGAGTCCTCTCTAGCCGCGCAGGACGGTGCCCATCTCTTCGGGCTTGATGAAGCCCTTTTCGACGAGCTTTTCCTTGATCTCGTCCAGCGACTTGCGGCCGAAGTTGCGCAGCGCCAGGAGCTCTTCCTCGCGCTTCTGCAGCAGCTGGCCGACGGTCTGGATCTCGTTCGCCTTCAGGCAGTTGAACGCCCGCACGGAGAGGTCGAGCTCTTCGATCGGAGTGTCCATCAGCCGGTTCTGTCCCGTCTTCTCGCCCCGCAGCTCCTGCTCGTGCTTCGCGATCGCGGCGTTGAAGCCGACGAACAGGCTCAGGTGCTCGGTGAACAGCTTGGCCGAGTGGCTGACCGCCTCCTCGGGCGACATCGTGCCGTCGGTCCAGACCTCGATGATCAGCCGGTCGTAGTCGGTCGACTGGCCGACACGGGTCTTCTCGACGACGAAGTTCGCCTTCTCCACCGGGGAGAAGATCGAGTCGATCGGGATCACGCCGATGGGCTGGCCCTCGCGCTTGTTGCGGTCGGCGGGGACGTAGCCCTTGCCCTTCTCGACGTTCAGCTCCATGCGCAGGTGGCCCTTGGCCGCCAGCGTGCAGATGTAGAGGTCGGGGTTCACGATCTCGACGTCGGAGGTGGCCTGGATGTGCGAGGCGCGAACCTCGGTCGGGCCCTTCACGTCGAGGATCAAGGTGATCGGGTCGTCCGTGAACGCCTTGAGGCGGAGCTGCTTCAGGTTGAGGATCACCTCGGTCACGTCTTCCTTGACGTGCGGGATCGCGGTGAACTCGTGGGCCACACCGTCGATCTGGATCGAGGTGACGGCCGCGCCCCAAAGCGAAGAGAGCAGCACGCGGCGCAGCGTGTTGCCGAGCGTGGTGCCAAACCCCGGGTCGAGAGGCTCGATGTCGAACTTTCCGTAGTTCGCGCTCGTCTCGAGCTTGCGCACCTGGGGGGTGACGGTCATCTGTGTATCAATCGCCAACTGAACTACCTATACCTCCGTGCACTACTAACGTGAATAGAACTCGACGATCAGCTGCTCCTCGACCCCTGGCTCCATCTCGTGGCGCTCGGGTCGGGCGAGGATCTTGCCGGACTTTTCGTCCGTGTTGAAGGAAAGCCATGACGGCACCGGGCGCACCTTGGACGCGTCCAGCACCAAGTCGAACACCCCGTCCGAGCCCTTGACCTTGAGCTCGTCGCCGGGCTTCACCTGGAACGAGGGAACGTTGACCAGCTTGCCGTTGACCTCGAAATGGCGGTGGGTCACGAGCTGACGCGCCTGCTTGCGCGACGTGCCCAGGCCGAGCCGGTAGACGACGTTGTCCAGGCGCAGCTCGAGGTGACGCAGCAGGTTCAGGCCGGTCACGCCCGGCTCGTTCGAGGCCTGGTCGAAGTAGTTGCGGAACTGCTTCTCGAGCAAGCCGTAGATGCGGCGAGCCTTCTGCTTCGCGCGGAGCTGGATCCCGTAGTCCGACGTCTTGCGCTTGCGCGCCTGCCCGTGCATGCCGGGCGCGAACGCGCGGCGCTCGATCGCGCACTTCGGCGTGTAGCAGCGCTCGCCTTTCAGGTAGAGCTTGGCGCCCTCGCGGCGGCAGAAGCGGCAGACGGGGCCGCTGTAGTTCGCCATTAGACGCGCCTCCGCTTGGGCGGCCGGCAGCCGTTGTGCGGGATCGGCGTCACGTCCGTGATCGCGCTGACCTCCAGGCCCGTCGCCTGCAGAGACCGGATAGCTGCCTCGCGACCGGCCCCAGGCCCACGGACGAAGACCTCGATCGAGCGCATGCCGTGCTCGAGCGCCTTCTTGGCGGTCATCTCGGCGGTCTGCTGAGCGGCGTACGGCGTCGACTTGCGGCTGCCCTTGAAGCCCTGGGCTCCGGCCGAGCCCCACGCGATGACGTTGCCCTCGACGTCGCTGATCGAGATGATCGTGTTGTTGAACGTGCTCTGGATGTGCGCCTGGCCGGCCACCACGTTCTTGCGCTCGCGGCGCCGCGTGCGGACGACCTTCTTAGCTTTTGCCACTACTTGCCCGCCTTGACCTTCTTCTTGCCCGCGACGGCGCGCTTGGGTCCGCGGCGGCTGCGCGCGTTGGTGCGCGTGCGCTGACCGCGGACCGGCAGGCCGCGGCGGTGCCGCTGGCCGCGGTACGAGCCGATCTCGGTGAGGCGCTTGATGTTCGTCGCCACCTCGCGGCGCAGGTCACCTTCGATGAGGATGTCCTTGGCCGTGGCGAGGCGGTCGATGACCTGGCGAAGCCTGGCGATCTCCTCCTCGGGAACGTCCTTGGTCCGCTTGTTGCCATCGATATTCGCCATCCTCAGGATCTTCTTGGCGGTCGTGTCGCCGATGCCGTGGATGTAGGTCAACGACACGACGACCCGTTTCTGCGTCGGGATGTCGACGCCGGCGATTCTGGCCATCTAGTTCCTCAGCCTTGCCTTTGTTTGTGCTTGGGTGTCTTCGAGCAGATCACGCGCACGACTCCGTTGCGCTTGATCACGCGGCAGCTCGGACACATCTTCCTGACGGACGGTCGTACCTTCATCTCCAAATCTCTCGAATTCGCCCTCGGCTCCGGTCGTCGGACGCCAGCTCGACGCCCACCTTGTCCCCGGCGAGAAGCCGGGTGAAGTGGGTGCCGGCGCGATCGGCGACGTGGGCGAGGACTTTCGCCCCGTTCTCGAGCTCAACCCTGTAGACGCCGTTGGGAAGAGGCTCCACCACGACCCCCTTCACGAGTGAGGGGCGCTGGGGCACGAAGGGCGATTGTACCAAACTGCCGGAGAATGCCAGATTAAGCCCCTCTCCCCAACCCTCCCCCCGAAGGGGGGAGGGAGCCTGTCCCCGACCCTTCCCCCGAAGGGGGGAGGGAGCCTGTCGTGAGCACGATGGGCCCCTTTTCCGTGATAGCGACGGTGTGCTCAAAGTAGGCGGACAGGGCGCCGTCCGCGGTGCAGATCGTCCAGCCGTCCGGCTTCATGTAGACCTCGTGCGTGCCGGCGTTGACCATTGGCTCGATCGCCAGCGTCATGCCGGGCTTGAGCCGGGGCGGGGTCCCCGGGACACCGAAGTTCGGCACCTGCGGGTCCTCGTGCATCTGCCGGCCGATCCCGTGGCCGACGAACTGACGGATGACCGAGAAGCCGTTGCTCTCGACGTGCTGCTGGATGGCGGCCGAGATGTCACCCAGGAAGCCGCCCGGGCGGGCCTTGTCGATACCGACGTACAGGGCCTCCTCGGTGACCTTGATCAGGCGGGCCGCCTCCGGGGTGATGTCGCCCACGCCGACCGTGATGCCGACGTCGGCCCAGAAGCCCTCCAGAACCAGGCCCAGGTCGAGGCTGACCAGGTCGCCGTCGGCGATCTTGCGGCTGCCGGGGATGCCGTGGACCGCCTCGTCGTTGATCGAGACGCAGATCGATTTGGGGTAGCCGTGGTAGCCGAGGAAGCCCGGTGTGGCGCCGCCCGCGCGGATGAGGCGGTCCGCGATCCGGTCGAGCTCGGCGGTCTTGACCCCGGGCCGGCAGGCCTCCTTGAGGGGAGGGAGCACAGACGCGAGCAGGCTGCCCGCGCGGGCCATCAGGTCGATCTCGTGGGCGGTCTTGAGGTTGATCATGCTTTGACTCTCGGTTCGTGGTGCGCCCTGCGCGCGCCCGGCGTTCGGTGGTTAGCGCTACGCGCGCCCGGCGCGCTGGCGGCCGCGAGCACCTGGCGGCTTATATCCTCGATTGTTCCCCTCCCGTCGATCTCGGAAACGAGCCCGCCGACCCGGTAGTGGTCGAGGACGGGGACCGTTTTTTCGAGGTAGATCTCGATCCGCGGCCTCACCGCCTCCGGCTTGTCGTCCTCGCGCTGCACGAGCTCGCTGCCGTCCACGGCGCAGACCGCGGTGCCGGGCGGGTAGGTGCGCTGGCACCGCGGGCAGACCAGGCGGCCGGAAAGCCTCTGGAGAAGCTCCTCGATCGGGACCTTGAGGTAGATGACCCGGTCGAAGCGCTTGCCGAGCTCTGCCATCAGCTCGTCGAGGGCCCTGGCCTGGGGGACGGTGCGCGGAAAGCCGTCCATGATGAATCCGGGCTTGCAGTCGGGCCGGCTCAGGCGGCTCCGGACGATGCCGATCATGATGTCGTCGGAGACGTACTTGCCCGCCGCCAGGATGGGCTGGGCCTGCTTGCCCAGGGCGGTGCCCGCAGCGATCTCGGCGCGGAGCATGTCGCCGGTGGCGATGTGCGGGATGCCGAACTTCTCGCGGAGCATGTTGGCCTGGGTCCCCTTGCCGGACCCGGGGGCCCCGTAGAGCAGCAGGTTCACTCAGCCCCTCCGGCCGGCTTCGCCGGCCACCTCCCCACAAGTGGGGAGGACCTCTTCATCACTTGATAAAGCCACGGTATTGGCGCATTACCAGCTGCGTCTGCAGCTGCTTCATCGTGTCGAGCGCCACGCCGACGACGATGAGGATGGCCGTGCCACCTAAGTACATCTGCTGCTGGTTGATGCCCGAGATCTTGGACGTGGCGATCGGCAGGACGACCGTGATGAACCCGAGGAAGATGGCGCCCACGAACGTGACGCGGTTCATCACCGCCTGCAGGTAGTCCGCGGTCGGACGCCCCGGGCGGATGCCGGGGATGAAGCTCGAATAGCGTTTGAGGTTGTCGGCCACGTCCTGCACGTCGAACGTGATCGCCGTGTAGAAGTACGTGAAGCCGAACGTAAAGAGGAAATAGAGGCCGTTGTATGCGACCGCCATCGGGACGTTCGGCGTCGACGGCGAGAAGTTGCCCCTGATCCAGGCGGCGGCCTGGTAGTACCAGGTGCTCGGCGGGGCGCCAGTGAAGTAGTTGGCGACGATCGTCGGCAGGAACATGACCGAGATCGCGAAGATGATCGGGATCACGCCCGCGTGGTTGACCCGCAGCGGCAGGAAGCTCGCCCTCCGGCCCACCTCGCGCCCGCCCGCCACGCGCTGGGCCGACTGGATCGGGATCTTCCTCACGGCCTGCTGGACCTCGATGATCACCGCGGTCATCACCAGCGCGATCAGGGCGAAGATGATGAACGGGATGTAGTCGGCGAGGCCGCCGCCGGTGGAGTGCGCGCCGAACACAGCGGTGAGGCCCTGCGGGCCGCGGCCGATGATGCCGGCGAAGATGATCAGCGAGACGCCGTTGCCGATGCCGTACTCGGTGATCAGCTCACCGAACCACATCAGCATGACCGTGCCGGCGCTCAAGACCAGGATGATCTGGAGGCGCTGGAACCACTCGAGCGGACCGAGGATCGCGGGCTGCGTGTTCTGGAAGAGGACGGTGAACCCGTACGCCTGGCCGGCGCCGAGCGCGACGGTGAGGTAGCGGCTCCAGCGCTGGATGCGGCGGCGACCCATCTCGCCTTCTTTCTGGATCTCCTTGATGCGCTCGGAGATCACGGTCATCAGCTGCATGATGATCGTGGCGTTGATGTAGGGATTCATGCCCATCGCGACGACGCTGAACCGCGACAGGCCGCCGCCGGAGAAGAGGTCGAGCAGTCCGAGAAGCGCCTGCTGGTTGAAGAGAAGACCCAGCGCGGTCTTGTTCGCCTCCGGGATCGCGATGTTGGCGAACAGACGGAACACGACGAGGATGCCGCCGGTGAAGAGGAGCTTGTTCCGGAGCTCTGGCAGCCGGATCGCGTTGATGAGCGCCTCGAGGAGGTTCATCTGCTACTCCGTTGCTGGGGACTCGCTCTGGGGCTTTGCTTCTTCTTCCTTGGGCGCGGTCAGCACGATCACCGTGCCACCGGCCTTCTCGATCGCTTCGCGGGCGCTGTTGCTGATCGCATGGGTCTCCACGGTCAGTTTGCGCTTGAGGCGGCCCGCGCCCAAAATCTTGATCTTGTCGCCCGCCTTGATCAGGCCGGCGTGGAGCAGCGCCTCGGCGTCGACCCTGCCGCCGTCCTGGAAGCGGCTCAGCTTCGACAGGTTGACCACGGCGTAGACCTTCTTGAAGGGGTTCTTGAACCCGGGCAGCTTGGGGAGGCGCTGGGACAGCGGCATCTGGCCGCCCTCGAATCCGAGGCGGAAGCCTTCGCTCCGCGCGTTCTGGCCCTTCTGGCCGCGGCCGGAGGTCTTGCCCCGACCCGAACCCGTGCCGCGGCCGATGCGCTGCGGGCGGCGGCGCGAGCCGGGGGCGGACTTGAGGTCGTGGAGCTGCATCGGCCCTAGTTACCCCTCTGATGTTTCTTGGTCGAGCGCGCGCGCCAGATCTTGTAGCGGCTGCGCTTCGGGCGCTCGTAAGGCTCGCCCTCGACCGCGACGAGGAACGCGACCCGGCGCAGCATGCCGCGCACGGCGTCGTTGTCGGGCAGCTCACGGGTCTGGTTCATGCGCCGGAAGCCCAACGATTCGACGGTGGCGCGGATCTCGGGACGGGCGCCGATCGCCGACTTCATGAGGGTTGCCTTGAGCATCGCTTTCCCTCGGGCTTCAGGCACGCTCGGCCCCTCCGGCCGCTACCGCGGCCACCTCCCCACTGCGTGGGGAGGAGGACCCCTTGTAGGCGGCGGCAAGGCGCTTGCCAACCATCTGGTCGATGTCCTTGCCGCGCAGCTCGGCGACCTGCGCGGCCGTCTTCAGCTGCTGCAGGGCGGCCAGCGTCGCGCGCACCGTGTTGATGGGGTTGTTGGTGCCGTGCGACTTGGTGAGGATGTCCTTGATGCCGGCCGTCTCGATCACGGCGCGCATCGCGCCGCCGGAGATGACGCCGGTGCCGGGCGCGGCGGGCTTGAGCATGATCCGCGCGGCGCCCCACTTGTACTCGACCGCGTGCGGGATCGTCGTCCCAACCATCGGCACCGTGATCATGTTTCGCTTGGCGACCTCCATCCCCTTGCGGATGGCCTCGGTGACCTCGCGCGCCTTGCCGATGCCGGCGCCGACGCGGCCGTTCATGTCGCCGACCACGATCAGCGCGCTGAACGAGAACTTGCGTCCGCCTTTGACGACCTTGGCGACGCGGTTGACGCGGACGACGCGGTCGGCGAGCTCGGAGCGCTCGCCCCGATCCCCGTATCGCCCGCCGCCCATGTTTCTTGACACTGCTTAAAACTCCAAGCCCGCTTCGCGGGCGGCATCCGCGAGCGCTTTGATCCTTCCGTGATAGAGAAAGCCGCCGCGGTCGAAGACGACGCTGCTCACGCCCGCCGCCTTGGCCTTGGCGGCGATCGCCTTGCCGACCTCCGCCGCCTGATTGACACCATTGCCTTTCGTCTTCATGTCCACCGTTGACGCGGCAGCCACGGTCTTGCCCAGGCCGTCGTCGATGAGCTGGGCGTAGAGGTGATTCAGGCTGCGGAACACGGCCAGGCGCGGCCGCTCCTTGGTGCCGGCCACGTGCACGCGCACGCGGCGGTGGCGCTTGCTGCGGTTCACCTTGCGGTCCTGTCGCTTGATCATGCTGTGGTTTTGGCCCCCTTGCCTGCCTTGCCCGCCTTGCGGCGAACCTTCTCGTCGCGATACCTCACGCCCTTGCCCTTGTACGGCTCGGGCGGACGCAGGCCGCGGATGTTGGCGGCGACCTGGCCGACGTCTTCGATCGAGATCCCGCTCACCGAGAACTTGGTCGGGTCGGCGACTTCGATCGATACACCCTGCGGCGGCTTGAAGCGGATCGGGTGCGAGTAGCCGAGGCTCAGCACAAGCTCGTCGCCCTGCTTGGCGACGCGGTAGCCGACCCCGACCAGCTCGAGGTGTTTGGTGAAGCCCCGCTCGACGCCCTCGACCATGTTGGCGACGAGGCTGCGGACCAGGCCGTGGAGGGCGCGGTGGCGGAAGTCGTCGGACGGGCGCTCGAAGACGAGGGCGCCGTCGTTCTGCTTCACGGTGATCTCCGCCGGCAGGGTGCGCTCGAGCTTGCCCTTCGGGCCCTCGACCGCGACCTTCCCGGGCGCCAGCGTGACTTTCACGTTGCTCGGCACCTGGACCGGCAGCTTTCCGATTCGCGACAACTTCTTTTCTCTACCTCTCCGAATTACCAGACGTACACGAGGACTTCGCCGCCGACGCCCTGGCGGGTGGCCTGGCGGCCGCTCATGACTCCCTCGGCGGTGCTGAGGATGGCGATGCCGAGACCTCCGAGGACCCTCGGGATCTCGGTCTTGCGCGCGTAGACGCGCAGTCCGGGGCGGCTGATCCTCTTCACGCCCGAGATCACGCGGGTGCGGTCCGGGCGGGACTTGAAGATGATACGCATCGTCTGCGTGGTGCCGTCGGCCTCGACGTCGTAGCCGGCGATGTAGCCCTCGTCCTTGAGGACGCGCGCGATCTCGAGCTTGAGCCTCGACGCGGGGACCTTCACCTCGGCGTGGCGCGCGGCGTTCGCGTTGCGGATGCGCGTGAGCATGTCGGCGATGGGATCGCTGACGAGTCCGGCCGGGGCCTTCCTGACGACTTTCGCGGGGGTTGCCCTGGGTGCTGCTGTGGCCATCATCATCACCAGCTCGACTTCGTAATACCGGGGATGCGGCCCTCGGCGGCGTTGGTCCTGAAGCAGATGCGGCACATACCGAACTTGCGCAGGTACGCGCGGGATCGCCCGCAGATGCGGCAGCGGTTGTGATAGCGCACCTTGAACTTGGGCGTCCGCTTCCAGCGCTCGATCGATGATTTCTTGGCCAAACTCTCTTCCCTCTTTATCTCTTTCTAAATGGCATCCCGAGCCGTGTCAGGAGGCTGCGTGCCTCGTCGTCCGAGCGGGCCGTGGTGATGATGCTCACCTCGAGCCCGCGAAGCTTGTCGATCTTGTCGTAGTCGATCTCCGGGAACACGACCTGCTCGCGCATGCCCAGCGAGTAGTTGCCGCGGCCGTCGAAGCCGTCCGGGCTGACGCCGCGAAAGTCGCGGATGCGCGGCAACGCGATGTTCAGGAGCTTGTCGAGGAAGTACCACATTCGCCGGCCGCGCAGCGTCGTCTTGATGCCGACTGTCTGTCCCGCGCGGAGCTTGAACGCGGCCACGGATTTCTTGGCTTTGATCAGCTGCGGCTTTTGCCCGGTGATCGTGGTGATGTCGCCGACCGCGGCGTCAAGGGCCTTGTCATTGTCCTTGGCCTCGCCGATGCCGACGTTGACGATGATCTTGTCGATGCGGGGCACCTGCATGACGTTGGCGTAGTCGAACTCCTTGGTCAGCTGCGACATGACGGTGTCGCGATAGGTGACGAGCATGCGCGGGGGCGCCTCCGACCTGGTGCCGGGGGCCTTGGGCGCCTGCTCCTTCTTGGGTGCCTGCTGCTTGGCTTTCGCCATCGTCGCGCTACTGAGCCTCCGTCTTGCGAACTCGCTCGTAGGGCTCGCCGCAGTGGCGGCAGACCAGCGCGCGGGCGCCGGACTCGAGCACGGTGTGCTTGGCCCGCGTCGGCCGTCCGCAGTGCGGGCAGACGAGCATCACGTTCGAGTAGTCGAGCGGCGCCTCGAAGTCGACGATGCCGCCCTGCGCGACCTGGACGCCGCGGCGGCGCTGGCCGGCCTTCTCGTGACGCTTGAGGATGTTGACGCCCTTGACCACGATCTTGTGCTGGTCGGGGATGGTGCGCAGAACCTCGCCCTGCTTGCCCTTGTCCTTGCCGGCGATGACGATCACGGGATCGCCCGGAGCGAGGTCGAGCCAGTGGCGCTTGGATTGCTCTTTATTCTTCAGCATGTTTCGATCAGAGGACCTCCGGTGCGAGCGAGATGATCTTCATGAAGTTGCGCTCGCGAAGCTCGCGCGCGACCGGCCCGAAGATGCGGGTGCCGCGCGGGTTGTTGGCCTGCGCCAGCAGCACGGCCGCGTTCTCGTCAAAGCGGATCAGCGAGCCGTCTGGGCGTTTGTACTCCTTGTTGACCCGGACCACCACGGCCTTCACCACCTCGCCCTTCTTGACCTGGCCGCCCGGCTGGGCGGACTTGACCGTGGCGGTGATGATGTCGCCCACGTAGGCGTACTTGCGGTAGTGGCCGCCGGCGACGCGGATGACCAGGAGCTCCTTTGCCCCTGAGTTGTCCGCGACCTTCAACCGGGTTTCTTGTTGAACCACTACTTCGCCTTCTCCACGATCTCAAGTACGCGCCAGCGTTTCTCCTTGGAGATGGGGCGCGTCTCGGTGATGCGGACGAGGTCGCCCACGCCGCACTCGTTCTTGGGGTCGTGGACCTTGAACCGCGTGCGCTGCTGCACCGTCTTGCGGTACAGGCGGTGGGCTTTGGAAGAGCCGACCTGGACGATGACCGTCTTGTCCATCTTGTCGGAGATCACCGTGCCGAGGCGGACCTTGCGCCGGCCGCGGATCTGAACGGCGGCTGCCGTGTCGCTCATTCAGATTCCTCCTTCTTGCTGCGCCCGCGCTTCGGCTTGGGAGCCTCTTCTTCGGGTCCCTCTGGTTCCGGTTCCGCCACCGCGACGGCCTGCTGTTGAACCGCGTCTTCGGCGACGGCCGGGCCGATGCCGAAGTCGCGCTCGCGGAGCACGGTCATGATGCGGGCGATGTCGTGCCGGACCTTGGAGATCTGGCTCGAGTTCTCGAGCTGGCCCACCGCGTGCTTGAACCGGAGCTCGTAGAGCTCGCGGCGCGCGGTGCGCAGGCGCATGCCGAGCTCGTCGGCCTCGAGGACGCGCAGCTCGTCGACCTTCATCTGGAGCCTCCGGTGTCGTTGGCGCTGACGAAGCGGGTCTTCATGGGCAGCTTGGCCGCGGCGAGCTTCATCGCTTCCTTGGCGACCTGGGGCGTCACGCCGCCCATCTCGAAGAGGACGCGTCCGGGCTTGACCACCGCGACCCAGCCCTCGGGGTTGCCCTTGCCGGAACCCATGCGTGTCTCGGCGGGCTTCTTCGTGATCGACTTGTCGGGAAAGACGCGGATCCAGATCTGGCCGCCGCGCTTAACGTGGCGGGTCATGGCGCGCCGGGCGGCCTCGATCTGCCGGTTGGACATCCACGCGGCCTCCATCGCCTGCAGGCCGAAGTCGCCGAACGCGACGGTGGCGCCCTGGGTGGCGATGCCGGTGCGGCGGCCGCGGTGCATCTTGCGGTACTTGACGCGCTTGGGGATGAGCATCTATTTAGCCGTCCGCCTTTTTGGTGCGGGTGGTGGACTTCTTCGCAGCCGCGGCCTTTTTAGGGGCCGTGGTGCCTTCGGCCTTCGGCTTTGCGGTCGTGGCGCGCGGCCGCGCCGCGGTCGTGCCGGTCGCGGTCCGCGGACGGCGCGGGACTCTGGCCGGGCCGGCGGGGCCAGGTATGTCGGCGGGCATGGGCTCGGGCTGGACGCTGGGGACCGGAGTCGTGTCGACGGCGGTTGCCACCGGTTCGGGTTGGGGCGCGACCGGCTCCGGTTGCGGCGCCTGCTCCTCGACCGCCGGCGGCACCCGGCGCTGGGCCGGCGAGATCACGTCCTTGTAGATCCAGACCTTGATGCCGATCGCGCCGAACGTCGTCTTCGCGGTGGCGCGGCCGAAGTCGATGTCGGCGCGAAGGGTGTGCAGAGGGACGCGGCCCTCGCGATCCTGCTCCCGCCGTGCCATCTCAGCGCCGCGCAGGCGTCCGCCGGCGTAGAGGCGGATGCCCTTCGCGCCCGCGCGCATGGTGCGCAGAATCGACTGCTTCATCGCGCGCTTGTAGCTGATCCGGCGCTCGATCTGGCTGGCGATGTTCTCGGCCACGAGCTGCGCGTCGAGCTCGGGCTGCTTGATCTCCTGGATCGAGATGCGCACGCGGTTGCCGAAGCGCTTCTCGAGGTCTTCGCGGAGCTGGTCCACGCTCGAACCGCCCTTGCCGATGACGATGCCGGGCTTGGCGGTGTGGATTGTGACCGTGAGCTGGGCGTTGGAGCTGCGCTCGGTCTCGATCTTGGCGATGCCCGCGTTGCGAAGCCTCGACAAGATGATCCGGCGCATCTCGAGGTCCTCGTGCAGCATGTTGGTGTAGTCCTTGGGGTTGGCGAACCAGTTCGCCTCCCATGGGCGAAACACGCCGAGACGGAACGCGTTCGGGTGGACTTTATGCCCCAATTACCTTGTAGCTCCTTGCGGCTGGTCTTCGACGACCGCCGTGATGTGGCAGGTGCGGTGGAAGTACTCGTGGGCCATGCTGCGGCTCACCGGGCGCCGTCGCTTGTAGGTCGGGCCTTCGTCGATGAGAAGCTGCTTGAGCACGAGGTCGTCGCGGTTGAGGTTGAAGTTGTGCTCCGCGTTGGCGGCGGCGGACTTGATCGCCTTGGCGACATCCCTGGCCGCGTGCTTGGGCGAGAACTCGAGGTACGCCAGGGCGTCGGACACCTTCATGCCCGTGACGGAGTCCGCCACCAGGCGCGCCTTGCGCGGCGTGCGGCGGACGAACTTCTGAACGGCAGAGACTTCCATCGTTGCCACCAGTTCCCTATGCGCCCTTGACCGTCGTCGTCTTTTCGGTGTGAGTGCCGTGGCCGCGGAAGTGCCGCGTGGGCGCGAACTCGCCCAGGCGGTGGCCGACCATGTTCTCGCTGATGAACACGGGCACGTGCTTGCGGCCGTCGTGCACCGCGATGGTGTGCCCGACCATCTCGGGATAGATGACGGACGCGCGCGCCCAGGTGCGGATCACCTTCTTGTCGCGCGTCTGGTTCATCTTCTCGACCTTCGCCCGCAGGCTCGGGCTGATGAACGGGCCCTTCTTCGCTGAACGTGACATCTACTTAATTGACTCCTACCTTTCCCGGCCCGAAATCGCGGTGTTGGGGTGCGGATTTCGGGCCGAAGCGACGATGGCGCCGGTCGGCCTGGTTCATCCAGGCCGACCCAACCGTGGCCGAAGCCGCGGTCAAGCCGTCTTCCGATTCCCGTTGAAACTGCATTACTGGCGCCATGATCGCGTTTACTTCTTTCGTCCTTTCTTCTCGCGGCGGCGGATGATGAGCTTGCTGCTTGCCTTGTTCTTCTTGCGCGTGCGGTAGCCGAGCGCGGGCTTGCCCCACGGGGTCTTCGGGTTGCCGCCCGGCCCCGTCTTGCCCTCGCCACCGCCGTGGGGATGGTCGCGGGGGTTCATCGTCGAGCCGCGGACCTCGGGGCGCTGGCCCAGCCACCGGCTGCGGCCGGCCTTGCCGCCGGACTCGTTTTCGTGCTCGATGTTACCGACCTGGCCGATTGTGGCCTGGCAGCGGATGTGGATCCGGCGCAGCTCGCCGCTGGGCATGCGGATGACGGCGTAGTCGCCTTCCTTGGCTAGGAGCTGCGCGGACGCGCCGGCCGACCTGACGAGCTGGCCGCCGCGGCCCAGCGTCAGCTCGATGTTGTGCACGGTCGAGCCGACCGGGATGTTGGCGAGCGGGATGGCGTTGCCGATCCTCACGGGCGCCTCGGGACCTGACTCGATGGGGTCGCCGACCTTCAGGCCGAGCGGGGCGAGGATGTAGCGCTTCTCGCCGTCCTTGTAGTGGATGAGGGCGATCCGAGCGCTGCGGTTGGGGTCGTACTCGATGGTCGCGACCTTGCCCTCGATGCCGGCCTTGTCGCGTTTGAAGTCGATCTTCCGGTAGAGCTTGCGGTAGCCGCCGCCCTGGTGGCGGGTCGTGATCCGGCCCTGGTTGTTGCGGCCCGCGTGCGTGGGCAGGGATTCGAGCAGGGTCTTCTCCGGCCGCTTGGCCGTGATCTCATCGAAGCCCGAGATCGTCATGAAGCGGCGTCCTGGGCTGGTCGGCTTGAACTTTCTTACTGGCATTTCGTGTCCCTAGACGCTCCCGAACAGGCCTTCAATCTTCTGACCCTCTCCAAGCGTCACGATGGCCTTCTTCCAGTCGGTCGACTTGCCGACGGCGCCGGTGCCGACGCGCCGGAACGCGCGCCGCGTCTTGCCGCGCATGTGCACCGTGTTGATCTTCTTGACCTGGATGTTCTGCGACTCGTACTGCTCCTCGAGCGCCTTCTTGATCTCGGTCTTGGACGCGTGGGCGTGCACCTTGAAGGTGTAGCGGCCCTGCGTGTAGAGCTGGTAGGTCCGCTCGGTGATGAGCGGCCCGATGACGATCTCGCTGGCGGCGCGCGTGGTCATTCCTCTTCTTCCTTGCTGCGGGGACTGAAGTTCTCCTCGAGCAGCTCGATGGCATCCTTCGCGAGGAGCAGATAGGTGTGGGAGAAGATGTCGCGAATGTTCAGGTTGCGGGCCAGCACGATCTTCGCGTGGCCGAGGTTCTCGAACGAGCGGCTGACAGTGTAGTTTGGCGCCGGCAGAACGACGAGGGTCGTCGAATCGAAACCGATCGTGTCCATCAGCTCCTGCGCCTGGCTGGTCTTCGGCTCATCGAACACGAAGCTCTCGATGACGCGGATCTTCTCCTCGATCGCCTTCTGGCTGAGCGCACTTCGCAGCGCGAGGCGGCGCATCTGCTTCGGCATCTTCTGCGAGTAGTCGCGCGGCCTCGGGCCGAAGACGTTGGCGCCGCCCTTCATGCTCGGCTCGCGCGTGCTGCCGTGGCGGGCGCGGCCCGTGCCCTTCTGCCGGTACGGCTTGGCGCCACCACCGCGCACGGTGGCGCGGGTCTTGGTGCTGGCCGTGCCCTGTCTTCCGTTGGCGAGCTGCCGCAGGAAGGCCTGGTGCATCACCGGGACGTTGGGCGTCTCTTCGAAGATCGCGCTCGGCAGGTCGACCTCGCCGTTGCGCTCACCGAGGGCGTCGAAGAAGGGAGCTTGAACAGCCATGCGTCCTACACCTTCCTCGGGTTCGGCTTGCCCGCGGGTCCCTTGGGCTTGATCTTCTTGGTCGATTCCCTGATGAGGACCAGCGCGCCCTTCGCGCCCGGCACGCCGCCCCTGACCATGACGAGGTTGCGTTCGGCGTCGACCCTTACGACCTTGTAGGCGCGGGCGGTGGCGCGCTCGTTGCCCATCTGGCCGGACATGCGCACACCCTTGAAGACGCGCGCGGCGTCGGTGGCGCCGATCGCGCCTGGCTGGCGGACGTTCATCGAGCCGTGGCTCTCGGGACCGCGGCTGAACTTGTGGCGCTTGATCAGGCCCTGGAAGCCTTTGCCCTTGCTGGTGCTCGTGACGTCGACGAGCTCACCGGCTTGGAAGATCTCAGCGGTCAGGGCCTGGCCCTGCTCGAGGCCGTCGTAGTTGCGGATCTCGACGATGTGGCGATGGGGGTCGATGCTCGCCTTCTTGAACTCGCCGAGGCGCGGGGCGTTGACGCGACCTTCATCGATGGGAAGGAAGGCGATGCGAGCGGCGGAGTAGCCGTCCTTCTCGGCCGTCCTCAGGCCGAGCACCTTGCACGGCCCGGCCTCGAGCACCGTCACCGCGGTCATGGTCCCGTCGGGGTTGAAGAGCTGGGTCATGCCCAGCTTCTTGGCGAGAAGTCCTTTCATCGCTTGGTCAGCTCTTGATCTCGATGCTCACGCCCGCGGGCAGGCTCAGGCGCATCAGCGCGTCTACGACCCGCGGGTTGGGGTCGAGGATGTCGACGATGCGCTTATGTGTGCGCATCTCGAACTGCTCGCGCGAGTCCTTGTCGATGAACGGGCTGCGGATCACGGTCAGCTTGCTGATCTCAGTAGGGAGCGGGATCGGGCCGGCGGTGCGCGCGTTCGTCCGGCGGGCGGTGTCGACGATCTTGTCCGCCGCCTGGTCCAGCACACGGTGGTCGTACGCCTTGAGCCGGATTCGAATTTTCTGCGCCACTGCTAAGCCCTTTCCCTTTCCTTATCTAATTTGATCTGCGGTTACTTGACGACCTCGGTCACCACGCCCGCGCCCACGGTCTTGCCGCCTTCGCGGATGGCGAACCTCAGTCCCTGCTCCATACCGATCGGCTCACCCAGCGTGATCTCCATGACCACGTTGTCGCCGGGCATCGTCATCTCGACGCCCTCGGGCAGCTTGACCTCGCCGGTGACATCGGTTGTCCGCATGTAGAACTGCGGGCGGTACCCGGTGAGGAACGGCGTGTGCCGGCCACCCTCTTCCTTGCTCAGGACGTAGACCTGGGCCTTGAACTGGGTGTGAGGGGTGATCGTACCCGGCTTGGCGAGCACCTGTCCGCGCACGACGTCCTCACGCTTGATGCCGCGAAGGAGCGTGCCGACGTTGTCGCCGGCCTGGCACTCGTCCATGTCCTTGTGGAACATCTCGATGCCGGTCACCACGGTCTTCGAGCTCTGCGGCTTGATGCCGACGATCTCGATCTCCTCGTTCCTCTTCAGCTTGCCGCGCTCGACACGCCCGGTGGTCACGGTGCCGCGACCTTCGATCGTGAACACGTCCTCGATCGGCATCAGGAACGGCTTGTCGACGGGCCGCTCCGGCTCGGGGATGTACGTATCGACGGCGTTCATCAGCTCGAGGATCTTGGGCGTCCACTCGGGGTCGCCCTCGAGGGCCTTGAGCGCGCTGATGCGCACGATCGGGATGTCGTCGCCCGGGAACTCGTAACGGTTGAGCAGCTCGCGGAGGTCGAGCTCGACCAGCTCGATGAACTCCTTGTCGTCCACCATGTCGCACTTGTTGAGCGCGACGACGAGGAACGGCACGTTCACCTGGCGGGCCAGGATGATGTGCTCGCGGGTCTGCGGCATCGCACCGTCGTTGGCGGCGACGACGAGGATCGCGCCGTCCATCTGGGCCGCGCCCGTGATCATGTTTTTTATATAATCTTGGTGCCCCGGGCAGTCCACGTGGGCGTAGTGGCGCTTCTCCGTCTCGTACTCCACGTGGGTGATCGAGATCGTGATGCCCCTCGCCTTCTCCTCCGGCGCCTTGTCGATTCGATCGAACGGCGTGAACTCGGCCAGGCCCTTCTCGGACAGCACCTTCGTGATGGCAGCCGTCAGCGTCGTCTTGCCATGGTCGATGTGACCGATGGTCCCGACGTTCAGGTGGGGCTTGGTCCGCTCGAACTTCTTCTTCGCCACTGTCTCCTCCTAACTTCTCCCAGTAGTGCGGCGGCCCACAGCCTCCGCGAGGTTGCCTGGCATCTCCGCGTAGTGACTGAATTCCATCGAATACGTGGCACGCCCCGAGGTCATCGAACGTAGCTCGGTGGCGTAACCGAACATCTCCGCAAGGGGCACGTGCGCCTTGACGTTCTGCGACGTGCCGCGACCCTCCATTCCGAGGATGTGACCGCGGCGCGACGCCAGGTCGCCCATCACGTCGCCGAGGTATTCCTCGGGCATGACGACGTCGACCTTCATGATCGGCTCGAGCAGGTAAGGGTGCGCCTTCTGCATACCGTCCTTCACCGCCATCGAACCCGCGACCTGGAATGCCATCTCAGACGAGTCGACAGGGTGGTACGAACCGTCCTTCAGCGTGACGACGATATCCACCACCGGGTAAGCGCCGGCGACGCCCGACTGCATCGCCTCGCGCACACCCTTCTCGACCGCGGGGATGTACTCGCGCGGAATGCGTCCCTGCGTGATCTTGTCCTCGAAAACGAACCCGGTACCCCGCTCGCCCGGCCTCACGTCGACCTCGGCGTGGCCAAACTGGCCCTTGCCGCCCGTCTGGCGGATGAACCGCCCGACACCATGCGCCGGCCGCCGGATCGTCTCCTTGTACGCGACCTGCGGCTTGCCCTGGTTCGCGTCCACGCGGAACTCGCGCAGAAGGCGGTCGATGATGATCTCGAGGTGGAGCTCGCCCATGCCCTCGATGATCGTCTGGCCCGTCTCGTCGTCCGTGTGCACCTTGAAGGTCGGGTCCTCCTCCGACAGCCGCTGCAGGGCCATCCCCAGCTTCTCCTGGTCGGCCTTCGTCTTCGGCTCGATCGCGACCGAGATGACCGGCTCCGGGAATGTGATGGCCTCCAGCAAGATCGGATGCGCCTCGTCGCACAGCGTGTCGCCGGTCGTCGTCGACTTGAGACCTACCGCCGCCGCGATGTCGCCCGTAAACACCTCGTCCACGTCCTCGCGCCGGATCGCATGCATGCGCAGGACCCGGCCGATGCGCTCGCGGCGCCCGCTTGACGCGTTCAAAACGGAGGACCCGGCCTTCAGGCGGCCCGAGTACACGCGGAAGAACGTCAGCTTGCCGACGCCCTGCGGGTCCATCTGGATCTTGAAGGCGAGCGCCGAGAACGGCTCGTTGTCGTCGTGCTCGCGCACCTCCAGGGCCTCGGTCTTCGGGTTCTTGCCCTCGACCGCCGGCACGTCCGCCGGCGACGGCAGGTAGTCGACGACCGCGTCGAGGATCGGCTGCACGCCGCGGTTGCGCAGCGCGGCGCCACAGAGCACTGGGACGAGCACGCCCTTCACCGTGCCCAGGCGCAGGCCTTCCTTGATCTCTTCCTCCGTGATGTCCTGCTCCTCGAGGTACTTGTGCATGACGTTGTCGTCGAAGTCCGCCACCGCTTCGACCAGGTCGTGGCGGTACTGCGAGACCAGGTCCGCCATGCCGTCGGGGATCACAGCCGACTCCGTCGACTTCGTGCCGAGGTCGTCCGTGTACACGACGGCCTCGCGCGACAGCAGGTCGACGTAGCCCTTGAAGTTCGCCTCCGAGCCGATCGGCAGCTGGATGGGCACCGCCCGCGCGCCCAGGCGCGTGCGGATCGAGTTCAGCGACCCATAGAAGTCAGCCCCGATGCGGTCCATCTTGTTGATGAAGGCGATCCGGGGCACGCCATAGCGGTCGGCCTGGCGCCAGACCGTCTCGGACTGCGGCTCCACGCCCGCGACCGCGTCGAACACCGCGACCGCCCCGTCCAGCACGCGCAGCGAGCGCTCGACCTCGACCGTGAAGTCCACGTGTCCGGGTGTGTCTATGATGTTGATCGCGTGGTCGCGCCAGTTGGCGGTCGTCGCGGCCGACGTGATCGTGATCCCGCGCTCCTTCTCCTGGACCATCCAGTCCATGGTCGCGGCCCCTTCGTGGACCTCGCCCATCTTGTGGATCCGCCCGGCGTAGAAAAGGATCCGCTCGGTCGTCGTCGTCTTGCCCGCGTCGATGTGCGCCATGATCCCGATGTTTCGGACCTTGTCGATGGCGACGGGAC
>Ga0207646_10000671_pt1 | contig 44335 bp, 47 predicted proteins | sample KBSK5502metaG_FD_184343 | JGI IMG/M metagenome (GOLD analysis project Ga0207646, IMG submission 184343) | Corn, switchgrass and miscanthus rhizosphere microbial communities from Kellogg Biological Station, Michigan, USA - KBS K5-50-2 metaG... | ecosystem: Host-associated > Plants > Roots >...
CTATGACGTTACCCAACCGCGCTCTCCTCTTTGCGAACCCCCTTGCCCGGGCCCGCTTCGAGTTGCTGTGCTCCCCACAGCGCGCGGAAACGTACGCGCCACCAGCCCCGCACGGACTATAACGGCTCTCGCGCGATTTTTGTGCGGTCAGGCGACCGACTCTCGTCAGGGTCGGGCCCGTCTCGCGTCGCGCGCGGCCGGCTTGGTCGATACTTCCCTTGTCCTGCGGGTCCGCGCGCGACGCTCGCGGGCCCGTCGTCGCCTCGCCGTGCGAGCTCGCTCGCACGCGAGGCTCCTAGGGCCCGTAGCTCAGTGGTAGAGCGGCGGACTCATAATCTGCTGGTCCCAGGTTCGATCCCTGGCGGGCCCACCGAAGTCCTCGGACTCTGACATTCAGGCGCTGCGCCGCGGTCTGGGAGAGGATTCGACACGTTTTGCGCGAGATCTAGGACTACCGTTGGCTCGATGTCGATCTATCGCATCGATCCTGGTGACTCGAAAGAGGACGGCATCGTGCTCGTGAAAATCTCCGGTCGGGCTCATGCCGAGACCATCGTCAAGCTGCTCGGAAGAATCGCGAGAGCGCGGCGGAACGCCGCCTCGCTCCATCCGTATCGCGGCGTTCGCTTCCAACCCCGTCATTGGCGGCCTCAGCCGCATGTTCCAGCGGCGGAAGGAGCCGAGCGGGTGAGCGTCTTCAACGATCGCGCGCGTGCGAAGGCTTGGCTCCTTGAGAGCTAGCGAGGCGGCCATCTCCGTCACGGTCGAGGACGTGGAGCGTGCGGCGCAGATCGTCGGCCCGGTGCTTCACCGGACCCCACTTTTCTCCAGCCGTTCTCTTTCAGAGCGCATCGGCGCGGTCGCGTACCTCAAGGCCGAGAACCTCCAACGCACCGGTTCGTTCAAGCCACGCGGCGCCCTCTACGCGATCTCCAAGCTCTCGAAGGAGCAGCGTGCACGGGGCATCGTCACGATGAGCGCCGGCAACGCGGCGCAGGCGATCGCGTTCGCCGCTCGCGCCGCAGGCGTTCCGGTGACGGTCGCGATGCCGCAGACCGCCCCTCAGTCAAAGGTCGACGCGACGCGCAACTACGGCGCGGAGATCGTGTTCGCGTCCGATATGACCAAGCTGCCCGCTCTGGTCGGGGAGCTTCAGGATCGTTCCGGCGCCTACTTCCTTCACCCGTACGACGACGCCGCGATGGTCGCCGGCCACGGAACGTGCGCGCTCGAGATTCTCGGCGACATTCCGGACGCGGACCTGTTCGTCGTCGGGGTCGGCGGCGGCGGCCTCATCGCCGGCATCGCTGTCGCCGTCTCGGCGAGACGACCGGGCGCGCGGGTCATCGGCGTAGAACCCACTGGCGCCGCCGGGATGCGGCGCGCGCTCGACGCGGGCGAGCCGGTACGCCTCGAGCGCATCAACACCATCGCCGACGGGCTCGCGGCGCCGGTGGCCGGGACGATCCCGCTCGAGATCGTCCGGCGCCTCGTCGCGGATGTGGTCGTGATCGACGACGCCCTCATCGCCGAGGGAATGCGTTTCCTGGCCCAGCGCGCGAAGCTCGTCGCGGAGCCGGCGGGCGCCGCCGCCACAGGAGCGCTGCTCGCGGGCAAGATCCCGGTGCGGCCCAGCGAGCGCGTGGTCTCGATCGTGTCGGGAGGGAACGTCGACCTCGCGCGGATGGCGCAGATCTTCGGAGAGTGAGGCTCGTGCTCTACGCGGACGGCGCGGCGCGCGGGAACCCCGGTCCGGCCGGCGCAGGCGCCGTCCTCTACAACGAAAAGGGAAAGGTGGTGGCGGAGCTGGCCCGTCCGCTCGGCCGCGCGACGAACAACGTGGCCGAGTACAGCGCGCTGATCCTGGGACTCGAAGAGGCTCAGCGGCGCGGAGCGACGGCGATCGACGTGCGGATGGATTCGCTTCTCGTCGTCCAACAGATGCGCGGCCTATGGCGCATCAAGCACCCCGGCCTCACCCCTCTCGCACTCCGGGCCGGCACGCTGCTCGCGTCCTTTCCCGAACGCGAGATACGTCACGTTCCGCGCGAGGAGAACGCGGCCGCGGACGAGCTCTCGAACCGCGCGATCGACGAAGGCGAGATCACGGCGTGAGTCAGGACCCGCTCACGGCATTCGTATCGCGCAGTCTTCGCGCGGACGTCGGCGGCGTACGCAGCGAGCTCGTCGCGAAGAACGCGCTTATGGAGATCGAGCGTATCCGCTTCAGCCAGGAGGGAGTCGAGCGTTCACTCGCGCTGAAACGCGTGCCACCGGATGACTCGCTCGAGGTGCAGCTCCTCCCATTCCTCGCGCGCAAGACCGACCGCGTACCGCACGTGCTCTCGCGCGGCGTCCCACCGCCTGCGGTACCGGCCTGGCCGTGGATCATGACCGAGGACATTCTCGACACTACCAGCGCGTGTCACGAGGATCCTCGCGCGATCGTCTTGACCAAGGTCGCCATCGAGCGCGCGGTCGCAGCGGATGGTCCCGCGCTCAAGGCGCTCGGCGTGAAGACGATGACGCCGGTCGAACTCGTGGAACGCGCCGTCGAGCGGGCCGCAACGGATCGTCCGATCGACGCCGAGGCGCGCGCTGCCGCGACCGCTCTGTCCCATCTTCCGACCGTCATCTGTCACGGCGAGCTCGCGTGCACGCACGCTCGTCTCACCGCGCGTGGCGTGATCATCGTCGAGTGGCGACGCGCGTATCTTGGGTGCGGGCTGCTTGATATGGCGCAGCTCTCGGACGATGTGCGTCACTTCAGCGGGGAGGATCCGGGGGACAAGTTGTTTGATTACTACGGTGAGCTCACGGGGAATACGGTCACCAAAGAAATGACCCGAGCAAGTCGGCTCGTAAACCAAGTGACGCGCACGACCATCAAGTAGTGAAATCCGCGCGCCGAAGGCGCGCGATCAAAGGGAGGCAGGGTAGAATTAGCCCTGCCGAGCAGGCCGGACGGTCGCGTCGGCGAAAGCCGCCGAGGAAAGTCCGGACTCCACAGGGCAAGGTAGGGGGTAACGCCCCTCCGCCGTGAGGCGAGGCCAGCGTCACAGTGACGAACCCGCGCAAGCGGGGTGAAACGGGCAAGCGCTACCTGGAGCAAGGCCGCGTAAGGGGACCATGGCGTGGCCCGCGCCGTCCCCGGGTAGGCCGCTAGAGGCGGAGGGTGACCTCCGCTCGAGAGGGATGACCGTCCTCGACAGAATCCGTGCTTATAGGCCTGCTCGGCCTCGCTCCTGCCGGGGCGATGTCGCCTCGTCATCCGAACGGTCCGGCAAGCCGTATAACGGTTGAACCCACAAGGAGGATGGAATATGCGCGTATTCGCTGGCATAGCCGCCACGGCGATCCTGATCGCCGCCTGCGGTGGGACGGCAGCCGTGTCGACCCCGACACCGACAGCCTCGCCCACACCCTCGCCGACTGCGAGCCCAGTCCCGACAGTCGCGAACGTCTTCAAAGCAGATCTGAAAGCGGCGAACGAGAACCCGCCGATCGCCGACGCTGAGGCGACCTGCGCCGGTACCGCGACCGTTACGTTGAACCCCACGTCCGTGAAGTTCGACGTAGTCATCACCGGTTGCCCGGCGTCGACCGCGATCAACATCGGTCACATCCACACGGGCGCCACGGGCGTCAACGGTGGCGTGATTATCAGCACCGGTCTCGCGGCCGGCGACCTCACTCTCACCGGCGGCGGCGTGACGTTCTCGAGGACCGCCCTTCCCGCTGGGCCACCCGCATGGGATGCCGCGTTGATCAGCGCGATCATGGCGAACCCTGCCGGTTATTACGTGAACTTCCACTCGACCTTGCACCCCGGCGGCGTGATTCGAGGGCAGCTCACCAAGGCGTAAACGACTTTCCCTCACCGCAGCAGAAGGACGCCCCCATAAAGAACGGGGCGTCCTTCGTTCTTGGACGGACGAACGGCCGAGCGAACGACAGTGGCACGGTGCTTGCGTGCCTCCTTGCGGAAGACCGGCGGAAGGAGGTACTCGCAAATGCTCTGGACCATCATCCTCATCCTGCTCATCCTCTGGCTGCTTGGCGGGTTCGTGCTGAACCTCGGTGGCCTCGTGCACCTGCTCCTGGTGATCGCGCTCATCGTGCTGCTCGTGCAGCTCATCACGGGCCGCAGAGTCGCTCTCTAAGGATCCCTCGCGTTTCGCGCACGCTCGTCGCTCGTGACGTACGTCATTGACGCGACGAGCGTGCGCTTGGTATCGTCCCTTCGCCATGCTGACGGCGTGGACTTCACGGAAGGAAGTGGCGCAGTGCTGAGCTTCATTCGCAATCGCACGGGCTCCGGCCCGCTCGCCGGTCGTCGGCGCAGCCTGCCCACTTACCGGATGGCCTAGACCCCAGCTTTTCGCGAGGCCGCTCGGACCGTGGGCAGAGGCCCACGGTCTTTTGTTTTGTTTGAAGTAGGTGAAGAAATGGCCATCCAAGTTCGCGAACGGAAACGAACCGAAAAGAAAACAGCGGCCCTCTCGGCGAGCCAGGTCCGCAAGGCGTTCCGTCCGGCACGGGTCGTTCCCGGCGGCGGTACGACGGTGCGTGCGGTTGATGACGTCAGCCTGTCGGTCTGGCGCGGTGAGATATACGGGCTCCTCGGCGCGAACGGCTCGGGGAAGTCCACGCTCATCCGGCTCTTCTCGACGCTGCTGACGCCCGACGCGGGCGAGGTTCGGATCTTCGGCCTGGACATCGATCGGGACGAGCTCGCCGTCAAGCGTCTGATCAACCGTGTGTCGGTGGAGGCTTCGTTCTTCAAGAAGCTCTCGGCGATGGAGAACCTCGTGTACGCGGGCCGTCTCTACGGCGTCTCGCCGGACGATTCACGTCCGAAGATCGTCTCCATCCTGCACCGGCTCGGCATCGAGGACGCTCGCATGACGGAGCCCCTCGAGAAGCTCTCGCGCGGCATGCAGCAGAAGGTCGCGATCGCGCGCGCGTTCCTGTCGACGCCGATGCTGCTCCTTCTCGACGAGCCGACGACCGGCCTTGACATTCGGAGCAAGCGGGAGGTGCAGACGTTCGTCCGCGATCTTCGCGACGAGCACGACGCGACCATCCTCCTGACGACGCACGACCTCGATGAGGCGGCGCGGCTCGCTGACCGCATCGGCATCCTGCACCGGGGTCGTCTCGTCGCCGAGGGCACTCCCGAGGAGCTCGCCGCGCGGCATGGAGGCGGAACGCTCGAGGACGTCTTTATGACGCTCACGGGACGTCGTCTCGACGACGCGGACGCGACCGACGCGGAGCGATCGACGTGATCGGCAGCGCAAGCGCGCAGGTCGGCCTCGCATACGCGTTCGTCGAGCGCGAGATCGCGCTGTCGAAGCGGTACTGGGCATGGGAGCTTGTGTGGCTTGTCTACGGAGTCGTGACGAGCCTCTCTGTCGCATACATCGGACTCGCGGCACCCGCGATCACCGGCGGCGACTCCGATCCCGCGGCGGTCTCGCGCTTCGTCCTCTACCTGCTCGTCGGGACGATCACCTGGCGATTTCTCGGGCTCATCTTCGAGCAGATGGGCGAAACCATCGCGTGGGAACGGTGGGAAGGAACGATCGAATCCACATTCATGGCGCCCGTCCCGCGCCTGACCCATCTCCTGGGCATGTGCGCGGCCACTCTTGTCCGGGCTCTGGGGTTCAGCGTCGCGATCCTCGCGGCCGTCGCGCTCTTCGTGCCGGTCGATCTGTCGCACGCGAATGTCGCGTCCGCGCTCGTGCTGCTCGCGACCGGCGCGGTCGCCTTCATCGGGCTCGCGATCGGTTCCTCGGTGTTCCCGCTCCTGTGGACCGAGAAGGGACTTCAGATGGCGTACATCGTCCAGGCCGTCGTGCTGCTCGTATCCGGCGTCTACTACCCGACCACGGTGCTGCCGGGATGGATGCAGGCGCTGTCCGTGATCTCTCCGGCCACGTATGTCATCCAGGGGATGCGCGATGCGCTGCTTGACGGCGCGGATTTCGCACGGATCTGGCCGAACCTCTGGCCGGCGCTCGTCGTCGGCGCCGTTTCGATCCCGGTCGGCCTTCGCTTGTTCCTCTGGGCAGAGCGATACGCGAAGCGCACCGGCCGATTGAAGCGGAGCGGTTGATGAAGGACGCGCCACCGCAGAGCGATCTTGCATTCGTGTCCGCGAAGGCAGGCGACGCGGCGTTCGCCGCCGACGTCGACACGGCGGTGCGGCCGTCCGCCCCGCGCGATCCGGTCACGTACGAGTACTGGTGGTCGCAGCCCGACGAGAACTGGACGTTCGCGCGATTTGTGGTGACGCTCGGCGGAGCACGTGTGGGCTACGCAACGGCCGAACACCCGCGCTGGGAAGTGCAACCGGACCGGTATGGGAACGTCGGCGGCAACCTTCTTCCCAGGGAGCGGACGGGGACGAGGCTTCACGCCATCTACGCGGCCATGGAAGAGCGCGTCGTCGGAGACGGAGCGAAGATCCTCGCGGCGTGGGCCAACGAGGACGATCGAGTGCGGATCGAGACGCTCAATCAGCGCGGCTATAAGGAAGACCGCCGCTCGCGCCGGTGGGAGCTCGATCTGGTCGCGAAGCGCGAGAAGCTGCTCGCCATGGCGGACGAGTCCCGCGCGCGGATGGGAAAGGAGGGCGTACGCATCCTCACACTGGCCACGGATGACGACCCCCAGGTGATAGAGAAGATCTGGCGGTTGTCGGAAGAGGCCGGCGACGACGTACCGACGACGGAGCCGCGCGTCCCCGAGGAGATGGCGGCGTACACGCGGTGGGTGAACGCGCCCGAGATCCATCGCGATCGCTTCTGGATCGCGCGGATCGGCAGCGATGTCGTCGGCGTGTCGGTCCTTGGCTATCCGCCCATCCGCGGCGTGGTCAGCACCGAGTGGACCGCGACCGCCCGATCGATGCGGGGGCGCGGCGTCGCGCGTGCTCTCAAGTGCGAGACGGTGGCGCAGGCGATCGCGCTTGGCGTCGATCGGGTGCGTACCGGCAATGACGCGGCCAACGATCCGATCCTCCACATCAACAAGACCATGGGCTACCAACAGGTCCCCGGCGGGATCAACTACCTTCGACCGGTCTGACTTCTCGATACCCTAGACGCGTGCCGCTTCCGCCCGCACCGCACACGGCGCGCGAGAACGTCGTCGACGATCTGCACGGCGCCAAGATCATCGACCCGTATCGCTGGCTCGAGGCGGACACGACGGAACGCGTTCGCGAATGGACGGACAAGCAGAACGCACGAACGCGGACGGTTCTGGATGCGCTACCGCAGCGCGCCGCGTTCGCACACCGTGGGCGCGAGCTTCTCTCCGTCGGGCTCCTCTCCACGCCGCGTCCGGTCGCCGGTCGCATCTTTCACACGCGCCGGGAGGGGGAGCAGAAGCAGGCCGTCCTCTACGTTCGCGATGCGGTGGGCACCGAGGACCGCGCGCTCGTCGACCCGAACGCGCTCGACCGCGAGGGCCTCGTGACGCTGGACTGGTACTACCCGTCCCCGGACGCGCGCTATGTGGCGTACGGCCTTTCGCGCGGCGGCGACGAGATGTCGACGCTGCACGTCGTCGAGACCGCGACCGCGAAGAATCTTGCCGACCGGATCCGGCACACGCAGCGAAGCACGGTCGCGTGGGTATCCGGCGACGGCGGGTTCTACTACACCGTCCATCCGGCGCCCGGTTCCGTCCCTCCTGGTGACGAGAACTACTACCGCCGGGTTCGATACCACCCCCTCGGGGACGACCCGGCGAAGGACGAGCTGGTGTTTGGCGACGGCCGTCCAAAGGAAGACATCCTCGGCGTCTCCACCTCGGCCGACGGGCGTTGGGCCCTCTTCGTCGCGTTCAAAGGTTGGGCGAGAAGCGATCTCTATCTCTTCGATCGGAGTCATCCCGAGCGCGGACTCGCCACCGTCGTCGAGGGCGAGGACGCGATCGCAGAAGGCTTCGTGCTCGACGGCCGCGTCTGGCTTCGCACGAACCTTGACGCCCCGAACTATCGGGTTGTGTCGGCCGCGTGCGAATCGCCCGACGCGTCGCGGTGGGAGACGGTGATCGCCGAAAGCAAGGACGTGATCCAGAGCTTCGACCGCACGCGTGACCGTATCGCCGTGCTTCGGCTCGTTCGCGCTACGTCGCGCCTGACGATCTATGACGTTCGTGGAAAGGACGCGCGCGAAATCTCGTTGCCGTCGCTTGGCGCCATCGAGATCGTCGAGGGCGAGCATGACGGCGACCGCGTCGGCTACACGTTCCAGTCGTTCACCCAACCGCCGATCGCGTTCGTCGCGGATGCGCGCTCCGGACAGGTCGATGAGGTTGTGCGTCTCCGCATGCCGGCTCGCCTCGACGTCGCGAACATCGTCGTCGAGCAGACCGCATACGCGTCGCGGGACGGCACCGAGGTCACGATGTTCCTCGTCCATCGGAAGGAGGTCCGCCCGACCGGACAGATCCCGACAATCTTGACCGCCTACGGTGGCTTCAATATCTCGCGCACACCCGCCTACTCCGCCGGCGCCGCCGCGTGGGTCGAGGCCGGAGGGCTCTTCGCCATGCCGAATCTTCGCGGTGGCGGCGAGTACGGCGAGACCTGGCATCGGGCCGGCATGCTCGCGAACAAGCAGAACGTGTTCGACGACTTTCACGCGGCCGCCGAGGCGCTCATCTCACGCGGTTGGACCGCGGCCCGCCATCTGGCGATCGCGGGCGGCTCCAACGGCGGCCTCCTCGTCGGCGCCGCGCTCACCCAGCGGCCCGACCTGTTCGCGGCGGTCTACTGCGCCGTGCCGCTTCTGGACATGCTCCGCTACCAGAACTTCCGCATCGCGCGCTTTTGGATCGCGGAGTACGGCTCCGCAGAGGATCGCGTTCAGGCGGAGTGGCTTCGCAAGTACTCGCCGTATCACAACGTGCGGGCGGGAGTGCGCTATCCGCCGGTGCTCTTCACCACCGCCGATGGAGACAGTCGCGTGGACCCCATGCACGCCCGCAAGATGGCGGCCCTGCTGCAGGCGCAGAGCGAGGACCCCGAGTCTGTCGTCCTCTTGCGCGTCGATCGCGATGCCGGCCATGGAATCGGCAAGCCGCTCGACAAGCAGGTGGACGACTTCGCCGACGAATTCGGGTTCATCGCCTGGCGGACCGGTCTGCATTTGAACGGACCGGGTATGCTCGGAACGCGGTGAACATCCTGAGATTCCTCCGCGACCAGGCGAAGGATTACAAGTGCAGCGTGTGCGGAGCCAATCACGCCGGCTCCGACATTCGCGTGCTCGGGAAACTCGAGTCCGCATGGATCGTCCGCGTCACCTGCGCGAAATGCCAGACCGCGTTCAAGCTTCTCGTCGTCGTCGACGAGCAGCGCGCGGCCGTGAGCCCGGTCAAGGAAGAGCCCGAGCGCCCGCGCCGGCCCGCCGTCAGCGCCGACGAGGTCATCGATGCGCATGAGTTCCTCGAGGCCTATCAGGGCGACGTGCGCACGCTCTTCGCCCGTCGTGACAAGGTGAAGACCGAGCCAGACGGCTCCTAATGGCGAAGAACGCGCTCATCACCGGCTGGGGTTTTTATGCCCCTTCGCGTGTCATGACCAACGCCGAGCTCGAGCGGATCGTCGACACCTCGGACGAGTGGATCACCAGTCGTACCGGGATCAAGGAGCGACGCATCGCCTCGGATGAGGAGACGAACTCGTTCATGTCCGTACGAGCGGGGCGCGCCGCGCTCGAGAAAGCACACCTTCGTGCGCAGGACGTGCAGCTCGTGATCGTCGGCACGTGCTCCCCCGACTACCTCTTCCCGGCGACCGCCTGTCTCGTGCAGACGGAGCTGGGCGCGACTCGTGCGGGTGCCTTCGACGTGGAGGCGGCATGCACGAGCTTCATTACCGCGCTCGCGATCGCGCGAGGGATGATCGTCTCGGGAGCGGCCCAGAACGCGCTGGTGATCGGAGCCGAGAGGCTGTCGCGTCTTCTCAACTGGAAGGATCGGACCACCTGCGTGCTCTTCGGCGACGGAGCGGGCGCCGTGGTGCTCGAGGCTTCGAACGCGTCCGTCGGAATCGAGTCCACCGTGTTGCACGGTGACGGCTCGAAAGGCGAGATGCTGATGGTCCAGGCCGGCGCCTCGAAACGTCCGGCGACGGCCGAGACGATCGAACGCGGCCAGCACTTCATCACCATGGCGGGCGGCGAGGTCTTCAAGCTCGCAGTGAAGTCGATGGCCGACGCGGCCGAGGAGGCCATCGCCGAGGCCGGTCTCACGCTCGACGACATCGACCTTCTCATTCCGCACCAGGCAAACGTGCGGATCATCGACGGGGTCGCGAAGCGCTTGCGCTTCCCACCCGAGAAGGTCTTCGTGAACATCCAGCGTTACGGGAACACCTCGGCGGCCTCGATCCCGATCGCGATCTGCGAAGCCGAGTCGACCGGTCGCCTGCGAAAAGGCGACAAGGTTCTGCTAGTGGCCTTCGGCGGGGGCTTCACATGGGGTGCCTCTGTCCTGGAGTGGTTCGGAGCGCACGACGGTGTCCGGCCGCTCTCGCCCTTCGAGCGCGCTGGTCGTGCGCTCGAAGATGTCGTGGAGCGGGTCAGGCCGGTATAGCTCCGGCTCGTTTCAGAGGTCGCTCTTTGGCGGCTGGCGCTGACGCCGCCGCGGCACTGCACCCGTGGTCTGGCTCTTGTTCAAATTCGCGCTCGCGGCCCGCGGCGGGCGTGGGCTCAGCTGACCCGCTTCAGCCGGACGACCGGGATGATTCGATCGGTCTGCTCCTGGTACTTGGCGTACCCCGGCGCGAGAGCGATGACCCGCGTCCAGGCTTCCTCGCGCTCCGTGGCGCGTAGGGACTCTGCTCTAACCCTGATTCGTTCGCCGCCCGGGAACTCGACCCAGGCCCGGTCCGGATCGCGCGCCAGGTTGTGAAACCACGCCGGGTGACGAGCTGCGCCGGCGAGAGAGGCCACGATCAGCCACGAGCCGTCGCGATCGGGGAACCAGCAGAGGACCGCGCGCCGCGTCCTTCCGCTTCGCCCGCCGCGCGTCTCGAGCCGCAGCAACGGCCGTCTCTGGACGCGCATCTGCTTGCCGAAGAGATCGAACACGACGTCGGACAGTCCCGCGAACACCGCCGCCAGCCACCCGGGAGCACGCGGTATCGCCGCGCCCCTCTTCCCCCGCGGCGTGACCTCGACGCTCACATGTCTTGAACACCCGCCGACGATGACTTTGTGCCCGCGCGCCTATTGACAGCGGCTTCTTGTGGTGTAGCTTGCCGTTCGCGTGGTGAGTAGTGGGGGACGGTGGGGAACCGTCTCCCGGATACGGAAGGGAACCTGGAAGGCTATTTCGCAGGCGAATTCGCCCACTCGTTGGACGAGAAGGGTCGGCTCGCAATCCCGGCCAAGTTCCGTGGCCGCTTCAAAGAAGGAGCGGTCGTGACACGGTGGATAGGCGAATGCCTCGCCGTTTTTCCTTCAGACCAGTGGGCAGACCTCAACGCCGAGATCGCCAAGCGCCCGCGTACGGATCCGGCCGTGTCGCGGTTCCGCCATTTCGTCTTGGCGGGCGCGCATGAAGCGGACCCGGACGGGCAAGGCCGCGTCATCATCCCGGCCCACCTACGGGAGTACGCGTCGCTCGAAGGCGAAGCCGTCGTCATCGGAAACCTCGACCACCTCGAGGTCTGGGAGCCCGGACGCTGGCGCGCCGAGCTCGCGAACGTCCAGACCAAGGTCGAGCCCGATCTCCGGGACCTCGGGATTTAGCGATGGGGGTGAGAGGGTTCATGAGCCGGTTCTCGTGGCCGAAGTACTCGCCCAACTTGTTGTCCACGAAGGCGGCCGGTATCTGGATGGGACGGTCGGCGGAGGCGGGCACGCCGCCGCGATCCTCGACGCAAGCGCTCCGAGCGGCCGGCTCCTCGGGCTCGATCGCGATCCCGCGGCGCTCGCCCTCGCCTCACGCGACCTCGCGCGCTTCGGTGATCGCGCGGTCCTCGCTCGAGGGAACTTCGCGGTTCTCGACGACCTCGCCGGCGAGCACGGCTTCGCCCCGGTCGATGGCGTCCTCCTGGATCTCGGACTCTCGTCCATCCAGCTCGCCGACGAAGAGCGGGGCTTCAGCTTCCGCTCGCCCGGACCGCTGGACATGCGTGCCGATCCGGATCTTCGCGACACGGCGGCCGTCCTCGTGAACAGCTGGGCTGAGAAAGACCTTCGACGCGTCTTCGCCGAGTACGGCGAGGAGCCGGAGGCGGCGCGCGTCGCGGGAGCGATCGTCCGTCGCCGTGTCAAAGCGCCGTTCGAGGCGGCCGACGATCTCGGCCGTTTCGTCGCCGGCGTAAAGACGCGGAGGCCTCGCGGCATCGACCCCGCGACGCGCGTCTTCCAGGCTCTCCGCATAGCGGTCAACGACGAGCTCGCGAACCTCGAGCACGGACTCGCGGCGGCCATGCGCGTCCTCCGCCCCGGTGGGCGGATCGTGGTGATCTCGTTCCATTCGCTCGAGGATCGGATCGTCAAGCAATTCTTCGCGCGTGAATCGCGCGACTGCATCTGTCCTCCCCACCTCCCCACCTGCGTCTGCGGGCATCGCGCGGGCTTGCGTCTTCTAACCCGGCGGCCGTTACGTGCGGCCCCGGCGGAAGTCGACCGCAACCCGCGCGCCCGCAGCGCAGCCCTTCGCGCCGCCGAGCGCCTGCCTTGACGTTCGCGCAGGCCGTGCGCGCGCCGCAAGCGCGGCGCGTGCCGCACCGTCTCCATCGCGAGGCCGTTGCGCACCATCGGGGTGCGTCGCGTCACGCCGCCACTCGCATCCGCACCTCGAGCTGGGAGATCCGCTCATTCCTGCTCGCGAGCGGAGTGATCGTCGCGTGCTTCCTCGTCGTGCTGCTCTATCTCGCTCAGGCCACGGCGGTGTCGGCCGCGAGCTACGAGGCGCAGCGTCTTGCGGCGCAGCGCGACGAGCTCCGCCGTCAGAACGCGCTCCTGGTGATCGAGAGTGCCCGCCTCGATTCGCCGGCGCGTGTCGAGACCGAAGCGCAGCGCCTTGGGCTCGTCCGGGCCGCGACGATCCGCGTCGTCGTCACGGAGGCCGCCGCAGCGACGCGATAACCAGCTGCTTGTTGTCGGCGGGGAGCGGGCACCAGCGGCACAGGAACGGCGGAGGTGAAGGATGACTGCGACGATCTCGCACACGCGTCTTCGCTTCCTATTCGCATTCTTCACCGTCGTGTCGCTCCTCCTTTCAGCCCGGCTCGCGTACTGGCAGACCGTCGGGCGCGCCGACCTTCTGAGCCGCGCGACGGACCAGGTCCACAGCGACCTCGTCGTCGCCGCGCAGCGCGGGGTGATCCGCGACCGTAACGGCGCGATCCTCGCGACCACCGTCGAGCTCCGCTCGCTCTATGCGATCCCAGGACTGATGACCGACCGCGACGGTCACGACCAGAAGCCGGCCGTCGCGGCGGCGCTGGCGCCAATACTCGGCGAACGGCCCGAGGTCCTGCGCGCCGCGTTCGACAGTGGCGCGGAATGGCTGTTCGTCCGGCGGCGCCTTCCTGAAGAGACGGCGGTGCGGATCGCCGCCCTGCCCCTCGCGGGGCTCGGGTTCGAGATGGAACCGAAGCGGCTCTATCCGAACGGGTCAGTCGGCGCGCAGGTCCTCGGCTTCGTGAACGACGACGGGGTTGGGCAATACGGCGTCGAAGGCCGGTACGCCGCCGAGCTGAGCGGCACGCCGGGGCGTCTCGTCGTCGCGCGCGATCCCGCGAACCGCGAGCTCGCGCTCGGCCTTCGCACCGCAGTGCCCGCCAAGAACGGCGACGACCTTTCGCTCACGATCGACCTGGCAGTCCAGAACGCGGTCGAGCGCGAGCTAGCTGCGGTCGTCGAGCGCGAGAAGGCCGCGGGAGGAGCGATCGTCGTCCTAGACCCGAAAGATGGTGCCGTCCTCGCGATCGCGTCGTCGCCAACGTACGACCCCGCACGCGTTGGAAGCGCTGACGCGGAAGCTCTCCGCAACCGAGCGATCTCGTGGACCTACGAGCCTGGGTCCACGATGAAGCCGATCACCATCGCGGCCGCCCTGGACAAGGGCGCGGTCACTCCGACTACGAGCTATCAGGACGTCGGCTACGCCGTCATCGGCGGACGCAAGCTCTGCAACGCGCAGTGCAAGGTCTACGGGCCGACGACCATCACGCAGATCCTCGCGCGGTCGCAGAACGCGGGCGCCGTGTTCGTGGCGAGCAAGCTCGGCGCAAGCGACCTGAACGCGTACCTCCATGCATTCGGATTCGGCCAGCGCACCGCAGTCGATCTCTCCGCTGAGACCACCGGCATCGTGCGCCCGCTCGCCGAGTGGTACCCGGTCGACCTCGGTACGATCAGCTTCGGGCAGGGCCTCTCGGTCACGCCGCTCCAGCTCGCGACGGCATACGCGGCCATCGCGAATGGAGGGAACCTCTACCGTCCATACGTGGTCGCAAGCCGGCGCGATGCGGATGGGGAGCACCGCACCGCGCCGGTCGTCGTCCGCCGGGTCATCTCGGAAGAGACCTCCGCGACGCTGGTCACGATGCTCACGACGACGGTCGACAACGGGATCGCAAACGCGGCGTCGCTCAAGGGGTACAGCGTCGCGGGCAAAACCGGCACTGCGCAGATCCCGAGCGACGACGGGAGCTACGTCGACGACGCGTACATCTCCTCGTTCGCCGGCTTCGTGCCCGCGGTCGACCCGCGCATGGTGGTGGTCGTGGTGCTGGAAAAGCCGCAGTCGAAGCTGCTCGGCACCGTGCCGGCCATGAACACATTCAAGGCGATCGCGACGGACGCGCTGCGCTACGCGCGCGTTCAGCCGGATCGGTCCTGACGCTCGGTACCATTCGACCAAACGTGTTCACCCTCGACCAGATGCTTCGCGCGACGGGTGGACGGGTCATCCACGGTGCCCCGAACGGGGACGAGCGGTTCGTCGGCGGTGCGTTCGATTCGCGCATCACCGAACCAGGCAGCGTCTTCTTCGCTCTGCGCGACCAGCGTGACGGCCACGAGTTCGTGGCGGACGCGTTCGCGCACGGCGCCCGCGCGGCCGTCGTGGAGCGTCCCATCCACGGTCTCCCTGACGGCGCGCTCGTCGTGGAGGTCGCCAACACGCAGCACGCCCTCCGGCGTCTCGCCGAGGCCCTACGCGACGCGCACCCCATCCCGGCCGTTGGTATCACGGGAAATGTCGGCAAGACGACCACGAAGGATGCGACCGCGGCGGCGCTGGGCGCGCGTTACCGCGTGCTGCGCACGGTGTCGTCGTTCAACAACGAGATCGGCGTCCCCCTGACGTTCCTCGGGATCGAGCCGAGCCACGAGGTTGCGGTGATCGAGATGGGCTTCTACGTACCGGGCGAGATCGCCGATCTCTGCCGCCTCGTTCGTCCGCAGGTCGGCATCATCACACGCATCCCCGAGGTGCCGGTCCACTACTCGCGGACGCCGAGCGTCGAAGCGATCGCGATAGGGAAGGCCGAGCTCATCGAATCCCTGCCAGCGAACGGCGTCGCGCTCCTAAACGCCGACGACGTGAGGGTCCGCGCGCTCGCGCCGCGGACGAAAGCTCGCGTCGTTCTCTTCGGCGAGTCCGCCGACGCGACGCTCCGTGCCACCGACGTGGTCGCGAGAGGGATCGACGGCCTGCGCTTCGTCGCCCACGACGGCGCGCGCAGCGTCGAGGTGGCGCTTCCGCTGCCCGGGCGACATCTCGTCGCGTCGGCGCTCGCCGCACTCGGTGCGGCCACCGCTCTCGGCGTTCCCCTCGACGAAGCGGCGATCGCGCTGTCGGCGATGCACGCGCCGGCGCATCGCATGAACGTCCGTCGCACGCCTGAGTTCGTGGTGATCGACGACTCCTACAACGCGAGCCCGGCTGCGGTCATGGCCGCTCTCGCGGTGCTCGGATCGGTCCAGACGCGCCGCGTCGCGGTGATCGGAGACATGCTCGAGCTCGGGGCGCTGTCCGCGGATGCGCACGAGGCCGCCGGGCGCGAAGCCGCGAAGCAGACCGATGTGCTTGTCGGCGTCGGCGAGCTCGCCCGGACGATGGTGGGCGCGGCACGGAAAGCCGGCCTCGGCGAGACCTACCAGGTGGCGGACGGCGCCGAAGCGTTGATCCTCCTCCGGCGGATCGTGAGACGTGGCGACACGATCCTCGTGAAGGGATCGCACTCGCTCGCGCTGGACCAGCTTGCGGACGCGCTCGTTCAGACGGTGGCGAAGGCCTGATGCAGAGCACGATCCTCGCGCTCGGCGTGATGCTGTCGGCCTTCCTCCTCGGCCTTGTGTTCGGCGGCCCGTACATCCGCCTCCTGCGGCGCTTCGGCATCGGCCAGAACATCCGCCGCGAGGGACCCACCCGGGACTTCGCGAAGCAGGGCATACCGACCATGGGAGGAGGGCTCTTCATCGCGGTCGTGGCGTTCTTGTGGGCGTTCGTCGTCTTCCTGATGCCCGATTCGGAACGCTCGGACTTCATCCCGCAGACGATCGTCCCGATCGGCGCGCTCGTCGGCGTGGGCGCCCTCGGTGCGATCGACGACTTCGTGAACGTGAAGTACGGCTTCGGGATCCGCGGGCGACACAAGCTCGTCTGGCAGACCATCGTCGCGATCGCCGCGGCGATCTACATCCAGAAACACTTCGCGGTGAACGGGATCTTCGTTCCGCTCGTCGGCGAGTGGGTGGTGGGCGCGGTCGTGTTCGGCATCATCGCCGTCGTCGCGATCGTCGGGACCTCGAACGGCGTGAACCTCACCGACGGCATGGATGGCCTCGCCGGCGGCACGAGCGTCTTCGCCTTCCTGTCGTTCGCGTTCATCGCCGCGTTCCGTGGCTACCCGTGGCTCGTCGTGTTTTGCGCCGCGATGGTCGGCGCGCTCCTCGCGTTCCTCTGGTTCAACGTGCACCCGGCTGAAGTCATCCTGGGCGATACCGGAGCGCTCGCGATCGGGGCGACGCTGGCGGCCTGCGCTCTGACGACGGGGTTCGTTCTGCTTCTGCCCGTGGCGGGGTTGATCTTCGTCGCAGAGACCCTCTCGGTCATCCTCCAGGTCGGCAGCTTCAAGCTGCGCGGCAAGCGAATCTTCCGCATGGCGCCGCTGCACAACCAATTTGAGTGGCCCGAGGTGAAGGTCACGATCCGTTTCTGGCTCATCGGCGCGCTCGCCGGGATCGTCGCGGCGATCCTCGCGTTCGCGACGCCGACGCGATGAGCGTGGTCACCTCGACGTGGTTCGAGCGCGAGGGTCTTCTCTGGTCGCCGCTCCTCGAGCGCTATCGCGTCGTCGCGGGGTTCACCACGCGCGCGCAGGGGAGCATGGCCGGATCGGTGTTCCCGCTCGACGAGCAGGACCGCACCCGCGCCGCGCTCGCTCGACGGCTCGGGTTCGATGCGGTCGCGCGTGTGCGTCAGGTGCACGGCAACAGCGTCGTCCGCCTCGATCGGCCCATTGAGCCCTGGCCGGAAGCCGACGCGCTCTGGACGGACCGCGCGGGAGTCCTGCTCGGCGTCGCGGCCGCGGACTGCGTGCCGATCCTGGTCGTCGACCCGGCGTCCGGCCGCATCGGAGCCGCGCATGCCGGCTGGCAGGGAACGCGACTGCGCGTCGCGCAGGCCCTCGTCCGCGCGCTCGTGGGCGCGGGCTCTCGCGCCTCGGCGCTCGTCGCGTCGATCGGACCTTCGATCGGTCCATGCTGCTACACAATCGATGAGGCTCGGGCGGAGGTCATCGGCGCGAGCGGCCAGGGCGCGCACCTCCGCCGCGGTCCGGATGGGAAGGTCGCGTTCGACCTCTGGTCCGCGAATGTCGCGCAGCTCCGCGACCTCGGCGTCGAATCGATCGAGGTGTCGCGGATCTGCACGCTCAGCGGTGGGCATGACCTGTGGTCGTACCGAGGCCGCGACGCCGGTGGGCGCTACGGCACCCAGCTGGGCTTCATCGGAAAGCCGGCATGACCGTCACGTTCGACCCCGAGGTCACGGCGGACGAGTTCCGCGGACGGCGCGTCACGATCATCGGCCTCGGCAAAGGACGCACGACCGCGGGGCTCGCGCGCTTCCTCGTCGGCAAGGGTGCGATCGTCACGATCGCGGATCCGAAGCCGCGAGAGGAGCTCGTCGACGGGATCGCGCGTCTCGGCGACGTTGCCGAAAAGGTCAAGCTGATCCTCGGTCCATCGACCGACGAAACCGCGCTCGCCGAGCCGGACTTCGTCTTCGTGATCCCGGGGATACGGCCACGCTCGCCGACCATCCTTCGCGCCCTGAACCGCGGCGTCCCGGTCCTGACCGAGATGGCGCTCTTCTTCCGGCTCTGCCCCGCGACGATCGTGGGCATCACCGGCACGAAGGGCAAGACCACGACGACGACGCTCGTCGAGCGCGTCCTCGGAACGGGCTCGCGCAAGGTCGTGGTCGGCGGGAACATCGGCACCGCGATCATCCAGGAGGTCGACAACCTTCGACGCGAGGACATCGTCGTTCTCGAGCTCTCGAGCTTTCAGCTCGAAACGCTCGGGCACAGCCCGCAGGTCGCCGTCGTCACGAACGTGCTCGAGGATCACATCGACCACCACGGGACCCGTGACGCGTACATCGCTGCGAAGAAGAACATCGTCGCGTGGCAGGGGCCGCGGGACATCGCCGTCTTGAACCTCGACGATCCAGCCACGGTGGCGCTGCACACGGGCGCGGCATCGGAGGTGCGCGGTTTTTCCCTCTCACTGCGACCGAAGCACGGCGCGCATCTCGATCAGAACGGCGACCTCGTGCTCGTGTCAGGTGACCGCCGGACCGTCTTGTGCAAGGCGAGCGAGCTCCGGGTACCCGGTCGGCATAACGTCGCGAACGCGCTCGCCGCCGCGATCGTCGGAGACGCATTCGATATCCCCGCTGACGACATCGGTCGCGTCCTCCGCGAGTTCGAGGGCGTGCCGCGCCGGCTCGAGACGGTGGCCGAAAAAGACGGCGTGCTCTGGGTGAACGACTCCGCCGCGACCACGCCGGCCGCGACAATGTCGGCGCTGGCGGCGTACGAGCGGCCCGCGGTCGCGATACTCGGCGGTGTCTCCAAGGGCGCCGACTTCGGCGAGCTCGCGCGCGTGCTCGCGCGGCGAGCGCACGGAGTCGTGTTGATCGGCCGCGCCGCCGACGAGATCGCATCGGCGATCGCGGTGGCCGACCCGAGTGGCGCCGTCGAGGTGCGACGCGCGGCGACGCTCGATGCGGCGGTGGCCGACGCGCGTCAGATGGCCCGGCCCGGCGATGTCGTGCTGCTCTCGCCGGCGAACGCATCGTTCGACATGTTTTCGTCCGCCGATGAGCGCGGCGAGAAGTTCGCGGCGATCGTGCGGTCGTTCACATCATGAAGCTTGGCCTGTCGCGCACGACGACCTACGACCTGCCGCTCGTCGCGGTCGTTCTCGTGCTTCTGTTCCTCGGGCTCGCGATGGTCTACAGCGCGAGCGGTATCACGGCACTCGACGCGAACGACGACCCAGGCACGTTCCTCGCGCAGCAATCGGCGTGGGCCGCGCTCGGCATCGCGGCGATGTTCGTCGCGTCGCGGGTCGACTACCGAATGTTGCGGTTCGTGGCGGTGCCGCTTCTCGTGGTCGCCGTCGTCTTGCTCGGCGCCGTCCTCATCCCGGGGGTCGGCGTGAGCGCCGGTGGCGCGACGCGCTGGCTGCGCTTCGGCGGCAGCTTCGGCCTGCAGCCGGCGGAGCTCGCGAAGCTCGCGATCATCGTGTACCTCGCGACGTGGCTCGGCGGAAAGCGCGAGCAGATCGGCTCGTGGCGGGTCACGGTGCCGTTCATCCTCATCACGACACTCGTGGTCGGGCTCGTCGTGGCCGAGCCGGATCTGGGCACCGCGATCGTTGTCGTGGTCGTCGCGCTCGCTATGTACTTCGCCGCGGGCGCGCGCTTGCGCGAGTTCGCGGCGCTCGGCGGCCTGGCCGGCGTCGTCGTGCTCGCGCTCGCGGTCGCACAGCCGTACCGGCTTCAAAGGCTCGTGACGTTCCTCGACCCATGGTCCGATCCGCAGAAGTACGGGTTCCAGACCATCCAGATGCTGTATGCGCTGGGCCTCGGCGGCCCGTTCGGCGAAGGCCTCGGGGCGGGGAAGGAGAAGTTCGGTTACCTGCCGCACCCATACACCGACTCGATCTTCGCCGTGCTCGGCGATGAGCTCGGTCTGGCCGGAACGCTCGTCATCGTTCTGCTCTTCCTCGGTCTCGCGTTTCGCGGCGTGCGCATCGCGCTCCGTGCGGAGGATGCGACGGGTGCGCTGCTCGCGACAGGCGTCACGATGTGGCTCTGCTTCCAGGCGTGGGTGAACATGGCAGTCGTCGCGAGCCTCGTGCCGATGACCGGCATCACCCTCCCCTTCATCTCCTACGGCGGAAGCTCGCTCTGTGTCGGACTCATCGCCGTGGGTATCCTCCTGAACGTTGGCCGAGCCCGAACCACGCAGCGGACGAGCGTGTCGCGTGCTTCTCGTCGGTGGCGGGACGGGCGGACACGTGAGCCCGCTCCTCGCGGTCGCGGAAGCCCTACGCGAAACGGATCCCGACGTCAGGTTCCTGTTCATCGGTGGTCGTCGCGGCCAAGAGGCTGAGCTCGTGGCCGGTGCCGGGATCCCTTTCCATGCGACCGTGATGCCGTCCCTGCGCGACCCGGACTCGCGGTTCTCGCTCGTGACGCGCGCCGCCTTGATGCCGATCGCGAGCGTCGACGCTTTGGTGCGGATCCTCCGATTCCATCCGGACGTCTGCTGCACGACCGGCGGACTCGCTTCACTGCCGGCCGCGCTCGCCGCGCGGGCCGCACGCGTGCCCGTCTACATCTGGGAAGGCAACGCGGTCCCTGGCCGCGTGAACCGTCTGCTTGCCGGGTGGTCGCAGCGGATTGGCGCGACCTTCGAGGCATCCCTCCGCGTGCTGCCGCGCCGTCGTACGTTCGTCGACGGCAATCCGATCCGCCGCTCGCTCCTCACATGGACGCGAGAGTCGGGCCGCGCGAAGCTCGGCATCCCCGCGGAGGGCCCGGTGATCTTCGTGACCGGAGGCAGCCAGGGCTCGGCCGCGATCAACCATGCCGTCTCGGGTGCCGTCACTCGGCTCCTCCGCCGCGCGACCGTGATCCATCACACCGGCACCGCGCACCTCGCGCAGGTCTCGACCAAGCGCGAGACGCTACCGCCTGACCTTCGCGAGCGGTATCACGTCTACGGCTTCCTCCACGAGGAGATGGGCGCGGCACTCGCGGCGGCGGACCTCGTCGTCGGACGCGCGAGCTCGTCCTCGATCGCCGAGCCGCTCGCGTTCGGAGTGCCGCTCATCCTCGTGCCCTTCGCGGCCTCGGCCGAAGCGCATCAAACGGCGAACGCCCAGGACATCGCCGAACGCGGGGCCGCCCTGGTCATTCGCGAAAGCCAGCTCGACGCGGATCGGCTCGTCGCGCAGGTCACAGGCTTACTCGATGACCCCGCCCGGCTCGCCCGCATGGCGAAGGCCGCGCGCGCCGCGGGCCGGCCCGACGCGGCGACGGCGATCGCGGGCGAGCTGCGCAAGCTCGGCGGTTGCGCGTGACGCGATTCCATATCGTCGGGATCGGGGGCATGGGCATGTCCGCGGTCGCGCGTCTGCTCATGGCGCGGGGCGACACCGTGAGCGGCTCCGATAAAGGCGAGTGGCCGCTCGCGCTGGCCCTCGCGGCGGACGGCGTGACGATCGCGACCGCGTTCGATGCGAAGAATGTGGCCGGCGCTGACGTCGTCGTCCGCTCGAGCGCGTACGGCAACGCGAATCCCGAGATCGCGGCCGCACGCGCGGCCGGAGTGCCGGTGTGGAAGCGCGAGGATGCCTGGCGCGAGCTCGCCCGCGGTAAGCGCGTCCTGGCCGTCGCGGGCACGCATGGAAAGAGCACGACGACCGCGCTGGCGTGGACCGCGCTTCGCGCCGGTGGGCTCGACCCGTCGCTCATCTGCGGCGCGGTTCTTCGCGACCTCGGCACGAACGCGCATTGGGGCAAGGGCGACGTCCTCGTCATCGAGGCCGATGAGTACGACCGCGCCTTCCTCGCGCTCGAGCCCGAGGTCGCGATCGTGACGAACATCGAGCACGATCACATCGACGTCTTTCCGACGTACGACGACGTGAAGCAGGCCTTCGCGCGCTTCGCGTCGGGGATCGTGCCGGGCGGCTGGCTCGTCGCCTGCGCCGACGATCCCGGCGCGGCCGCGCTGGCGGCGCGAGGCAACAACGACCTCGCCGGGCGTCAGATCGCGACCTACGGAACGGCTCGCGAAGCTGGATTTCGCGTGGTCGAGCTCGTGCAACGTGTGGATGGCGTGTCCTTCGATCTCGTCGGTCCGTTCGAGTCGCCCATTCCGGTGTCGCTCCGACTTGCGGGCGCCCATAACGCTCGGAATGCGGCCGGTGTCCTCGCGGCGGCCGACGCTCTGGGCGTCCCCGCGACCGCCGCGGCCAAGTCGTTCACGACGTTCAACGGGACCGAGCGGCGCCTCGAGGAGCTCGGCTCGGCGAGAGGCGTCACCGTCATCGATGACTACGCGCATCACCCCACCGAGATCCGCGCGTCCATCGAGGCGGTGCGCGCACGCACCACCGGCCGCGTGATCGTGCTGTTTCAACCGCACACGCCGAGCCGGCTCCGCGCCTTCTTCGACGATTTCGCCGCCGCCCTTCGCACCGCCGACGATCGCGTCGTCGCCGAGACCTTCGCGTCGGCCCGCGAGACCGCGGACAGCCGCGCGGGCGCGAGGGAGCTCGCATCTCGGGCCGGCGGTGCCTACGTCGACGACGCGGAGGGGGCGGCGCGCGCCCTGGCGGAGCGCGCGCGCCCGGGCGACCTCGTGCTCGTGCTCGGCGCCGGCGACATACGTCCCGCCGGCGTCCGGCTGCTGGAGCTCCTTCGCGAGCGCGCCAGGGTATGACCATGGCGACGTTCGGCGCGCGCGACCAGCCGCTCGCGCCGCACACCTCGCTGCGGATCGGCGGTCCCGCGGAGTTCTTCCTCCGCGTTGCGAGCGAGAAGGATCTCCTCGACGCGATCCAGGTCGCGCGGACGAACGAGCTGCCGGTGTTCGTGCTCGGCGGCGGCACGAACCTGCTCGTCGCGGACCGCGGGATCCGCGGCGTCGTGTTGCAGAACGCGTGGCGCGAGTCGAGCGTCGACGGCGAGATCGTCACCGCGTCCTCGGGGACCGAGCTCGCGCATGTCGCCGCCCTCGCCGCTCGCTCCGGCATCGAGGGCCTCGAATGGATGGCCACCGTTCCTGGCACTGTCGGCGGCGCCGTGCACGGAAACGCGGGAGCCTTCGGCAGCGAGACCGCCGACGTGCTCGTCGATGCGGAGCTCGTCGACATGAACGGCGACACGTGGACGGCAAGGGTCGACGAGCTCGGCTACTCCTACCGCACGAGCTCGCTCCAGGGCACGCCGATCGTCTGCATCAGCGCTCGTTTTCGCGGGAAGGGCGGTGATCGCGCGAACGCGGTGAAGCGGATCAAGGAGATGGCCAACGAGCGCATCAAGAAGCAGCCGCTCGCGCAGCCGAATACCGGCTCGATCTTCCGCAACCCGCCGGGCGACTTCGCGGGCCGACTCATCGAGGCGGCCGGCCTCAAGGGGCGGGCCATGGGCGGCGCGGTGGTCAGCGAGAAGCACGCGAACTTCATCGTGAACGCGAACGGCGCGACCGCGAGCGATGTGCGCGCGCTCATGGCCCTCGTCCAGCAGGAGGTCGCGAAGCGGTTCAACGTGAAGCTCGTTCCCGAGGTCGAGCTGGTGGGCGAGTGGTGACCGGGAAAATCCGGGTCGGTCTGCTCACCGGCGGCGCGTCGGCGGAGCGGGATATCTCGCTCGCGACCGGCGCGCAGATCGCAGCGAGCCTCGACGCGACACGCTTCGAGGTCGTGTTGCTGGATCCGCTCGCGTTCATGGCTCGCAATCCCGAGATCACGCCGGCGCAGCGCGAGCAGGCCCAACGTCTGATCCAGGGTGGCGCCCGGCTCGAGCCGAAACATCAGCTCCCGCGCGGTCTCGAGAAGCAGATCGAGAGCGCATCGCGCGCGCTCGTGCCGGCGACACGGGTCATGGCGGACGCGGAACCGATCGACGTGGTGCTCATCGCGCTCCACGGGACGTGGGGTGAGGACGGACGCATCCAGGGACTGCTGGATACGATCGGGGTCCCTTATACGGGATCGGGCGTGCTCGCTTCGGCGCTCGCGATGGACAAGGAGGTCGCGAAGCAGGTCCTCGCGGCGGCGGGCCTCGACGTGCCGCGTGGGGTCGTCGTCCGCGGCACGGGCAAGGCCGACCTCGACGCGGCTCGATCCATCGGGCTGCCCGCCTTCGTGAAGCCGGTCGGAAGCGGGTCGAGCGTCGGCGCATCGATCGTGAACACGGGGGCCGAGCTCGCTCCCGCGATCGAGGCCGCCCTGCCTTACGACGAACGCGTCCTGGTCGAAGAACAGATCCGCGGCCGCGAGCTCACCGTCGCCGTGATCGGGAACGATGACCTCACGGCGCTCCCGGTCATCGAGATACTCACGAAGCGCGCGTTCTTCGACTACAGCGCGAAGTACGACGCGGGCGAAAGCGAAGAGATCTGCCCGGCGGACATTCCGAGGGACATCGCCAAACGCGCGCAGGATCTTGCGGTGCGGGCACACCGCGCGCTCCACTGCCGTGGCATGTCGCGACTGGATCTCATGTGGTCCAAAGACCGGATGGTCGCGCTCGAGGTGAACACGATCCCGGGCATGACCGCGAACAGCCTCCTGCCGAAGGCCGCGCGCGCCGCGGGCATCGAGTTTGGAGATCTTCTCGCGCGCTTCGTCGACTGGGCACTCGAGGACGCACGCCGGCGGGCGCGCTGACCTTGGGACCCCGCTCGCGACCGCGCCGGCTCCGGCCGCCGCGACGGCCTGCCGATCTGGACCGCGCGGTCGCCGGTGTCACGGCGTTCATGTGCGCCGCCGCGATCGTCGCCGCATCGATCGGGCCTTTCTGGCGTATCCGGGACGTTGCCATCGAAGGCGCGCATCACGTCGCGGTCGATACGGTCGTGGCCACGAGCGCGCTCCTCGGGGCGCAGTCGTTCACCGCGAGCGCGGCGCGCGCACGCATCCGTCTGCTCCAGCTCCCCGCGGTGCGCGACGCGCACGTCGAGATCCGGATCCCTGACCGCGCGCGAGTGGTGCTGAGCGAGCGCGTCGCGGTCGCGCGCTGGCTCTCCAGTGCGGGCGGCGCCGAGCTGTTCGTCGACGCCGACGGCGTGCTCTTCGCGTCGCTCGATCCGCGTGGCGCGCCCGACGTCCGCGTTACCGACGAACAGAAGGCGCGGCAGACGGGCGAGCGCCTGGACCCTGCGCTCGTCGACGCGGCGACGAAGCTCGCGCGGCTCGGACCACAGGACCTTCGGCCAGACGCGACCTCGCCGCGCGTCGTGCTCGCGGCCGGTGCGACGGGTCTGGTGCTTCGCGTGGCAGCGGGGTGGGAGATCCGCTTCGGGGGCGCGGAGCGTATCGACGACAAGATCGCGCTCGCGCGCAGATTTCTCCGGGACAACCCGCAGCGAAAGCTAGACTACGTCGACGTGCGCAGCCCGGATCAGATCGTCTTCAGCCCAAGCTAGGTGCTTCTACCGCTCCTCGGCCTCGTCGCCGGGGTGCTCCTGGGGCTCGCGCTCCGGTTCAACCTTCCGATCGAGTGGGCGCGATACACCGCAGTCGGGATTCTCGCGGCACTCGACTCGCTGCTTGGTGCGGGGCGCGCCGAGCTCGAGGGACACTTCGACACGCGCATCTTCCTCTCGGGCTTTTACACCAACGCCCTCCTCGCGGCGGGGCTGACATTCCTGGGGGACCGCCTCGGGATCGACCTCTATCTCGTCGCCCTGTTTGCCTTCGGATGGCGAATCTTCCAGAACGTGGCGGTCATCCGCCGCCACTTCCTCTAATGCGGTGGCCGAATCGGTTAGCTTGCCGCTATCGCGTCAAGCGAAGAGGGTTTGCAGGGGATACTTCCCCTGCAATGATCGGAGTGAGTCATGGCTGAGCAAACTGTGCTCGTCGCCATCGACATCGGTACGACGAAGGTGTGCGTCCTCATCGGAGAGATGGCGGCGCGCGGCGGCGTGGACGTCATCGGGATCGGCCTGGCCGCTTCGGACGGTCTCCGCAAGGGCGTCGTGATCGACATCGACCGGACGGTGCAGTCGGTCGCAAGCGCCGTCGAGGCGGCCGAGCGCATCTCCGGCCTCAAAGTCCGGTCGGCATTCGTCGGCATCTCGGGCAGCCACATCGCCTCCCAGAACTCGAGAGGCATGGTGGCCGTCTCCGGCTCGTCGCGGCACGACGTCGACCGCGGCGACACCGTCCGCGCGATCGAGGCGGCGCGGGCCGTGTCCATCCCCAATACCCGAGAGATTCTTCACGTCGTCCCGCGCGGGTACGTCGTTGACGGCCAGGAAGGCGTGCGCGACCCCATCGGGATGACCGCGGTGCGCCTGGAGGTGGAGACCCACATCGTGACCGCGTCATCGACGAGCGTTCAGAACCTCACGAAGTGCGTTCAGAGAGCGGGCGTCGAGATCGACGAGCTCGTGCTCGCTCCCTTGGCCACGGCCGAGGCGACCCTCAATGACGAGGATCGCGAGCTCGGCGTGTGCCTGGCGGACATCGGCGGGGACACGACCGACGTCGCGATCTTCCAAGACGGCTCCATCTCGCACTCCGCGACGATCCCGATGGGTGGCCGGAGCGTCACCGCGGACCTCGGCATCGTCCTGCGGGTCACCCCTGACGTCGCCGAGAGCGTCAAGTTCCGGTACGGGTCGGCCATGCCCATGGATGTCGACCCCGACGAAGTCCTCCAGGTCACCTCCATCGGCGAGGAGACCTCGCACGGGGTGACGCGACGTCATATCGCCGAGATCGTGGAGTCCCGCGTGACCGAGATCTTCAAGTTCATTGGGGCCGAAATCGAGGCCGCGGGAGCCACAAATCGCCTGCAGGCGGGGCTCGTCCTGACCGGTGGCGGATCCCTTCTGGACGGCGTCACCAAGGCCGCGCGGGACCAGCTCGGCATGAGCGCCCGGATCGTCGGCCCTAAGGGCCTCGGTGGTCTCACCGATCAGATCGCGACGCCCCCGTACGCCGCCGCGAGCGGACTCCTGCTCTGGGGGGCGCACAACTGGCCCACCGAGGAGGACCGCGCGAGCTCGCGTGCGCTCGAAGGTGTGACCGCGCGCATCGGCAAGATCTTCAAAGGACTCATGCCCTAAAGAAATCCCTTTCAGGAGCCGCTGACTAGCGACGACGCGCACCCAAGACGGCCATACGGGGTTTCCTTTGAGGTTGCCTCTGCCCTTGATGATGGGGACGGCGCGTGTCGGCGGCGCAACGGGGTGCCGAACCCGGACTCGCGCGCTGTTCACGAAGACAGGGGCCCCGTGACCACGCCGACCGCGCCGTCCCATCAGCACGCGAGAGAGACGAATCACAAATACCGCTCGCCAAACGTTGAGTTCGCGGACTATAGTCAGCGCGCGAAACTGAATAGCCATGAGCGCACCGCTAGGGGAGGGGCAGCGGCATGGACATCTTGGAGGCTTACCCATGCCCCTCCGAAGCGATATCGAGAACTTCGCGCTCATTAAGGTCGTCGGCGTCGGCGGCGGCGGTTCGAACGCCGTGAATCGGATGATCCGCGCCGAGCTCCTCGGCGTCGAGTTCATCGCGGTGAACACGGACGCGCAAGCACTCCTCCTCTCCGACGCCCCGCACAAGCTCCGCATCGGCGACAAGGTCACAAAAGGCCTTGGCTCGGGCGCTGACCCCGTCGTCGGGCGCAAATCCGCCGAGGACGACAGCGAGAAGCTCTACGAGGCCCTGAAGGAAGCGGACATGGTGTTCGTGACCGCCGGCATGGGTGGCGGGACCGGCACCGGAGCCGCCCCGATCATCGCCGAGATCGCCAAAGACGTCGGGGCCTTGACGGTCGCCGTCGTCACGAAGCCGTTCAGCTTCGAGGGCGCGAAGCGCCGGCTTCTTGCCGAGCAGGGCATCGCCGAGCTCGTGGACAAGGTCGACACGCTCATCACCATCCCGAACGATCGGCTGCTCCAGGTGGTCGAGAAGAAGACGAGCATGGTTGACGCGTTCCGCATCGTCGACGATGTCTTGCGGCAGGGCGTCCAGGGCATCAGCGACCTCATCACGGTGCCGGGCCTGATCAACCTCGACTTCGCGGATGTGAAAACGATCATGACCAACGCCGGGTCGGCCCTCATGGGGATCGGACACGGTTCCGGCGAGTCGCGTGCCGCAGATGCGGCGCGCCAGGCGATCACGTCGCCGCTCCTCGAGCAGAGCATCGACGGCGCGCGCGGGGTTCTCTTCACGATCACCGGCGGACCGGACCTCACGCTCTTCGAGGTCAACGAGGCCGCGGAGATCATCCACGCGGCGGCCGACCCCGAGGCGAACATCATCTTCGGGGCCGTCATCGACGAGCGCATGGGTGGCGAGGTCAAGATCTCGGTCATCGCGACCGCCTTCGAGGCCGCTCGCGCGATCCGTCGACTCGAGGGGCCGATGTACAAGCGGCAAGCGCCTTCGGTCGAGCAGCGTGCCGCTCCGCCCCCGATCCCAGCTTCGGTCGCGCCGCGTGCGGAAGAGCCGCGGAAGTACGACGCGAACGATCTCGAGGTTCCGAGCTTCCTCCGACGTCGGTGAACTGAGCGGCGATCGGCCACCGCGTTTCGCGGACGACGGCCCCCGGCGCGGCCTTTTCGGCCGGCCGGGGGCTCTTTTTTTGACTGGACACTAGATTTGGTGGCACCCGGTCCCATATCTTGTGTCAGTGAAGTGCCCCGGCTGCGGCAACCCCGACACGCGCGTCATCGACTCGCGCGAGGCGGAGGACGGCGACTCGATCCGCCGCCGGCGCGTCTGCGACCGGTGCGAGGAGCGCTTCACCACCTTTGAGCGGAGCGAATCGGCCCGCATCCAGGTCCTGAAGCGCGACGGCAGCCGCCAGGAGTTCGACCGGCGGAAGCTCGCCAGCGCGATCGGGAAGGCCGCGTCGAAGGGGTTGACCGCTGACGAGATCGAGCGGCTCATCGACGAGCTGGAGTCGAGCGTCAGGCAGAGCGGCGCGTCCGAGATCCCATCGGGCCGGATCGGGGAGATGGTGCTCGAGCGTCTCGCCGAGCGCGACCCGCTTTCGTACCTGCGCTTCAAGATCGTCTACTCGCGCATCGAAGACATCGACGCGCTCTACGACGAGCTCGCATCGCTCGTGCGCATTCGCCAGGAAGCGCGTGATCGCCGCGTCGCGGAGCAGATCGTGCTTCCCATCGCCGAGCCCGTTGTCGCCGGCCCGCCGCGCCGCCGTCGCCGCTAACAAGCCTCCGCACCTTCGCGCGGTCCTCTGGGATCTCGACGGCACGCTGACCGACAGCGTTCGTCTCGTCGTGGACACGATGAACTTCGTCATCGCGGCACACGGCGGTCCTCCGCTTCCCTACGAAAAGGTGGGTGAGCTGACCGGCCTTCCGCTCGACGCGATGTTCCGGCTCGCATGGCCGGACATCGGCGCGGCCGATGTCGACCGCTACCGCGTCGAGTACCGCACGCGGTACGACGCCGTCGCGATCCCGGCGACGCGCCTGTACCGCGGCGCCCGCACGACCCTGCGCGATTTTCACGCGGCAGGGCTGCTCCAGGCGACGGTTACTGGGAAGCGGGCCGCTGATTGCGAGCGGATCCTGCGCGGGCTCGGCATCAGGAAGGACATCGACGTCTACCTCGGCGGCGATTCGGCGCCGCGCCCCAAGCCCGCGCCCGACCTGGCGCGGCACGCGATGAGCCGGCTCGGCGTCGCCCCCGAAGAATCCGTCGTGATCGGTGACAGCGCGGCCGATCTCGCGATGGGCAGGGCGGCGGGCGCGCACACCATCCAGGTCCTGTGGGGCTTCGCGCGTGCGCCGCTGCCGGACGCCGAACGCAGCGTGCGCACATGGCGTGAGCTGCGCGGCGCCGTGCTCGCACTCGGTGGGCCGAAGCCCGGCATACTCGATTGTCGTGGTCCTCTCCGATCGTGACATCCGCGCGGCGATCGACTCCGGACGCATTGGGATCGACCCGTTCGACCCGAAGTGCGTGCAGCCCGCGTCGATCGACATCCGTCTGGATTACCGCTTTCGCGTGTTTCGCTCGAGCCGGCACGCGTTCATCGACCTCGCGCGCCCGCTCGACGACATCACCGAGCTCGTTCAGATTCCTCCCAAGACTCCGTTCATCCTCCACCCGAACGAGTTCGTTCTCGGCTCGACGCGCGAGCGGATCCGCCTTCCCGACGACATGGTGTCGCGCGTGGAGGGGAAGAGCTCGCTCGGCAGGCTCGGGCTGCTCATCCACAGCACCGCGGGATTCATCGACCCGTCCTGGGATGGGCACATCACGCTCGAGCTCTCGAATGTGAACACGATCCCTATCACCCTGTACGCGGGTATGCGGATCGGCCAGATCTCGTTCTTCCCGCTCTCGAGTCCTGCCGAGCACCCGTACGGGTCGCCTGAGCTCGGCTCGTCCTATCAGGGTCAGACCGGGCCGACGCCGTCGCGGTACCGGCTGGACGTGTAGCCGTGTGCACCACATGCCTTTTGATCGTCTTCCTCGAAGCGTTCATCAACGTGCTCGCGGGCGCACTGACGCTGGCGATCTTCGTTCGAGTCATCCTCTCGTGGATCCCGAACGCTCGGTTGCCGTTCGGTCTTGGGGACTTTGTCTTCGGTGTCAGCGAGCCGATCCTCTCCCCGATCCGGCGCGCGATACCGTTTTTCGGGGGGATCGACTTCTCGCCGTTCATCGCGCTCCTTCTGATCCAGCTCGTTACCAGCCTGGTTCTTCGGGTCATTCCACCCGCCATCTAGCGCGGTGGCTGAGCGCATCACCGTTGCGGTGCGGGTGATTCCTCGCTCACGAAGCGAGCGCATTGACGCTATTCGCGCCGGGCGCCTCGTCCTGCGCGTCGCGGCCGCGCCTGAATCCGGCGGCGCGAACCGCGCCGCAGCCGCGCTTCTTGCGTCGGCGTTGGGTCTGCGAGGAGCAGACGTTCGACTCGAACGGGGGAGCACTTCACGCGACAAGGAATTCAGCATCCCGACGAACGCCCAGACTGCGCTCGCGAAGCTGTCTGCCGACCTGCTGGCCGCGGGTGGCACGGCGGCAGGACACGCTCGCGAAGCGCGGGTGCCCGGGGCCCCGTGCGACCGCGCTAGCGCGGTGGCTAAACGGGGAGGGTGCGCTGAGCGAGCGGGTCCAGAGCCGGGACAGGACCCGCGGCAACGATCCGTCAGCGACGTCGATTGAAATGGGAGAGCAGGGTGGGGCGTACAGAGGGGGAATGGCCGCGAGTGTTGCCCTGCGTCTCGATCTGCCGATCACCCGGCTGGCTTCGCCGGTGACCTTCGCGGAGGGCGTCCGTGAGCACCAGGACGAGGTGTACGGGGTCGCGCTCCGCATCACGGGCGACCGGGAGGCGGCCCTCGACGTTGCGAGCTCGACCTTCCTCAAGGCGTACCGGGCATTCGCTCGCTATGACCAGACCCGCCCGCTTCGGCATTGGCTCCTCCGGATCGCGACGAACGAGGCCATTACCTACGTACGCAAGCGCGGGCGCGAGCTGCGTCGCCGAGTCGAGGTAGAGCATGCGAGCGCGATCGCCGACCCGACGGGTTCCCCCGACGCGGAATCCGTCGCGCGTGAAGATCGCGCGCGGATCCGCGCCGCGGTCAGTCTGCTTCCAGAGCTTTACCGCGTCGTGATCGTGCTTCGCTATTTCAACGAGCTGAGCGTTGACGAAATCGCGCACGTCACCGGACGCCCCGCGTCTACGGTCGGCGTGCAGCTCCTTCGCGGTCGTGCGCTCCTCCGGAGCTCTCTCGAGGCGGCCGGGCGATGAGAAACGACCGACAGGACGACGACCTGTTCGACGAGATGCGGCTCCGCCGCGCGCTCCGGCTCGAAGCGGCCGAGCTTCCGCCCCGCATCGACGTAGCGGCGATCGCCGCGCGGGCGGGATCTGACCGACCGGCACTCGCCGTCGCGTCGCTCGTCTCGACCCTCTTCGCGGGCGTCGCAGCCGCGGGGCTCGTCGGACTTGCCGCCGTGACCTTTCCCGCGGTTGCGCCAGTGCTGGCGTCCGATCTCTTCATGGCCGCGATCGAAACGCTCGCGCGCCTCGCGATCCCGGCGAGCGCTCTTCTGTCCCTGGCCCAGCAACCCACCATTCCGGTAGCTGCCATCGCCGCATTGGCGGTCGCGATCGCCTACGAATACGCGCAACGAAGGGAGCGTGTCGTTGAAATCACGTCTTGAGCGAAGCAACACCAACCGGGTGATCGGTGGGGTGTGCGGCGGCATCGCCGAATACCTCGCGGTCGACGCGACGATGGTGCGAGTCGTGTTCGTGGTCACCGCGTTCATCACCGCGGGGCTCGGTGTCCTTTTCTACATCGTCCTGCTGATCTTGATGCCCCTGCCCGGGCGCCCCGCGCCATTCACGACACCGACCGCATCGACGGACACGACGGCTCGCATCGAGGGTGATCCCAACGCGACTACGCCGGCGACCACGGCGCCGGTCGACCCGGCCGAGCATCAAGCCGCAACCGAGCGCCGGCGGATGGCGTTCGGGTACCTCTTGATCGCGCTCGGAGTCGCGTTCTTCCTGAGCAACGCGGGTGCCTTCCGATTCGTGCAATGGCAGTACGTCTGGCCGCTCGTGCTCATCGGCCTTGGTGTCCTATTCCTGGTCCAGCGGGTGCGGTCGTGAATGTGCGCCAGCGGCGCGGCGTCTTCTGGCCGCTGCTGCTGATCGCCCTTGGCCTGATCTTCCTTCTCCAGAACTTCGGATTCATAACAGGGGTCTCATGGCTTGCGGTGGCAAGCCTGTGGCCACTCCTCCTCGTCCTCATCGGCCTCGACATCGCGTTCGCGCGTCGCTGGCCGCTGCCCACCCTCGTCGTGGAGGTGGCCGTGATCGCCGCGGGCCTCGCACTCGTTGCCTACTCACCGAATCTCTCCCCGGGGATCTTCGTCTTCGGAGACGGTGACGGCCCCGGGGACGCGGACGTCACGGTGCCGCGCGGCGACGCGACTCAGCTCACGCTGACAGTGAACGGTGGCGCGACCCGCAGCTACCACTTGGGCGGCGGAGCCACGGCGCTCGTCGAAGCCCACAGCACCAGCCCCGATCTCCGAGTGCGTTCGTCCGGCAGCACGCGCGCCGTTGTTCGAGTCGACCAGGTATCGCCGAACGGCTTCTTCCATCCGGCCGCGGTGGGTGACATTCAGATACGTGTCGCGAACGACATGCCAACGTCCCTCGTCATCAACGTCGGTGCTGGCGATTTCGACGTCGACCTCTCGGACATGCGCGTGACCGATGCCCGCGTCAACGTAGGCGCATCATCGATGCGGTTCGTTCTCCCGAAGCCAAGCGGCAACGTGGACATCCGCATGAACGGCGGCGCGTCCAACATCAGCATCGTGGTCCCGGAGGGGGTCGAGGCGCGGATCTCGACGACCGGCGGCCTGCTGTCGCTTCGAAGCGACAACCCACGTCTCGGGAACGGCAGCCCCGACCGCGGTGTGTTTGCCGGCGGGACGTCGCTGGAAACGAGTGGTTATGGCGCGGCGCACGATCGCGTAACTCTCACAATCAGTGCGGGGGCGAGCTCGATCGTCGTGCGCTAAGAGCCCGGGCGGAGAAGTAAGCGGCTCTGCGTCGATAGACTCCCGGCGTGCTCCATGACGCGATCGAACGGATCCTCCAAGCCCAGGCCGTGTGGGCCGATCCTGTTGGCAAGCTCTTCGTCGCGATCTTCGCGGCTCTCTACAAGCCGGTCCCCATCATCAAGGATCTCCTCAATGGGGTGTGGCTCGGCCACCCCCTCCATCCCGCGATCACCGACGTGCCGATCGGCGCGTACGTCGTCGCTCTCGTGCTGGATCTCACCGGGCAGCGTGCGGCCGCGACCGCAGCCATCGGTGTGGGGATCGTGTTCATGGTGGTCGCCGCGCTCGCCGGGTACGCCGACTACATCGATCTCGAGGGAAAGTCTCAACGGTTCGGCACAGTCCACTCCTCGCTCATGCTCGTCGCGCTCGTCTTGTACTTGGCGTCGTTCGTCATGCGCCTCGGTGCGGTGCCGTCGCCGGCGGAGGTCTGGCTCTCCGTGATCGGCTTCATCATCGTGATCACGAGCGCGTATGTCGGAGGCGAGCTCGTGTACAACCTTGGGACGCAGGTCGATCGGCACGCGTGGCGAGGCGGCGGTTCGAAATGGACCGCCCTCGACGTCACCGACATCCCGCCGGACAGGCCAGTGAAGGCGAAGGCGGGCGCGCAGACGCTCGTCGTGGTCCGCCGCGGCACGAGCCTGGACGCGCTCCATGACGTCTGCGCTCACCAGGGCTGCAGCCTCTCGGACGGAAAGATCGTCGGGGAGACGATCGAATGCCCGTGCCATGGCTCCCGCTACCGGCTTCGCGACGGAATGGTCGTGCGCGGGCCCTCCGTCTTCGATCAGCCGCATTTCGAGGTCCGCGAAGCCGAAGGAAAGATCGAGGTCCGCCGCACGGACACCCGTTAGAACCCGCCTTTCGCTCGGTTCTTCGTGATACTGCGGGCGTGAGCGAAGCGATCGCGTCTGTGTCCCTCGAGGCTGCCCTCCCACTCGCGGAGGCGCCTGCCCCCACCGAGCTCGAGGCGCGCCGCGCCCTCAACGCTGAGTACCTCCGACACCACCCCGACGAGGTCGCGCGTTTCCTCGACGAACGCATGCCGCGCGAGACCGCGCTCATCGTCCACGACGCGGGTCCGGAAGCAGCGGTCAACCTCCTCGAGCTGCTCAATCCGCGCGTCGCCGCGGACGTGTTGCGCAACCTGCCGGCGGAGGCGGCGAAGATCGCCCTTCGCCAGATGCACCCGTCGCGCGCCGCGCCGATCGTGGCGAGCTTCGACGCAAGCGAGCGCGAGGCGGTGCTCAGCCGGCTTCCGAGGAAGTTCGCGTCCGAGGTCCGCGAGCTCCTCACGTATCCCTTCGATACCGCGGGCGCGCTCATGGACCCGCGCATCACCGCTTTCGCGCCGGAGACGACCGTCGACGATGCGCTCCGCAAGATGCGCACGTTCAGGGAAAAGGAGCTCGGCGCGATCTATCTCACCGACGGATCGGGCCGTCTCGTCGGCACCGTGCCCCTGGGCGAGATCGCCACCGCCACACCAGAGACGAAGCTCCGGGATCTGGTTCACGGAGACGCCGTCGGCGTGCACGCGACCGCGACGCGCGAGGAGATCGTCAATTACCTCACGGAGCAGCGCGTTGCGACGCTGCCGGTCGTGGACAGCGACCGCCGTCTCGTCGGAGTCATTCGCTATCGCGCTCTCGTCGCTGCGGCCGAGGCCGAAGCCACGATGAGCATGCAAACGATGGTCGGCGTGAGCAAAGAAGAGCGTGCGCTCTCGCGTGTTTCGTTCGCGGTCCGCCAGCGGCTGCCGTGGCTCGAGATCAACCTCGCGACGGCATTCCTCGCCGCGTTCGTTGTCGGCATCTTCGAAGGCACGATCGCCAAGTTCACGGCGCTCGCCGTTCTGCTGCCCGTCGTCGCGGGTCAATCCGGCAACAGCGGAATGCAGGCCCTCGCTGTGACGATGCGCGGCCTCGCCTTGCGCGAGGTTCGCCTCTCGCACTGGCCGCGGCTCATCATGAAGGAAGCGGGAGTCGGCATCCTCAACGGCCTCGCGGTCGCCGCGACCACCATGGTCGGCGTGTTCATTTGGAGCCAGTCGATCGGGCTCACCGTGGTCATCGGATCGGCGATGGTCCTGGCGATGATGATGGCCGGCATCTCCGGCGCGGCGATCCCGCTCATCCTGAAGTGGGCCGGTCAGGATCCGGCGCAATCCTCGTCGATCGTGCTGACGACGATCACCGACTGCAGCAGCTTCCTGTCGTTCCTCGGCCTCGCCACCATACTTCTGCAATTCCTGTAGGTCACATGTCTCGCGCCGTCACCGTCGCGGTCGGGATCATCCTGTTCGCGTTCTCCTTCGCGACGCCTGCTCTGGCCGACGAGGGCTGGGTGATCGAGCGCTTCGCGGCCGACATCACGATCCAAAAGGACGGATCGCTGCACATCGTCGAGGCGATCGACGCGAACTTCGGCGCTCTTCAAAAGCACGGGATCTTCCGGACGATCCCGGTGCGGTACCAATGGGACGACACCCATCTTCGCGTCTACGAGCTTCAGGTGCGCTCGGTGACCGACGCGAGCGGCGAGCCGGTCCGTTACGAAACGAGCGACCAGGGTGCCTCCAAAGTGATCAAGATCGGGGATCCAAATCGGACCGTGAGCGGGCGTCAGACATACCGCATCACGTACGACGTCTCCGGCGCGATGAACGCCTTCTCGGACCACGACGAGCTCTTTTGGAACGTAAACGGCGGCCTCTGGGATGTTCGCGCGCAGGCCGTGACCGCGACGGTCCACGCACCCTCCGCGCCCCAGCAGGCGACGTGCTACCAGGGCGCGGCCGGCTCCGACGAGGCCTGCCGCTTCACGATCACCTCGTCCGGTGCGGACTTTGCGGCCACGCGGCCGTTGGCTCCGCGCGGCCAGCTAACGATCGTCGCGGCTCTCGCGAAGGGCGTCATCGCCGAGCCCAAGCCGATCATCGCCCGCGACAGCGACAACGTCTTGGCCTATTTCGAGCCGCAGCCGCTTTGGCTCGCCCTCGCCATCTTCGCGCTCGCCGCCGGACTCGCCTTCCTCTACTGGCGCTGGTACACCGTCGGCCGCGACGCCCGGGGCCGCGAGACGATCGTTCCCGAGTACGAGCCGCCTGACAAGGTCCGCCCCGCGCAGCTCGGCGTCATCCTCGACGAAAGCGCGGACACCAAAGACGTCACCGCGACGATCGTCGATCTTGCCGTTCGCGGATACCTGACGATCACCGAGGAACCGCAGCCATGGATCTTCGCGAAGAAGGATTGGACGTTGCACGCCACCGGCAAGACCATGAATGAGCTCCTTCCGTACGAGACAACGGTGTACCAGGGCCTGTTCAAGGACGGTGCCGATGTGAAGGTCTCCGAGCTGCGGACCCACTTCGTATCGTCGCTCCGGAGCGCCGAAGGCGAGCTCTATCGGGACTCGGCCGATCGCAAATGGTTCGCGACACGACCCGATCGCGTCCGGCAGGGATATGCGGGGGTCAGCGTCCTCATGATCGTCGCGGGGGTCGGAATCGCCTGGCTCCTTGGCCGAACCGTCGGAGCCGGACTTGTGGGAATCGCCGTCATCGTCGTCGGCGTCGTCGCGCTGGCTGTCGCTCGGATCATGCCCGCAAGAACGGCCCAGGGCGCGGAGCTCCTCCGCCGCTCGCTTGGCTTTCGCCAATACATGGAGGTCGCCGAAAAAGAACGCCAGCGTTTCGCCGAACGCGAGAACATCTTTTCCGAGTACCTGCCGTACGCGATCGTGTTTGGCTGTGTCGAGAAGTGGGCTCGCGCCTTCAAGGACATCGACATGTCGGCTCAGACGTCGTCGTGGTACGTGGGGAGCGGGCCGTTCAATGCGGGCATCCTCTCGTCATCGCTCCAGGGTTTCTCTTCGAACCTCGGTTCGGCGATCTCTTCCACGCCGGGATCGAGCGGCGGAAGCGGGTTCTCCGGTGGGGGGGCCGGCGGAGGCGGTGGCGGGGGCGGCGGCGGCAGCTGGTGACGGGTATCCTTTAGTTCTCGTCTCGGGCTGTTGGCTCAGCCGGTTAGAGCGCTGCGTTCACATCGCAGAGGTCGCTGGTTCGAATCCAGCACAGCCCACCGAGTCCTCATGGAATTCGATCCGTTCGCTTCTGGGCCCTTCTCGGTCGGTACCCGCAGCGGTCTTGTCATCGATCGTGACCGCGACGACCGCCGGCTTCCGTTCGAGGTCTGGTACCCGCAGGACGATGGCGCGCGACGTCATCCGCTTGTGCTCTACAGCCACGCGAGCGGCGGACACCGAGGACAGTCGTCCTTCCTCTGTACGCATCTTGCGAGTCATGGCTACGTCGTCGCGGCGGCGGACCATACCGGGAACACCGCCGCGGACTTCGCCGCGCGCGCCAAGCGCATCGCTGCCGGCGAGGTCCTCACACCGGCGGAGAGCGATGCGCGCCTGCGCCAGATCATCGCCGACCGCGTGCCGGATCTGCGTTCCCTTCTGAACGAAATGCTCGAGCGCGCGCCCGCCGAAGTCTCCGATCGCATCGACGACGAGCGCGTCGGCCTTATCGGCTGGAGCTTCGGCGGCTGGGCCGCGCTGTCGACGTTGGAGGTCGACGACCGTTTCGGCGCGGTGCTCGCGCTCGCCCCCGCGGGCAATTCGAAGCCGCTGCCCGGAATCATCCCCGCGACACTCACCTTCGCGTGGAAGCGCGAAGTTCCCGCGCTCTTTCTCGTGGCGGAACGCGACCGATTCACGCCGCTCTCCGGACAGTACGAATTGTTCGCACGCACGCCGTCGCAGAAGAAGATGTTCATTCTTCGCGGCGCCGACCATCAGCATTTTGCGGATGAGATCGACGAGCCTGGACTCTGTTCTCAGGAGCACGCGCATCTTTTCACGCGCGTTCTTGGGCTCGGGCATTTCGAGGCCGTCTTGAAAAGGAACGATACGGCCGCGCGGTTCCTGAATGATGACCCCGCCGCGTTGTTGCGAGAGCGTGGCGTTGACGCGATCGAATACGCGGACGGCGTGCCCGACTGACGCGACCTAGCTGTAGCGGATGCCTTTCAGCTCGATCCACCCGTCCTCGTGCGTGTGGACAGGATCGTGATGTGTGAAGTGGATCAGCCCGCCCTGCTCGTTCCAGACGTATTCGCCATGCACGACGACGTCGTCCCCACTCGCGACCGGGACGCGCTTGCCGATATCAAGGTTGTTGTCGATGAGCAGAGTCTGCGTCGAGCCTCTGACCTTCATGATGAAGCGCTGGTGCGTTCCGGAGGGGCCGGTATCGTCCGCGAGCACTCGCGTCACGGCACCGTCCGCGGTGACCTCGATCCCAGAGAGATGACTCGCAAACGCGCGCTCCACCGCGGCGTTGCCCGCGACGACCGCGCCGCAGCTCGACGCGACGACCATGAAAAGGACGAGCGCGCGAAGGGCTACGAACGCGGCGCGCTTCTCCCAGCTCAGAGATTGAAGGCGTTGAGGACGAGGCCCGCCACGATGAGAAGCGCGAGCGCGATGACGACGACCACGGCCATCCGGCGGAAGTCTTTCGTCACGTAGCCGCGCTCCCACGCGGCCGCGCGCTCGAGGCTCTGCGATGGCGCGCCGACGGCGCGCGAGGTCCCGCTCCGCGATCCGTACCGCGTCGGGCGACCTGCGGCCACGGGCCGTGAGGGCTGCTGCTCGCGCTCCGGGGTCGCCGGGCGCGGCGTCGATGCCCGGCGGGAAGCCTCGACGGCCCGGCGGGAGCGCGCGCGTACGCGGTGTTTCTTTGCCACGGGAGGACGAGGATACCCGACCCCGTATGCTCCGCCCCGAATGCCCCTCGATGCCCAGGCCCTCTCCACGGGCGTGCTGGTGCTCGCCGCCGCCGTCGCCGTACTCGCTGTCTGGGTCGCTTGGCTGCAGCGTTCCGCCGCCCTGCTGCGCCGGCGCCTCCGTCGGCTCTTCGGTGAGGGCGAAGGTGTCCGCCTCGACGAGCTCCTCGACCGGCAGTTCCGGCGCCTCGACACGGTCGCCGAGAAGGTGGACGCGCTGAACCGGCTGCACCGCGAGCTCGAGACGCTCTCCCGGCAGAGCATCCAGAAGGTCGGCGTGGTCCGCTTCAACCCGTTCGGCGACACCGGGGGGGACCAGTCGTTCGCGGTGGCGCTCCTTGACGCCGCGGGGAACGGCGTGGTGCTCTCGAGCCTCCATGGCCGGGCTGACACCCGCATCTTCGCCAAGTCGGTGCAGGCTGGACGATCGAAACATACCTTGTCCGACGAGGAGCAGGACGCGATCCGCAAGGCGCTTTCCCCGGCAGGCGCGTGACCGGAGCGACGAGGCAGGCGGAGGAGCGGGCGCTCGCCATCGTGAACCCCGTTGCGGGGAACGGCGCGGGCGAGCGGATCGCCTCGCGGATCGCGGCGGAGTTCCGCGATCAGGGCATGCGCGTCGACGTCATTCAGACCCCGGCGCCGGACGAGGCGGCGCGACTCGCGCGCGAGGGGGCCGCGGACGGGTACCGGGTCATCATCGCCGCCGGCGGCGACGGGACCGCGAACGAGATCGCGAACGGGATCGCCGGCAGCGGCGCTGCGCTCGCGCTCTACCCGATCGGGTCCGGCAACGATTTCGCGCGGGCGCTCGGCTACCCGCGCCGCGGGCGCGACGTGCCGCGCTTCATTCGCGACGCACGCCGGCGAACCATCGACGTGGGTGAGGTAAACGGCCGGGTCTTCGTCAACTCGGCGGGCGTTGGCATCGACGGTCACGTGGCGCGGCGCATCGTCGCGACCTCGCGTGTCGTGGGAAAGACCCTGGGCTACTTCGCCGGTTCGCTTGTCGGAATCGGAACGTACCGGCCTCAGCCGATGCGCGTCCTCGTCGACGGCGAGCTGCACAGCGGCAAGTTCCTCACCGTCGTCGCGGCGAATGGGACGCACTTCGGTTCGGGCATGCACGTGGCCCCAGAGTCTTCGCTCGATGACGGCCTGCTCGATGTGCTGCTTGCCGGCGATCTCTCGCGTTGGTCGTCGGTCGTCGCGCTCGGCAAGCTCTATCGGGGGACGCACGTCGACGGAAAGAAGATCGTGATGAAGCGCGCACGTGTCGTCGAGATCGAGCTCGAGCGACCTTTGAGCGCACAGCTCGACGGCGAGACGACGACCGCGCAACGCTTCTCCATACGCGTCCGTCCCGGAGCGCTCGAGGTCCTTACGCGGTGAAGCGCGCCGACCCCCGACGTGGGCTGCCATCGGTGGACGCGATCCTCCGCGCGGGGCACCCCACGGATGTCGAGCGGGAGCGTTTCACGCGCGCCGCGCGGCACGTGCTGGCTCGAGCGCGCGCCGCGCACGCATCGGGCGATGCCGCGACCTTCGCCGCCGAAACTCGCGCGGCGCTCGCCGAGCGCGAGCGCCTCACGCTACGAAGCGTCATCAACGCGACCGGCGTCGTACTGCAGACCAACCTTGGCCGCGCGCCGCTCTCGCCGCGCGCGCTCGCTGCCATCGCCGCGGCGGCAGGGGCTGTGAGCGTGGAGTACGACCTCGTCGCCGGAAAGCGCGGCGAGCGCCACGGGCACGCGGCGCGCCTTCTCGCGGACCTGGCATCGGCCGACGACGCGGTCGTCGTGAACAACAACGCCGCGGCCGTCCTCCTCGCGCTCGCGGCGCTCGCGTCGCGCAAGGAGGTCATTGTCGCGCGTGGGGAACTGGTCGAGATCGGGGGCGGCTTCCGCATTCCGGATGTGCTCCGACGCTCGGGCGCGAAGCTTGTCGAAGTCGGGACCACGAACCGCACCTACACACGTGATTACGCGCGCGCGATCAATGAGAAGACGGGCGCGATCCTCCGCGTGCACGAGAGCAACTTCAAGATCTCAGGGTTCGTCGCCCGCGCCGAGGGTCGAGACCTCGCCGCGCTCGCGAAGGAGCACAGCATCGCGTTCATCCACGATCTCGGAAGCGGGACCTTTCTGGACACGTCTCGCTTCGGACTGGGCAAGGAGCTCACGATCGGCGAGGCAGTGCGCGAAGGCGCGGACGTTGTCACCTTCAGCGGCGACAAGCTCCTGGGCGGGCCGCAGGCCGGCATCGCCGTCGGACGCGCCGAGCACATCGCGGCGCTTCGCACGCATCCGCTCATGCGCGCGCTCCGCCCCGACAAGCTCACCATCGCCGCGCTCCTCGCGACGCTCCAGACGTACCGCGATGGCGACGCCGAGGCGCAGCTCCCGGTCTGGCGGATGATCGCGGCCGCGCCGCGCGCCCTCGCGGCCCGCGCGCGTGCCATCGCGGCGAAGCTCGACGCGGCCGGGATCTCGGCGGACGTGATTCAGGTCCGATCGACGGTCGGCGGCGGAGCGCTGCCCGAGGAGACGCAGCCGTCGTTCGCCGTCGCGATCGGCGGTGCATCCGCGTCGCAGCTCGCGCAGACTCTCCGGTCCGCGGAGCCGCCGGTGGTGGCGCGGATCGTCGAGGACCGTGTCGCACTCGACCTGCGGAGCGTCTTGCCGGAGGATGATGAGGTGCTTGCGCGCGCCGTGACCGGTGCGCTCGCGAAAGGGGGAGCAGATGGACCTTCGCGCCGCCCGAACGGACCGCGCACCCGCGCCCGTGGGCCCGTATAGCCAGGCGATCGTTGCGGGCGATCTTGTCTTCTGCGCGGGGCAGCTCGCGCTCGATGCACAGACCGGCCAGCTCGTGGGCGGCGATGACGTGCGCGCGCAGACGCGTCGCGTCCTCGACAACCTCGCCGCCGTCCTCGTCTCCGCGGACTCGTCGCTGGACCGCGTGACCAAGACGACCGTATTCCTCGCGGACCTCAAGGATTTCCAGGCGATGAACGAGGTCTACGCGGAGCGATTTGGTACGCACAAGCCGGCGCGCTCGACGGTCGGCGCTTCCCTTCTGCGCGGGGCGAAGGTCGAGATCGAGTGCGTCGCGGTGCGCCGCAACGTCTAAACCCGACACCAGCGCGCGCGTCATCGCGACCGCGGGCCATGTCGATCACGGCAAGTCGACGCTGATCACGGCGCTGACCGGCATCGACCCCGACCGTCTCCGAGAGGAGCGCGAGCGGGGCATGACCATCGATCTCGGTTTCGCATGGCTTCGTTTGTCCGGAGGTGACGAGGTAGGGATCGTCGACGTGCCCGGCCATCAGGATTTCATCCGGAACATGCTCGCGGGGGTCGGTCCGATCGACGCGGTGCTGCTTGTCGTCGCCCTCGACGAGGGGGTGATGCCCCAAACGCGCGAGCACCTCGCGATCCTCGGCGTGCTCGGCGTCGACCGGGGCGTCGTCGCGTTGACCAAACGCGATGTCGTCGACGACGAGTGGGCAGCGCTCGCGCGCGCCGACGTGGTCGCGGCGCTGCGAGGAACGCCGCTCAGTGGCGCGCCGATGGTGGAGGTCTCGGCGACGGCCAAGACCGGGCTCGCCGATCTCGTCGCGGCACTCGAGTCGGTCCTCGGAACCGCGCCCGCACGTCGCGACCTCGGCAGGCCACGCCTTGCGATCGACCGCGCCTTCACTCTGACCGGCTTCGGCACGGTGGTCACCGGCACGCTCGTCGACGGAGCATTCACCGTCGGCGACGAGATCGAGATACTTCCCACCGCTCGGCGCGCACGCATTCGCGGGATCCAGACCCACAAACGCGCGCTGGATTCGGCGAGTCCGGGCAGCCGCGTTGCCCTGAACCTCACCGGGGTAGAGAAGGACGAGCTCGAGCGCGGCATGGTGGTTGTCCGCCCCGGCACGCTCGCGCCCGTCTCGGTGCTCTCCGCACGCGTCGAGCTGCTTGCATCGGCGTCCGACGCGATCGCTCACGACGAGGCCGTCAAGGTGCATGCGGGGACGGCCGAAGTGATGGCGCGCGTGTCATTGCTCGAGGCGCCGACGCTCGAGCCGGGGACATCCGGTTGGGTGCAGCTTCGCCTCGCCATGCCATTGGCCGTGGCTGTCGGGGACCGGTTCGTGATTCGGCGTCCGTCACCGCCCGAAACGCTCGGCGGCGGTGCAGTCGCGGACATCTCGGGCGAGCGAATGCGAAGGCGCCGCGAAGCGGTCGCCGTCCTCGAGCGACGGACCGCCCCGACGGCCGCGTCCCGGCTCCTCGCCGCGCTCGACGTGCCACGCACGCCCGACGAGGCCGGAGCGCGGAGCGGACTTGACGCAGGCGACCGTGACGCCGCGACGCGCGAACTGCTGGAGAGCCAGCGGGCAGTACCGCTCGCCGACGCGCTCGTCTCACGCGAGTCCTTCGAGGCCCTCGCGATGAGGATCGAACGAAGCCTTGCAGCGACGCACCGGCGTGCGCCTCTTCGTGCGGGCGCGCCGCGCGAAGAGATCCGTTCGTCGGTGGATCTCCCAGCGAAGCGATTCAATGCACTGGTCGAGCGCCTCGTGCGGGACGGCCGGATCGTCGAGCGGGGGAGCGCGCTCGCGCTTGTCAC
>Ga0207646_10000672_pt1 | contig 44296 bp, 39 predicted proteins | sample KBSK5502metaG_FD_184343 | JGI IMG/M metagenome (GOLD analysis project Ga0207646, IMG submission 184343) | Corn, switchgrass and miscanthus rhizosphere microbial communities from Kellogg Biological Station, Michigan, USA - KBS K5-50-2 metaG... | ecosystem: Host-associated > Plants > Roots >...
GGGACGGAGCTCGAGGTCTTCGACGTCCGTGGTGAAGCCGTCGGGTGCCCACCAGGCCTCGATCCCGCTCGCTGTGGTCCAGAGATCCCAGATGGTTTCGGGGCTTGCGTCGTACGTGCGCTCGAGTCGAGTCGTGCCTTTGGCGTCCAGATGCGGCGCATTCGTCATGGGATCCTCTCCTTCTGCCGTGACAGTGAGGATGATACATTCTCTGTTGAGAATATGTCGACCGGACGCCTGAAGCCGTGAACTCCAAGCTGCTCGCCGCCCTGGCGGAACCGAATCGGCTGCGGATCGTGGAGCTGCTCGGGGCGGCGCCACGGTCGGTCGGCGAGATCGCGATCACGCTCGAGCTCCGACAGCCGCAGGTCACGAAGCACCTCCAGACCCTCGAACGGGCCGGCGTGGTGACGGTCCACCGGCTCGGCCAGCGTCGGATCCATGCCTTGCGGCGCGAGCCGCTGCGCGATCTGGCCCAGTGGCTCACGAGGTTCGACGTTCGTCATCCGTCGGAGGACGCCCTCGAGCAGTACCACGCGGCCATCGACGCGGAACGACGACTCGCCGAGCTGGGTCGATCCCGCCGGCCGCGCCGGTTCGTGCTCGAGCGGGACCTGGCGGCGCCCGTCGAGCGTGTCTGGCGAGCGTGGACGTCGGCCGAGGATGTCCGCCGCTGGTGGGCCCCGGCCCACTTCACCGTGGTCGAGTGCACCGTCACGCCGGTGGTGGGCGGCCCGCTGTGGATCGTGATGGCCGAAGGCGACGGATCGCGCTATGCCTCCGTCGGCCGTTTCCTGCGGCTTGAGCCTCTGTCGGCCCTGAGCTTCGAGCTGGCACCGCTCGCCGGCGACCGGCCCCTGTTCAGGTCCGTTCACGAAGTCGAGCTGTCGCCCCGGGGAGCGTCCACCAGGGTATCGATGACGATCCGGGTCACCGACATCGGGGCGGACGCGCTGACGGCTCTGGCTGGGCTGCAGATCGGCTGGGAGCAGCTCTTCGACAAGCTCGCCGCGCTCGTCACCGCCGAGTAGCCGGGCACCTGCCGGGCGCCCCGCGCGGGACCAACGCGATCGGTCACCATGGCCGGGTGGGCGTGCGACGCTGGAACGGCTGGATCGACGCTGGGGCGGAGCCGCCGCCGATCGCGCCGGGCGCCATCAGGCTGCTCGAGGCCGAGATCGGGCCGGGCACGCCGCCCCGCGATGCAACGCTCGAGGAGGTCGTGGCGAGCCTGGGGACATCCCTCCTCGGGGAGGAGGCGGGTCTATCGGTCGATCCGGTCGACCGGATCCGCCACGCTCGCGGGCAGAGCCTGCCCGATTGGGTCGCCATGCGGAGCGGGCGTCCGGGTCGGGTACCCGACGCCGTCGGCCGTCCTGCGACGAGCGGTGATGTCCGGGAGATCTTCGCGCTCGCGCGGCGTCGCGGGGCTGCGTTGGTCCCGTTCGGTGGCGGAACCAGCGTCGTCGGTGGCGTCACGCTCGACCGTGACGACGATCGGCCCGCCATCGCCGTCTCGACGGAGCGCCTCGCCGGCTTGCACGATCTCGACATCGCGAGCGGCCTCGCGACGTTCGGGGCAGGGACGTTGGGACCCGAGGTCGAGGCGGCGCTTGGGCCGCACGGCCTGACGCTCGGGCACTTCCCCCAGTCCTGGGAGCGATCGACCATCGGCGGCTGGGTGGCGGCGCGGTCCGCGGGTCAGCAGTCGCTCGGGTTCGGCCGGATCGAGGAGTTGTTCGCCGGCGGTCGGCTCGAGTCACCTGCCGGACCGATCGTGCTGCTGCCGAATCCCGCGTCGGCGGCCGGACCCGACATCCGCCAGCTGGTGCTGGGCTCGGAGGGCCGGTTCGGGATCCTCACCGATACGATCGTCCGCGTCGTCCCGAAGCCGCGCGTCGAAGCGGTCCCGTCGTGGTTCCTCGGGGAGTGGCCGCGGGCCCTCGATGCCGCCCGCGAGATCGCCCGCGCCGGCCTACCGCTCTCGATGGTCCGCCTGTCGACCCCGATCGAGACGGCGACGACGCTCGCCCTTGCCGGCGAGCGACGCGGCGCCCGAGCGCTCCGCTCGTACCTCCGGTTCCGACGGATCGGGCCGGAACCGTGCCTCTTGCTCGTCGCGGCCAGCGGTCGTGAGAAGCTCGTCGAGCTCGCGGTTCGCGAAGTGGGCTCGATCGTCCGTCGCAATGGCGGCACGGGCGTCGGTGGCGCACCCGGGCGTCAATGGCTGCGAAACCGCTTCCGGGTACCGGATCTCCGCGACGCGCTGTGGGATCTCGGCTACGCGATCGACACCCTCGAGACGGCCGTCGACTGGTCGGGCCTGCCCGGCCTCGCGACCGACCTCGGCCGGACGCTCCGTCACGGCCTCGATGGCGTCGGCGAGCGCGTGCACGCCTTCAGCCACCTGTCGCACACCTATCCGAGTGGCTCCAGCCTGTACGCGACCTATGTCTTCCGCCTGGCTTCCGACCCCGACGAGACCCTCGACCGATGGCGTCGCCTCAAGACGGCCGCGAGTGACGTGATCATTCGGGGCAGCGGGACGATCAGCCACCAGCACGGCGTCGGACGGGACCACCGGCCGTGGCTCGGAGCGGAGAAGGGTGACCTCGGCCTGGATGTCCTGCGCGACGTCGCCCGGCGGCTGGATCCCGACGGACTCATGAACCCAGGCGTGCTCCTGCCGGACGAGACGCGATGAGCGGCGACCAGGTCCTGGCGATCGACGTCGGCACCCAGAGCGTGCGGGCCCTCGTCTTCGATCCGCGCGGAGTGGTCGTCGGACACGCCAGGATCGCGATCGTCCCGTACGTCTCGCCGCAGCCAGGCTGGGCCGAACAGGACGCGGAGCTCTACTGGCGGGCGATCGGCGAGGCGTGCGCTCGACTGTGGCAGGGCGGCACGGCTCGACCGGATGCCATCGCGGGCCTGGCGCTGACGACCCAGCGGGCGACCGTCGTCGTGACCGATGAGGCCGGGGCGCCGCTCCGGCCAGCGATCGTCTGGCTGGACCAGCGGCGCGCCGACGGCGTGCCCGAGATCGGCGGCCTCACCGGTCTCGCCTTCCGCGCCGTCGGTGTCCGTCGGACCGTCGCCGCGTTCCAGGCCGACTGCGAGGCGAACTGGCTCCGCCAGAACGAGCCCGGCCTCTACCGTCGGATCCGGCACTACCTCCTCCTGTCCGGCTTCCTGACCCATCGGTTGACCGGGCGGTTCGTCGACTCTCTCGCCGCCCAGGTCGGCTACCTCCCGTTCGACTACCGGCGGCTCGCCTGGGCCAAGCCCGGCGACTGGAGCTGGCGGGCGGCCCCGATCGAACGCGACTGGCTACCCGAGCTGGTCGCGCCCGGCGGGCGGCTGGGCGATCTCACGCCGGACGCGGCCACGGTCATCGGCCTGCCAGCCGGGACGCCGGTCATCGCGGCCGCCGCCGACAAGGCCTGCGAGGTGCTGGGTTCCGGTGCCCTGGAACCGCACATCGGATCGCTCTCCTACGGGACGACGGCGACCATCAACACCACGCAGCGGCGCTACGTCGAGGCGATCCCGCTCGTGCCACCGTACCCGGCAGCGCTGCCCGGCGCGTGGAGCCTGGAGGTCCAGGTCTATCGCGGCTACTGGCTCGTCGATTGGTTCAAGCGCCAGTTCGGGGCGGCCGAGGTCGCCCAGGCCGACCAGCTCGGCATCGCCGCGGAGGCGCTGTTCGACGACCTGGTCCGCGCGACCGAGCCCGGCGCGATGGGCCTGCTGATCCAGCCGACCTGGTCGCCCGGCGTGCGGATCCCGGGACCCGAGGCCAAGGGGGCGATGATCGGGTTCGGCGACGTCCATACCCGCGCCCACCTGTACCGGGCGATCCTCGAGGGCCTCGCGTACGCGCTCCGCGACGGCGGCGAGCGAGCGGCCGCGCGGGCGCGGGTGCCGCTGCGGGAGCTGCGCGTGTCGGGCGGGGGCGCCCAGTCACCCGCGGCCGTTCAGCTGACGGCCGACATCTTCGGGCTGCCTACCGGGGTCCCGCACACCCACGAGACATCGGGGCTCGGCACGGCGATCGACGCGGCTGTGGGACTCGGGCTCCACGCCTCGTTCGAGTCGGCGATCGCCGACATGACTCGCCTGGCGGAGACGGTCGACCCGGATCCGGCCCGGCACCGGCTCTACGACCAGCTGTACCGGCGCGTCTACCGCCGGATGTACGGACGCCTGAAGCCGCTGTACGAGGAGATCATGAAGATCACCGGCTACCCGCCGAGCTAGGCGGCGCCCGCCCGCTCGAAGACCGCGATCTGCCAGAAGATCTGCTGCCGGTGGAACCGACGCGAAAGGCCCGCCGACCGGACGATCTCCTCGACGTCGGCCGTCCGATGGCTGTAGAACCGCAGCCGCCGTCGGAAGAGCCGCATCATGCCGTTCATCAGCGCCGCGCCCGTTCGGATCCACCACGAGTCGCGCGGGTAGACGAGCCCGTAGCGGCGCCGGGCGTGGGCGGCGGACAGGCTCACGAGCGCGCGCATGTCCGGGTAGCAACAGACGACGCGATCGAGGACGACGAGATCGGCCGGCTCGATCCGCGCGGCAAGCTCGACGAAGTCGCCCGTCTCGTGCCGCACCCGGTCGGACACGCCCTCCCGTTCAGCCTCCCGTCGAGCAGCCTCGACGAAGGCCGGCGAGCCATCGACGTCGACAGCGGTCGACGCCCCGGCAGCCAGGAGCGTGAGATGGGCGGCACCGACACCGGCGCCGATGTCGAGGACTGTCAGCCCGCTGACATCACCGAGCGGGCCGCCGCGAAGCGCCTCGACCAGGATCCGCGTGGTCGTCTCCGGTCCGGATCGACGATAGCGGGCGGCCTCCCGCCTCGCCGTCTCCTCGCCGAACTCGTTGCCGACCGCGCACGAGCAGCCCGGCCCGCAGACCGGCTGCTCCGGATTCATTGCTACGCGCGCACTTCTTGTCGCATGAACTGGACGTAGGCGAGGGCGAAGAGACCGGCCGTGATGGCCAGCATGATCACGATGTGCGGCCAGACCAGGAGGATGCTCTGCTCGAACGACTGGAGCGACGGGATCCGTTGGGCGGCCTGCTGGTAGCCGCCGATCGTGGCGGGGTTGGTCACCGCCGCGACCTGCGGGTTGAGGATCGTGTAGGCCGCCTCCTGGTAGACCGTGTCGGGCAGGAGCCGGGTGATCGTCTGCTGCAGCGAATACGCGGACGCGACCTGGTCGGGTGAGCCGGTGATCGGGGCGACGATCCCGTTGACGATCCCGGTGATCAGGCCGCCGAAGACGGTCGCCACCAGCCAGACCCCGAAGCCAACGAGGGCGCTCGTGGCGGCGCGCCGAGCGACAACGGACAACAGCAAGCCGAACGCCAGCCAGATCGCGATGTACAGGAACGTGACGATCAGCCAGAACGTGATCCGGAGGAGCTCCTCGGCGCTCGGCACGATGCCGAGGCGGACGATGCCGAAGCCCGCGATCAACAGGACGATGAACGTCAGGACGAGCCCGATGACCGCCAGGCCGGCCGCGAACTTCCCGTTGATGACGTCGTCGCGGAAGATCGGCTGGGACAGCAGGCGCGGCAGGGTGCCGTCGGCTCGCTCGCTGTTGACTGCGTCGAACGCGAAGACGATGCCGAGCAGCGGTCCCGCCAGCCGCACGAAGTCGAGGGCGCTCGGGATCTGGACACCCGTGGTCCCGACCTGCGGCGACAGGGTGAACAGGAACAGGAACACCGACGAGCTGCTCGTCACCTGCGACGCGACGGACCGGATCGTGTCGGCCGCGAAGTACATCGGGATCAGGGCGACGAGGCCGAGGAGCAGGAGGAGGATGACGAAGCGGATCGACCAGAGGTGATCCGCGAACTCCTTGCCGGCCACGACCATCCAGCCGGCGTGCGGCACGGACCGCTCGCGGCGCGACGGGATCGCGCCATCGTCGCGGCGCCGCGGCGCGGCCGTCGCCGGAGCCGGCGGTGTGACGGCTGGGACAGGGGTGCTCTCGGCCGTCATCGGACGTCCCTCGCGTGGCCGTGCGCCGCGCGTTCGACGGCGCGGCGGTAGATGTCCTCGAGAGCCGGCTCGATCGGCCGGACGGAGGTCAGGTCGAGCCCGGTGGACGTCGCGGCGGCCAGGATCGCCCGGCGGACGCGCGCGTCGTCCGATGCAGGCTTGACCGTGACGTTCCAGATGGTCGAGCCGTGGGTCGACTGCGACGTCACCTTCGTCACGCCCGGGATCACCGCAAGCACCTCCCGGACCCGCTCGGGGCCGCCCTCGGCCGGCGGCTGGATCTCCGCCTCGATGTGCGCCGAGTCCTCGCCAAACCGCGTGGCGAGCTCGCGCATCGTCCCCTGCCCGATCAACCGTCCGGCCGAGAAGATCCCGATCCGGTCGCACACCGACTGGACCTGGTTGAGGAGATGGCTCGACAGGAGGATCGCCATCTGCCGGTCGCGAACGAGCCCCCGGAGCAGCCCGAGGATCTCGGTGACGCCGAGCGGGTCGATCGCCGTGGTCGGCTCGTCAAGGATCAGGACGTCCGGATCCTTGATCAGCGCGTCGGCGATGCCGAGGCGCTGGAGCATGCCCCGCGAGTACGTATCGGTGGAGTCGTCGGCACGTGCGGTCAGGCCGACCTGTTCGAGCGCCTCGTCGATGAGGTCCTCGGCCTCATCACGCTCGATCCGGTTCAAGCGGGCCGTGTAACGCAGGTTGTCGCGGCCGGACATGTCGCTGTAGAAGCCGACGGCGTCGGGCAGGTAGCCGACGCGTCGCTTGACCTCGAGCGGTCGGCGGGCCGGATCCAGGCCGACCACGCGAGCCTGGCCCTCGGTCGGCTCGGTGAGGCCGAGCAGCATCAGGATCGTCGTCGTCTTGCCGGCACCGTTCTGGCCGAGCAACCCGAAGATCTCGCCGGCCTGCACCTCCAGGTCGAGGTGATCGACCGCCACGAGATCGCCGTACAGCTTGGTGAGACCCCGGGTCCGGATCGGAGCGCGCGGTCGATCGTCACCCGCCGCCCGGACCCGAGGCGTCGCGACGCCCGACTCGCGCTCGGACGCTCCGCCCTTTCGGCCGATCCGCTTCCGGACCGGCCGGGTCGACGGTGCCGTCATCGGCGGCCGTAGGTCCGGAAGACGTAGAAGAGGGCGACGATGATCGCGACGATGAGGCCGAACCCGGCGAGGAGCCAGATCGGCGACGTCTCGACCGTGAACGTCATCGCCAGGTTGTCCGTCGCGGCGTTCGTCCCGTTCTCGCCGGGGGCGTTCGCCGTGAAGGTGATCTGGTAATCGCCGGTCACGGCCTCGCCCGCCGGCGTGATCGTCGCATTGACGGTCGCCTGATCGCTCGGGGCGATCGTCGGGATCGTGTTGTCCGGGGCGTCGAACGTGATCTTCCAGTTCGTCGGCTGGGACGCCGTGAGCTTGACGTTCGTCAGCGGCCCGGTGCCGTCGTTCTTGACGACGATCTGCTGGGTCGTGCCGGAGCCGGCGGGGCCGTGGGCCGACACCAGCTGGTTCGGCGTCGACAGGGTGATCTTGAACGTGCCGGTGATCTGGATGCCCAGCTGGGCCGTCACCTGCTTCGAGCCGGCGTTCGCGGTCACGTTGAGCACGGTCTGGCCCGCCGGGGCGTCCGTCGGCGGGGTCGCGGAAACGGTGATCGTTGTCGAGCTGCCGGCCTTGACGACCGTGCTGGCCGCTTGTGCCTCCGAGAGCTTCGTCGTGATCGTCCAGCCCGCCGGACCGGTGGTGTTCGCCGACACGGTCTGATCCTGGGCTGACCCGTTCGTCAGCGTGAGATCGAAGCTGAAGTTCGTGTCGTTCGGGCCGGTGAGGATCGGATTCGCGGTATCGAGCGTGATGTCGCCCGCGACCTCGGCGCTGACCGACACGGTGATCGGCAGGGTGGTCGTGTCGCTGCCGAGCTTGGCCGTGATGACCATCCGACCTTCCGTGACGGTCGTGTCGCCGGGCACCTTCACGTCGAGGCGGGCCGTCGCCGGCTTGCCGCTGGCCACCGAGACACCGGAGACCACGAAGCCGCCGCCGTGCAACGTGGCGGTCCAGCCGGTCGGGGTCCCGGACACCGTCAGGTTGGCGGTCCCCTCGCGGGGTGCAGTGATCGTCAGGTCGAAGCTCGCGCTCGACCCCGGTGCGACCGCGATGGCGGGGTACGGGGTCGTCACCACGAACGGGTCGGCGGCCGCGACGGCGGGCGTGAGCCCGACGAGGACAAGGGCCGCAAGGGCAAGGGCGATCGCGGGGCGTCGCCCACGCGCGATCAGGGACGTCGGCAAGGGACCCCTCCTGCAGTCGAATGCATCGGACTGCGGGAGTCTGCCAACTGGCGCCCGATGACGCAACTTCCGTTCAATTCGGCGAAGGTTGAAGTTTCTCAACCAGACAACCAAAACGTCCCGCGACGTGAGCCGTTTACGGGCCGCGCGTTGGGACCGCGGAGCCGGCGAGTGTCAGGCGGGGACGGCCTCGACCCGGATCCGATGGCGACCTGCCGGATCGTCGCGATCGGCGAGGTCGCGCAGGTCGGCGATCAGGTCGGCGTCGTTGGCCGAGATGAGGACGAGGTCGGCCTGGTGATCGGCCGCGTAGGCGGCGAGGCTTTCGGCATCAGATTTGGCCGGAAGCCAGCCCCACGCATCGACGCCCCTCAGGCGGAGCTCGCCGACTTGGCGGGCGAGGGGCTCGCGGCCGGCGGCGACGAGGTCATTCGGGCCCAGACGGTCGCCGAACTGCTGCTGTTCGCCGTCGCCGGACCAATCCGTCGGCAGCGGCGACTCGAACGGGCTCGTCGGCGCATCGCGATCCCACAGGATCACGGTCGATCCGGCGGCCTGGGCGACGGCTACCGCACGCCTGACGACGGCTGCATGTCTCGTGTCGTCGCTCGTGACGGCGACGATCGCGGCTGGGCGAGGAAGGGGGTCGGCCATGGTCTCAGGATCGCGACGCGATGCTCACCGCGTCATGCCGGGCCGTGCGTACTCGCCTTGCCGTCGCGCGACAGTTGCGGCGCCGCCGGCGGCGCGACCGCACGCCTTCAAGCGTCAGCCTGCGCGGGCGGGCGCACGTTCCTCGACGACGGTCACCGGGACGTGAAGGGCGCCACGCATGCGGCTCGGTACGTCCTGGCGGAGCCATTTCGAGGCGCCGACGGGCAGGGTCGACAGGATCACCTCCGTCACGTCCCGTCCACGGGCGGCATCGCGCGCCGCGGCGACAGGATCGCGATCGCCGATCTCGCCTTCGGCCATGGCGCCCTGGTCTGTCAATCGCTGGCGGAACGCGGCGAGCCGTTCCTCGGCGGCAGTCCGCGCCGCGTCCTCGTCCCAGGTGAACCCGCTTCCAGGGGGTGGCGTGGCCGGGACGACCACGTGGAACTGGCGGACGCCGGACGCGATCCGGCGCGTCACTTCGGTGGCGAGGTCCGCGCTCGGGAGCGTCTGGTTGGCGACGATGAGGATCGTGCTCATCGGGCACCTCCATGTCGCGGTCGGCGGTCGGGCGGCAGCGGTCGAATCGAATCGTCCGCCCGGCGTCAACGGGTACGGGCGCCGCAACGAACCGGTTCCCCGTTCGGCTTCATTTGACGGGCGGTCAGGCTCAGGGCATGATTCAGCGGTCACCCGCAGTGGCGTCCAACGGTCGAGTCCGCGTGGCTCCCCGACGCCCCGGGCCCTCAAATCACTCCGCTCCGGCTCCCGACACCGAGCCGTCCGAGAGCGGAACCGTCAAGGCCGCAGCGCCGCGACGAGCGCAGATGGCACCCAGTGCCGGCGCCCGCGGGACGCGCGAGCCAGAAAGAACCTACGAACGAAAATGATGTCTCGAACCACCACCGCATCGGTGGCTGGTCGGTCCGTGGCGATGCGCCGCATGCGCCGCCGCTCCTACGCCGCCGGTCGCCCCTACTGCAGCACCAACGGCTGCACCTCCTACCTCGAGGTCGATCCGATCAGCAAGATCGCGACCTGCCCCATCTGCGGCTACACACGCCGCACCCATTGACGGCTGTCGCGCCGGCGCGTCGCGCCACTCCTCGCCTCTGAGTCGGTCGATGCTCGCTGGGTGTTCATTCCGGCGACTTCGAACCGACAACGAGCCGGCCAGTCCGATCTGCAACAGCGGGCCGCACACCACCTGTTCATCTAGGCAGCTTGCGCGAGACTTCGGGGCCCTTCCCGCGGCGAAGACGACCCTTGGTCGAATTCTTGATCTCGAAATGAACACCTGGCGATCGGTCATTGGCTCTTGAGGGCTGCTCGTGTTGCCAGGGGATGCTGTTCCGCCCGCGTGATCGTCGCGTCCTGTGGATCGGTCCGGCTGGCCTTGCGCGGCTGATCGATCCTCGGGCGATGACAGCGCCTTCGTCGCCCCCCTCCACGGTCGATCGCGATCGCCTCGGCCGGCTGATGTCAGCCGAGCTCGGACGGTTCGCCCGGGCCCATCCGCGGTCCGGCGAGCTCCACGAGCGGGCGAAAGCGTCGCTGGTCGACGGCGTGCCGATGAACTGGATGGTCCGCTGGGCGGGCCCGTGGCCGCTGTTCGTCGAGCGGGCCGAGGGCGCCCACCTGGCCTGCGTCGACGGCCACGACTATGTCGACTTCTGCCTCGGTGACACCGGGGCGATGGCCGGCCACTCCCCTGGCCCGACCGTCGCGGCCGTCGAGCGCCAGCTCCGTCGCGGGATCACCCACATGCTCCCAACCGACGATGCGGAGGCGGCCGGTGCTGAGCTGGCCCGCCGCTTCGGCCTCCCGTTGTGGCAGTTCACGATCACCGCGACCGACGCCAACCGCTTCGCGCTCCGCCTGGCCCGCCATGCAACCGGTCGTTCGCTCGTTGTCATCCATGACGGCTGCTACCACGGCTCTGTCGACGAGACCTTCGCGACACGGGATCCGGACGGCCGCGTCATCGCGAGCCATGGCTCCATCGGGCCGGCCGTGGATCCGGCCCTGACGACGCGCGTTGTGGACTTCAACGACGTCGGCGATCTCGAACGGGCGCTCGAGGACCAGCGGGTCGCCGCGGTGCTGATCGAGCCGGCGCTCACGAACATCGGGATTGTCCTGCCCGAGCCGGGCTACCTCGACGCCGTGCGCGACCTGACCCGTCGAACGGGGACGCTGCTGATCGTGGACGAGACCCACACGATCTGCGCCGGCCCCGGCGGGATGACGCTCCGGGACGGCCTCCGGCCCGACCTCCTCGTCATTGGCAAGACCATCGCGGGCGGGATCCCGGCCGGCGCCTACGGCATGACCCACGAGCTCGCCAGCCGGCTGAGCGGCACGATCGAACGCGACGTCTCGGACATCGGCGGCATCGGCGGGACCCTCGCCGGCTACGCGCTGAGCACGGCCGCCATCCGGGCGACCCTCGGCGAGGTCCTCACCGACGGCGCGTTCGACCGGATGATCCCGCTCGCCGAACGCTGGGAGGCGGGCGTCGCCGACGCGATCGCCCGACACGGAGCGCCGTGGCACGTGACCCGACTGGGCGCCCGGGCCGAGTACCACTTCGTCGCGCGGCCGCCGCGCACTGGCGCCGAGCAGGCGGCCCACCTAGACCCGGAGCTCGAGCGCTTCCTGCACCTCTGGGCGATGAACCGCGGTGTCCTGATGACGCCGTTCCACAACATGGCCCTGATGAGCCCGGCGACGACGGCTTCGGACGTCGACCGCCACACGCGGGTCTTCGACGAGGCGGTCGGCGCGCTCTTCGGCTGACCTCGGATCGCGCCTCCGCCCGGGACCGTCGGGCGGTCGAGGATGGGACGATCGGGGGTGTTCGGCGCCTTGGCCGGCACGCTCCGAGCGGGTATCGTCGGGGCGCGGGCGCACCACCCAGATCCGTCACGCCATCACGGGGTTCCCTGTTTGTCGATCACAATCCACGCCGTCGGGCAGGCTGCCCGACGCGGTGCCACGTTCCGGGTCCCCAATGCCGCCGCTCTGCTCACCATCGTCGAGGAGTGGCTGGCCGAGGGAGCCGTCGACACGATGCGCGGCCACGCGCCCGGGGAGCGCATCGCCGAGCCCACCACCGAGGGCCCGGCCGAAGTTGCCGAGGCATTCGAGGCGTCCTTCCATCCAGCGGCTCGCCCCGTCCGCTTCGAGGCGACGGACACCGGTCGGCTGTCCGTCGAGGCCCAGACGGTCCCCGTCGGTCCGGGCTACCACACGTTCATCGCGAGCCTTCTGCGACGGATGGGCGAAGAGCTCGACGTCGAGTGGTCGCCGGCCGAGGGCCAGAACGGGTTGGCGCCAGCGGTGGCGCCGGAGCCGGAGCCGGAGCCCCAGCGACGTGTTCGGGGCGTTGGGCGGGCTGTTCTGTCCCGAGCGACCGCCATCTCCAAGACGGCCGTTCTGTCCCGTGTTCCGGGCGTGTCCGAGGAGGAGGAGCTGGAGCCCTCGTCGGACCCGACCGGGACCTTCTTCACCGGCAACCGGGCCGACGCCGAACGCGGCCACCTCGGCTGGCTGCGGACGGGTCTGATCGCTGTCCAGAACGCGCGACGACAGGGCGGTACCGGGCTCCACCTCGGGACGCCGCCGGGCGTCCGCTACGGCTTCGACGGCGCGCTCGCCACGGTCCTCGGACCGCGCGACGACACGTGGCTCGAGCGCGCGCTGGCCGACCCGCGGGTGGCGTCGGACATCTGGCCGTGGGTCGCTGACGCGATGGACGCCCGGTATCACCTCAATCGGGCGCTGGTCCTGCTCTGGAACGAGGTTCGCTGGCGACCCCCCGTGGGCGACCGCGAGAGCGGTGTCCTCGACGACCTGCTCGCGACGCTCCGCTATGCCTACCCGCTCGAGCCGGCGCTCCCCTGGCCATGGGCAGAGTGGCGCGAGGCCTTCGTCCTCCGCGGCCAGAACGACCCCGCGACGTTCCAGATGCTGCAGCGGGCGACCACCCAGGCTGGACTTCGCCCGCCGGAGCCGCCTCCGGGTGTCGCCCTGATCGGCCACTCACCGCCGCCGGGCGGATCCCAGGTCGATCCTGCCGCTGGCGGCCTCATCGGCTATCGCCGACGCCCGGTCACGATCGTCCACGAGGGCTGGGCATTGGACTTGCCGGGGTCGTTCAGCGAGCAGCGGACGGCGGAGGAGTGGTCGGGTCGCGACGCGGGTCGCGAGGTGACGTTGGCGGCGACGGAGACCGCGAGCGGCGGCCAGCCGATGTCGGCGGACGCGTTCCTGCGCGAGTTCGCGGCCGGTCTGGGCCGCGACGCGATCGAGCACGAGGCGGGGCCGGTCCGTGGCCGGGCGCGGCTGTCGTCGGATCCATCGACGGGCGTCGAGGTCGCGACGGTCGAGGGCTACAGCGCAGTCCGCGGCAGCGGTGCGGTGATCCGGATCGTGATCGAGGACCCGGAGGATTGGAAGTGGGCGCTCGACACCTGGCGCAGTCTCAGGCCCGCTTAGGCTGTCGCGCCGAACGCAGTTGCGAGGGCCCGACTCGGAATCCGAGTCAAATTCGGCGCCGAGCGAGCATGGTCCGGCACCCAGGGCGTTCGATCGTGCAGGCAACGGCCGGAAACAACCCGAATCCCGAGTTGCCATGAGGCGAACGGTCGGTCGCCAGGGCCGTGACAGGCGAGGTGGCACGGATCGCCGCTAAGGTTCGAGCGTGCAGCAAATCGACGGTCGCGCCGTCTACGCGGCCACCGATCTCGTTGCCTATCTCGCCTGCGAGCATCTGACCCAGCTTGAGCGCGCGGCATTGGCGGGCCTCGTCGAGCGGCCGATGCGCGACGACCCGGAGCTCGACGTCATCCGGAAACGCGGCTTCGAGCACGAGCGCCGCTTCCTGGCGGATCTTGCCGCGGCTGGCCGGACCGCCGTCACGATCACGCTGGATGGCTCGATCGAGGACGACGGCGATCGCTTGCGCGCCGCAGCGGCGAAAACGGCGGCGGCGATGGCGGCCGGCGCCGACGTGATCTACCAGGCCACGTTCTTTGATGGGACCTGGCGAGGGCACGCTGACTTCCTCCTCCGCGTCGACGACCCGAACCGGCTGTCGGCGCTCGGTTCGTGGCACTACGAGGTCGCAGACACCAAGCTGGCTCGTCACGTGAAGGCAAGCGCCGTCCTGCAGCTGTGCACGTACGTCGACCTGCTCGAGGCGATCCAGGGCGTGCGACCGGAATGGATGCACGTTGCGCTCGGCGGTAGCGCGCGGGCCGTCGAGCGCCTTCGGGTCGACGACTTCATGGCGTACTACCGAAGCGTCCGAGCCCGGTTTCTGGCGGCGATGGGCTCGGACGAGCCGGCGCAGTTCCCGCCGGTCGCGACGTACCCGGAGCCGGTCGATCACTGCGATGTCTGCCGCTGGGCGGCTGAATGCGCGGTCCGCCGGCGAGCCGACGATCACCTGAGTCTCGTCGCCGGGATCAGCGCCCGGCAGCGTCGCGAGCTGATCGCCCGCGGCATCGGCACGCTCGCTGAGCTCGGCCGCCTGGACCTGCCGATGGAGCCGCCCCTGGACGGGACGAGCCGCGGAGCCCTGATCCGGGTTCGCGAACAGGCCCGGCTCCAGCTCGAAGGCCGGATCGCGGGCGACAACCGCTACGAGCTGCTGCTTCCTGGGCCGGGCGCCGAGATCGACCGGGAGCGAGGGCTCGCCACTCTGCCCATCCCCTCACCGAACGACCTCTTCTTCGACATCGAGGGCGACCCGTATGCGCTCGAGGACGGCCTCGACTACCTGTTCGGAATCCTGGAGACCGACGGCACGTTCCACGCAGTCTGGTCCCGCGAAGCGGACGGGGAGTTCTCTCTGGACGGCGAGCGGCGGGCGTTCGAGCAGCTCATCGACTTCATCATGGATCGGCACGACGCCGATCCGACCCTCCACGTCTACCACTACGCCGCCTACGAGCCCACCGCGCTGAAGCGACTGATGGGCCGTTATGGCACCCGCGAGGACGAGGTCGACCGCCTCCTTCGTGGCGGCGTCTTCGTCGACCTCCTCCGCGCCGTCCGACAGTCGCTGCGCGCGTCGGTCGAGAGCTACTCGATCAAGAAGATGGAAGCGTTCTACGGGTTCGAGCGCGAGGTCGACCTTCGGGACGCCGGATCGAGCATCGTGGCATTCGAGCAGTGGCTGGAGCTGGGCGAGGGCGAGCGGCCGGCGGCCGACCATCTCGATCGGATCGAGCGGTACAACCGCGACGACGTGGTCAGCAACCGGCTGCTGCGCGACTGGCTCGAGGGCCGCCGGGATCAGCTCGCCGCTGAGACAGGGCAGGTCGTGCCGCGGCCCGCTCGTCGAGAGGAGAAGCTGCCCGAGGACGTCACCGAGACGCAGGCCCGCGTCCTCGCCCTCGTCGAGCGGCTGACTGCGGGCCTGTCCGAGGATCGCGGCGAGCGTGACCCTGAGCAACAGGCCCGATGGCTGCTCGCCCAGTTGCTCGGATGGCACCGGCGCGAGGACCGGGCCATGTGGTGGGAGTTCCACCGACTCCTCGACCTCACACCCGAGCAGCTCGTCGACGAGTCCGCTCCGATCGGGCAACTCGAGCCGCTGGGCCCGATCGGCGAGCCGACAAAGAGCCGCCAGGTCTGGCGGTACCGGTTCCCGCCCCAGGACTTCGACCTCGGGCGGGGCGAGCTGTACGACCCGGACCTGAAGGCCCAGCGGCCATCCGATTCCCCGTTCTCGTGGAAGGCCGGGACGCTCGTGGGGACGGACCTCGTCGGCCTGACGATCGACGTCGACCGGGCAATGGACACGCCGCACCCGCGGGCGGTCGTGCCACTCGACTGGATCCGCACCAGGGAACACCAGGAGTCCCTCATCGAACTGGCGAGCTGGGTCGCCGACCACGCGATCACGGGTCCGGGGCCGTGGCAGGCTGCGCGCGACCTCCTCCTCCAGTGGCCTCCGCGAGCCGGGCAGGTCCAGGGCCTGGACGTGCGAAAGCCCGACGAAGCCGATCTCGATGCTGCGATCCGGTCTGGCCTCGCGCTCGACCGGACCACCCTCCCGATCCAGGGGCCACCGGGCTCCGGTAAGACATACAGCGGGGCGCGGATGATCGTGGCGCTCCTCGGAGCTGGGAAGCGGGTCGGGATCACCGGGACGAGCCACAAGGTCATCGGGAACCTGATTCGAGCGGTCCAGAAGGCGGCAGTCGAGCGGCCAGAAGTCGAGGTCCGGATCGTCCAGCGTGGCGAGCCTGACAAGGTCCTCGACGATCCCGCTGTCGCCCGCGCGAAGGACAACGCCGACGCGCGGGCGCGCCTCGACGACGATCGGGCCAATCTCGCCGCTGGCACGAGCTGGCTCTGGGCGTCCGCGAAGATGGTCGGCGCGGTCGACGTGCTGTTCGTCGATGAGGCCGGCCAGATCTCGCTCGCGAACGTGCTCGCGATGTCGCGGGCGACCGAGAGCATCGTGCTCCTCGGCGACCCGCAACAGCTCGACCAGCCGTTGCGAGGAACCCATCCGCCGGGAGCCGAGCGGTCTGCGCTCGCTCACATCCTGGACGGACGTTCCACGATGCCACCCGACCGCGGTCTGTTCCTCGAGTCCACGTGGCGGCTCCATCCCGACCTGTGCCGCTATACGTCGGAGGTCTTCTACGACGATCGATTGACCCCGCAGCCTGACCTCGTCCGGCAGCGATCCGCCGCGCCCCGTTCGATCGCGGACGGGACCGGCCCGCGCGTCCTCGAGGTCCGCACGACCGGAGCCGACAATGACTCCCCGGAGGAAGCCGCCGTCGTGGCCGAGCTCGCGCGATCCCTCGTTGACGAAGGCGCGACCTGGTTCGATGCGAAGGGCATGGAGCGGCCGATCGGCTGGAACGACGTCCTGATCGTTGCGCCGTACAACGCCCAGGTCGGGACGATCCAGCGGCTCCTCCCCTCGGCAGCCCGTGTCGGTACCGTCGACAAGTTCCAGGGTCAGGAAGCCCCGATCAGCATCTATTCGATGACGACGTCGAGCCCGGAGCTCGCTCCGCGCGGGCTGGATTTCCTGTACAGCCGGCATCGGCTCAACGTCGCGACCTCACGAGCGCGTTGCGTCGCCGTCGTGGCACTGGCGCCGGATCTGCTCCGCGTACGCGCCCGTAACCCGGAGCAGATGCGACTCGCGAACGCGCTCTGTCGGCTCGCGGAAGTTGCCTCGGCCCGACCGGCCGTCGCGACCGCGACCCTCGAGCGATCCCTGCCGCCGTTCGAACGCGTTCTGGCGTGGACGCCACGAAGCGCGACGACCCGCCGAACCGGCCCACTCCCGGACGACCCGACGCTCGGTCTCTGACCCTCGCGCCGGATCGCCCTCCCCGTATCCTCCGCGGATGGCGACCGCGGTGACCGAGCTCCCCCCTGCCGAGCTGGCTCGGCTCCGCCGCAGGACCGTCTGGACGCTCGTCGGCGGAGTCGCCCTCGGCAGCACCGGGAACATCGCCGCGTTGACCGTCGCGACGATCGTCGCCAACGACCTGACTGGGTCGGCGGCACTCGCCGGGACGCCAGCGGCCGCGGTGGTGTTCGGGGCCGCCCTGGGCGCGACGACGCTGTCGTGGCTGATGAGCCGGCGAGGCCGGCGCCCGGGACTCGTCGTCGGATACGGCCTTGGCGTCGTCGGCGCGGGGCTGGCGATCGCCGGCGTCGTCGCGAGCAGCCTGCCGATCCTGCTGCTCGGGTCGCTCCTGATCGGGTTCGGCAACAGCGCGAACCAGCTCTCGCGGTACGCCGCTGCCGACCTCTACCCGCCAGACCGCAGGGCGACGGCGCTCGGCGTCGTGGTCTGGGCGGCGACGGTCGGTGCCGTCGTCGGGCCAAACCTCGTCGGGCCCAGCGGCGACGTCGCGGCGGCCATCGGGCTGCCGCGTCACGCCGGCCCGTACCTCGTCCCGACGATCCTCGTCGCCTTGGCCGCGATCCTGTCATTCGTCCGGCTGCGGCCCGACCCGTACGACCTCGCCGACCACCACAGTCGCTCGGCCGACGATCTCGGTTCGGCGTCGCCGCTCGCGGAGATCGTCCGGCGACCGCAGGTCCTCGTGTCGATCGTTGCCCTCGTCATCGGCCAGTTCGTGATGGTCCTGATCATGACGATGACGCCCCTGCACATGACCGCCCACGGCCACGATCTGGGTGCGGTCGGGCTCGTCCTGAGCGCCCACACGTTCGGGATGTACGCGCTCGCCCCGATCTCCGGCCGGCTGACCGACCGGTTCGGCAGCCCGACGGTCATCTATGGCGGCCTGACGGTCCTGGCCGTGGCGGGCGTCCTGGCCGCGATCGCCCCTGCCGAGGACGATCGCCTCCTTCTGCTGGCGCTCTTCCTGTTGGGCTGGGGCTGGAACCTGGGCTATGTCGCCGGCAGCGCCCTGCTCACGAGCGGCGTGTCCATCGTCGAGCGGACCCGCGTCCAGGGAATCGCCGACGGGCTGATCTGGAGCACCGCGGCCCTGGCGTCCCTCGGGTCGGGCGTCCTCGTGGCATCGGCCGGCTATGCGACGCTCGGCGTCCTCGGGGCCATCCTCGTCGTGATCCCGGCCTGGATCCTGACGGTCCGCCGCGGAGCGCTGGACCGGGCCCCGCAGCCTGCCGCCTAGGCTCTGGCCAGCTCCCGGGCCACCCAGGCGGCCAGGACGCGGGCACACGCCTCGACCTCGGCCAGCGGCACGAACTCGTCGGCGCCGTGGGCGACCCGCACGTCGCCCGGGCCGAAGATCACGCACGGCGTGCTGCCCTCGCCGATGAACAGCCGCATGTCGGCGCCATAGGGCTCGGCGAGGAGAGAGGGTCGCCGCCCGGTGACGGATTCGACGTCCTCGGCCAGACCGACCGGCAGGCGATGATCCGGCGGCACGCGGGCCGACCCGAACCGGCCGCCCACGATCTCGACCGTCGCCGGGTGGTCCTGGAGGAACGGGTCGGATGCGTTGGCCGCGTCGATCAATCGCCGCAGGTCCGCCTCCGCGTCCGCCGGCGTCTGCCCGAGGCGGACGCCGTATCGACCGTCGGCGACCACCCGGTCGAGGACGGTCGACGCCCACTCGCCGCCCGAGACGATCCCGACGATCGTCGGGTACGGCAGGCCGAGTGCGGTCATCAGCGGATCGGTCTCGGCGGCGTTCCGGGCCGCCTCGTCGGCCTCCAACGCCCGGAGGATCGTGTACAGGTTGTCGAGCGCCGAGACGCCTTCGCGGCGCTGCGAGGCGTGGGCCGCCCGGCCCGGCACCGTCAGCCGGAACGTGATCGCGCCGGCGTGGGCGATGACGACGTCGAGGTTCGATGGCTCGGTGATGATCGCGAGATCGCCCGTCACGCCGGCCCGGATCGCCGCGAGCGTGCCCTGTCCGCCGTCTTCCTCGCCGGGGACCAGCGCGACGACGAGCTCCCCGCCCAGCGTGTCGGCCGCACCGCTCGATACGAGGCCCCGCACGGCGCCGAGGATCGCCGCGACGCCGCCCTTCATGTCACACGCACCGCGCCCGTACAGCCGGCCGTCGCGGACGTCGCCGGCCCACGGGTCGACCGACCACGTCGCCGGATCGCCCGGCGGCACGACGTCGAGGTGGCCGGACAGGATGATGCGGCGTCCCTCGCCGCGTCCCAGCCTGCCGATGACGAGCGGCAGGGATGACCGCGTCGTCTCCTCGCCCGGCCACGCCGGGTCGGCCCGGATCACGGCCGGATCGGGCGACACCTCGTCGACCGTCATCCCGGCCCCGCGTAGCCGAGCCGCCGCGTCTGCCGCGACCGCTTCCTCGCCGCCGGTGATGCTCTGGATCCGAACCAGCCCCGCGAGGTCCTCGCGCAGGCCGGCCGGGTCGACCGCGTCTGCCGCCTTCCGCGCGGTCTCGGACAGGAGCCGCGCGGTCACGCCTCGCGAAGGAGCGGCCGGGTCAGGCAGGTCACGCCGCCGTTGCCGTTCTCGCCGACCTCGCGGAGCGGGATCGCGTGGACCTCGACCCCGGCGGCATCGAGCCCGCGGCGGGCGACCGGGTTGCCATCGGCGACGATCACGACGCCCGGCCGCACGGCGAGGACGTTGCAGCCGAGCGTCGGCTCCTCCTCCTCCGGCACCGGGATCAAGCGGACGCCCAGGTCCATCAGCCACTCGTGGAGACCGGCCGGAAGGAGCGGCATGAACACGACCGCGAGGTCGTCGGCCACCGGTGAGATGACCGACATCAGGTGCACGAGCTCCGCCGGGCCCTTGTAGTACGGGACGTCGACGATCCGGACGTCGCTGCCCATCAGGCGCGCCAGCTGTCGCGCGCCCGCATCGTTGGTTCGGAGCGAGCGGCCGATCACGAACAGGTCGTCCCGGAGCCAGACCGTGTCGCCGCCCTCGATCGTCCCAGGCGCCTCGATCCGGCCGACGACCCGAACGTCGCGATCGATCAGCCAGCGCTCCAGGATGGCCGGCTCGCCGAGTCGGTTCGGCTTGCCCGGCCGGAGCGGGATCGCGCCGTCCGGGCCGATCATGAGGGGGTCGAAGACGTAGGGCAGGTCGGCGTCGTCCGCCGGCTCCACGCCGAGCTCGTGGACGCGGACTCCGAGGTCCGCGAGCGTCTCGACGAGGCGGTCGTGCTCGCGCTGCGCGGCATCGAGGTCGACCGGATGGAGGAACCCGTGGGCCGGGTCCTCGAAGGCTCGCCCGAACGCGGGGCCGGGCCGCTTCACGAGGACGTCGCGAAGCGGCGCCGTCGAGCTCCGGACACCCACCTTGAGCTGGGTCGGGATCATCCGCGGAGGATAGCCGCGCGGGGCTCCTCGGGCGGAGCCCCTTCCCTGCCACGAACGGGCGCGCTACGCTCGAGCCGTGACCGCCTACGCGGTGAGCGCTCGCGTCCGTCGTGCCAGACCACGGCTCGTCGCCCATGCGGGCGGGGGCTGGACAGAGGCGCTCCGGAACGGGGCCCGCGGCGCAGACGACGTCCCGACGATCGTCCTGACCGAGCCCGACGACGCGCTTCCGCTGCCGCCGCCGTCACTCTCGGAACGCTGGAGCGCGGCTCGCGAACGATGGGCCCAGCTGACCTTCTATCTCCTCGACCCGGAGTCCTGGCGCTAAGAGCGGTTAGCCGAACCGATTGACCGCCAACGCCGCCGGAATCGGATCCCGACCCTTCCCCTGCATCCGGTCCACCAGCAGGCGGGCCGACCCCGGCCCGGTCGAGATGCCCCACGGCCCGTGGCCGGCGATCACCCACAACCCTGCGACGGACGGCACCCCGCCCACGAACGGCCGGCCGTCGCGGCTCATCGGCCGGGCACAAGATCGCGTGCCGACCAGCGGCGCCGTCGCGACCGCCGGCACGTATCGCGAGCCGTTCCGGCGGAGCGCATCGATCCATTGCTCGGGATCCGGCTCGTCCATCAGGAACGTCGATCCGAGGGCGCTCGACCCGGCCGCAGGGATCAGGCTGAAGTCGACGCCCGATTCGGTCGGCTCGCGGGTCGCGGCCGCCTCGGGGCCGGGCGGACGCCGGCCCTCGTCCGGCTCGATGTCGATGTCGATTGCCTCCAGGCCGTGGCGCGGCGCCGCCGGGAGGGTGAGGCTCGCGACGACGCCCCAGCTCGGCCGGATTGGAGACCACGAACCCGATGGGTCGACCAGCGCCGGCGTCCACGGGCCGGCGGCGACGACCACCGAGCCGGCGGCCTCGATCCCGTCGCCGACGCGGACACCGACGGCGCGACCGTCGGCGACGTTGACACTCGCGTCCGCCGCGAGCCAGACCTCGGCTCCGTGCCGGCGGGCCGACGCAGCGAATGCCTCGGTCGCGGCGGCGGGGGCGACGAGAAACCCGATTTCGAGCCGCACCGCCACGAGATCCGGAGCCAGCGATGGCTCCAGCGTTCGCAGCGCCGGTCCAGACAGGATCTCCGGCCGGGTCCCCGGCCACGCCGCGGCCCATTGGTCGGCCGCGTCGCCCGCGCGATCGATGTCTCGCCCGACGAGAAGCAGGCCGGCGGGCTCGTCGGGCAGCCGGAAGCCGCCGTCGGATGCCGCTCCGAGCCGTCGGTACTCCTCGACCGACCGCCGGTACAGGTCGGCCATCACCGGATCGAACGGGTGTTGGACGATGCCGGAGTTGCGACCCGATGCGCCGGCCGCGATGGCCGCCCGTTCGTACAGTCGGACGCTCAGCCCGGCCTCGACGAGGAACGCCGCCGTCGCCGTCCCGACGATCCCGCCGCCGATGACCGCGACGTCCGGCGCCGGCCCTGGCACCTCGGGCTAGCCGGCGACCACCGTGGCCGGCCGCTCGACGCCCGCGCCGGCCGCGATGCGCCCGAGCGCCTCCAGCAGGCGATCGACCTCAGCCGCGGTGTTGTAGTGGGTCAGCCCGATCCGGACGACGCCACCGCGATCGAGCAGCCCGAGCCGCTCCATGAGGCCGGTGGCGTAGAAGTCGCCGTCCCAGACCGCGATCCCCTCGGCGCCGAGGCCCTCGGCGACGGCCCGCGGCGCCAGCGCGTCGAGCCGCAGCGCGGCGGTTGGCGTGCGCTCGCCGAACCGGGTCCGATCCGTGATCCCGAACAAGGTCAGTCCCGGGATCGACTCGAGGCCGTCCGCGAGCCGCCGGTAGAGCTCCATCTCGAACGCCCGGATGGCCCTCATCCCGGCGAGGACCTGGTCGCGGCGCGACGCGCCGGTCACTGCGTCGCCGTAGCGCGCCCCGATCTCGGCGATGTAGTCGACGGCCGCCGTCACACCGGCGAGGCCCTCGAAGTTGCCCGTGCCCGTCTCGAACCGGTCCTCGGCGGGGCGCACCTTGTAGGGCGGCAGTCGATCGAGGACCTCGCCGCGGCCGTAGAGCACGCCGGCGTGCGGTCCGAAGAACTTGTACGTCGAACAGGCGAGGAAATCGGTCTCGACCGCCCCCACGTCGAGCGCCAGGTGCGGCGCCGCGTGGACGGCGTCAACGTACGTCCACGCGCCCGCGGCGTGGGCGCGACGGACGATCTCCGCGACGGGGTTGATCGTCCCGACCGCGTTGGACGCCCAGCCGACGGCGACCAGCCGCGTCCGCTCGCTGAGGAGGGCGTCGAGCTGGTCGAGGTCGAGGGTGCAGTCCGCCTCGTGGATGTCGAGCGTCCGGACGACCAGGTCGCGATCGGCCGCGATCGCCGTCCAGGGCCCCACGTTCCCTTCGTGATCGAGTGTCGTGACCACGATCTCGTCGCCGGGTGCCATCGTCGCCCCGATCGAGCGGCTGACGTGGAACGTCAGCGAGGTCATGTTCGCCCCGAACTTGATCTCGGAGGAGTCGGCCGCGCCGAGCATGTCGGCCATGGCCTGGTGCGCCTCGTGGGCGATCGCGTCGCTGCGCCGGCTCGTCAGGAACGGGCCGCCGTGGTTGGCGTTCGAGGTCCGGTAGTACGCAGTGACCGCGTCGATGACCGACGAAGGGACCTGCGTCCCGCCTGGGCCATCGAAGAGCGCGACAGGCCGGCCGCCGTCCTCGATCGCCAGGGCCGGAAAGCGTCGGCGGATCGCGTCGACGTCGAATGCGGGCATGGGCGGATCGTAGCCTCTCCGATCGGTCGCCAGATCGTTGCCTTGTCAACGACCAGGTCCGACGGTACCCTTCGACCATGCCGTCGGCTTCGATCCACTCGCCCGCCGCTCCCGGTGCCACCGACACGCCCGGCATCGGCGCGTGGCGCAACTTCCTCGTCGCCCACGCAAGGATCACGCGGCGGCTCGACGACGAGCTGCAGGCGGCCCACGGGCTGTCCCTCGCCGAGTACGACGCGCTCCTCCAGATCGCGACCGCGCCCGGTCGGCGCGTCCGGATGAACGTCCTGGCCGAGCGGGTGATCCTGTCACGCAGTGGGATCACCCGGCTGGTTGACCGCCTCGAGGCCCAGGGCTGCGTGGAGCGGATCGCCTGCGAGACCGACGCCCGCGGCCAGGAGGCTCGCCTCACGTCGGTCGGTCTGGACCGGTTGCGGACGGCGGCGCTGACCCATCTCGACGGCGTCCAGCGCTACTTCCTCGATCGCCTGGACAAGGCCGACCTGGCGGCGCTCGAGGCCGCGCTCGCGCGGGTCGGCGACCCGCCGTCCGGCGACGCTCGGCACGTCCACGAGGGGTGCCGGCCGGCCGAGGCCTGAGCCACCGCATGGCCGGCCGTCTGAGAACGGGCACCAGCGGGTTCGCCTATCCCGCCTGGGCACCTCGGTTCTACCCACCCGGCACGCGTGGCGAGGAGCTCCTCCGCTTCTACGGCTCGCGGCTCGGGACGGTCGAGCTGAACAACACGTTCTACCGGCAGCCGAGCCCGTCGGCGGTCGACGGCTGGCTGGCGGCGACGCCGGGCGACTTCCGGTTCGCCGTCAAGGCCCAGCGAGGCGGCTCCTTCCGCTCGCTCCAGGTGGACCCGACCGAAAGCGTGCCGTGGCTGACCGGGCCACTCCGACGGTTCGGCGAGCGGCTGGGCACGGTGCTCTTCCGCGTCCCGGATGGCGTCCGCCGAAGCGACGAGCGGCTGGCGGCCCTGCTCGCGGCGTGGCCTCTGGACCTCCCCATCGCGATGGAGTTCCAGGACCCGACGTGGCACGTCGACGAGACCTTCGCGTCCCTGCGGACTGCCGGCGCCGCCCTCGTCACGACGGATCTTCCCGACGACCCGGAGCTGCCGACCATCCGGCGGACCGGCCCGTTCCTCTACCTCCGCCTTCGACGCGAGGACTACACGGCCGATGAGCTGCGCGCGTGGCTCGACCGCCTCGAGCCGTTCCTGGCGGATGGTCTGGACGCGTACGTCTTCTTCCGCCACGACGAGGTCGGCCGAGGCGCCGAGCTGGCGCTCGAGCTGGCCGCTCTGGCGGCGAATTCCGGCCTCAGCTGAGCGGCTGTGGCGCGGCGGGCCCTCGCGCCCTTCAGCCGAGCCCGCGGGACCCTTCGGCCGGCCCGAAGGCGACGAACAGGGTCAGGTCCTCGGTGATGTCGTGGAACCGATGCGGCACCGCCGTCGCCACGAAGACGATCGAGCCCGGGCCGACGTCGCGGATCTCGTCGCCAACCGTGACCTTGCCGCGTCCCGAGATCACGTAGTAGACCTCGTCCTCAGTGTGCGGCTGCTGACGATCGGGCTGACCGGCGCCGAGGACGTAGAGGCCGACCGACAGGTCGGGGACCGAGATGAATTCGAGGTAAGGCCGACCACTCGCGTCGCGCTGCGCGACGAGGTCGGTGAGCTCGTAGGCGTCCATGGCCGACATCCTACGGAACCACTGCCGGCTCGCGACCGTAGGATTCCGCGATGCGACCCTTCGCGATCGTCGCCGCCGCCGTGCTGCTTGTTGCCGCCTGCGGGTCGGCCGGGCCGAACGGCACCGCTGCGCCCGCTCGCTCCGGCTCGCCGAGCTTCGGGACCCCGTCGAGCGGCCCCACGACACCGACGCCGGCCGCTTCGTCGCCGGCCGCCGCGTCCGCCTCCGCCGTGACCTCGCCGGCGTTCGACCCAGCCGGCCTGACGGTCGGCTTCGATAATGTCGTCACCGGTCTGGACTCGCCTCTCGCTGTCGTCAACGCCCACGACGGGTCGGGTCGCCTGTTCATCGCCGAGCAGGGTGGCCAGATCCGCATCGTCCGCGACGGTGCGCTCGTCGCCCGGCCGTTCCTCGACATCGCCGACCGGATCACGTCGGGTGGCGAGCGCGGGCTCCTGGGCCTCGCGTTCCATCCCCGGTTCCCGACCGACCCCCGCTTCTTCGTCGACTACACCGACGTCAATGGCGACACGCGCGTCTCGTCGTTCACGGTCGACCCGGCCCAGCCGGATCGCGCCGACGCCGCGACGGAGAAGCGACTGCTCTTCGTGAAGCAACCCTTCGCCAACCACAACGGCGGCGCCGTCGTGTTCGGGCCCGATGGCGATCTGTACGTCTCCCTCGGCGACGGCGGCTCGGGCGGGGACCCGATGGGCAACGGCCAGTCCCTGGACACGCTGCTCGGCAAGATCCTCCGGATCGACATCGATCACCCGTCGGGCGACCGGGGCTACGGGATCCCGACCGACAACCCGTACGCCGACGGATCCGGCGGTCGTCGACCGGAGATCTGGCTCACCGGGCTCCGCAACCCGTGGCGGATCAGCTTCGACCGGTCAACGGGCGATCTCTGGATCGGCGACGTCGGCCAGGCCGACTGGGAGGAGATCGACGTCCAGCGGGCGAACGTCGCCGGCGGCACGAACTTCGGCTGGAACCGGATGGAGGGCAACCATTGCTACCAGCCGTCGAACGGGTGCGAGGATCCGGCGCTGACGCTGCCGGTCACGGAATACGGGCACGACCAGGGCTGCACGGTGATCGGCGGCAATGTCTACCGAGGGTCCGCCCAGCCGGCGCTCGGCGGCGGCTACGTGTTCGCCGATTACTGCTCGGGCAGGGTCTGGGCGATCGACCCGTCGACGAATGACTTCCGGAAACCGACGCTCGTCGCTCAGACGAACCACAACTTCGCCGCGTTCGGTGAGGACGAGGCCGGAGAGCTGTACGCGGTCGACATCAGTGGCGGGACGCTACTCCGGTTGACCGCGAAGCGCTGACCGGCGGCCAGCGGGCGACGGGCGCCCGTGCGCCTGACCCGCGCCCAGATCCGGCCGGCGGCGGGCGAGCGGAGGCCGGCCCTCGGTTTGCGCCCACGGCGCGAACCGCCAGGCCGCGCCGAAGGTCGTCCGCCGACGGTCGGGACCCCGGCCGGCGGCGGACGGGCGCGCCTGACCGGAGGCCGGGCCTCGGTGCCCGCTACTGAGGGCACCGCTAGCCCGCGCCGCGGGTCAGGCCGACCGGCCGCACCCGAATCAGGCCGCGGGCGACCCGCGGACGGGGGCGGCTGACCGGAGGCCGGGCCTCGGTGCCCGCTACTGAGGGCACCGCCAGCCCGCGCCGCAGGTCAGGCCGACCGGCCGCACCCGAATCAGGCCGCGCGCGACCCGCGGACGGGGGCACCTGACCGGAGGCCGTATCCGGCCGGCGGCGGATGACCGAAGGTCGCCGCCGACGGTCGGGACGGGCTAGGGGCGCGCCGTGGCGGTCGTCGGCGCGGTTGGTGTCGGCCGGTGAACGGGTCGCAGGTACAGCGTCAGCACCGACACCAGGTACGTGACGTGGACGACGAGCGTCAGGATCGCCGGCGCGGCCGAGTAGCCGAAGATCGCTCGCAGGAAGGCGCCGACGCCGGTCTCGTCGGACAGGACCGACCGGATGTCGAACGCGGTCGCGGTCCACGGCCCCGACCCGAGCGCGCCGATCTCGATGAACTCGCCGATCCCGTGGCTCAGCAGGCCGGCCGCGATGAAGACCAGGGCGATCCCGGTCCAACGGAAGAACGCGGCGAGATTGAGCCGGCGGCTTCCCCGGTAGAAGCCGTAACCGATCAGGACGGCGATCGCCAGCCCGACGACCGCCCCGACCAGGATCCACGCCGCCTCGGCCCGGGCGGACGTAGCCTGGCCAACGAGGAAGATCGAGGTCTCGAGGCCCTCTCGGATCACCGCCGTGAACGCCAGGACCGCGAGGCCCCACGACGCACCGGACGCCACGGCGCGGTCGACCGCCGCCTGGAGCTCGCCCTTGACCGATGCGGCCTGGCGTCGCATCCAGAACAGCATCCAGGTGACGACGCCGGCGGCGACGAGGAGCGTGGTCCCCTCGAAGATCTGCTCATACGGCACCTGGAGCGCCCCGACCGACGTGAAGATCGCGATCCCGACGACGAGGCTCAGCGCGGCGGCCGCGCCGGTCCCCAGCCAGATCCGCCCCGCTTGCCCACCATGGCCCGTCCGGGCGAGGTATGCGAGAACGATGCTGACGATGAGAGCGGCTTCGACGCCCTCGCGCAGGCCGGTCAGCAGGCCGCTGGTGAACGAGCCGAGATCCACGGACAGTCCTCGAGCTGGCGGGTCGGTCGGCGGCTGCCGGTCGAGCACGCCTCGGCGGAGATCTGCCCAAAATGGTAGCGCGCCTTGTCCGAGTCCATCAAGCGCCCTTGAATGGCCAGTGCAGGTGCGCCTGAACCAGGACGCGACGGCTCCGGCGCGCCCGGCGCCGCTGAGGAGACCGAGAACGAGGCGAACGCCCCGGACGAGCCCGATCGGCCGGCCGGACGGCCACGAAGCCGGACGACGGCCGCGAGTCGCCCGAGCTGATCGGCGGCTGTCGGGCTGACTGGCCGATCTGCAAGGAATCTGCAACGCGCCGCGCCCCGTCGTGGCTCGGCCCGCCACGATCCCTTTGTCCTACTGCGGGCGGGCGCCGCGCCGCGGCGTCGAGGGCCCGAGGTACTCCGTGAGGAAGACGTCCGTTCGCGGCGGTCGACCGTGAGCGCGGATCCGTCCCCTGATCAGGGCTGGACCGACGCGCCGACCAGCGACGTCGCCAGTGTCGCGGCCGTCGCCGAGCAGCCGATCGACCTCGGGCTCGTCCTCGCCGGCGTCAGCGCCGGGATCAGCGTCCAGGAGGCCTCCGGCCGGCTCCTGTACGTGAACGACACGGCCGCCCAGATGGCCGGGTTCGCGTCGCCCGATCAGATGCTGGCGGCGTCCCCAAACGAGCGCATCGAGCGGTTCGAGCTGCTGGACGAGGCAGGGCGGCCGTTCGACCCGGCCAATCTGCCCGGGCGACGGGTCCTCCTGGGTGAGACGCCCGAGCCGACCCTCATCGGCTTCCGCCTCCCCGGCGGCGACGAGCACTGGTCGCTCCTCCACGCCACGGCCGCCATCCTGCCCGACGGCCGGCGCGTCGCGATCAGCACCTTCCACGACGTGACGCCGCGAATCGAGGCCGAGCGCCGGGTCCTCGAGCGCGAGCGCCGCTTCCGCGAGATGGCCGAGGAGCGCCGCCGGGCCGAAGACCGTCTCGATTCTGTCCTCCGCCACATGCCGGTCGGGGTGATCCTCGTCGACGCCGAGGATCGACACGTGCTGTTCGCCAACGACGCCGCGCGGCGCCTGCCGCACCTTCGGCTGAAGGTCGGCGAGCCGCTCCGCTATCTGCGCAACGAGGGCTTCCACCAGGACGGGTCGCGCCTGGCGGAGGACGAATGGCCGCTCAGACGAGCGATGCGCGGCGAGTGGGTCTCGAACGAGGTCATGACGATCGAAAACGAGGCCGGGGTGCGGCGCTCGTACGCGATGAGCGCGGGCCCCATGCGCGACCGCTCAGGCCGCGTCGATCTCGTCATCGAGACCGTGACCGATATCACGGACCGCGTCGTCGCCGAGGAACGCGAGCGGTTCCTGGCCCGGGCGTCGGAGGTCCTCGGCTCGTCGCTCGACTACGAGCAGACGGTCCAGACGGTGGCCGACCTCGCGGTGCCACGGTTCGCCGACTGGTGCATCGTCCAGCTGGCCGACGAGGAGGGCCTGTCGCGGCGGATGGCGGTCGCCCATCGGGACCCGGCCAAGCTGGCGCTGGCGGAGGAGCTGTCCTCCTCGTACCCGCCCGATCCGAACGCATCAACGGGGCCGGCTGCGATCTTCCGGACGGGGGTGTCCGAGTTCGTCGCCGACATCCCGCCCGAGGCCGTCGATGCCGCGGCGCGCGACGACCGCCACCGCGACATGCTGCGTGCGCTGTCGCTCCGCTCGTACATCTCGGTGCCCTTGACGGCGTCCGGCCGCATCGTCGGCGTCCTCACCCTGGTCAACGGCGAGTCCGGCCGCCACTTCGAGCCGACCGACGTGGCGTTCGCGGAGAACCTCGCGGGCCGCGCCGCCGCGGCCATCGAGAACGCGCGCCTGTTCCGCGAGGGCGTCCGATTCAAGCGCCTGCTCGACGCCACGAGTGACGCGGTGCTCCTCCTCGACGCGGACGGCGCCCGGGTCGTCTACGCGAACCAGAGCGCGGCGGAGCAGGTCGGTCGCGCTCCCGACGACGTGCAGGGCTGGACGCTGGACGATCATCTCGACGCCGACGACGCGGCGAGCATCCACGCTGCCGTCGAGGCACTCGCGTCGGGCTCGACGGACGCGCGGACGGAGACCGTCCGGCTTCGACGCTCGTCGGGCGACCAGATCCCCGTCGAGATCCGCCTCCAGCTCGTCACCCTCGTCGCCGAGCCGCCGCGGATCCTCGCTGTCGCACGCGATCGACGCGAGCGAATCGCGGTCGAGGAAACGCTCCGGACGCTGGCGGCGGCGGAGCATGCCCGGGCCGCCGAGCTGAACGCCGTGATCCGGGCGATGGGCGAGGGCGTCTTCGTGTGCGACCGCGCCGGGCGGATCATCCTCGCCAACCCGGCGGCCGAGGATGTCTTCCCCGAGGTCCAGGAGAAGACGTACGCCGACATCCTCGCGGAGCTCGAGGACCCCGAAGACCAAGCCCCTGCGCTCGGCATGGCGGGCGGTCCGATCGAGCTTCGCGCCCGGCGGGGCGAGGAGCGCTGGATCGAGCTGTCGACCTGGCCGGTCGGCGCCGATCAGCCCGAGGACCTCCGGGAGGAGACGATCGTCGTCCTTCGCGACGTCACCGAGGCGCGCCAGCGGCAGGCGGTCCGCGACACGTTCATCGGGGTCCTGTCGCATGAGCTCCGGACGCCGGTGACGACGATCTACGCCGGGGCGAAGGTCCTGTCGCGGCCCAGTGAGCTGTCGGACGACACGCGGCAGGACATCTTCGGCGACATCATGGTCGAGTCCGAGCGACTGCACCGACTCGTCGAGGACGTCGTCGCGATGACGCGCTTCCAGGACGAGGGCGGCGACGCCGGGGCCGAGCCGGTCCTCCTGCAGCGCCTCCTCCCGCCGGTCATCGGCTCGGAAGAGGTCCGCTGGCCTGGAGTCCGCTTCCGACTGGATGTCCCGGGCGGCCTGCCGACGGTCATCGCCGACCCCACCTATGTCGAGCAGGTCGTCCGCAACCTGCTGTCGAACGCCGCGAAGTACGGCGGCGGGGGGAGCGTCGATGTCGCCGTCGAGGCCGCGCCGGCGGAGGTCCTCGTCAGGATCCTCGATGATGGGCCCGGCTTCCCGCCCGACGAGACCGAGCGGCTGTTCGAGCTCTTCTTCCGGTCGGCCGGCACGTCGCGGGCGGCGTCCGGAGCCGGCATCGGCCTCTTCGTCTGCGCCCGCCTGATCCGCGCGATGGGCGGCCGGATCTGGGCGATGAACCGCCCCGAGGGCGGCGCCGAGTTCGGGTTTGCGCTGGGGGTGATGGAGGAGGACACGTAGGCGGCGGGCTGGCGGCGCCCGCCCAAGGGGTCCCGTCGATACCTGTCAGCTATTGAGTCCGGCCTCAAGGTCCACTGAATGGCCGCAACGCGGCCGATCGATGCCTGTCAGGTATCGAACGCTGCGGTAACGCGCGGATCCACCCGCCAGCCGGCTCGGTTGGCCGTCTTCGGCCCGAAAACCATGCCTGTCGGGTATCGCGACGACCGGGAGACTCGCCCCTGAGTCACGAGGAGGTTCGGCCGGCGCGCGCCACTGAGCCGCGGCTGGTCCCCGGCCGGGTCGACTTCGCGGTCGTGTCCCTTCGCGTCGTACAGGACGGCGCGAATCGTCACCGAATCAGGGCGAGGACCCCGGCCGCCACGACCGCGACGATGGCCATCACGTACTCGACGACTCGCATCGAGCGGTCTTCGACGTCCGACTCCGTCGTCGTCATCGGCGTCTGGCGGATCATCGCTGTCACTCCTGTCTCGGTTGGCGTCGGCGCCCCCGTGATCCGTGGCGCGAGCGGCCAGTTGTCATCTCGTTGGTCGACGAGCGCCGCGGTGAGGGCGGCGACTCGTCGATGTCGTCGACAGCGTGGGGCTGGATCTATCGCACCGACAGATATCCGGATCGGTCGGCCGTATCACGGTCGTTGCACGTCCGTGGGTCGGCCGACAGACGTTGCCCGGAGGCACCAGGATGCGAGGCGCCTGAAACGGCGAGGTCGGCGTCGGACAGGCTCGCGTTCGGCTCGGCTGGGTAACGTCGGTCAGCGTGGTGGCCCCGACCACCCTGAGGTGCCGAATCGCTGGCGCCCTTTCACCCGGAGGTACCCATGAAGCGACTTCTGCTTGCCTTCGCCCTCGCGGCTTCGGTCGCGGGCGCGATCGCTGCCTGCACCAACCCGGCCGCGACAACAGCCCCGTCAGTGGCCGCCCCGTCAGTGGCCGCCCCGGCCAACTCACCTTCGACGATGGTCGAGAGCCCGTCGTCGTCGACCGGCACGGAGTCGGCCGCTCCGAGCTCCTCGTAGCCCGGACGCATTGAGGGCGCGACGTCGTCCCAGAAGGTGTCGAACCCCTGACGGATCGAAGCCCCCGGCCGGACGGCCGGGGGCTTCGTTTGGCCTCGTGGTTTTGGCCTCGCCTGACATGCGGATGACATGTCCGGCGGGCCGTTCGTCAGCGGATCGCAAGAGAATCGGACCCACACTCTCGTCGGCTCCGTCGCCGCCCCCGGGGTGGCACTCCGCAACAGCGACGCCGGGGACCGCGACGTCTCGAGCAACCCGCGACGCGGGGTCGGGACGGGTCAGACAATGCGGTGTCGGTCGAGACGACGACGTCGACCGACGCCGCATTCGTCGTGTCAGATGGCGCCTCTGCGATCCCGCGGGCCCTGTCAGGCCGTTGCAACGAGGATCGACGCGATCGTTGCCGGCGTGTGGAGTCGGCGACCAGAGACTCCCTCGCGTACCCCGAAGCGGGGAACCATCGGAACCCCAAGGGATGGAGGTCTCACCTCATGAACGTGATTGCTTGGATCGTCCTCGGCGCGATCGCCGGCTACCTCGCCGGCTTCCTCGTTCGAGGCGACGAGGGCCTCGGCGTCATCGGCCACATCGTCCTCGGCATCGTTGGCGCGCTTGTCGGCGGCTTCCTCGCCGGCCTGCTCTTCAACACGAACCCGATCAGCGGACCGTTCGACCTGAGCTCGATCGTGACCGCGGTCATCGGCTCGATCATCGTGGTCGTCGTCGTCAACGCGGTGACGGGCCGGTCCCGCACCGGACGGGGCGCGATCTGACCCACGGCATTTGATCCAGGCCGCGGAGCCCAACCGCTCCGCCTGGACCGACGAACGCCCACCTTCCCAAGTGGGCGTTCGGATTCTCGCCGCCAAAAACCGACAGGAGGGGCCGCGGCACGGCCGCCGGCGCCTGGCGCGGCACGATCGAGCAGACGACGGACTTACCATGGGCGCGCCGCGTGGGGTGCCCGGCCAGTTGGCAGTCGGGTGCAACGAGGTCCCCCTCGCGACGTGACCAGCCTTGGGGCGTCACCGGATACGGTCCTCCCATGCACATCTACGTTGACGGGTCGGCTGCGCTGGACCCTGACGTCGGCGAGCGGCTCGCCCACCTGGCCGACGCGGGTCATCGGCTGGTGCTCGTCGCACCGGATACCCACCCGGCGACGGCCCTCGCGACGTGGTCCGACCGAGCCGCGGCCTTGCCGGTCCAGCCGCCGCGGGGATCGTGGTTCCTGACCGGGGATCCCGACACCTGCGGCGACCGTCAGCCCGGCCTCCGGACGGTCCTCATCGGGCCCCGTAGCAACGGCCACCGACCGACTCGCTGCGACTCGACGGCGCGCGACCTCCGCGAGGCCGTCCTCGAGATCCTGGCCGCCGATGCGATGAGCTGAATCGGTCCCGGCGCGGACAGGCCACTGCAACGATGTGGTCGGTGCCCTTGACGCTCTCGTCATCGCCGGGACTGGACACTGCTCGCGCGGGCTTCCGACCACTGGGGGTCCGGAGGCCCGCCATCCTTCTTCCCAACGCCCGGGCCGATCGCTGGACGGTCGGCCCGGGCGTTTTCGAATGGGCAGCCGGACGTTTCGTCGGGTCCGGGGCACAGCGGCCGATTCCGGGTCCCATTTGTCGGGTCGGCCTGCGGCCGGATCGGCCTTGGTCGTTATGCGGTTGAAATGTCTGCACGGCTCGCTGGCAGACGCCCGATGGGCCCGCCTGTCTACGATCGCGCCACGCTCGGCGGGGAGACCGCCGGCACCAATCGGAATCACCCAGCGTGGAGACGCTTGTGACGGGGCGTCTTCACCCCCGATCCCGCGGACGCCCGGAGCCCCCTCCTCCGGGCGTTCCGCACGTCTTGGGCCAGGCCCGCGAAGGCCGGTACTTCGGCGAGAAGGCGCGGGCCCGGACACATGAAGATCGCCGGCCCCGGGATGGGGCCGGCGATCTCGCCGTTGGCAGGTGGAGGCCCGGGCCCGGCCGGCCCATCGGGACGTGGTCAGGCGATCAGCGGATCGGCGGTCGCGTGCCGCCGTGGCGGTCGAAGAGCGTGTAGCCCATCGCGGTCGCCGGGATGAGCGCGAGGATCACCAGGATCCGGTTGGCGCCGCCGAGCAGGAGGCCGAGCGCGAGGCCCAGCGACAGCGACGTGCCGACGGCAAGGACCTCGTCCGACTCCTGGCGGATGATCGCGTTCGCGCGGCCGATCTGGACGCCGGTCGCATTCGCCGCGTCTGGCAGGCGTGCGGCGGCCGCTGCGGCGCGGTCGGCGACGTCGACGGCAATGCCCCTGGCGGTCGTCGCGAGGTCGCCGTCGTCGGTCGCCGTGGGTGATCCGCTCGAGCGGGTCGTGGTTGTCATGGGTTCATCCTCCGGATGGTCGAGACGATGACCCGACCGTACGGCACCGGGGGCCGCAGCCGGGAGATGCGACGGCCGAAGCCGGTTGCAGGCGCGTGACAGCCGCGCGAGGGTGGCGTCGCGGACTGCAGGCGGATGGGGTCGCTGACTGCAAGCGCGATGTCACCTGCGTTCGGCCGCGCGGAGGCTCGCGCAACGCCATCCGACTAGGTTCGAGGCCTCGGACCCGTAGCACGGTCCAACCGAATCAGGCCAAGGAGACGTGGCGCAAAGCCGATGGCGAGGGGGGCGACGGATGACCGTCACGAGCTCCTTGCCGACGATTGCCCGGATCCGCGTCGGCGTCTCGAAGATGCTCATGCGGCGGCCTGCCGTTGCTGCTTCTGAGGCGCGTCGTCGCCTGAGCCTGAAGCTTCGAAGACGATCGGACTTCGCCCTATTTGCGCCCGGGGAACGTTGTGCAGGGTTTTGCGGCCGGATCTTGGGCGTCCTGTCAGTCGGGCGTCGTTTTGACCACGTTCCACGCACGAAGGCCAACGAACGCCGCTCGTTACGTGCCTCCCAAGCAAAGATGGCGAAGTCGCGGTCCGCCTTGGGTCGGGCGATGAGTCAGGCGTGGGCCGGTGCGGCCGCGTCCTCTCGCAACCCGAGGGTCCGGGCGTATAGCGCCTCGTAGGCGTCGGCCATCCGCCGCGCCGAGAATCGTTCGATCACCGACGTTCGGATCGCCTCGCGGTCCAGGTCGCCCGCACGGTCGACGAGGAACGCCATCTCGGTGACGTCGTCGCCGAAGAAGCCGTCGACCCCGTCGCGGAGGATCTCGTCGAGCCCGCCCACGCGGCGGGCAATGACCGGCGCGCCGCAGGCGAGCGCCTCGATCGCGACGAGCCCGAACGGCTCCGGCCAGGAGCCCGGCATCAGGACGGCGTAGCTCCGGGCGAACAGCGCGTCGCGGTCCTTGCCGGACAGCTCGCCGAGGAACTCCACGCTCCGCCCCGCCTTCTTGAGGGCCGGCTCGAAGACTTGCTCGTCATAGTCGCGCTCGGCGGGAGTCGGCCCGATCTTCGCCGCGATTTTCAGCGGGCGACCGGCCTTCTTGGCGACGTCGATCGCCTCGACAATGCCCTTCTCCGGGTTGACCCGGCCGACGAACACCAGGTCGTCGGTCCGGCGGCGCTCGAACGGCGCGTCGTCGAGGTTCAGGCCGTTGTGGACGATCGTCCACGGGACATCGGGGTGGACCGACGCCTGCGACTCGCTGATGGCGACCATGCCCGTTGGCCGACCGGCGAAGGAGTCGCGCGACCAGGGCGTGTCGAGGCGGCCGTGGAAGGTCGCGACGAACGGCCGCGACGTGGCCCGCTGGAGGATCACGGAGTACCACTCGAGGTGGCTGTGGATCAGGTCGAACTGACGCTCACGATCCAGCACCTGCAACATCGTGGTGATCATGAAGCCGCCGACGTCACCGCCGTGGCCCGCCGGCCGGAGCGCCCGCGGGATCGTCGCCACAAGGTCACCCGGGACGTCGGAGTCGCCCGACGCGAACGTCGTGACACGGTGCCCCCGCCGGGCCAGCTCGCTGACGAGCTCGAACACCACCCGCTCGGTGCCGCCGTAGCCCTCTGGCGGGACACGCTCGATTGGCGGTACGACCTGGGCGATGCGAATGGGTTCGATCACGGCGTCCTCTCCGGACATGGTACGGCCGCGGCCCCATCGCTGATGAGACCGCGGCCGGTTCTCGGTTGCGAGGGTCAATAGCCGCGCGGATCCGTGGAGTCCGGCTTGTTGCCGTCTTCCTCGATCTCCTCTTCGGCCTGGTCACGGGCACCGGCCCCTCCGGCCGCGCCGATCACGCCTCCGGCGATCGCGCCCGGAGGGCCAGCGACAGCCATCCCGACACCGGCACTGCCGAGCGCGCCGACCCCGGCGCCCATGGCCTCCTTGCCCTGCTCCTGGTTCTCCGGGGCCGTATCGTCACGGTCCGGGTCGTACGGACGATCCGCGTCGTACGTGCGGTCGCGTGTGAGCGGCTTCGGATCGTTCTGGTCGTGACCCATGGTGGTCTCCTTTGACAGTCCGGCATCGCGCCGCGAATGGGCCGCGGTCGATGTCGGATGTCATCGACGGTACGAACGGCTCGCGGGCGGGGGCGCTTCGTGCCGGAGCGAGGGCGTTTCAGCCGCGTGACGACGGTTTGCGGACGCGTGTCCGGGCCCAGCGCCGCTCGTCGCGCCGAGCGCGGCGCGTCGCGCCGAGCCCGGCGGCGTCGCAGAGGCGCAGGCGCCAAGGGCGCCGTATTCCAAGAACCGCTATTTCGCGCCATCGCGGCCGCCGGACCGTCGATCCGGGCTCCGCTACGGCCCGTCTACGCCTTCTGCAGCTGAACGGAGCCATAACGGAGCCCATGGCGGGACGGACACCGCCGGAATCCCGTCAGGTAACACTTCTTGAAATACGCCACGCCTTGCGCGCCAGCGCCGCGCCACGCGGCGCGCCGGCAATTTCAGACGGCGGCCGGATCGAGCTTCTTCGGATCGACTCCGAGCGCGGCGATCGTCTTCGACGCCTTGTCGGCCGGCATCGCGCCGCAGCGCACCAGCTCGGAGATTGCCGCCGCGGCGATGTGCGGCGGGTCGATCTCGAACAGGCCGCGGAGCGCTTCGCGGGTGTCCGACCGGCCGAAGCCGTCCGTCCCGAGCGACACGTAGTAGGGCGGCAGCCAGCGGGAGACCATGTCGGGCAGCGCCTTCATCCAGTCGCTCGCCGCGACGATCGGGCCGCCGTCGACGCCCAGCACGGTCGACACGTAGGGGACCTTCGGCGTCTCCTTCGGGTTCAAGCGGTTGAACCGCTCGACCTCGAGCCCGTCACGCCGCAGCAGCGGGAACGACGGCGCCGAGTAGACCTCGGCCGCGATCCCCGCCTCCGACGCCAGGAGGTCCCGTGCCGAGATCACCTGCTGGAGGATCGCGCCCGACCCGACCAGCCGCGCCCGGTGGGCCTTCGGCCCGAGGTCTGGCGCCTCGGCGAAGCGGTAGATCCCGCGGACGATGCCCTCGTCGACGCCAGCCGGCTTCTTCGGCTGCGAATAGTTCTCGTTGTAGAGCGTGACGTAGTAGAAGACGTCCTGGCCGTCGTGGTACATCCGCTCGACGCCGTCGCGGACGACGGCCGCCAGCTCGTAGGCGAACGCAGGGTCGTACGCCCGGAGCGACGGGATCGTCGATGCGAGGATGTGGGAGTGGCCGTCCTCGTGCTGGAGGCCCTCGCCGTTGAGGGTCGTCCGGCCGGCGGTCGCGCCCATCAGGAACCCGCGACCGCGGGCATCGGCCAGCTCCCAGATCTGGTCGCCGGTCCGCTGGAACCCGAACATCGAGTAGAAGATGTAGAACGGGATCGTCGGGAAGCCGTGGGTGGCATACGAGGTCGCCGCGGCCTGGAGCGACGCCACCGAGCCCGCCTCGGTGATCCCCTCCTCGAGGACCTGGCCGTCGACCGCCTCTCGGTACGACAGGACGAGGTCCGAGTCGACCGGCTCGTAGCGCTGCCCGAGGGCGGCGTAGATCCCGACCTCCTTGAAGAGCGGGTCCATGCCGAACGTCCGCGCCTCGTCCGGGATGATCGGCACGATCCGCGGCCCGAGCTCCTTGTCCCGGATGAGGTTCCGCAGGATCCTGGTGAAGACCATCGTCGTCGAGACCGCGGTCTCGGAGCCGTCCGCGAACTCCGCGTCGACGGCTGCCGCCGGCTTCGCCAGGGGCATCTTCCGAATGACCCGGCGCGGGACGTAGCCGCCGAGCGCCTTGCGTCGCTCGCGCAGGTACTGGACCTCCTCGGAGTCCGGGCCCGGGTGGTAGTACGGCGCGTCCTTGAGCTTCGCGTCGGGGATCGGCAGCTGGAGCCGGTCTCGGAAGATCTTGAGCTCCGCCTCGTTGAGCTTCTTTGCCTGGTGGGTGATGTTGCGGGCCTCGACGCCGGGACCGAGGGTCCAGCCCTTGACCGTCTTGGCGAGGATCACTGTCGGCGAGCCCTTCGACTCGACCGCGGCCTTGTAGGCGGCGTAGACCTTGCGGTAGTCGTGGCCGCCGCGGCGGAGCTTGGCCAGGTCGTCGTCCGACAGGTGCTCGACGAGCTTGCGGAGCCGCGGGTCGGGCCCGAAGAAGTGCTCCCGGATGTACGCCCCGCCGGCGACCGAGAACTTCTGGAACTCCCCGTCGAGGGTGTTGTTCATCTGCTCGACCAGGACGCCGTCGACGTCGCGGGCGAGGAGCTCGTCCCACTCGCGGGCCCAGATCACCTTGATGACGTTCCAGCCGGAGCCACGGAACACGGACTCCAGCTCCTGGATGATCTTGCCGTTGCCGCGGACCGGTCCGTCCAGCCGCTGCAGGTTGCAGTTGACGACGAACGTCAGGTTGTCGAGGCCCTCGCGGGCGGCGACGTGGAGCGCGCCGAGCGCCTCCGGCTCGTCGGTCTCGCCGTCGCCGAGGAACGCCCAGACGCGTGACCCGGACGTATCGAGCAGCCCGCGGTTCTGGAGATACCGGTTGTAGCGGGCTTGGTAGATGGCGCTGATCGGGCCGAGGCCCATCGACACGGTGGGGAACTCCCAGAAGTCGGGCATGAGCCGCGGATGGGGGTACGACGACAGCCCCTGGCCCGGCACCGTCTCCCGCCGGAAGTGGTCGAGCTGGTCCTCGGTCAGCCGGCCTTCGAGGAACGCCCGGGCGTAGATCCCCGGCGCGGCGTGGCCCTGGTAGAAGACCTGATCCCCTGCCCCGCCGTCGTCCTTGCCGCGGAAGAAGTGGTTGAAGCCGACCTCGTACAGCGACGCCGCCGAGGCGTAGGTCGCGAGGTGACCGCCGATCCCGGTGAAGCGGTTGTTCGCCCGGAGGACCATCGCGACCGCGTTCCAGCGGATGATCCGCCGGATCCGGAGCTCGATCTGCTCGTCGCCCGGGAAGAACGGCTCCTGCTCGGGGCTGATCGTGTTGATGTAGCGCGTCTGGGTCAGCGGCGGCAGCCCGACGTGGAGCTGGCGGGCCCGCTTGAGCAGCTTGTAGACGAGGAAGCGGGCCCGACTCTCACCCTCCTGCGCGACGAGCTGGTCGAACGAGTCGATCCATTCCTGGGTCTCGGCCTCGTCGATGTCTGGCAGCTGGTGCTTGAACTCGTCGAAGGTCATCGGGGCTCAGGCGGGCTCGAGGCGGAGGGTCGACGGAAAGATGGCCGGGTTCTGCATCGATTCGAAGCCCTCGATGCCGGTGTACTTGTCGATGACGGCCCTGGTCGTCCGCTCCATCGAATCCGGATCCGTCGCCGGGATGGCCGTCGCGGCCAATCGCCGACCGTCGACATGGATCGCGACCGCCGGGTTCGCGGTCGCCTCCCGGAACCAGCGCCCGGCCGCCCCGCGCACCGAGCGGACGAAGACATCCTCGCCCTCGACAACGATCCAGATCGTCGTTCGGTGGGCCGGACCCTCGGGCGCCTGGGTCTCGATGTCGACTTCCTCCGCCGACCCGATGCGCGCGAGGTCATCGTGGGAAAAGCTCATCCAGGCCAGCGTAGCCGATCGATCGGAACACGGGGCGCGCCCTCGCCGACGACAACGAAGCGGCCACCAATTGATATGACGACGCAACGCTTCTGCAATGTGGGGCCGACCGACCGACAGCATGGCTCCGGCAGCCTTGAGTCCCAGGCCGGCAATGACCGGCTCGCCGACCGGGCCCATTCCGGCGGCCACGACAGACCCCCAGCCACACTGGAGACCCCTCATGACCCATGAAGAACACGACCGCGATACCGTGGTGGTGACGGACGATCGAAGCAGCGGACTGGGCGCGATCATCGGGATCATCGCCATCGTGGTGCTCCTCCTCGCCGTCTGGTGGTTCGCCCTCGGGCCCGGCGCTTCGCCGTCGACCACGACGACCAACAACAACAACACGATCAACCCGCCGGCCGTGCCGACCGAGCAGGCTCCGGCACCGGCGTCCTCGTAGGACCGGCTCTCGATGCGGCGGGCCGCCGAGTGATCCGTTCAGCGGACTGCACGGTGGCCCGCCGAACCGTCACCATCCCTTCATAGACCCCCGGAGGTGTTGCGTGGGAACTCAACCGCTCGTGCTCGTCGCGGACGACGAACCGCGAATCACGAAGCTCGTCTCCATCGCCCTGAGCGAGGAGGGCTTCCGGGTCGTCACCGCGACCGGCGGTGAGGATGCCCTCGCCAAGGCCGAGGAGATCCGCCCGGACATCGTCCTCCTCGACATCGTCATGCCCGACCTCGACGGGATCGAGGTCATGCGCCAGCTGCGCGAGCAGCGGCCCGTTCCGGTCATCCTTCTGACCGCCAAGGGAGCGACCGCCGACAAGGCGAAGGGGCTCGACCTGGGCGCCGACGATTACATCGCCAAGCCGTTCCATCCTGATGAGCTGGCCGCCCGAGTCCGAGCGGTGATCCGCCGCTCGACCGGCGTCGAGCCGGGCGCCGGTGTCGTCGCCTTCGACGACGTCGAGATCGACCTCGAGCGACGGATGGTCCGTCGCGGGGGCGAGCTCGTCCAGCTGTCGAGGACGGAGTGGCTGCTCCTCCAGCACCTCGCCACCCACCCCGGCAAGGTCGTCCTCCACACGGAGCTCCTGACGAAGGTCTGGGGCCCCGAGTACCGCGACGACCTCCAGTACCTCCGTGTCTGGATCAGCCGGGTCCGTCGCAAGCTGGGCGCGAAGCCCGGTGAGCCGGGCCGGATCCGGACGTTCCAGGGCATCGGCTACCTGCTCGACGTCGAAGGGACCGCCGGTGGCGGGGGGGATGACGCGGCCGAGGAAACACAGACCGACAGGCCCGCGACGGACGCGGGGTCCACGGCGACGAACGCAGCAGGACCGAACGCGAAGCAGCCCGCCGAGGTCGGCTGACTCAGCGCTTCCGCGTTCCTTTCCGGCGCCCGTTCACCCGAACGGGCGCCGCTTCATGTCCGGCGCCCGTTGGCGACGTGGCCGCGGCGCCCGACAGGATCAGGTCGGTGAGCGCATCCGCAACCGACGGATCGATCGGCTCGCCGACGAGGGCTCGATAGAGCATCGCCCCGTTCACGGCGTCGATCACGAGGTCGAGGTCCAGGCCCGGCCGGATCTCGCCGCGAGCGATCGCCTCGCCGAGCCGCGCCTTCGTGTTCGCCCGAATGGGCTCGAAGACAGTGGCCCGGAACCGGTTGCCGAGATCCGTCTCTCCGAGGAGCTCGTGGGCGATCGTCGGGAACGCCGCCCGGAAGACCGAGTTCTGGACGAGGCCCAGGATGTTGTGGGCCGAGAGCCGCACCATCGCGCCGAGCGACACACCCTCCTCGTGCGCTGCCTCGACCCCCTCGTTCGAAGCGCGGACCGCCGCCCGGAGCGCATCGATGATGAGCGCCTCGCGGCTGGGCCAGCGGCGATAGATCGTCGTCTTGGCGCTGCCACTGCGGCGGGCGATCGCATCGACCGTCGTGGCGTCGGCTCCAACCTCCGCCAGAAGCTCGATCGTCGCCTTCAGGATCGAGCGATCGGTGGCCGCCGGGCGCGGCCGTCCGACAGGACGAGTGGTGGCGGGGGCCGGAGAGCCGAGGCTCACCTGGCCGGGATCGGGCATCGGACCATCCAGTTTCCCAACCGCCGGGACAAGGCCCGTCATGGTAGCCCGCTTCGGCCGTCCGTCGCCTTCCGGCGAGACGGAGCGAACCGCGTGCGGGGAGGTTATGCTACCGCCAGTATCGCAATTCTCCGGGAGACCGATTGCCTCGTTCCGAGCCCTGATGACCGACCACCCTGACTCCGACCTGCCCGCCGCCAGGGCCCGCGAGTGCCTGGAGCGAGGCGAGGTCGTCGTGGCCGAGCTGTCGGGCAGTGGCGCCGTCCTGCTGGCGACGGACCGGCGGGTCCTGATCGTTCGTGATCGCGCCGGCTTCCGCCCGCGGAGCGGGATCCGGTCGTGGCCGTACGCCGACATCGTGTCGGTTTCGGTGTCCCGGCCGGTTCGCGGGCAAGGCGTCTTCGTCGTCCGGTCGGGAACGTACCCGTGGCAGGCCGTGAGCGTGTTCTTCGCCGCGAATCTGCTTCCGGACGCCGAGAAGGCGCTCGGTGCAATCCGACGGCACCTGAGGCACGACGCCGGTCATCTCTGAGGCCCGAACCCCTCCGTTCGGCCCCAAACCACCCTGTTCTGCACCAACCGCCCGTTCGACGTTCGAACATCCGTCATCCGCTTGCAACGCGGCCGGTCAACGGACGAGTCGGGCCGTGACAGGGCTGGATGCACGCTGGCTTTCCGCCCACGAGGCGGCACGGATGGGAGGCCATCGACATGACCTATAACGAACGCGTCGTCCGAACCGAGGACGACCCCGTGTCCAACCGCGACACCGTCGTGTCGCGGAGCGTGACGCGGACCCCGTCCGGCGGTGAGCTCGCCAGTCGGGTCGTGATCCTGCTGTTCGGGATCCTCCAGGTCCTGATCATCCTGCGGATCGTCCTGTTGCTCCTGAACGCCCGCGAGGGCAACGACCTGGTGGCGTGGATCCTGAACACGAGCCAGATCTTCGTCGCCCCGTTCAACGGCATGTTGAACGTCGACAACCTCAAGGCGGGTGGGTCGGTCTTCGACGTCGCCGCCGTCCTCGCCCTCCTCGGCTGGTCGCTCCTCGAGGCGATCATCCTGGCCGCGGCCGGCATCTTCAAGCGTGAGGCGACGGTCTAGCCAACCCCTCAACCCCGCATGAGCCACGACGGCGGCGCCCTGACGGGTGTCGCCGTCGTTCCATGTCGAGGCCTTTGCTAAGGTCACCGCGTGCAGCGGTACGACACGCGGACGGCCCTCGTCGTGGTCGATCTCCAGAACGATTTCGCGGATCCGGCCGGCGGTCTCGCGGTCCACGGCGGCGCCAACATCGTCCCGATCGTGAACGGCGAGATCGAGTCGGCCCTGTCGGCCAGTGCCTCCGTCGTGTTCACCCAGGACTGGCATCCGGAATCGACCCCCCACTTCAAGAAGGACGGCGGGATCTGGCCGGTCCACTGCGTGGCCGGCACCTGGGGTGCGGAGCTCCACCCCGACGTGGACCCGGTCGCGGCCGCCGGGGCTCCGCGCGTCCGGAAGGGGTCGAACGGGGAGGACGGCTACTCAGGGTTCACGATGCGCGACCCGGTCACCGGGCAGACGACGCCGACCGAGCTGGAGAGCCTGCTGCGCGAGGCGGACGTCGAGAGCGTCGTCGTCTGCGGTCTCGCCACCGACTACTGCGTGAAGGCGACCGCCCTCGACGCCGCGCGGCTCGGGTTCGAGACCGCGGTCCTGATCGATGCCGCGCGTCCGGTTGAGCTCGAGCCGGGCGATGAGCAGCGGGCGATCGACGAGATGACTGCGGCCGGCGTCCACGCCTGGTCGACCCGGATGCGCTGACAGCCCCTGACGGCCTGACCGACAACCGTGCAGATCCACCTCGTCGACGCGACGTACGAGCTCTTCCGCGCCCACTACGCGCCGCGACCCCCGGTCCTCGGCCGCGACGGGGCGATCCTGTCGGGCGTGTCCGGGCTGTGCGACCAGCTGCTGTATCTCCTCCGCGAGGAGGGTGCGACGCACGTCGGCTGCGCGACCGACCGAGTCATCGAATCGTTCCGGAACGACCTGTTCCCGGCCTACAAGTCGTCGGC
>Ga0207646_10000673_pt1 | contig 44265 bp, 73 predicted proteins | sample KBSK5502metaG_FD_184343 | JGI IMG/M metagenome (GOLD analysis project Ga0207646, IMG submission 184343) | Corn, switchgrass and miscanthus rhizosphere microbial communities from Kellogg Biological Station, Michigan, USA - KBS K5-50-2 metaG... | ecosystem: Host-associated > Plants > Roots >...
CAGGTCGCCTCAGACGCCGCCAAGGCGGGCCTTCCCGTCAGCGACCACCTCAGGGTCAGGCTGGGCCTCCAGCCCCGCAGGGGGCGACGCAGGGCCCCCGGGGTGGGTGCGTAAAAGGTGACACAGTGGGCCCCGAAACGTGCGTAACGGGTTACGCCGGTGTGCGTAACGGGTTACGCGGTTACGCGTTACAGTGGGGCCCGGTGGGGCACAGTGGACCACGATTCGGGGGGTTAGAGGGCGGGACGGGACGGCATGGGGGGTGCAAGGGCCTGTGGTTGGTGCGAGGCGCCGCAGTGGCATCTAGGAGCGAGCGAACGTGAAGAAGGACGCGGCTTTCATTCAGCAGTACTGGGGCACGGTGCGCGGATTCTACGTGTTCGTTCTTGGAGGTTTGAGGGGCCGCGGGAACGGCGGACCTGTCATCGGACGGTCGAAGGATGCAGCCATCGCGGCGCGCATGGTCGCGGTGGGGTTCCTTGGCTGTGAGAGCGTGTGGCGTCTCTACGTGCCGAACGGCATCAAGTTTTCGGACATCCCAATCTACGAGTAGGAGGAGTGGATCATGAACCCGTGCCCATGATGCGCCGAAGTGACTTCGCGCCGGAGGACGGTGCCCGGAGCTCTGGAGGTAGGTGAATCCAGCGCGACGCCAGGCGACCGCTTGAGAACCGGTTGACCTGGAGAGACGGGGGAATTCCGTGAAGGGAAGGGCGGACGAACGCGAGGAGTGCGCACGAATCGTCAGTAGGGTACGGCGCGGAGTCACTTGGGGGCATCAAAGCAGCGCGGCAACGGAGGAGAGCGACATGAACGACCACGACACGATCCTGCAGAAGATCAAGGCGCTCCTGCGCCTCGCCGAGGACTCCCGAGCTCGCGGCTCGCTACACGAGGCGGAGGCGGCCGCGGCGCGCGCCAACGAGATGGTACAGCGGTATCGCCTCGACGCTGCGACGGTTGAGGCGGCAACGGCTCCGGAGGAGCGCAAGCCCGACGAGCCGCCGCGGGCGACGGAGGGCCCCCGGGGTGGGTGCGTAGAACGTGACACAGTGGACCCCGAATCGTGCGTAACGGGTTACGCGGGTGTTGCGTAACTCGTTACGCGTTACGGGGTCCAATGGGGCCCGGTGGGCCACGAATCGCGGGGATGCGGCGGGGCGGAGGGGCGGCATGGGGGGTGCAAGGAGGGTCTGGCATGAGCGACACGAACTTCGACAGCGACGTTGACAGGAGGTGTGTCTACAAGATCTAGAAGGTCGAAACGGCGTGCAAAGCGCGCCGTCCGCTCGTGATGCGAGCGCTGATGAGACCGAGGAGAGTGGCCATGAAGAGCATCGCCAACGGGTACGCGGTACGCGAGACGATTAAGTCGGTGGGCGGGCGCTACAACGGTGCCACCAAGACCTGGACGGTGACTGACGAGCAGTACGAGGATTTGCTCGAGCGTGTGGCGGCCAGCGCGGCGCGGTCGAATCGTAAGGATACGCAGCTTGCGCGAGACTGGGGCAAGGTCGTGGTCGAGGATAAGCGTCCGGGAGGCGGGTCATGACGATCGAGTTTAATAAGCCAGGTCGGATCTTTGCGCGTGCCTACATGCTCCCGCTCGCGCTCGGCGGGCAGATATGCGGCGATCTCTGGGGGATGCTCCTGAGGGACCCTGGCAAGTCATGGACGTTGGTCTTTCGCTCGCGTGCCTACGAGAGCGACGATCCGCATGACGGGTGCGATACCAAACAGTGGATGCAGGTAGTCTTCGATGATTGCTCGGATGACGAGGCTGTTGAGAAGTGCGACGCGTTCTGGAAGGACTTCGCGAGCGCAAGCGCCCCGCTGACCGCTCCTTTTCCTTTTCGTGCTGTAGGGGACAAGCTCACCATCACGGATCTTCGAGGACTGACCAAGGACGACCTGGTGAAGGTCATGCTGGGTCAGGTCTACGCGCACCCGACGCCGACCTCGACTGGAGGTGACGCGTGAGCGGCGAGTTCAGGCCGGGGGTCTACAAGCGCTGCCCGACGGTTCCGCCGCGACTCACGGCCCGCGCTTCGTCTTCGTGCGGGAACCCCGAGTAGTGAAGCTTGACGCTGATATACCCGTCTGATATACCTGACTCCGATGCGTACCCGACCGAGACAGATCAACGTCCGTCTGACCGAGAGGGAGCTGCGAGCCGTTCGGAGCGTCGCGAGGCGTTGGGGGGTGACCGTCTCGATCGCGGTGCGGATGATGATCGTTGATGCGAGGCGCAACCCGTGGACTCTTTGGAAAGATACGTAGCGCGATGACCAGCCCGACGAGGTGCCAGATCATGAGCGACGAGCAGAAGCAGAGGGACCCGCGCGACGTGACCGTCGCCGAGATCGGGACGTGCGACGAGCCGAGCTCGAACCGTAAGGTCAGCGTGCGGCTCGTGAGCTACGACGGCGGACCCCTCAAGGTCGCGATCACCACGAGCCGCGGCCGACTCGGCCGCATCGACCCCCTGACGTGCGCGCGCCTCTCCGCCCTGCTCCTGGAGGCGGCCGCCGCCGCGTCGTGTGAGACGCTCGGCGCCGATCTTGGGACCGGACGCGAGTGCGAGTGCGAGAAGAGCGGCAGGCGCGACGACAGTCCCAACACGAAGGAGCGATCGTGACCACTCAGGCACTCGGATCGTGTGAACGCTGTGGAGTGCGTCCTGGGAGGATTCAGCCGGAAGATGGTGATGCCTGGCGACTGTTCGAGGTGGCTGCACATCATAAGGGCCCCTGCGGGGTGCTCTGCGGTACGTGCGTCCGTACGCTTGAGAGTATGGCGATGCGCGCTGCGGGACTGCATCGTCGGGCTGGCGCCAAGTGGCCGACGCGGGAGCGCAACACGGAGGAGAAGATTACATGAATATCAAGGGATACCCGCCGCGCCCCCAGGGCCTCCGGCGAACGCATACGAGGAGCGCGATCGCGGCCTCGCACCGCCGAGCTCCTATCGCCGCCGCCCCCTCGCCCGGCACGCGCCTGCACTTCGTCGCGCTTGGCCACGAGCGGGAGAGGGGACAGCTCTACGTGATCTGGGAGGCCGAGAACGGGCTCGGCAAGCCCACGTCCTTCGCGCTCACCCGGAGGGAGCTGCGCAACGAGTGGCTCCGCCGCATCACGGCGTCTCGGCCCGAGATGGCGCGCCAGGAGCCCCCGGGACTCACGGACGTCTCGGCGAAGATTGACCGCGACCGGCGCCTCCCGCTCGAGCCGAACGTCGCGGGGCCCGCGGGCGAGTCTCTCACGCGGGACGAGCTCTGCCACTTCTTCGCGCGCGAGCGCGTCCTGCCCACACCCGAGGGCCTCGCGGCCCTGCGCGCCGGCACCTGGGCCGAGCACGCGGCCGCCGTGGCCGAGGCCGCGAAGCCCCCTCCGGACCCCGAGCTCGCGCGGGTCGTGCTCTGCGCGTCCGCGGACTGCAAGAACCGGACGACCGCGGCGGCGCGTTACTGCGACCCGTGCAGGGAGGAGCGCGCTCGGGCCAAGGAGGAGCGTGAGGCGCGGGGGGCGCTCCAGCGATGAGAGGGAAGCACCACGCGCCGAAGGACGTCCCGATCGCCCCGGTCGCCCCGATGCAGTGCACGTTTCGGATCGCGATCCTGACGATCCTTCGCGCGCAGGCTCCGGTCCACCCGTCCCGTCCGGTCGTGCTCGACTACTTTCATGCGCGCGACCTGCCTGCGGCGGCCGAGTGGCTCGACGCGATGGTGCTGGACGGGGAGGTGGGCAAGGACGCGCAGGGGTACTTCGACATTCGGGGGTCCAGGTGACGCTCCTAGACGCCCGCCTCCAAGAGTAAGCGGCCGCCTGTGGGGTGGACCGAGTTGCATCTCGAGATCGCGACCGGTGATAACGTCTCGCCGCACGCTCAGGCGAGCTTCGTCCTGTGCCCCGACCACGTGAGGGAGCTGCTCGGAACGATGTCGGCGGCTGTGAGCGAGGTCGCGGTGCGGCTCAAGAGTCTGGACATGAAGAGGCTCGGCAGCAGCAAGAGGGAGGAGTAGGAGCGATGCCTGGCGATTGGGGATACAGGATCAGACTCGAGGATATGAGCCGCGAGGAGATGCTCGCGCTCTTGACGGCGATTCGCGCTGAGCTCGAGTCTGCGGACGACGCTCGCGACTACTGTGTCTGGTTGTCTGAGACGCTTGGTGCGAAGACGCGGAGGGATGGGCGATGAGGCGCGCCGCGATCTTCCTGATCATCGCGTTGCCGGCCTGCGCCGGCGTCGACTTCTCGGACGACTACTCCTTCCAGGAGTGCGCGAACACCAAGCGAGGAGAGGAATGCAAGACCTCGACTACGACGAGTTCGAGCAGCGCGTCTGGTGGGCAAGGTTCTACCAGTATCGCGGCGGCATCGGGAGCATCGACGACCACGAGCAGCGCGTCGAGCGGGAGTGGCGGGAGCGCCTCGTCCGCCTCGGCTACGACGTCTACGACGTCATCCTCGACGAGCAGCACCGGCTCGGGAGCAGGCGGTGACGCCCCCTGCGGCCCCTCGACGTGCGTGGGCTGCTGCGACTCGGACGGGCAGTGCCAGGCAGGCACCGCTGACCTTGCCTGCGGGCAGGACGGCGCGGCGTGTGCCGCGTGTCTGGATGTCTGCGGCTGGCAGCCCCCGAGCTACCCGGTAGGTTCCTGCGCGAACGGCCCGGGCGTCTCGTTCTTCGCGTGCCAGGCGCGCGCCTGCGCGCCCTGGGTCGCGCCCACGGGTCATGACGGGCAGTGCTGCCTCCAGGGCACCTGCCACCCACACCAGGACGCTGACGCGGCGTGCGAGTTCTGAAAACAGGAGGCCAGCATGACGAGGAGGCCAGCATGACGAACGCGCAGATTCCCTACACGCTCAGAGCGGACATCGAGGCCGGTGAGACGCATCGGTTCACGTTCACTCCGATGTTTCCGTCGCGACTCATCTCATTGGAGATGTACCCGGAGTGCGCGGATCAGACGTTCGAGCTCGTGTCTGTCGTCTCGGGCTTGCAGGAATACCTTGGGAACCCCATCCCCCTGGCGGCTAGGCTTGCGCGAGGTCTTCCGCAGTTGGTGCCGGCGCTGCAAGACGTGTACCTGTACGTGCGACACACGTCCGCCACTCGGCGGCGCTTTGTCGCGCTACTCATGATTGAAAACGCTCGGCGCGAGGGCGAGCCGTGAGCCGCCCCGGCGAGAAGCTCTGCCAGTGCGGCTACGCGCTCGGCCACCCGGGCCCGCCCTCGGTCCGCTTCAGGGGGCGCGACCTGCCCGAGTACGTGCACGACCTGAGCGGCGCGGTCGAGGTCGTGACGAGCGTCCTCTGCCCGTGCTGCGGCCAGGAGACGCGCTGGTCGACGGACGCCAGGGCTGTCCGGCTCACCGTGGACGCGAAGCAGCGGGGTCTCTCATGAACGACGCCTCCGTTAGGGCGCGCCGCGCCGACGCGTGGCTCTCCTTCAGCCTCGCGTGCTGGGAGGTGGAGCACTGGCGCCGGCACGTCGCGACGCGGGACCTGTCTGAGGACGACCTGGGCCTGCGCCTATGGCAGATCGTGCGGGCGAGCGAGGCCGCGGCGACGCGGGGCGGGCTCGCGGTGGCGCTCTCGGTGGCGGCGGAGGGAGAGGAGGGACGGGGCGATGGGGAGTAGGCGAAGAGCGATCCAGGAGATCATCGAGCTCGCGGTCAGGGACTCCGAGGACTCGAACCAGGCGGTCGCGACGCTGATCGCGTGCGCGCACTCGATCCTCGTGACGGCGGGCAACTCGGAGGTCGGGGCGCTCTACGGTCTGCACGATGTGATCGACGAGCTCGCCGACGTGTACGCCGTCAGGACGGCGCGCGCGGGGGCAGGGGTACCCTCGTGAGCGCCGTCGAGAGCACCACGCAGGTGTGGGCTTCGCGCAAGGCTCTCTTGCGCGCCGGCTGGAAGCCGACCGAGCGCAAGCTGGTGCCGCTCACGTGCTACAGCGTCTACGACGACTACTCGGACTACCCCGACGAGGACCGGTCGGTAGCCTGGCATCGGGTCAAGTTCCAGCCGGTCGAGCTCTTTCAGGTGGTCCCTCGCACCCTGGAGGAGAAGCTGTGAGTGCCACCGGCCGTACCAACAAGGACGGACCGATCACCGAGCGACTCGAGGACGACAACTATGAATCTCCGGCGTGGTGCGTCCGCGCCGTCTGGCCCCACGTTCGCCCCGTCTCGGGGCACGTCCTCGAGCCGTGCGCGGGGCGCGGAGCGATCGTGGAGGTCCTGTGCAGGGGCGACGCCGACAAGGTTCTCTGGTCGCCGAGCCACGTGCACGCGCGCGAGATCGACCAGGGGCGGGAGGGTCGCGTCCCGCTTGCCCAGGCGAACAAGATGGCCTGCGACTGGCTCGCGTTCCTGGAGCCCGTCAAGCCGCAGCTGATCATCACGAACCCGCCCTACAAGCACGCCCTCGAGTTCGCGAGCAAGGCTATCGCGGTCCAGCAGCCGCACGGCGGCACGACGTGTATGCTGCTTCGGCTGAACTTCCTCGGCTCGCAGAAGCGCGGGCAGTGGCTCCGCGACCACCTGCCCGACGTCTATGTGCTCTCCAGGCGCCCGAGCTTCGTTACGTACGTGACCGCGAACAGGATCTCCGAGAGCAAGCCGGGCTGGCAGGCGGCGGGCGCCGCGATCGGCCGGTGGTGGAAGGGGTTGCACGCGACGAGGGTCGGTCTCCTGCCTGAGCTCGCCGAGCTCGTGAACGACAGCGGCGCCAAGCTCTCGCTCGCCCCGAGCCGCGTCCCCGCGGTTCAGGAGTGGTGCGCCCGTCTCCCCGGATGGGAGGGCAGTCCGCTCGTCTTCAAGTCGGGGACCGACGCGACCGAGTACGCCTGGTTCGTCTGGGGGCCGCGCGCCCGGGGGCGCATCCACATCCTGGAGGAGCGATGAATCGAAAAGAAGGAGTGAGGAGCGATGATGCGCGGTTGCTCAACAAGCCGTCACCGGGCAAGTGCAACAAGCTGTATAAGCGTGTTGGGGCCGACGGACGTACCTACCATGCTCATCCGGTTAACTCCCAAGCGCGAGGTTAGGATGCTCCCAGTCTCCCGAGTACAGATCGGCATAGGTTGGCGCAGTCTGGTCTGTGCCGATGCCGAGGAGCGAGCGGAAGGCGTTGAACGGGTAGAACCGCCGGTTGAAGCGGAACGTGAATTCGTTCAGGTACGCTTGGAGGTGCTGCGGTGCGACGCCGTGATGGCAGCCGATGATCCACGCCTTCAGGTTCGAGAAGACGAGGTGGATCATCGGCAGGTACTCCTCCGCGACGTTGGGGTCCCCACGTTCAGGCACCTGGAGGTGCTGGAAGCCGCGCTCGCTGAGCTTGTCGTAGGCACTCCAGTCGTCGGTGACCACCATCGAGCCCGGCTTCACGGACGCCTCCACGAACCCGCAGAGCGCCTTGGCGGTCCTGTTGGGCGAGACGGTCATGCGGAGCCGCCCCGCGTACCGACCGCCTCGGCGGGGAGCGCGAGCGCCTGGGAGCACAGGCGGGCGTTGACGGACCTCGACGGCCCCGACGACGCACGTCTTGTGGTGGGAGCCCTTACCCTCGCCTCGGGTCCGGCCGCCGATCCAAACCTCGTCAACTTCGACGTGACTCGACCCGCCGTTGCCGATCCGATCCTGGTCTCGCCGGACCATCCCGGCGCGGAGCTTGTGGAGGATCTGGAAGGCGGTCTCGTACCTTGTGAGCCCGAGCTGGCGCTGGAACTGCGTGGCGCTCATTCCGGGCGTCATGCTGGCGACGAGGTAGGCGGCCCAGAACCACGTCGAGAGCGGCGTGTGGGTCCGGTGCATGACCGTCCCCGCCGTCAGACTCACATCGCGCTGGCAGGCCCGACACCGGAGCACGCTCGGCCGAGCATCGAAGCGGTAGGGCTCGGCCTTGTGCCCGCAGGCGGGACAGGCGAAGCCGTCGTCCCAGCGGATCCGCTCCAAGTAGGCAGAGCATGCCGCGTCGTCGGGAAAGAGCCGCTGGAAGTCGGGGAGCGACTTAGGGAAGGGGAGCGGGCGCATCTACTCCGCGCTCCAGTCTGCGCACCAGACGCCGCGCACGTCCCAAGCGCGACGGGCGATCCATTCAGCGTAGGCTGGTGGGATCGCTTGGGAGAGCTTGTCGAGAGGCATCCAATCGATCCCCATCGCCTTCTGCTGGACGGCCAACGGGATCCTCCAAACGCCCACTTCGACCGTGCTCCGCTTGTTCTGACGGTTCGTCGCCTGAGCAAAGCGAGGCGTCTGGGCCGCGTGATTACAGGGCGGGGCAAGTACAGGAAAGCTCGTCTCGAACTGCCGGTGTCGGCGCACGTCGAGTCCGAACATCGAGCCGCAGAGAACGAAGGGCTTTTCCAGCGGAGCGCCCATGACGTTCTCGATGATGTAGGGGATCCCGCTCTCCCGGAGCTTCCGGCGAACCGCGGGAATCAGGTTCGGTCGCTCGGCTACATGTGCCGGGCGCCTCTTGTAGGCCGTGAACGCCTGACAGGGCGGCGACGCCCACACCAGATCGAAGCCGCGCAAGTCAGCCTTGAGCGCGTCGCCTTGGATGAACTCGAACGGGTAGTCAGGCTGCGGCTCCAGGTCCACGCCCACAACGTCGTAGCCAGCACGGACGAGACCGGCAGAGGCCCCACCAGCACAACAGAACAGGTCCAGCGCCCGTCTGCGCCGCCCTGTGCCAGCATGTTTTGAGGAGGAGGTCATGAGTGTATTGTGCGCATCAATCCTTGGGTGTCAACCGGATAAGCATGGTACCTACGACGTCTATTGCGAGCAGGAGCCAGGACACGGGATCGAGCTGAACTTTTTGGGCTTCCGGATTGGTTGTCGAGGTGTCGACATGTCGAGACAGTAGGGGGTGTCAAGTGGTATTGGACACGCCCGCGCCGACCCGGTAAGCTCCTGATTCATGGCCCGAGCACGAACCACTCACAAGCGCAAGCGTCACTCCAAGGCCGTCGGCCCCCACGCGAAGGGCAGGAAGGGCGGACGGTGCCCGCACTGCGGGGCCTGGCATGACCGCTCGGCGCACTGGAGCCACGTGCACGGCACGCACACCGGCGCCCACGGCGAGACGTCGTGGTACGGCCGGACCAAGCGCCCTCAGGGTAAGCGCAAGCGCCTGCCGAAGCGCACGGCCACCCAGATGCTCGCGATGGGCAGGCGCCGCCCGGCTCGCGCGAAGACGACGCGCGCCCGCGCCCTCGCCGAGGCGCGCCTGAGCGGCGAGCACCCGACGGTCGAGCCGCTCCGCCGCGGCAAGAAGCACAAGCACCACGTGGCGGGACACCTCGCCAAGAACCCGCACCACAAGGGTAGGCACCGTGTGCGCGGGCACATGGCCGCGCTGCCCGAGCATCACGCCCCGGCGACGATGCGCTCGCCGACGCACCACGCGAGGAAGAAGCACAAGAAGTCGCGCAGCGTTGGCGCGCACAAGCGGAAGACCCGCGGGGAGCGACTCGCCGCGACGTACCGCGGACACGAGGAAAAGGGTTTTCTCGTCCGGGCAAACGCCGTCTCCGCCGCGAGGGCGAGTGGGAAGAAGGTGCGTCGCGACCGGAAGACGGGGCGCTACCACCTCGTGTGACTTCGACGTCGGTCGCGCGGCAGTCCCGACCTGGCGGGGCGCGACGTATCGACCCAGGTCGGCAGCCCAGCAAACCCGATCAGGCCGGGAGCTGCCACGACCCACCCAGCAGAGTCTGAGCGCTGGGTGGGTTCGCCTCGTCAGGACTCCAGTCCCGCTCGCGTCCTCTCTGGGATGAGCGTCTCAGAGCCGAAGCGCGAGCGCCTGTCTCGTGAGGTCGAGAGGGCGGCGTCGGAGCTCGTGGACGCGTGGATGCTGGTCGAGGTCGGCGGCTTTGTCACGCAGGAGGATCGCAGGTCGCGCGAGCGGCGACTGGCGCGCGCCGTCCGGGCGCTCGCCGTCGCCGACATCAAGCAGTAGGCGGTTTGCTCCGGCGCCCCTGACTCTTCGCGGCTTCGAGCTCGGCCTCGGTCATGCGCACGGTGCGCTGAGAGTCGGCCGCGCGCCTCTGCTTCTGCCGGAGCACGGCGCGGTTCAAGAGCGCGACTCGCTCCTGGAGGATCCGCTGCGCTCGGGCGGCGCGCCTGTGGGCCAGGGTCAGCCACGCGAGCCACGGGAGGAGGGCGAGGACGGCGACCCAGGACACCCGAGGAGCGTAGCAGGCGACGGTCAGCCGATCGCCTCGCCTTGCAGGCGCCTCTTCTCGTCCAGGATCTCGGCGAGCCGCACGTCGACGGGGTGGCTCGACACGAGGCGCCAGATCGTGATCCGCGCGTGCTTCTGTCCCGGCCGGGATGCTCGCGCGCGCGCCTGGTCGTTCAGACCCGGCGTCCACTCCTCGTCGCAGAAGACCATCCCTCCGGCTTCCTGGAGGTTCAGACCGGCGCCGCCGGCTTTGATCGTCATCGCGAGGATCCTCTTCCTGCCCGCCTTGAAACCCTCGACCGCGCGCCGACGGTCGGCCGCGGACTCGCCACCCATCAGGACGCACGCGTCCTTCCCGAACTTCTCGGCGACGGCGAGGATCGGGTCCACGTGGGCCGAGAAGACCAGGAGCGGGAAGCTCTCGCTCGCCTCCCCCACGAGGTCGAGGAGCGCGGGGATCTTGCTGCGAGCGAGGGCCGCCCGCGCCTCACTCAGGAGCTCGAACGGAGGCAGGTCGTCGGCGCCCACGTCGTCCCACGCGTCCTTCACGCGGTCCAGGAACGCGGTCAGGTCCTCGGGCGCCCTCACCGGCACATCGATCACGTGCTCGGGCGGCAGGTCTTTCAGAACGTCGGCGCGACGCCGGCGAAGCATCACGGTGGCGAGCGTCTCGCGAACGGCGGGCGAGATCTTCCCCCACTCGTAGCCGCACCGGACGGCGCGGCCCTGGCGCTTGTCGTAGCGCCACTTGGGCTTGCCGCCGCAGAGCTCGATGAAGTGGTCGAGCGACCCGAACACGTGCGCCAGGCCGAGTGAGAGCAGCACGCCCCAGAGGTCGGGCGGGGTGCCCAGCATCGGCGTACCGGTCGCGCCCCACACGTGACCGCACTGGTGTCCGAGCATGCGTACCTTGGTCGTGCGCTGGGCGTTGTCGGACTTGACCATGTGCGCCTCGTCGAGCACGAGGTAGACGTCTCCCATCGGCTCCAGCACGAGCGAGAACGTGCTCGCCGGGACGTCGGGCAGGCTGTCGTAGGAGATGAGGAGTATCTCTCCCTCGTCTGGCCGGCGGAGCTCCTCGCCGACGGTGACCTTGAGGTCTGGGCGCCAGCTCGCGATCTCCGCCTCCCACACGAGGATGACGGAGGCGGGGCACACGATGATCACGCGCGCTCTCCGAGGCAGGGCGCGCAGGATCTGACAGCTCTTCCCGAGTCCCATCTCGTCGCCGAGGAGAGCGCGGGCGTTGGTCTTCAAGAACACGACTCCCTTCTCTTGGTAGGGTCGGGGGGTGTGACCCTGGACAGAGGGGGACAGGTCGATCGGCTCGGGCCGCACGACGCCCGTCCTCCGGTTCAGGCCCGAGACGCGACGCACTCCCTGAGCGGCGACGCGCGGGTCGGTCACGACGCGTCCCTCGGGATCCGGATCCCCCTCGCCCTGAGTGCAGCGCAGATCGCGGGCAGGTGCGCGAACGCGCGCGATGCGCGGAACGCGCGCGCCCCCTCGTCTCGCGGTGCGCGCTCGACCGCCCGCATCGACTCGGCCCACCGCGCGCTGAAGCCCTCGAGCGCGGCCGGGCCGACCGCGATCGTCACGGTCGCCTCGTGCACGTGCGGCACTTCCTGCCCCGCGAGCACGACCTCGCGCGAGAGCGCCGGCGCGACGACGCGCACGAAGAGACACCTATCGCCGTGCGCGAGCCGCTCGTGCATGAGCGCCGCCGATGGGTCCTCTACGCCGCCCGTGAGCACGCCCACCCGCTCCTTCGGGAAGCCGAGGCGCGCGAGCACCTCCAGAACGCAGAGACCCTCGAACATCACCGGGTCGACGTCCGAGAGCGCGCCCGCCAGGAGCACGGTCACGACTTCGGGCCCTCGGCGCCCGCCGCGATCGCGCTCATGACGCCCGCGCGGTCGGCCTCGGGGATCGCGTCCGCGGCAGTCTGCGCCGCGACGATCGCGCTGCACATCGAGAAGAACTCGGCCGCGGCCTGAGCGCCCTCCCACTTCGTGTCCGCCATCTCCGACATGCGCGGTACGCGGACCGAGACGAGCGCCCAGGCCGGGTCCGCGGGGTCGGCCCTGAACTCGAGCCGGAAGCCGGCCATGTACTTCTCGATCATCTGAGTCTGCTCGTCGGTCATGTCTCACGCCCTCTTCTTGCCGGTCGCCTCGATCGTGGCGAGCCTCAACTTCCACTGCCGGAACTTCTCCTCGCGGTCGCGCTTCTCGTGGTTCCTTTGCCGCTCTCGGTCTTCCTCCTCGCGCAGCTGGTCGGCTTCGAGCTTCTTGGCCTTCTCCACGCCGAGCTCCCACTCTCGAACCGCCTGCCTCACGAGCAGCGGGTCGGCCTCGGTCTCGATCACGATGCGCCGAAACGCGTCCTCGATGCTCTGGCCGCGCATCTCGTTCAGGATCGCGAACGCGCGCGCCGCGACTTTGCCGCGCACGTTGCTCTCGACGATGCGAGTATCGACGCGCGCGCGTTTCCTGCGACTCGGCCGCCAGCTCGCGGCGAGCGCGTCCACCTCGAGCGGGTCGTACCAGACGCGCTTCTTCTCATCGCGTCGCGCCTTGAGCAGGCCGTCCTTCTCGAAGCGATCGATCTGCCACTCGGACACGCCGAAGCGATGCGCGACCTCGCGGCGCGTCAGCTCTCTCTTCGGCTCGCTCTTCGTCTCGGGCACAGCTAGCAAGGACTAGCTAAGCATAACTTCAAACCGCGCGCGAGAGCGGGCGCGCGCCCGCGCGTCCTATCCAGAAACCAAAAGAAAGTTGCGACGTTACGACCCGGCGTGACATCTTTCTGGTGCACCCACACACCGAGGAAGACCCGCCCATGAACCTGATCGCCCACCTCGCCACGATGACCGCTGGAGGCATCGGCGCCGCAGCCATCGACCGCGCAAAACCGGAGTGGACGCGCCACGTCGGCGCGAGCGCCACCTCGCCGGGCGTCGCGATCACCCCCGGCGCGATGATCGCCGTCGGGCTCGCGGTCGTGCTCGCGATCCTCCCAGGCCGCGCGGGCGAGGCCGCCCCGATGTGGCGCAAGGTCGCCGCGAACCTCGCGGGCGGCGGGCTCGTCTACGAGGCCGTCAAGATCGGCGAGCTCGAGATCCTCCCGCGCTTCCAAAAGAAGGAGGTGGCGGGTGTCGGCGCCCTGCCGGGCGGCGTGGCTGTGCCAGGCCTTCAGGCGGGTTTCCCCCACTACGGCCACACCGTGACCGACTGGGAGCTCCAGCAGAACCTCGCGAACTACCGCCGCGCGGCGTAGCCAGCGCACAGATCAAACAGCCAGAGAGACCACCAGAAGACACACAGAGGAGAGAGACACTCATGTACCCCTACGGTTACGGCTACGGCGACCCCTTCTCGATGCTCGTCGGTCAGGCGGCCCCCGGTGCCGCGGCCCCTCCTCCCGGAACGATGATGGCGCCTCCCTCGCAGGCGCCTCCTCCCGGGCACCGCTACCCGGTGCCCGTCCCGCCCCCGCCCTACTGGGGCGCGCCCGGCTGCGGGCCCGGCGGCTTCGGCAGCTGCTTCCCGTTCGACTACTGCCCGCCGCAGTCGCCGTTCTTCTACGGTGAGGCCGCGCGGACAGCCGTCGCCGCGAAGACGACGCAGGAGCCCTTCGGCCTCACGACCGACAACGGCGACGAGCCGCTCGCTCCGGGTGAGACGCGCACCGCGACCAGTCAGCCGCAGAACGTCGTGTGCATCACCGACATCGACATCACGCGCGCCATCGCGGTCTTCTTCATCATCACGTCGATCAAGACGGGCCTCGTCGAGCATCTGCAGAACGGGCTCATCTCGGCCGACTCTCTCGCCGTGGACTCGATCCACCCACCGTTCAAGTCGACGACGCTCTACCCGGGCATGAAGTTCTCGATGACCGTCAAGAACATCTCGCCCGACGACGACCTCCACTTCTACGCGACCGCGTGGGTCATCGCCGGCCCGAACTGCGGTCCCTGCATCTAGCCCCTCGACCTCGGAGCGCCGAGCGCGCGGAAGAGAACCGTCATGCACGCGCCGTGGGCTGCCCTCATGCTCCCCGCGGCGCTCGACGGGCCCACGACCTCGCTGTTATCAGACCTCTGTCGACTCGAGGGGTTCGCGTGCGAGTGGCGCGCGCCGGGCGTCCTCGTCGTCCCGCCCGTGCTCGACGGCCCGGCGCTCGAGAAGCTCTGCGAGGTGCTCACCGCGCTCGATGAGCGGGCACTTCATCAGGACCCGACGCTCCCGAACCTCTACCAGAGCGGCGCCTACTACGAGCTCCGGCCCGAGTACTGGCTGTCGGTCCCGTGGGCGCTCGTCTGTCTCAGCTACGGTCACGGCCTCGACTGCAAGGTGCTCGCCACGTGGCGCTGCGCCGAGCTCCGGGTCCGCCGCGGTGAGCGGGGTGCCAGGTGCGTCTGGTCGAGGCACGCCACGCCGGCCAAAGTCGTGTACCATGTACGCGTTCGGAGGGCGGACGGGCGGATCGAGGACCCGTCTGCGATACTCGGGATGAGGTCGGTGCTTCCGGCCGAGAGGAGCGCGTGACGTGGAAGCCATCACCTTCGGGATCATGACCGGCGTCTTCTTCCTGGTGGACAAGCTCCGCGAGAAGCGCGCCGAGGAGGAGAGGGTCCGCGCGGCCCTCGCGCTGCCCGAGCCGCCCAAGTTCACGCTGGCCCAGGTCTCGCGCTTCACGCGCGTCGAGGGACCCGTGCGCGCCTTCGACCCGGACGTCGCCGAGGGGGTGCTGCGCTACCTCGCGTCCCGGTCGGTCATCCCCGTGACGAGCGACCCCTTCCTCGCGCAGATGGGCAAGGTCTGGAGGGTTGTGCCGCTGACGAACGGTCTACCCTGCGCGCTCGACGTCGTGACGGCCGCGCACGCCGAGCGCGACAGGGGCACGGTCGTCCTCGGGTCGCTCTCGCTCGTGCTGCTCGCCTCGGGGAGCCTCGCGCCCATGGTGATCGTGGTCGGCTCCGCCAACTCGCAGATCCTCGCCGTCCGAGAGGACGCGAACCAGCCGGGCGGCAAGTTCGCGGTGCTCCGCGCAGCGGCAGCCTCGATCGCGACCGCGCCGATCGTGACGCCGCCCCCCGAGGCTGTCGCTCCGGCCGCGGTTGAAACGCCGACCCCCTTCCCGCCTCCTCCTGCGGTCTCGCCCGAGCAGGCCGCCGAGCTCGGGCGGATCGTGGGGGCGCTCCGCGCGCACGAGAAGGCCGCGCCGATCATCGCCCCGCCGTCCGAGGCAGAGATCGCCGCCCGCAGGGCGCAGGTGCAGAACGGTATCAAGAAGGACGACGAGGCGCTCATCGCCGAGGCGGTGGTCGTCCCGTCGCAGGAGTAGGGGGCCGTGGCGCGCATCGTCGAGCCCCCGTTCGTCGTCCACCGAGACCGCTCGCCGGGCGGCGCGGAGATCGTGACGACCGTCCCGATCGCCGAGCTCTTCAAGCTCCAGCGCGCGGCGCGCGCCGTCATGTGGAAGGCGCTCCAGGGCGACCCCGCCGCGAAGGCGACCATCGAGGGCATCTTCGCCCAGGCGCACGCCGAGGAGGGCTCGAGCGAGAACCGAGGCAGCGCCGTGATCAGCACGTACCTGCTCAACGAGGCGTTCCAGGAGATCCAGCAGGCGCGAGAGCAGGCGGAGGAGCAGGCGGCGAGGGCGCACGCAGCGCAGCAGCGAGCTCAGGCCGAGCGCGCCGCGCAGCAGCCGCAGCAGGCGCCACCCGAGAGCGCGAGCGTCGGCGCGGCGCCCGTCGAGGAGGAGCCGGCGCCGAACCACCCGATGTACGTTGGGCGGGTCAAGCGTCCTGCCGAGGACCAGCGCGCCGCCTACGACGCGGCCGCCGCCGAGTGGAAGGCCCAGCAGCAGAAGGGAGCGCGGGTATGAGCGGATGCAGTGGCGGGGCGTGCGGGCTGCCGACGGGCGTCGCGATGGCGCGGTACTACCAGAACCCGTTCGCGGAGGGCATTCGCGCGCAGGGCGACGGCGGCGCCGTCTCCGCGAGGTACCGCGGCGCGATCGGTAACCCCGACGCGCACGTGGGGCAGGCGGCGCAGGCCTCGACGGCGTGCCCCTACGGGTTCGCGTGGGCGCTCACCCGTGAGGGCTGGCGCTGCGTGCCGATCGCGCCGGCGCCCCACCCCGGCATCGCCGCGCAGACGAGCCACGCGCTGCCCGCGAGCCGCTACCGACTTCGCGTGAGGCACGCGAGCGGCGTCGTCGTCCGCCGCTTCGGCGAGCCGCTGTCGCTCGCCCAGGTGTGCGCCGTGCTCGGCGGCCTCTCACCGTGGGACGCCTCGCTCTACGCCGACGTGCAGACGCTCGCGGTATATCAGGGCCAGTACGTGTGGGTCCCGGCTGCGCTGTCCGGCACGGTCGCGAGCATGTACCAGCAGCTCTGCGCGCCGCCTCAACTATCGCTGCCGTGGAGGGGGTGAGTCCGCGTGCCCGCGACCATCAAGCTCGGCTCGACGGGGCCCGACGTCACCAAGTGGCAGGAGGCGCTCACGAGCGCGGGCTACGCCGTCCCGACGACGGGGACGTTCGACCAGGCGACCGATCAGGCAACGCGCGCCTGGCAGGCGTCCAAGGGCCTGACCGTCGACGGGATCGTAGGGCCGGCGAGCTGGGGCGCGATGACCGGCGCGGGAGGCGGCTACCAGCAGGCGGGTCCCGTCGCGACGGACATCGCCGCGGTGCCCGGCCTCGCCGAGCACACCGACAACGCGTTCCGGTACGCGCTCGCGAAGATGGCCGCGCGCCTCCTCACGAACCCCGACTACATCGCCGCCGCGATGGCGGTCGAGACGGGCAGGACGTTCGACCCGAACGTGCGCAACCCGCTCTCGGGCGCCGTGGGCCTGATCCAGTTCATGCCGAAGGGCTCGGCCGCGTCGCTGACCGGGCTCGGCGCGGGGGGCGCGGACTTCCTCGGCGGCCTCTCGCAGGTCGAGCAGCTCGCCTACGTCGAGAAGTACTTCAAGCCGTTCGCGGGCAAGATGCAGAACCCAAACGACGCCTACCTAGCGGTCTTCTACCCGAGCGCGATGGGCAAGCCCCCGGGCTACGTGATCGCCAGTGAGGGCTCGAAGGTCTACGAGCAGAACAAGGGATTCGACACGGCGAAGAAGGGCTACATCACCGCGGGCGACGTCGGCGCGGCGGCGCAGCACATGCTGAGCCAGGCCGCGAAGGTCGCGCGCATCCCGATCACGCCCGAGGATCTCGGTCCTGCCGGAGGCGAGGAGGTCCCGGGGTCCGCGTGGGCTCCGGGAGCGACGTCGATCGTCCCCAAGATCGGTCTCGTGGGCCTCCTGCTCGCGAGCGGCTACTACCTCTGGCGCTGGTGGAGCAAGCGATGAGCCTCCTGCCCAAGGGTCTCATGCCTCTTCTGAAGAGTCCGACGACGCTCCTCGTCGGCGCGGGCGTGGCCGTCCTCGGGGTCCTGCTCCTCTCGAGGAGGAGCGAGCCGGGCGCGGGAGGTCCCGTCCCCCCCGCGTGGGGTCCCTCGGCGTTCGTGGGCCCGGCCGACCGTGTGATGCTCGCGGGCGACTCGCTCGCGGCTGGGCTCGCGAAGCCCATGAAGGGGCTCGCGGACGCGGCCGGCGTGCAGTTCCGAGGTCGAGGAGTCGTCGGCTCGCGCATCGACGAGTGGGACGGCCACTACCTCGCCGAGGACCTCGCCTCGTTCTCGCCGACGGTGGTCGTGCTCTCGCTCGGCACGAACGACATGAAGATGTTCGACCCGGCGAGTCAGCAGGCGGGCCGTGTCCAGTCTCTGCTCGCGAAGATCCGCGCGGCCGGCGCGCGCGTCGCGTGGATCGTGCCGCCCACGATGCCCTTCACAGACAAGGGCGTGCGCCAGATGATCGCCGACGCGGGCCCGGAGCTCGCGATCCACGCTGAGCGCCTGGAGCTCCCGCGCGGCCCCGACAAGATCCACATGACGCCGAGCGGCTACCAGACGTTCGCCGAGGCGGTGTGGGGCTGCCTGACCCTGAGCCAGTGCCCGTGATAGAAGGAGAGAGACCATGCATCCGATGAGAGCAGCGCAGTACGGACTGACGGCGTGGGGCGACCCCGACTTCATGGTCGGCATGGGTCCCGGCCGCGCGGCGCAGTACGGACTGACGGCGTGGGGCGACCCCGACTTCATAGTCGGCCAGCGCGGCGGCGGAGGCGGCGCGCGCGGAGCGGCCCCGGCGGGCGGCGCCCACATGGGCGGGGGCGGCTTCCGACACGGCGGTTTCCGCGGCTTCGGCGGCCCGTGGTGGGGCTTCAACTGGGGCTGGCCCTGGTACGGTCTGTCTGGCGGCTGCTACCTCGACCCCGTGTACGGCGTCTGGGTCTGCCCCCAGTCTCCCTGGGTCTGGGGTGGCGGCGCGTGGGGCCGTCGCTGGTGGTGAGAGGACTGCGCGCCGATGTACTACCCTCCGTCCTACTACGCGAGCGCCTGGGGACCCGCACCTCTGGTCTCAGCGCCCGCGTACGTGACGGTCGGGGCGTCGTCTGACTCGGACGTCGTGAGGTACGGCCAGGCGGCCGAGAACGCCGCCGTGATCGCGGACCCTGAGATCGTCGTGTGGCTCGACCTGCGCGACAAGATCTTCGGGGTCGCGGACGATCTCGGCGTCGGCGACGAGGTGCGCGTCCTCTACTACGGCCTCTCGACCGGCCAGCGAATCGGGGGCGCGCTCTCCACGATCGGAGCGTCCGTGCCCATCGTGTCCGGCTCGGCGCTCCTGAGCATCGCAGGGACCATCAGCTCGATCGCGTCCCTCGTCGGGATCGTGGTCGGCATCGTCGGACTCTTCTCCGGCGACGACGAGGAGGAGAAGCAGCGAAACCGAGTGCAGTCGCTCGTCCAGCACTGGACGAAGCGCATGAGCGTCGACGACCTCGTGCACGCCGAGGACGCGAACGTCCAGTTCCTCGACTATCTCAGCTCGGTCCCGTCGTTCGTGAAGGTCGACTTTCCGAACCGCGACGCCGCGCGCGCCGCGTCCGTCAAGCTCTCAGCATTCTACGCGCAGCTCAAGACCGCGCTCTCGCCGGACCAGCTCGCGCTGTTCGTGTCGCTCGCGAACATCGGACGGTGGCAGGGCTACCTCGACGGCTGGAACAGGATGAGGCGCAGCTCCCGCGACGCCATCAGGCAGTACTCGGCCGCGGACGTCGGCGATCTCCTCCAGATGCAGATCAACGCGGAGAAGCCGAGGGCGGCGGCGCTCGCCCAGAAGATCGCTTCGCAGGGCCAGAGACTCGCGAAGATCGGTCCCGGCTACCGCGGGACGCACTGGCTCGCGTGGCTAGGTCTGCTCGCCGGCGCGAGCGCGCTCGCGTGGTTCTTCGTCCCGGGCTTCCAGCCGCTCTCGCTCCGTCTCCTCGGCGCGGCCCGATCCCAGCTCCACAGACTCCCTCTCCTCTCCAAGGTGGTGTGACATGTTCCCGACCTACTACCGCGGCTCGTCGTCCTGGATCGGCCTCGGGCCGTGGAGCGCGAGCCCGTGGGGCGCGCCCTACGTCGTCGGCCACTCCCACGACAGGCAGTCCCTCCGGCGTTCTCAGCGCGTCGGCGAGGACGCGCAGAGTCAGGGGCTCGGGTTCACGCCGCCGTCCACCGGGCCCGGCCCCATCCCCATCCAGTTCCCGAAGCCGACCTTTCCGGGTGCCGGCAAGATGCTCTACGACAAGTACGCGGCCGAGGAGTCGTCGCGGCGCAAGCGCGCCGTCGACCTCGAGACCGCCAGGAGGTGGGCCGAGGCGGCCGCGGTCTGGCGCCTGGCGGCGAGCTCGGCGGACGGGCAGGCGGCCCTCGCTGCGGACCGACCCGACCTCGACCTCGAGAAGGGCGTGACCGTCAAGGCCGCCGCGCGCGCCGCGGGGTACCGCTCCCTCGCCCAGAAGGACGACGCGCTCGCCCTCGGCGCGCTCCTGTCGCCGAACGGCAAGAACCTCTTCGGCCAGAACGGGGCCTACCTCGGGGACGCCCCCGAGGTGCCCCCCGACCCGCTCCCGAGCGTGCCGCTCTGGACCTGGCTGGTCGCCGGCGCCGCGGCGGTGTACGGTGTAGCCAGGTACGTCCTGTAGAGGGGAGAGACCGACCGATGAATCAGTCCTCGTGGCTCAACGCGGTCCCGTTCGCGGGCTACCCCTACTCGCAGGCGGGACACCCCTACATGCAGAACCCGTACGCGATGGCGGGCGTGCAGCGCTCGATCGTGCGCGTCGGCGCGACCGACGGGGCGACGTCGCCCTTCGCGTCGCCGCTCGTCGTGACGGCGATCGGGATCGCGATCGTCGCCGGCGGCGGCGGGCTCGTGGGCTACCTCGTCGGCAAGACCAAGGTGGCCGCGCTCTGGGGCGCGCTGGTCGGGCTCGCAGCGCCGCCGCTGTTCGCGGCCGCCAAGAGTGAGTGGGGCCCCGCGCCCGACGCGAAGCTCGACGCCGCCGCGGCAGCCTCCGCCGACGCGGCCCGAGCCGCCGAGGCCGCGGCGCGCGCTGCGGCCGCGAGGGCTGGGCGGTGAGCTGCGGTCCGGGACTCTCCTGGCAGTCGTCCCCCTCGTGGGGGCCGAACTGCACGACGGCGTGGTGGCTCTACCCCGGGTGCCTCCAGGGCGGCTGCGACCCGGCGCCCTGCACGCCGTGGCCGACCTGCTACCCCTTCCCCACCGGCGGCTGGTTTCCGAGCGCTCTTCCTAGTTCTTGGGCCGCCCCCCCTGGGCCGTGGATGGGAGCGGCCTGCCCGCAGATGCTCGTCGGCGGCGCGTGCTGCAAGGGATGCGAGGGAGGCGGCGCGTGCAGCGCGGGCGCCGGTCAGGGCAGCGCCGAGCCGTGCTGCCAGGGGTGCGCCGCGGGCGAGGGCTGCAACTGCAAGGCGACGGAGCGCGTGGGCGCGGTCTACGTCTCGGACGACGAGCTGAACGCGCTCGGCGAGCAGATCGCGAAGATGGGCGCGGACGTCGACGTCGCCGCGAAGGCGGCCGCCAAGGGGTTCGCCGAGGGGGTGGCGCAGGGCACCGCCATGAAGGCGTGCCGGTTCGCGGGCCTCAAGTGGGACGTGGTGGCGAACCATTGCACGAATGAGGCTGACCCCACCGGGGCGTCCTACAAGGCGCTCGACCCCGCGCTGCCGCTCACGCACTACCAGCTCGAGCGGTGGACCCCGTTCCAGCTGAAGTGGAACGGCTACCGCGCGCAGACCCTCCACGAGCCGACGGTGTACGACTCGCTGCGGACGGAGTTCGCGACGCTCCTGGGCGACTGGACTGGGCCGCTCGGCCAGAAGACGGCCGCGGTCGTGCCCGCCCGGCCTCCGGGTCTGCTCACCGAGGAGGGGCTCAAGCAGGCGACCGGGAGCCTGCCGTGGGGCTGGATCGTCGTCGGCGGCGCCGTGCTGCTCCTGCCCTTCTACCTGCCGGTGCTGACGGGGCTCTACCTCTTCCTCACGAGGGGCAAGAGTCTCGGCCTCGCCATGAAGGCGGCCGCTTGAGCGCCTGGCTCCCCGAGGTGCTGCCAAGGGGCGCGCTCTCGCTCCCGAACGCGATCACGCTCTCGGGTCAGGGCGCGATGCTCTACTGGCTCGCCGGCCACTCGCCGTGGTTCATGGCGTGGGGCCTCCTCGCCGACGAGCTCGACGGCAAGGTCGCGCGCGCGACCGGCCAGGTATCCGAGACGGGCAGCGCGCTCGACTGGGGCGTGTCGGTCTCGCTCTCGAGCCTGATGCTCTGGCAGCTCGGCGCGCCGTGGGCGATCCCGATCGTGCTGCTCGTGCAGGCGAGCCTGCGCGGCCAGGACTGGTCGCCGCCCGTCGGCTCGTGGGCGGCGCTGCTGGCGCTCTTCGGCTGGTACACTGGGCGGCTCCCAGTGCACGCCGCGAGGAGGTTCGCGTGAGTCCGTGGGTCAGTCCCGTCCTGTCGTCGTGGGGTCCCGAGTCGTCGGGACAGGTCGGCTACGCGCTGCCCGCGATCTCGCCCTGGTGGGCGTACCTGTCGCTGGTCTCGTCCGCGCTCTCAGCCTTCCACGGCTACCGGCGCAACCTCTCCGTGGGCTGGGCGGTCGGGTGGGGGCTCGCGGGCGCGCTCTTTCCCGTGATCACCCCGGCGATCGCCGTCGCGCAGGGCTTCGGCAAGAGGGCATAGGACCGCATGACCACCGAGAACGGCCAGAGTCAGAGCATCGTGCTCGGGAGCTTCGCGCGCTCGATGGCCGGGCCGGCGCCGCAGCTGAGGCTCGACCTCGCGGACCTCGCCGCGTGGATCCGGGACAAGCACGACTCGCTCAGGTGCAGGTGCTTCCGCCTCGACCACGACAGCTCCGAGGGCAAGGGCCGCACGGGGATCGGCGGGTTCGTCATCCCCAAGAAGGCGACGCCGGCCGAGGCGGCCGCGCTCATCGACCGGAGCGTCGCGGAGTTCGCGCGCGCGAGCGAGAACTTCGCCGCGGTCTACCCCGTGCTCCAGCGCTTCTTCGTCGGCGCCGTCCGCGTCAAGCAGGACGACGACGACCGGACGCTGTTCGCTGAGGTGGAGTACCCGTTCCTCGTGACGCCCCCCGAGGGCGTGGCGTCCGGCTTCCACCAGCGAGACGAGGACGTGAACCTGCCCGCCGTGGTCGGTCACCTCCAGAGGCTCGTGGACCGGTTCGGCGGCCTGCTCGCGACGAACCTCCAGGAGGACAAGGACCGCTACGTCACGATGCTCGACAACGTGATGACGCGCTACGAGGCGCTCATGGATCGGTGCTTCTCTATGGCGACGCAGAGAGAGCAGCTCCTCGACGCCCACGCGGTGCGCGAGGTGCAGGTCTTCAAGAGCAAGATGGACATCGAGCTCACGCACAAGCTCTACATGGCGCTCACGACGTACGGCCTCGGCTTCCTCAAGAAGTACCTCGACGCGAAGGGGCTCCACCAGGGCGACAAGGGCGCCGAGACCGTGATCGCGAGCATGCGCGAGCTCGACCCACCGCACCTGCTCGAGTTCGTGCACGTCGTCAACGGCCTGCCCGAGGCGCAGAAGGAGAAGCTCGCGCCGATCTTCGACGCGGTGGTCGGCGACCTGCCACCAGAGAAGAAGGAGGCGCTGCACGCGCTGCTCGTGGCCGAGATGGCCAAGAAGGAAGGCGGCTCCAAGTGAGCGCGAACCCCTTCGGCGCGCAGCCGAGACCCGCCAGGCCGCCCGAGTTCGGCATCGGCCACTCGGGCAACGCGGACGTGACCCACGTCGACCGGGACTTCGGCGTCCTCAACAGCCCGTACAAGGAGGTCGTGCCGAACGGCTACGCCGGCCTCGCGACGGTCCACATCTGGGTGGCCGACACCGAGCTCGCCCCCGCCGGCGAGATCGCCCCTAACGCGGTCCTCGTCGGCGAGCTCTCGTGGCAGAGCGGGCGCGGGACGGGCAGTCAGATCCTCGACCTGACGCGCGGGCACCTGATCTCGGTCGGGGGCACGACGTACGTGGGACTGAAGGTCCGGCTCGTCTCGTCGATCGACGGGCAGCCGACCCAGGCGTACAGGTTCAAGCGCGTCGAGGCGACCATCAACTGGTTCGGCCAGTCGTTCAACCCGGGCAAGACCACGACCCCGGCGATCACGCTCGTCGCGAACGCCGCGAGCGCCTTCCAGCCCATCCCGCTCCAGGCGCGCGAGATGATCGCCTACGCGACCGTGCCGGCCAGCCTGCCGACGATGATCGCCGAGTTCTCGACCACGCCGGCGAACGACGGCTCCGGGATCAAGTACGCGGTCCTGAACCCGAACGCGAACGGGGCTGACATCGAGCAGGGCGTAGGGTTCGTCCGGTTCACGGCCGACCGGATCACGCGCGTCTTCTCCTCCTACAACCTCTGGTGAGGTGGCGGCTGTGCCCTGGACGACCACAGTAGCGAACGCGATGCGCCCGGTCACGAGACCGGTGATGCGCGCGCTCGCGCTCCTGCCGGCGCTGCCCTGGTACGCGTGGGCGGGGATCGCGGGCGGGCTCGCGCTGCTCCTCGGCATGACGCGCGCGGCCGGCGCCGCGACCGCGAGCTCACTCCCCGCGCCTGAGCTGCCGGGCGGCCCCGCGCCGGTCGTGAAGCTCGGCTCTACGGGACCCTGGGTGAGCTACCTCCAGGGGCGCCTCGGGGTCACGCAGACGGGCAGCTTCGACGCTGCGACCGACAAGGTGGTGAGGGACTTCCAAGCGGCGCGCGGGCTGCCTGCGGACGGCATCGTCGGGGCGCTCACCTGGAGCGCGCTCAGCGTGACCCCGCAGCCCGCACCTGGCCCCGCGCCGAGCGCCGCGCCGAGCCCCGCGCCCTCGCCGGCGCCCAAGCCTCCGGGGCCGCCGTCTGGCAGCAACCCGTTCGGGCTCGCCGAGGGCGTCGGCGACCGCGAGGGGCAGATCCTCGCCCACGTCGCTCAGGGCCGCTACGAGCACCAGTGGTGGCCGCTCACGTGGACCAAGAACGGCCACCAGGTCTCGGTGATGGTCTCGCGCATGCCGCTCATGCTCTCCGACGGCTCGAGCAGGCTCGTCGTGAACGCGACCTACCCGACCGCGCAGAAGCTGGCTGACCTGCTCGGGGGCGCGCTCCTGACCACGCGCGTGAGCGACGAGATCCAGAAGCAGGCGGACAAGAAGATCACGCCGGCGACGAAGCCCTGGCAGGGAGCGGGCACCGACAACTCCGGCTCGAAGACGTCGCGCATGTACGACCAGAGCGCGGACCTGCTCGCGAGAACCGACGGCGGTTCCGGGGGCCTGCTCTCGAACCTCGGCAAGGACTGGGTGGTCACTCGAAGGTTCTGGGTGCCGCCCGCCGGCACGGGCTCGGCCGCCCTGGTCCACCACTCGGCGAACTTCGGCTGGTACGCGCCGGGCACGGGCTCCGTCTCGCCGGGGCAGGTCTCGGTGATCCAGAGCGTCGGGCTCACGCACGACATGGGGCACACCGATTATTCTCAATTAATTCGCCTACTTGACCCTACATCCCTCACGATCGACGGGCAGGCGCGTGACTGGGGCGCGGCCCTCGCGGACCCCGCGCTCTCGGCGCTGCTCCAGGACGAGGGCGGGACCATCCCGAGCCCGAGACACCCGGACCTCTAGGAGGCGCGCATGACCTGGTACCAGAGAGCGATCGCCTACCTCCTCCGGCTGCCGTGGTACGTCTGGGCGGGCGGCGCCGGCGTCGGGACCGTGGCCCTCATGTCCGCGTGGAAGCCGCCCTCGAATAACCCGCACGCGTCCGGCGACGGCGGCAAGCCGGTCTCAAACCCCGGGGGCGTGACGCCCGACAACGTGCGCGACCTCGCGCTGAACCTGCTCACGGCCTACCTCCCGTGTACGACCGGCGACGCGAAGTTCTCCGAGATCGCCAAGGACTTCGGGGGCGTCGGTACGACGTGCGGCTACCTGCCGGCGTGGCTCATGTGGCGGCTCGGGTGCGTCGACCCGCGCATCGTCAACCGGAGCGAGCCTGCGGAGGGCCTGCACTACGCGGTCGGGATGAACATCGCGCGGCTCGTTCAGGGGGGCAAAGACCTCGGCGCGTGGCGCACGCCAGCTCAGAACGGGCGCCCGAAGCTCGGCGACCTCTGCTACTACGCGATGGATCCTCCCCAGCAGAAGGGCGACGGGACCAAGGACTACCACGAGCACGTCAACGTCTGTATCGACTCTTCGGGAGACGACTGGAAGAGCGCCGACGCGGGGCGCACCAACCCGAAGGACGGTAAGCAGATGGCCGAGTTCGTGACGCGCAAGCGGCTCGCGGACGGCCGGATCGACTACTACGGCGGCCCGCGCAAGCTCATCGGCTGGGTGGACCTCGCCGCCCTGCCCTTCACGAGACCCCCGAACCTCGCGTAGGCGACTCCCGACACACAAGACGAGCGAGCGCGCTCGATGCTAGACTCCACCGAAAGGACGGCGACATGAGCGGCGAGACCCCCACGAACACCGGATTCGACCCCCAGACCATAACCGGGGAGGGCGGCGTCTTCGTGTCGGGCGCCGGCCACGTGAAGGTGGAGCTCACGTCTGACAGGTTCCTGCCCCAGACCGAGTGGCACATCAACGCGCTCACGGGCTCGAACAGGAACTCGGGCCTCACCGCCGCGACGGCCATCCGCACGTGGGCCGAGCTCAGGCGTCGCCTCGGCCACGGACCGATCACGCACCAGACCGTGGTCAACATCGACTCCGACCTGACCGAGAACATCATCATCGACTTCGAGCTCGAGGTCGGACTCGCGGCGGGCCTGATCGTCCAGGGCCAGCGCACGGTGCTGCGCTCCGGCACGCTCACGAACGTGACGCCGTACGACGCGCCCACGAACGTCGTCGGGAGCCTCGGGGACGCGGCCCTCCCGGGCTCCTGGACCGCGGAGGGACTCGTCGGCAAGCTCATGGTGCTGACCGGCCGGCCCGTCTCGGACCCGCTCATCGGGCCGCCCACGGGCTTCATCGCGAAGGACCTCGGGGTCGTGCTCGGCGTCCAGACGGCGCGCTTCTCTCCGACGCTCGACATCGTGACCTTCGCAGGCAACACGCCCACGGACCCTCTCGTCGGCGACGCGTACTCGGTCGTCGACCTGACCAAGATCCACGGCTTCGTGCGCTGCCAGACGACCGGCGGCAGTGGACTGCTCATCCAGAACCTGGAGATCGACGGCGTGAACGACGAGCCGAACGGCTCGCAGTCCCTCACGCACCAGTCGGGCTTCATGTTCCCGGTGAACTGCGTCTTCTCGGGCGCGGGGGACGTGCTCGTGGTCGGCGGGATCGTGGAGAACGACTTCTCGGTATGCCGGTTCAAGAACCAGCTCCTCGCCGAGAGCGGCCAGACGTTCTGCGAGGGCACGCTCCACGAGGGGCGCCTGACCGCGATCGACCCCGAGTGCCGGCTCACCGTCGCGAACCCGTGCCTCAGGCAGGGGGACGCGGCTGGCGGGTCGGTCGGGATCACGTCGAGGCGCGGCGCGCTGCTGGACGTCCAGGCACCGCTCGCCGTGTGCGACGTCGACGTCGGCGCGTCGTGCGCGCCGGGCTCGCAGGTAGATCTGGAAGACATCCTCTTCGGGACCGGCGTCGCGCTCGTCGGCGTCGAGGTGGACAGCTACGGCGTCGTGTTCTTCGACCCTGCGCTCGCGCCGAGCATGACGCCCACGGCCACGAGTCAGGTGCTCGTCGGCTCGACCCCGAAGACCTACGGGACGATCCCGTTCATCGAGGCGGCCACCAACGCGGGCGTCGTCATCAAGCAGGGCTACTGACAGTCTGGTCGGCCTCGCCGACCTCCAACGGAAAAGAGAGAAAGAGAGACAGCATGAGCGGCGAGACCCCCACCAACACCGGCTTCGACCCCCAGACCATCACCGGCGACGGCGGCGTCTCCGTCTCAGGCGCGGGCCACGTTCACATCTCGCTCGGCGGACCGGGCGGCGCGGGCGGCGTCATCCAGGAGGTGTTCATCGGCTCGCCCGAGGAGCGCCCGGTCACCGTGACCCAGGCCGCTCCGGGCGGCCCCTTCGTGACGCTGCTGACGGGCACGATCACGACCGGTCTCCAGGGCCACTTCCTCGACATCGACGCGACGCTCAACGCGACCGTCACCGGGGGCGGCAACGCGACCCGCGTCCGCGGGGCGATGCGCGTCATCGTTGACGGCGCGATCGGCTCGCCCGAGGAGATCGGCGCGAGCGCAGACGCTGGCGGCGGCTCGCGCGCCACAGGAGGTTCGGTCTCGCTCACCTTCAAGAACCGCGTGCCGATCACGCTGCCGGTAGCGCCCGCGCGCACCGCGGTGCACACGGTGGCCCTCCAATGGGAGGTCCTCGCGGACGGCGCGGACCCCTCGCCGACGATCTCGCTCCTCAGCGCGACCCTCGACGGCGCGGCCATGTTCGTCCGGGAAGTGAGCTGATATGAGCGGCGAGGTCCCCGGAAACAGCGGCTTCGACCCGCAGACCGTCTCGGGCGCTGGCGGGATCGAGGTCTCCGGCGCCGGACACGTCGTGGTCGACGGCTCGGGCGTCATCCCGTCGGGCGGGGGCGTCACCCCCTTCCGCTACATCCCGCTCGGCTCGAACAGCGGCGCCCCCACGGTCCCCACCGACATCCTCGTCGTGCCGGGCGGCATCGTCATGGCGACGGCCGGGCGGATCATGCTCGACTTCGACGCGACCATCCAGGTCACGCCCCCCGCGGGCGCCGGCGCGCTCGACACCTGCGGGCCCGTCGTGTCCTTCCTCGTGGACGGCGTGGCCCGCCCGGAGTTCGCGTTCTTCCAGCTCGACGTCGGCAACGCGGGCACCGCGTTCGACTCGTTCGCGGCTGTCGTGCGCCTGCGCGCAGTCTTCCAGCTCGCGGCGGGCACGCACACCTGCTCGGTCCAGTGGAACAACATCCAGCCAGCGACCCCCTCGACCCTCGACACGTTCGCGGGCGGGGGCGGGCTCTCGGTCGAGGTCAAGTAAGTCGTGAGGAGGGTCACCAGCTACCGCCTCGAGACGCTCGGCGCCACCACGACCACGACGTCCGAGGACTGGTCGGCCCTCATGGTGGCGGCGCCCGTCGTGGTGGGCGCGGTCGGCGACGTGCTCCTCGACCTCCGAGCGTCGATCGAGGTCACGCAGACGAACCCAGAGGGCACGACGTTCATCGGCGGGGCCTTCCGCCTCGTCTGGGACGGCGAGCCGCTCTCCAGCGAGGCGTTCATCGAGCTCGACCTCGCGGGCTCGGGGCTCGTCGACACGTACTCGGGTGCGGTGACGCTCCGCGCGCTCGTCCGGGACGTGGCGATCGACACCCACTCACTCGCCGCGGAGTGGCAGTGCGTGAGCGCCGACTGCAGCCTCACAGCGTTCGCGAACAACGCGACCTTATCGATCGAAGGGAAGGAGTGACCGATGCCTGCTAGGAGACGGGCGCGCGCCGGGAGCAAGCGGCCGCCCAAGAAGTGGTGGGATCACTGCGTGGCGGCCGTCAAGGCGGCCGGCAAGCGCGCGAGGCATCGAGCCCGGAGTCCCGAGGCCGTATGCGGGGCCGAGTGGTACAAGAAGATGGGCCCGACCGCCAAGAAGCGCGCCAAGAAGCGGCACCCCGAGCACGGACGGGCAGCGCACCACACGCGCAAGCACCGAGCTCACAGGCGGCGCCGGTGATCCCCTGCCCTCCCGACCACGCGGGCCGCCAGCGCTTCCGCATCTACGTGTGCGAGCTCCGCGACGGAACGCTCTACGTCGGGAGTACGGCCAAGTCGGTCTCCGAGCGCATCGCCGAGCACAGGGCCACGGACGGGCCGCGGTGGCGCGGCGTCCGGTACCTGCGCGGGCTCTCGCCGGCCACGGTGTGCGCGACACGCGAGCGCGCCGAGGGGCTCGAGCGCCGAACGGCCGAGCGCTTGAGAAGGCGCGGCCGCGACGTGGAGCAGGGATGAGGGCGAGCTCGAAGACGCGCTGCCGGAGGTGCGGCAGGTTCGTCCAGAGAGGCCACATGCGGGCGCACCGGTGGCGGTGCGGCCGGGTCTGAGCGATGACCGAGAGCGCGCGGTTCGCGCGCAAGCTTCAGGGAGGCAAGAGGCGATGAGCAGCTGGGTCCCGTACTACCACGTAGGTCAGGGAGCGGCGCCAAGCCCCGCCGCGCCCCCGGTGGCGCAGGTCTGGCCGCTCTTCCTGATGACGGGTCTCGTCATCGTCGGCGGGCTGCTCCTGCTCCGAGGGGTCAGGGTGATCTGATGCACCCCGCGATCATCGGCCTCCTGCTCGGAGTGGGCGCGGTCGTCGTGTACCGGACGTGGATCGCGCCGCCCGGCGAGAAGTCCAGGCTCTTCATGCAGGGCAGCACCCAGTTCTGGGACAAGTCGCAGACGGGCGCGCTCCAGGCGGCGCTCAGCGCGCTCTCGGCGAGCCCGACCGCGATCGATCGCGTCTGGCGCCTCTCACCGGGCGCCGGCCTGAGCGCCCTCGCGCTCGTCCGGCAGATCCAGGCGCGCGGAAGTTTCGCCACGTCCACCACGAACGTCGCCGACGGGGCCGCGGGCGAGAAGCTCGTCGCGGAGGTACTGCTCGCCGAGATGATGGCCCACCCCGTGTCCGGCGGCGCCGCCGTGCTCCCGGTGCTCTGATGACGCGCGCCGTCCACATCTGCGCGCTCTGCCTCGGCGAGGTCTGGGGCGCGTGCTGGCGCTGCGAGTGCGGCGCGCTCGTGCACCTCGAGTGTCTGGCGCGGCACCTCGACCGGTGCGAGAGGGAGCGGAGGTAAGGTCATGGGCTACGGCGGCAGGTCGGCGTCTCTCCCCGAGCAGGTCACGATCGTCCTGCCGCCGGGGACGTTCCTGAACGTCAACGTGGCCGAGTGGGGCGGCGTGCCGGTCGCGGCAGCCGCCGTGCCGGCGGACGCGACGGCCAACACGGGCGCCGTCGCGTTCGTCGGCGCGCGAGCACAGCTCATCAACCCGCTCGGGCAGTGGGACAACGCGGCGTCCGGCTTCTTCTCGGCGACGAGCACGTTCACGGGCTTCGCGAACGGCCTGCCGTTCATGCAGTACAACGCCGGGCCGATCGTGTTGGCCAACGGCGCCGCGATCGTCCTGCAGAGCACCATCGACGGGGACCTCAGGGTCGCCGTCCAGAACGTCGTCACGGTCGACGCGTCCGGCTTCCCCGTGACGGTGCTCGGCACGGTCACCGCGAACCAGGGCACCGACGCCGGCGCGGCGGGTCCGTGGTCGGTCAGGCTCAGCGACGGGGCCGCGTTCTACGACGGCGCCAAGACCGGGCAGCTCCCGGCCGCGCTCGTGGGCGGGCGCCTCGACGAGAACGTCGGCGCCTGGCTCGGGAGCACCGCCCCGACGGTCGGCCAGAAGGTCATGGCGAGCTCGCTCCCGGTCGCGATCGCGAGCGACCAGAGCGCGGTGCCCGTCACGTCCACGCAGCTTCCCGCGGCGCTCGTCGGGGGCAGGCTCGACGAGAACGTCGGCGCGTGGCTCGGGAGTACGGCGCCGACCGTGGGCTCTAAGACGAGCGCGAACAGCGTTCCCGTCGTCATCGCGAGCGACCAGGGATCGATCCCGGTGGCCGCGACCATCGCGGCGACGGTCACCACGACGGTCGCAGCGCCGAGCTTGTTCACCAACTTCGGCACCGACCCCGACGTCTCGGTGAAGGCGACGCCAGGCGTCGTGCTCTCATTCTCGTGCCACAACCTGAACGGGTCGTCGAGATTCGCGCAGCTGCACAACAAGGCCAGCGCTCCAGGGGCCGGTGACGTGCCACTCCTCACCTTCCTGATCCCGACGGGGGCGATGATCGTCCTCGGAACCGACTTCTTCACGCAGGCCGGGATCGCGTTCGGGACCGGGATCGCGTTCGGGTTCTCAACGACTGAGGCGACATATACAGCCGGAGTCAGCACGGACCAGTTCACCCAGATCACGTACATCTAGGAGCGCGAGGGTGATCGAGCTCCCCTCCGCGCCGACGATCTGGGTCCCGGGCAGCCGGCGCGTGTCGCGCATCTTCCCTGTGCCGAGCGGTTCAGCGTACCAGCCCGAGAAGCACCTGTTCGACGTCGGAGGTTTCTCGCCCAAGAGCATCTCGAACCTCGTCCTGTGGCTCAGGGCCGACCTCGGCACAAACACGACGACCGGGGGCGCAGCGGTCACGAGCTGGGCGGACCAGTCGGGCAACGGGAACAACGCGGCCCAGGGCACAGCTGCCAACCAGCCGACCTACGTCACGAACAGCGCGAACGGCAGGCCCGGCGTCCACTTCGACGGCGTGAACGACTTCATGGCCGGCGCGGTCGGCGGCGCGGTCACGAGGGAGCCGTTCTCGATCTACGCCATCTCGAAGATGACCGCCGGGCAGGCGAACCAGCAGGGCGGGATCGTCGACGTGACGACCGTCGGGGGCCTGACCAACACGGGCGACCTCCTCATCCAGAACTCGACGAACCGCGACTACCGGTACGCGTCGGCGCTCGACCTGCAGTACGCGCTCTCCTCGACCGCGGCCGTCATGAACGTGACGACCGTCCGGATCACGGGCGTCGGCGCGGAGGAGAAGGAGCTGTTCGAAAAGTCGGTCTCGAAGGGGACGCAGGCGGTCGCGAGCGTGCAGGGGCTCGTCCTGACCCAGTACCGCGTCGGGCGCCTGTTCCAGGACGTGTTCCCCTTCAACGGCGACGTCCTGGAGGTCGCCTGCTACTCGAAGCAGCTCTCGACGACCGAGATCGCGCAGCTCACGACCTACGCGACAGGCCTGTACGCGGTGTGAGACACTACACCCTATGAGCGGCGCGACTCGACTCTCTTCTGGGGATAGCGGCAGCAGCAACGGAGCCGACCTCGCCGACCCGGCCGTCATGGCCGGGTTCGTCCTGCGCGTGGACGCCGAGCTCCAGCGAGTGATCGCCGAGCAGGCGCGCCAGGGACGCATGCTCGACAAGATCTGCCTCGCGCTCTCGATCGAGCCAGAGAAGAGCGACCCGCCCCCGGCCATCCGCCGCACGCTCGAGAGCCTCCAGGAGGAGGACGCGCGGCTCAGGAAGGCGGACGCCGACTCGAGCCAGCGCATCGAGGCGGTCTCGCGCGAGGTCGCCGAGACGCGCCTCGACGTGCGCTTCGGCCTGATCAAGGGGATCCCGAGACTCTACAAGGCGCTCCTCGCGGTGGCCGTCGCGATCACGGCGGCCGTAGGGCTCGCGGCGCAGGTCTGGGAGGTCCTGAAGCATGGCTGGTAGGCAGCACTCCCGGACCGAGCTCGTGGTCCTGCTCGCGAGCGCGGGGATCTGCACCGCGTGCGCGGACGGCTGCCCGTCCTGCCCCGACAACCCAGGGACGCGCTGGCAGGCCGGCGAGGATGCTACCCTTGTCCCATGTCGAGAGACAGCGAGCGCCCCACGCCCCGCGAGCCGACGGGCTCCTGGGAAGCCTTCAAGGTCCAGGCGAGCGCGCTCGCGATCCGGCTCGACCTCGCGGCGCACGCGAAGCGGAGCGCGGTAGCGAACCTTCGGCTCCGCGACCCCGAGGGCGCCGGGCGCATGGCCGAGCGCGCGAAGCTCTGTCGGTGGCTCGCCGAGCAGTTCTCACTCTGGCCCTCCGACCCGGAGAAGTGGGCGGTCGAGCGCGTGACGCTCGCGCCCCTGTTCACCGGGATCTTCCGCGAGACGGAAGAAGAGTTCCTCCGGATGCCGAGGCGGTCGGACGGGGGCTCCTGGTAGGGGCGCGCCTAGTTCGGCGCGTCTCGGCCGAGCGCCCTACGAATACGCCTGGCAAGAGAGAGCCAGAATGTCAGGACCTGGATCTTCCTGTCGGCACAGTAGAGCGCGCGCATCTCGCAAAGCACGCAGTACCGTTGATCTGCAGTCAGGGGCCTACCGTCGGCGCGGCACGCGCAGAGAAGTCCGAAGCTCGCGATCGGAGAGTGACTGCGGCCGAGGGAGCACTCGCGGTACCAGGCGTGGACCTCGCAGCGCGCATCCCACCGACCGAGCACGCCTCGGAGCCAGGCCCAGAAAAGGCGGCGCCGCGAGGCGCTGGGCGCGAGCCGAGCGAGCGGCGGGCCGCGCCTGTAAGCGCTCATCAGTTCGGCGCGTCCTCTCGCCGGAGCGCCCTCCTGATGCGGCACGCGAGCGCCTGCCAATCGCGAAGATGCGCACCCGTGAGCCCGACCGAGAGGGGCACGCTCTCGTCGGGATGGTCCTCCAGCCGCTTCGCGAAGCGGAGCACCTCGCGCAGGAGCTCACGCAGCGCCTCCTCGTTCGGAGTGCTCATCCGCGGCGCCGCCCCTCGACGCGCACGCGCCGCTCCTGCGGAGGCTCGGAGCGCTCGCCGTCCTGGCCGCGCCCCGTCACGATGCGGCGCAGGTACTCGGCGCCGCTCTCGTCGTAGTTCGCGGCGCGCAGCGCTTTGAGCAGAGACATGACGCCCGGTCGGTTGGCCGCCCATCGCAGCGTCTCGAGATCCTCGTCGAGGTAGACCTGCGCGTACAGCTCCGAAGCAGAGAAGGCATGCTCTCCCTCGTGGCCAGGCTCAAGACAGCATGCATGCTCGTGCGGATTGAGCCAGAAGCGCGCGCCGCACCTATCACCGTACCCCTCCCTCACACCGTACCCCCTCCTTCCTGATCTGCATCGGTCTCCTCCTCGCTCGGTTCCTCGAGCAGCCAGCGCGCACGGTCCACCCCGAACGCGAGCGCCGCCGTGCGCGGGTCAGCCTCGGCGCGGTCGAGCAGTGCCTGAGCGGCGCGCCTGAACTCGTCCTCGGACAGGGCGCCTCGCAAGAGCTCCCACCGGAGGAGCACCGCGACCGTCTGGCAGACGTCGCGCATGCAGTAGTCGGCGACCGCCCGGACACCGCCGGACGCGAGCAGCTCCGGCACGTCCCGCCCAGTGATCGCGCTCTCACCGGTGATCGCCTTGCCCGGCCAGCCGACCACGCGCGCCCACGCGTCGAGGCTCGCGCGCGGAGCCGCCCCGTTGTCGGACAACTGATCCATAAGATCAAGGTGCGACTCGTCGGAGTAGCGGTACCTGGGGTTCTTGGACGCGTAGTACCACGGATGGGAGACGCCGAGCGCGAGGCAGCGGGCCGCGATGACGGGCAGGTCGTAGTGCCTGCCGTTCATCGTCACAAGGCGCGGGTCGGCCGTCGCGATCGACCTCGTGAGCTTCAGGAGCTGCGTCCGCTCGTCGTCGTCGAGCACGCCCCACTCCACGACGCGGTGGTCCTCGACGAAGGCGAAGCCGACGCACACGATCTGGTGGGCAGGCGGGGGCGGGAAGCGCCTCTTGCCGTCCCTGTCGGTCTCAAGGTCCTCGAGCGCGGGGTCGGTCACCGCCTCGATGTCGAGTACAAGGGAGAGGCGGGGCGGGATGCCGCGCCTACTCGAGAACGTTCCGGCCCGTCTGCTCGTCATCCCGTCGCCCGCTCGTAGGTGGCCAGCGCTTGCTCGAGCCACCCGAGCCACTCGCGCTCGTCCAAGCGCCGCATGTCGTAGTAGGCCCGGAGCTCAGCCGCGAGCATCTGACCAGCGTTCGCGCAGCGGAGCTCGAACACGCAGCGCCAGTCGGCCTCGGTGAGCGGCGGGAGCTTCGCGCGGCACCCAGCACACCGGCAACCCATGTGCTCGTAGCCGCCCGTCGGATGCTTCGCCTGCCGAGTCATCGCGACCTGCTGCCCGGATAGCTCCCCGGCGTGCACCACATCTTGCGCAGGAGCGTCTTCGCCGCGCACAGGCTGTTCTGCTCGGTGATGCTGCACCAACCGAAAGCGTCCTTGTAGCGGATGGCGAAGCGATCACCGCCGAGGTCCAGGATCAGCCCCGTCAGGCGCCCACGAGAGCGGTAGAGCCAGAGCTCTCCCGTCTTGATCCGCGTGAAGACGTCTCGCTGCTGCTTGGGCTTGCGTTTCCGCTTCAGCGCGGCGGCTTCCCGCGCGTACCTCTTGAGCTGCTGCCTGATCGCGGTTTTCTGGCTCATGGCTACGTGTTCCTCCCCGAACAGGAGCTCGAGCACGGCCTCGATGGCGACGGCATGCTCCCCGGCGCGTAGGGCTGCCCGTGCACGGCGGCCGATCTCCTTGCGCTCCTCGGTCTGCTTGCGGTTCGCTTCGAGCTTCTTGCCTGCCTGCTCCTTGCAGAGCAGGGCCACGCGCGCGCCCATGAGCTTGCGGCGCTCCTTGATGAAGCCGACCGCGCTATGCGATCGGCCCCGCTTCGACCGCTCACGGGTCCGCCCGCCCCTTCTCGCGCCGCCGCGCACAGATGCGGGAGCACGCGTACTCGGTCCCGGACGCGAGCGCGCACATGAGCCAGCCCTCGGGGAGGTCCCACCAGCCGCCGGACTCGTAGAGCAGTCCAGCCTTCTCGCCGCAAGAGACGCACACGACCACCGACAGATCCCTCTCATCGCTCACCGGACCGCCCTCCTCTGTTCCTCGAACGCGATGTGCGCGCAGCGCGACCACCGAGCCTCGCGCAGAAACGCCTCCGCCGCCGCGCGGCAGCGCCGATCGTTGTACCAGCGGTTCCGCCCTGACGGGTGCGGCAGGATCGCGGCCGTCACGCCCTCACGCGTCTCATACCAGACGAGCGGAGACGGCCCCGTGAGCGACCAGGGAAGCGCGTCCCGATTCGCGGGCCGAGCGCGGCCGCCGAGCGCGCGCACGACCTCGGTCCCAGCAAGCAGGTACCACCAGCCGGGAAGGAACCGATAGAGCTGCGCGGCCTCACGGAGCGCCTTCCGAGACGGGTCGGGGTACGGCACGAGGTTGTCGAGCGCGAGCGCTGCGCGGAGACGATCCTGCGCAGGAGTCTTGGCGCGCGGCGGGTTCCAAAGGTCGATGCCCGCGAGCTCGGCGAGCCGCGCGCCTGAGCGGGAGCCGACCGACCACGCAGGCTCACCGGCCGCTGCAGGCGCGACGCCGAGCACGACGCACGGGCGGCGGCGGGCGAGGACGGGGGCGGCGCTCGCACCCACGTCAGATACCCTCCGCCTCGTCGGCCGCGCGAGAGAGTCCCGCCGCGAGGCCGCGCGCCTCGTCGGGAGAGAGGAAGGGCGGGCCGTCCACGTAGACGTACATCCCTCGCTCCTCCGCGGCGCCGACCGTGACGGTCCACGCCTCTGGTACGGGCATCTGAGGCGAGGGCTGCGGCGCGCCGCCGTCCACCCAGGGAGACCCCGGCGCTAGAGGTGGGCTCGGCGGCCGCTCGGTTTTCTCGCACGACGCCGCGATCGTCTCGAGCGAGCACGCGATGCGCTCGAAGATGCCGAGCGGGATCCGGAGCATCTCCTCCACGGTCATGCGCAGAGAGTACTCCCTTTGCCTCAGAATGCAAACGTGACAGACTTCCGCGCATGGCGCGTGATAGCCGTCCGTGCGTTATTCTAGGGGTCGCACCATCCCGACTTACTGTCTGGCACCCACTTTCGCCGAGCTCGATTCGTCTAGCAGAGCTCATCGGCGTCGATTCGGTCCACCTATCAGACCTCTTCGCGCTCGATGATCTCGTCTCGCACAAGAACCCAGGTCGCAAGGAGCTCAAGCGGGCTGCGACGCTCTACAAGTTCGAGAGCGCCTATCGGTATATCCTAGCTGGAACCGAAGTCGTTCGCGCGCTCGGTAAGCGAGCCCTTGCCGACTTTCAATCCGGTCGCAGTCCGTTCGTTGGGTGGCGCAAGGACGTGCCATGGTCCCTTGCCGGCGCGGGGCCACTTTCTTGGTACGAATCACGTGAGGGAGTGATGATGGCCATCCTCCCTCACCCCTCGCCCAGGAATCACTGGTACGACGACAAGCGATGCTGGAATGCAGCCCAGAGGTTTCTAGCCAGCGCCGTGTGCACGCGCGGAGCTGCCCATCAAGACTGGCTAGATCGCTCTGGTAGGTCAGACGTCCGTTCGCCGAGGGGTTAACCGAGAAGCTGAGCCGGTACGCGAGTCGCGATGGCACCCGAGCTCCGCGTGCGTCCAAAGCACAACCGCGTTTTCGTCCGATCACGCACTTTCCGCTTGACCCGTCCAGACCGGCCGCGCTACGTCTTGGGCGATGGCAACGAAGCGAGTAGGGACGGGAGTGAGTTCGGGTACGCGCAAGCAGTGGTACACCGCGCCGGAGCTCGCAGAGATCCTAGGCGTGGACCCGTCCACCGTCCAGAAGTGGATCCGCGATGGCGAGCTCAAACCCGACATGGTGACGCTCGTCGGCAAACACGCGCGCTTCACGCCCGAGACGGTCCAACGCTTGAAGCGCTCGGCCTGAGAGTCTGCGCCAGCCCCCGGCGCACGAGAAACGACGGGCCACCCAGGGGGGATAGGTGGCCCGTCGAACCGCAGTGGAGGAAACGAACATGTCCAAGGTAGAACGTTCTCGCATGACTAGCAAGCCCGCAACGAAGACCACGGCGATGACGCGCGGAGGGGGCGCCGACCGTGAGCGCACGCAGGCCGCGATTCAGATGCTCGTCAACAAGGGGTTCGACGCGGCCGTCAACTCGCAGCACACGACGACGCTCGAAGAGAGTGGCAACGTCGTGCAGGACAAGGACCTGCTCATCGGCGTTCCCATGCTCATCGTGGAAACCCGCTTCACGATCTCCAAGCAGTTCGGATCGCCCTTCGTGTCGGTGACGGCGATGCTCAAGACGGGCGAGGTGATCATCTTCAACGACGGCTCGACCGGGATCTGCAAGCAGCTCGACGGCATCGAGGTCTCGCCCGAGAAGCCGCTCCACGTCCCCGGAGGCCTGCGGCGCAGCGACTACGAGGTCGAGGGTCCGAACAAGACCATGATCAAGGCGAGCACGTACTACCTGTCGGGCTCGCGCTCGTCGTCCGAGATCAAGGGGCTCAACCGCAACACGACCCCCGCGAACGGTCGGGCTCTCAGGGCGTAGCGCGTGCGCGCCGTCGTCTACGACGGGCGAACGAAGAGACGGGTCGAGCTCCCCGACTGGGTGACGCTCGGCCCGGATCTCGTCGTGCGCTGCTCGCGCTGCACGCTCGATGCGCGACTCGAGCACCTGCTCCGCAGCGAGGCGGAGCGGACGCTCGGAAGGTTCGCCCTGTGGCATGCGCGCTGCCACGAGCCGGGGCCGATTCGGATTCTAGAGCGGCGCTCGGAGGAGTCGTACATGCCGGCGCCGTTCACTTTCGTTAGGAGGAGGGCGTGATGGGAACGAATGAGACCGAGAGCGACAAGGGACTGACGCTGAACGCGATGAGGGACCAGGCCTACGCGACTGCTGTAGAAAAAGGGTGGTGGGAAGAAGGTCAACAAGAAACCAGGATCCCAGTTCTGCTCTGCCTCATTCACTCGGAGGTGAGCGAGGCGCTGGAAGCGTGGCGCGAGCTGCCTCCCGGGAACCTCGACCACATCGTCTACGGAGCACATCCCAAGCCCGAGGGATTCGCAATCGAGCTGGCCGACATCATCATCCGCATCGGCGATCTGTGCGGCGCCTACAACATCGATCTCGAGAGCGCCGTCAAGACCAAGATGGCGTTCAACCGGACCCGTTCGCACCGGCACGGAGGGAAGCGCGCATGAAAGTCTACGTCGCAGCGCCGTTCGGCGAGTACTGGCGTGTCCGCGCGGCCCAGACTGCGATCCGAGAGCGCGGAGGTACGATCACATGCGACTGGACCCAGGAAGTCGAACGCTACCCCGACGGGAACGCTCCCGGAGACGTCGGCAAAGAGCATGCACTAGCTGACATGCAGGGCGTGCTGGACGCCGACGCGATGCTGCTCCTCACCGGCTCCGACCACGCCAAAGGGTGCGGGTGTTGGATCGAGCTCGGAATCGCCCTCGCCGAGAGACGATTCCGACACGACGTGTCTTGCGGTCGACTCCTCGTCGTCATCACAGGTCCGCAGCGTGAGCGGACCATCTTCTCCCGTCTCGCCGACAAGCTCGTCGATACGGACCTGGAAGGAGTCTCCTACCTCCTGCCGGCCCCATGAGCCGGCCGCCTCACATCGTAGCGTGCGCATCGTGCAGCTACGGGCTGCGCTGCGAGGCGCACACGCTCAGGCGCTGTCCAGGTTGCGGCGGAGCCGAGGGGCCCGTCGAGGTCACCACGAAAGAGGGCGAGCGGGTCACGGTCATCACGACCGCGTGCGCGCCCTCTTGTCCCCGGCGTCTCAAGGCGCGATGGCCCGAGCCATACCGCGCGCCCGATCCCCCGCCGCCGAGAAAGGCGACCGAGGGGTTCGGGTCGGATACCGACAAGCTCAACCGTCTGCGCGCGTGGCAGCTTCTCGAGGTCGCAGCTGTGCGCTGGCTCGAGTTGCGCGAGTACATCCGGCGCGATGAGAGGGGGGCGAGTCAGCGCATGGTGCGGCTGGCCGAGGAAGAAGTGGAGCGGGCGGCCGCGAGGTTGCGCGCGATGCGGGAGGGAAAGTCGTGAGCCGGGACCGCGCCGACGGGGACGGGAAGCTCTGCTCCGAGTGCGGGGAAGAGGTGCCCGTTGTGCTGGCTGGACAGCGCTCAGGGCCGCCGCGGGCTACCTGCTCCCTCGAGTGCGGCGAGAAACGGCGCGTGCGACGGCAGAGGGAGAGGCGCAAGGCTTTGGGGCGTGGGGCCAGGCCGAAGCGAAACAGGTCGGTCGATATTCCCGCGCCGCCCGTGTCGCGCGTGCGAGAGAAGAAAGCGCGCTCTGGTCCGGTCGCGTCGGAGGGCGCCGGTAAAACGGCGTCTGTCCACGAGCGGGGTGCCCCTGAAAAGGTACAAGTCTCCCCGACGCGGCCGGACTCGAGCGCGCTTCGGGCTCGGGAAGTCGGGCTCGTTGGGCCGTCAGGCAGCTTCGAGGCGTGGATGTGGTGGCGGGCTCAGCAGGCATGACATGGGCTCCGCCTACCACAGGTTCGCGCCGCCACTTGGAGCCGACGAGGAGCGCTGCGGTCACGTAGGTCGAGACGGGGAGCCGTGCGGGCGGCTCGCGGGCTCCCACCTGCAAGACACGCGCAAGCGCAAGGACACGCGCAAGGGCGATCGTCACAAGTGTCGACCGCCGAAAGCGGCGCGGCCGTTCGTGTTCTTCGACACCGAAGGCAAGGGCTCCAAGAGGAAGCATCGCCTGATCTATGGGGCCGCAGTCTCCGAGACAGGGGAGGTGGTTCTCGAGGTGCGTGGCGAGGGAGGCAAACAGCCGCGGCCCGAGGTGTGGCTCGATGCTCTCCTCGAGATCGGTCGGCGCATCAAGCAGCGGTCGATCTTCGCGTACGGGTTCGGCTACGACCGCACCAAGATGCTGGAAGGCCTGCCACCGAAGGTGCTCTACATGCTCACGCGCCGCGAGCAGAGACCGACGTACGAGTTCAAAAAGAAGACCTGCGTGGAGCCGCTCTACTGGGGCGACTACGTGCTCGACCTGCAGGGCACGCGATTCTCGGTCGCAAAGCAGCGGCGCCTGCCCGACGGGCGACCCATGAAGAACGCCAAGGGTCGGCGGATCTACGACCGGATCACGGTCTGGGACATCCTCAAGTTTTTTCAGTGCCCCTTCGTCGACGCGCTCGACGCGTGGCGCTTCAAGGGGGACAAGCCCAAGCCCGAGAACGCCGAGTCCAAGCTCGTCGTGCCCGACGCCGACCTCGAACGCATGCGCGAGATGAAGGCGCACCGCGCCGAGTTCGACAAGATGCCGTGGCGCAAGGTCACCGAGTACTGCCAGTCCGAGTGCTTCTTCGGCGCGAACCTGGTTCGGGAGCTCGTCACGGCCTGCGGCCGAATCGGGATCAGCCTGCGTCGGTTCGACGGGGCCGGCTCGATCTCGGACGCGCTTATGCAGAAGTACGAAGTCGGACAGTACATGAGCGCGAAGTCGGGCGACCGCGTGGTCCACGACTCGATCGAGCGCCGTCGGTTCCTGCACGCCGTCATGTGCGCGTTCGCTGGCGGCCGGTTCGAGACGTCGGCGTGCGGGGTCGAGCGGCGGCGCGTGTGGGTCAAGGACATCACGGGCGCGTACCCCTACGCGATGTATCTCCACCCCTGCCTTGCGTGTGGGAAGTGGGAGCACCTCGGCGATGGGAAGAGCAGTATCCGAGGCATTGACAAGCGAATCGCCGCGGCCGACCTGGCTCTGCTTCGGGTGGTCTGCGAGGGCAAGGGTAAAGAGCAAGCCTTCGGAAGCTTCCACCACCGCGACAAGGACGGGAACGTGACATTCCCTATCAACAATCGCACGTGGACGTGGAAGCACGAGTATCTTGCGGCGCGCGATGCCGTCGGCGACCGGGTGCGCGTTCTGGAGGCGTACCTGTACACGACTCCCTGCACGCACCAACCCTTCAAGTTCATGGGAGAACTCTATCTCGAGCGGCTGCGCATCGGCAAAGAGGGTCGCGGCATCGCCATGAAACTGGGCTACAACGGTTGCGCAGGCAAGACCATGCAGCGTGTCGGCTCGCACCGATGGCAAGAGTACGTCTGGGCGGGCAACACGACCGCGCGCACGCGCTCGATGCTCCTGGAGGCGATGTCTCGCTTCCCGTCACAGTGGGACGTCGCGTACGTCGCGACCGACTCGGTGTTCGCTATGCGAGACGTCGAGCTCGCCGAGCCCGAGAACACCGGGACAGGCGAGGCGATGAAACTGGCGGGCAAGCCACCGCTCGGCGGCTGGGAGCCGGGCAAGGCGCCGTACTCGGGGATGTGTTTCGTCAGGCCCGGGATCGCCTTCCCGCTGCACGCGACCGAAGAGCAGCTCAAGGAGATCAAGGCGCGCGGCATCTCGAAGCAGGTGCTGCTCGAGAACGTCGACGCCGTGGTCGAGCTGATGCGCTCGCAGGAGGTCGTCGGCGGCCGCGGCGGCGAGCTCAAGCTGTCGCGCCGGATCTTCGGCGGCATGAAGATGTGCACGAACAAGCGTGGCAAGCCCGCAGAGTACGTGCTCTCGAACGACGACGAAGGAGGTCAGTCTCGGTACGGCTGCTGGTACGAACAGGAGATCCGGATCGGCATCGGCGCGCGTCCCAAGCGCTTCGCACGCCTGCCCGGCGAGGAGGGCATGCTCCTGCCCTGGCCAGACCCGCCTGTGAGCGCGTCCGCCCAAAAGATCGAGCTCGCCCGCGGCGCCGAATCGCTCGCGTACGGGGCGACGAAGGTCTCCGAGGAGGCACGCGCCCTACAGGACCTCCAGGACATGCTCGCCGAGTCACCGAACCTGGACGTCTTCGACACCGGCGACCTTCACGAGTAGGACGGGGTAGGGATGGCGCGCACCAAGAAAGCCAAGCCGCGCCCCCAGAAGGCCCCCAAGAGGAAGGGTAGGAAGGCAGCGCAGAAGCCGCGCAAGACCGCCAGGGAGGCGCCTAGGCCGTCTGCAGCGACATTCCGGGGCCTGTCCGAGCAGGCCCGGACGGTCGCGGAGGCACGGCGCGAGCTCGCCCGGATGCGGCGGCGGGCGAGGAAGCCGCCCCCGACCGAGAAGCAGCGGGCGCGGCTGGAGAGGCTCGCTGGTAGGGACTGGGCGAAGCTCTCAGAGAAGCAGAAAGCGGACCTCCGGGCGTGGCGAGGTCAGAAGGGCGCCGAGACGCGCCAGCGGCGCCGTATCGAGGAGGTCGCGAAGACCGCGCGCGGCCGGAAGTACATCGAGCTCGTCGAGCGGCTGAACTCCACGGACCGGGCGGCTCGGCGAGCGGCGCGCGCAGAGGTCCGCGCCGAGGGGCCGGCTGGGATCGCACGGTTCCTGCACGACGATCTCGGTTGGGAAGACGACGACATCTCGGACGCGTTCGCGTTCTGGTTCTACTCGGAGTGAAGCATGAAGCTCGTAATCGTGGAGTCACCCCATCCTCAGCATGCATGCGAAGCTTGGTAGGGCCGAGACGTTTCAGGATCGATCCCGAGCGCCCTCCGTCGCCCGCGGCGGGGCTGGAGGCCCAGCCTGACCCTGAGGTGGTCGCTGACGGGAAGGCCCGCCTTGGCGGCGTCTGAGGCGACCTGGGTGGCCTCCTCCGGGGTGACCCGGGCTTTCAGGTGGACGTCGCTGAGGTGAGGGGGTTTGCGGCGGAGTTTGGGCACGGAGGGAATTCTCCTTTAGTGGGAATCGTGACACAGGGGGGTCCAATGGGCCACTGGGGAACGGATGATCCAGTCATCTCTTGGACAGGTCCCCCGAGTCGATACGCTTGACGAGACGCGCGAGCCGTGCTGCGGCTCGCTTGGGATCCGCGCGGCGCGCGCGACGCTCCTCCGCCTCTCGCGCGAGACGTTCCAGTTCCGGACGTCGCGCGTCCTTGCGCGCTTGACTGAGAGTGCGGCCGCGCGTGGGAGCGAAGAGAACAGCGAGGGGTTGGTCACCCCAGGCCGCGCGATCGTACTCCGTCGCGTAGAAGAGTAGACGCCGGAGTACCTGCGTGCGCGTCATCTCCCATCGATCGCAAAGTTCACGGAGGCGATCGAGATCGTGGGCGGTGGCGCGCATGACGATGCGTGTGGGGGGAGTAGTAGGCGGAGGGGGGTGGGTCATATTGTGTACACAACGGTAGCACGATTCGTGATCGCAGGTGAAAGATCTGCGTTTGCGCCGGTGTTTTTGCGGTTTTTGAAGGTTAGG
>Ga0207646_10000674_pt1 | contig 44214 bp, 39 predicted proteins | sample KBSK5502metaG_FD_184343 | JGI IMG/M metagenome (GOLD analysis project Ga0207646, IMG submission 184343) | Corn, switchgrass and miscanthus rhizosphere microbial communities from Kellogg Biological Station, Michigan, USA - KBS K5-50-2 metaG... | ecosystem: Host-associated > Plants > Roots >...
CGTGACTCAACCGAGATCACCGGTCTCGCCCGCGGCCTTGGCGTCGACAGCCTGACCGACGCGCTGCGTGCGCAGGCGCATGAATTCGCAAACCGGCTTCACACCATCGCCGGCTTAGTGCAGCTTGGCCGCGTCGAAGACGCGATGAAGCTCATCGCCCAGACCTCAGGCCTGCACCAGGAGCTGACCGAGTCGCTGCTCGAGCGCGTCGGCGATCCCGTGCTCGGCGCACTGCTCCTTGCCAAAGCGGCGATTGCCTCAGAGCGCGGAATCGAGCTACGGGTCAGCGACGACACGATGATGACTCGCAGCTCGCTCGACGGCGAGGATCTGATCACGCTTCTCGGCAACCTGATCGACAACGCACTCGACGCCGCAGCGTCGTCCGCCGGCGACCGCTGGGTCAGCGCCTCCGTCTCCGACCAGGCCGATGACCTCGTGATGAAGGTGCACGACTCGGGGCCCGGCATTCCGTTGGACACCGACGGACAGATCTTCCAGGAAGGCTTCAGCACCAAGTCAGGACCAGGACAGAGGCGCCGTGGCTTTGGCCTCGCCCTGGTCCGGCAGATTGCGCGGAGGAACGGCGGTGACGTGACGGTCGTCAACGAGGGTGGCGCGCTCTTCACGGTGCGCATTCCGACGAAAGTCATGGCGCGCCGATGATTCGCACGCTCGTTGTCGACGATGACTATCGCGTCGCCGAGCTGCACTGCGCTTATGTCGAGCGTGTGCAGGGTTTCAAGGTCGCGGGCCGGGCGCACACAGGCGCCGCAGCACTCCAGTCCGTCGATCAACTCCTACCGGACCTGGTCCTGCTGGACATCTACCTCCCGGACATGTCGGGCCTCGAGGTGCTGCAGCGGCTGCGTGAGGATGACCACCCGGCTGTCGACGTGGTCGCGATCACCGCGGCACGGGAGGTCGAGAGTCTCCGCGCGGCGATGCGGGGCGGGGTAGTGCATTACCTCATCAAGCCGTTCCTTTTTCCTGCCTTCGAGGAGAAGCTCCTTTCCTACGCTGCGGCGCACGAGCGCATGGCGCGGATCGGAAAGGCCGAGCAGGGAGACGTCGACCGCATCTTCGGCGCTCTCCGTTCGGCGCGAACCGAATCGCTGCCCAAAGGCCTTTCCGATTCCACTCTCGACCTGATCATCCAGGTGCTCGGCAAGTCGCAATCAGGGCTGGCGGCGGCGGCGGTTGCCGAGGCGGCCGGCGTTAGCCGCGTCACAGCGCGGCGGTACCTCGACCACCTATGCCAGCTCGGCCGCGCGGAAGTCGCCATGCGATACGGCGGGCCCGGCCGCCCCGAGCACAGGTATCAGCTCGTGTCGGTGTCGGGCGTTCGCTAACCCCTCAGCTGCAATGCGCGACTTGATGGCTACAACCGCTGCCTCGATTGCTCTGCTGATGGCGACGCTTGGATGCGGTACCGCCGGCAGCTCGACCACGCCGTCAGCTGATGTCGCTTACTACGGGGGCAGCGTCCAGGTCACCCCGCTAGCTGGTCAATCGACGCTGGCGGTGACCAAGATCGACGAGATCAAGCAGGTGCCCGGCGTCAAGGCCGCGTTCCCCACGTACCGCTTTGACGCGGTAACGGGCGCGGTCGAACCGGCCGGTGTCGCGGTGTCGGACTTGATCGTCGCAAGCGATCCGACCGAAGCGGCATGGAGCAGCCTCAAGACCACATACGCACAGGGCCACGCGATCGACGCCGACTCGAGCGCCGAGATCGTGCTCGGCTCGACGATCGCAAGAAAGCTCGATAAGAAGACTGGCGATACCGTGGCCCTGCCCGTCCACCCGACCGATGGCGCCGCGAGCCACTCGTTCAACGTGGTGGGCGTTCTCGATGCGACAGGCACTGCTCCTGACCGCTTTGCTTACGTCAACATCACGGACGGCCAGACGCTGCTCAAGGACGCCTTGCCTGCCGGCCAACGCGACAATGTCGACGTCACGAGTATCGCAACCGCCATCGACGTGTACGCCCGGGCCGGGACCGCGATCGCCGATCTGGACAAGATCGCAGACCAGATCAACAGGCAGGTCCAGGGTGTAAAAGCAATCAAGCCGAGCGAGTTGGTCGACGCTCTCCGGCGAAGGTGAAGTTCAATGTCGCTTTGAGCCGCCGCCTGAAATGCGCAACGCGAGTCACCCGTGCCTACACGCCAAGAGGATCCACTTGGCGAACCTGCTTCTGCGGCGACGAGGCCGTTGGCTCGGCTTTGGTCTGCCGAGCCTAAGACCGGTGGCGCGGCGACAGCAGTTACCGCCGAGGAAATGGCGCCGAGGCCGGCTCCCAGGGCCTAAGGAACTGTATCCGACACTCGTTAATCGGCGGGGAGGCTACGCAGCCCGAGTCGATAGTGCTTCGAGGTAGATAAGTCGCGCGGCCCGTGGTTCTGAAATTCGGAGCCTGGGCACGCAACTTAACCCTCGAGTCGCCCGAGCCATTCTCCCAACAATGGTGTAGGAAGGCTGTAGTGCCAAACCGGCGCTATCACGCTAGGTCCCCGCGGAGAGTGAAGCGAAATTCAAGGATTGGTCGGGGGCCCGGGATTTGAACCCGGGGCGTCACGGTCCCGAACTCTGAGACCTTTCGTCCAGAAATGGCGGTTTTGAGCGTTTTCGGTTCGAAACGTCGACCGCGCGGCCGGCAAGCGTCCAGATTTGAGGCGTTTCCCCGCCGGATTACTACATTGAGTACTACATAGATCGTCTATCGAGGTAGACGCGAAGACGCTGCCTTCAGCACTCCCTTGCGGTGGCGCAGCTTGTGTGCGTACTGCGGTGAGATACCAAGCAACTCTCCCGTGTCACGCACCCCAAGCTTCAACCTACTTTGAAGGCGCTGGATGGTTCTCTCTAGGTCGCGCTGAGCGGCCTGGCTTCGTGCCTCGGCCTCACGTCGCTGTTTCGTGGCAGTTGAGATAGCCCGCTTGAGGTCGGTCGGCAGCTCCAGGACCTCAACAATCTCAGTGTGAGCTGGGTCGCGATCCCAGAGGCGCAGCAGTTCGGGGATCCGCCGCCTGAGTTGGTTCAGGGAGCGGCCATAGGTATGTGCTCCTTTGATGTCTGGGAATGAGACTAACCAGCTACCCTCCCTGTCGCGTCGGATCCTCGCGATGACTCGTTGCTTCATCGCCTACCTCGCCGAAGCCAGCGCCGACCAAGGCACGGCTCGAGATCGCGCTCGATCGCACGCAGCGTTCCAGGCGGCAGGTCTTGGCCACGGTGCATGGGCACCGTGGTTCGGCATCTGCCTGCTTCGCATTCGACTCTCACGTGACTCCCTTCCTGGCGGACCGGCCCCGGCTTACAGCCGGCCTCCTTAACTCGACGGAGGACGACCTGGCCCGTCATGCGTCCACCGTGGTAGACAGTCTACCCACTCTCGGATGCGCCGTCTACTCGGGTAGACGCTTGAGCGTGTCTAGTTACCGCGATCCAGCCTACAACCTCGGAGGTGCCAGCTCAGCGAGAGGCCGGTATTCCCAATTGCTTCCGACGTGCTTCATCGTGTAAGCACGGTAATTGCCTCGAGCGAACAGCCAGAGTCTTACGCGGGCGTCAAAGCAAGCACAGCGTTGACTATTGCACCATCATCGAACTTGGGATTATCCATGGCTGGCGATAACCAGAGGGTTATCGCGATCTTTCTCTCCGCCCTACCAGACATAAGACGCGCGCGTAGCCGATCAACCGTAAGACGATCTTGGAAACCGTCCGAGGCACGGCCCTCCACGTAACCAACTCCAAGTAGCCATACGTCGCCCGCGCCGCAGCTCGACCCCTGAGCGACGATCTGCCTCTCGCCGGCGGCTGGCAGGAATTAAGGGCGGGTCGTGTCGATCAGCTCGCGGACCGGCCCAAGGACTCGGAATCCGAGGTGCTCGAGGATCGGTCGCGATATCGCGTTGGCCTGCGTGACGAGAATCGGTATCCCGGCCGCTACCGCGTCGTCCCAACGCATCCGGACCAGCGCCCGATGCGCGCCGCGTCCCCGAGCCTTCGGCAGGGTGGCCCCGCCGGCGAGGGCCAGAACGCCCTCTGAGGTCTGGATCGCATTCCCTGTAGCAACCGCCTTGCCATCTATGAAAGCGAGGTAGCGTCGGCTGATGGGGTGATCTCGGTAATCGGCAGATCGCCGGGGAAGACCCTCGCGCGCCGCCGCTCGGTCCTCGTCGGTCAACTCCCCCCTCACCACAACGTTGATGATTTCCTGGCTTCGGATGTAGTCCTCGTACGACTCGACAGCGCGGACGTCGATGCCCGCGACGGCTGGTGGCTCCCGGTCCAAGATCATCGCCGTGTGCTTCTCCGCCTCATAGGCGCCGTGATCATGAAGCCTCGACTCGAGGTCGCCTGGAGTCGCGTGCGTCCCCAGCTTCCAGCTGAATGTCTCTCGGTCTCTCATGCGGAACCACGCTCGAACGGCATCGATTGACACTTCGACGTCACCCTCTAAACGGACCCGGACGGCGGATCTGAACGGGCCGCCACCATCGATGAGCACAACATTCCGACGCATCTCGCGAGCCCAAGACGGCCGCAGCATGAAATATGCCTCGAGATCTTCGGCCACCTCTTCGGGCGCCACGCTGCTCACACTCCGACCCTCCACATCAAATTAGCCTCGTTGAGGCTCTGGTCAAGGGAGGCGGTGGAGTCGCCGGGCGGAAAGCCGAGCGTTCGCAACCCGGCTCGATGACGATCTCAGCAAAAGGCCCGGACAAGCAAGCGATGCGTTCCGGCGAGCGGTAACCCTCCGGGGACGAATCTCACTGTTCTCTTACAAGGCGTGTACGGATCCATTCGACGAAGTCCGCCTCTGGAAGTTCGCTGGACGCAAGTCGCAGCATCATATCGACCGCCTCAGCAGGCTCCGGCTGATCCAGGCGGTATCCATTTCGCTCGATGAATTCGACCATCGACAACCACGCTGCGCGCTTGTTTCCATCCGGCAGCGGATGGTTTTTCGCTAAGCGTGCTGCAAGAAGACCAGCCTTCTGACCGAGCTCCGGATAGGCATCCTGGCCGTGCCAGCCCGAACCTGGCACTGAAAGCGCAGACGAAGCGAGACTGACAACCCGTGGCATTTCGGCCAAGACCTCTGCCTGCAGACCAGTGATCGCCTCAGCGATCAGAAGATAGTCCGCGAGGTCAAGGTACCGCCAAGGCAACCTTAGGTCGAGGCCAGGCGGTCGAGAATCTCCTGGTTGCGCTTGATCGATGCCTTCAGGCGTGCCTGGAAACCGCGATCACGCCGTCTCCTGGCGATGTGTTCTGCAAGGGCGATCCGCACCTCCTCGGCGATAGGCACGTTCTCAACGCGAGCGACAGCCTCGAGTTCGGCTGCCTGCTCATCAGTTAGGCGCAGGGTCATTGACTTTGGCATCTCGGCATCATGGTATCACGTATCGAGCTGCTAAAGATAAGCCCGCGTTATCGGTAGCAACCCAGAGCTTTCCAATATGTGTCGAGGACGCGTGGGTCGCTCATGAAGTCAGCAACAAAAGCGAAGGCCCGCTCAGGAAATCTGGGCGGGCCTGAGTTCTCTTCGCGCCGTTACTACGGTGAACAGGTGGTCGCCAGTGGCACAACAATCGTCAAGCCAGGCTGTGGCGTCGTGGTAGCCAAACCGGATGCGAACGGCCCGAACGTCGGACCAGCCAGGTTGCTGACGAGGGCTCCCACGCCACAGGTGCTGGTCGCCGTATCAGCCGAAGCAGGAACCGCGAACGCTACCGACAAGCCGAGCACGAGCGAGGCGATGATGATGAGGCGTTTGTACATCTGTACCCTCCCGCTGTTTCAGCCGACAGCCGCCGTATGGGCTGAAGGTACATACAGTCGGGGATGCCGTCAACCTGCGGTGTAAGCCAGCCGATCTTAGCCAGCCTACCTTGCCGCGCCTCCAGGCTTGAATCCGCCAAGGGCGTCGGCCAGTTCAACGGGATCGCGCCGCGCTTCCGCCCAAACGGTCGTGAGCTGCTGGACGCTCCCGGTCATGGCGCCTTATCAAGAGCAAGTTGGTTTCGGATCAGGAACTTGGCCGGGCGGACTCACCACGTCTTGTGGCCTAGTTGTTTTTTCCCATGCCTCGCATTGACAGGGGCGGCTTCGGACGACTCCGCCAGGCGTTGCTAGCGAAGCAGGCTATTCGCCGCAGGCGGGATCCGAACCCATCCGAGTCGTTGAAGCTCGTCGGCGGCAGGGCCACTCCCGGCCCGCATCTCGGCGAGCAGCCTCGACTTGTGCTTTGCATCGTGGCCTGGCAAATATCGACGCCGGGCAGCACCGCCACAGCCGCAGCCGCATGTGTGAGGGGTCTCGCCCAGAGGCACTTGCCACGCGGCGTGGAGACGCGACCTGCGGCCGGTTGCCGCCTCACGGTCGCGCATGTATCGCCTTATAGGCATCGTGCCAATCGGCAGGACGAGCACTGCTTCACCCGGGGTGCCAACGACGCAGAAATCGCCCCTGAGGAATGAGAGGCCCGTGTATGCCGCCAGAGCTGCGTCGAGGTGATCAGTAGTTCGCATTTCGGAGCAGGCGACTCCAGCGGCTTCAAGAACGGAACGGCGCCAGACGTACTTCGCCACACCGACTGGCGCTAGGGTGCCGCGAAGTACGACCGCCGAGGCGTGCGGGAACACTTCTATCGCGCTCCTGGCGAATGACGCGCCGGCTGTGTGGAGGGGGTATCCGAGGTCCCCAGCAACCTTGAAGACGTCGAAGCCCGTTTCCATCCAGCGATGCAAGTCCCTCGCGAATTCGGCTGCAGGTGTGGGAAAGATACTTATACCGAGGGCCTGAAGCTGCCTCTCGATTGGTCGTGACTTGCCGCTGAGCCCCCAAGCGGGGGGAGAGTCAATCGCGATCACATTAGGCTCGGTTCGGCGGATGAGGTCGGGGAGGTCGACGAGGCGCAAAGAGGCGGGGCCGAAGACCACTCGGAGGGAGTCGTCGAGAACCACGATGTCAAGACCACGGGCTATCGCCACATCTATCCCCATGCTCGCGACTCCCTTTGGCCCGGTTCCCACGGCGCGCCTAGCCTACCAGTGGCTATTGAGCTTGCCTCGACGCGAATAGGTCATCGCCGAACCCCGACCGCGTCCGTTGCTGGACGACGCCTCGGCGCTACTATCGCGCCGACCCATGGCGTTTCCGACGCGAGCGTGGATACCGAAGGGGCTGTACGTCCGCGGCAAGGCAGAGCTGTTGGATGCGCTGCGTCAATGGCTGAAATCATCTGATGCTCCGACGATCGGCGACACGAGCCGTTTCCACGGCGCCTACTGGGTCACCGTTGAAATCGACGGCCTGAGGGTAAAGGTAGCCGCTGACACCACTCGCGGCGCTGTGCGTAAAGTTGTCGCCGCGCTTGAAGAGCACCCGAACAAGCGTTGGCGTGTGGTCGCAAACCAGAACGGCCGAATCAACAAGGTCATCATTACGGACTCCGTCGAGCCAGGCTGGTATGCATACCTGCCCCGCGGGCTCGACCATGAGATCGTCATCTAAAGGCGGGACCACATGAAGGCTGGCGGGCTATGCCAGCGCCAGCTGGGCCATAAGTTCGCTCCCATTGGCGTCGAGGTCGCCGTCAAGCGCGTAGGCCAATGTCCTGACGCGGATGTCGCCTACCTGAGTGTCAATCGAACGGTGGTCCTTGCTCGGGTAGATAAGCACAGCATCAGAGCAGCCGAGATGCTGCGCATAAGCCACCACCTGGCCGACATCCGCTGCGTCGGGCCCCGAACCAATCTTGTACTTGGTGTCAAGCACTACTGCGGGCTTGCCATTCGAGGCGCGGATCACCAGGTCGGCGATGAATTCAAGACTTCCGTCTAGGGGTAGCCGGACCTGCCTTTCGCACCGCATGGGGGCAGGAACGTGCTTTGCAAGCCACGTAGCCACGAACTTCTCGAAGAGCCTGGGCATTTCGATAATGAAAGCCTGGAGCTTTGCATGACCCGCCTCGTGAGTGGGTACCGTCCCGGAGAGGACGAAATGACATAGCCAGTGCAACCGTTCATAGTCTGCGTTCAGGCGGTTGTAAATCCGCCCCACGCACTCGATAGGTTCGACAGAGAGTGGCGTGATCCCGGAACGCAGGCACTGCCGGCGTCCACGTCGAACTTGTGACACGATCGCCGGCTTGTGCACTAGGAATGACGACGCAACAAGTCCCGCCAACAGGATCTGGTTGTCAGGTATGTCGGCTGTCAACTCTTGAAACTCGCAAGGCAGCAAAACCCGCCAGGGCCGCCGGAGGGTGGCGCGCAGATCAATCCGGCCGCGGACAACGGATAGCTCGTCGGCGATGTCGATGTAGGTCCGATACAAACCACGTCCTAGGCGATGTAGTACGCCCTTGCCCAGTTGCGAGCCAATCCACTCGAGCAAGTCCTCGACAGTTTCTAAGGCAACGTCGCCTGGCGGGCGGTCGAGCGTAACATTCTCTGCCCTCTCCCACATTTGGAATATCGACTCGATCGGCACTCGCGGCCTTATCGTCAAGAACCTGTCGCCAAGAGGCAGATAGCCAACAGCGCCATTGGAAAACAGCTCCCAATTCCATTCCGTCGCCGGTGATGGGAACGTAACGTCAACCCACTTGCTGAAGTTTGTCCAGAGTGTCCGACCTTCGCCCGCTGTCAACTCGTCGAACGAGAGACGGGTACGTTTAAGCTCAGTCACCTCCACGTTCGATTAGAGACCCAGTTGTGTCTTGACAGCGGACCACTTGAACGGTCCGAGCTTCCCCGAATCGTTGACGAAGTATTCCTCAAGGTACGGCTCGATTTCCATGCCCCAAATGTCTGCAATGTTCAGCTCAAGGGCATCGACCATGAAAAAGCTCGTGCCGATCTCATAGTCCGGATCGGCGATTGCGGCGTTCAGGTTCTCGACGACCTGGATCAACTTCTCGATCGGGAAGCTCGTGCCTGAGTGAAACGCCCTGAGGGCCGGGAAGTTTGGTCGAAGGCGCAAGAAGGAGAATCGCCGTCGCAGCGCGTGGTCGACTAGAGCGATGGAGCGGTCCGCTGTGTTCATGGTCCCAATGACGCGCAGCTGGTCAGGAATGTAGAGAGTGCCGCCGCCGGCGAGCGGTATCGAATGAACCTCAGTCCGATACTCCAACAGGTACATCAGTTCGCCCAGCACGCGCGAGAGGTTGGCCCGGTTGATCTCGTCGATAATGAGAACCGAAGGGCCCGACCTGGTGGCGACTTCCCTACAGAACTCGACGAACCTGCCAGGTGCGAGTTCGTAGGACAGCTGGCCATTCGACGTGCTCGGCCGGATTCCTTGGATGAAGTCCTCATACGAGTAGGCCGGGTGGAATTGCAACAACTCGACGAGGCCATCGGCACCCGCTACAAGGTGCTTAGCAAACCGTACTGCCGTCCAAGTCTTGCCAGTGCCGGGCGGCCCGTACAGGATCGCCTGACCTTTTCGGTCAATGGCCCGAATCCACATTTCGAGAGTGTCTCGGTCGATCCCCGTTTCTGCCGAGAATTGCTCGAGCGAATAAGGGGGCGCCACCTTGACTTCAACTGCCTCTTGGTCTTCGACTTCCAGGATTTCGGCAATTGGGACATCTTCCGCAGCCAAGCGCAGCAACGGGAAGAGGGCCTCGAATGTGTCGAGTACTCGGTTTTCAAGATCCTTGATGTTCAACGGAAGGAGCTCGTCCCTGGGCATTGAGACCGCTGCCATGTAGCCCAGGGCGTCCGGATCGCCGAGCCATTCCGAAAACCTCAATTGTGTAGGCGGTGTATCGCCGTTATCTACCGCGTCGTGATAGGCCGATCCGAACTTGACTCCGATCTCTTTGAGCGGGGCGTCGAGTACCTGCGCAATGAGGCCGGCGCTCTCAACTGCCCTCTCTGCGAAGCGCGTTTTATACGTGAGGCCATGATCGCCAATGGCAAAGCCGAACCGGAGATGGTTGCGGTTGATCGTGGCGAATAGCTGTGGCGCAGCGGTCCGCTTGGCACCCTTCGTGTAAAAGGCGCCCCAATAGAAGTCCCATGCGCCACCCTTTCCATAATCGTTCTTAAGGATCTTTGCGAACAACCACTTCTCGGTCTCAAGACGCTGAAGCATTTCCGGTGGAAGCCGCCGCGCCATCCTCGAGAACAATCCCTGAAGGGGCGTCTCCACAAATCTTTCGAAGTCAGCCTTGTGCGCGTGGTAATACGATGCGGTCGGGTGCTCATGCAGGCCATCGAAGAACTCGAACGTGTGCTCATTGAAACCCTCGATTGGCGCGGCGATGCCCTGACCCTCGATTATCTCGGTGAAGTCAGCGCGATTGAGTTTAACTAGAGTCTTGCGCCAGCCACCCTTCTTGACGTCTCGAGGCGTTGTGTCCTCCCACTCGACTGGAAGTCGATGTCCATACTCGTCGCCCGCGACAAAGAAATACGGACCGGTGACACGGCCGACGCCGAGCACCTTAGTGGTGCCTTGGTTGGCGACCAGCCGGTCCCCCTCTCGGATGTGGACGAAGTTCCAGACTTGCTCGAGCGCTTCCTTCGTGAAGGTCGGGTTCTGGGTAATTGCCTTAGCACGCCGTGTCTCAAATTCGACATACGACATGCCGCTCAGATCGCCGAGCTCGCTCCAGCCGATCGCTGCATAGCCCGAGCCCAGCCACTGTTCCCACAGTTGGCCCTCGGGGCCTGGCGCGATCTTCCAATATCCGACAGCGCCAAAGTCGTACTTCTTAACGGCTACCAGCCAATGGCTGAAAGCGTCAAAAAGGTCACTCGCGGGCTGGGCGGACTGTGCCACCGCGGCCATCGTTGATGAGAAGTCATCGATCAGGGCGAGACCCGCCGAGTTGAGAGCCGGATAGTCGGTCAAATGTGCGCTGAGGTCGGTGCCGGCGAAATGATTGATCGTAGTCCTCGATTTCGAGTTGCCGATGATGAATACCTCTGGCCTCAGGGCATTTAGGGCAGGCGATAGGAATCCAGACTGGAACCCTTTGCTTAGCGGACTGGCGGCAAAAGCGTCACACCGGACCTCTAGAGATGAGGGATTCTTCACGCAGCTTCGGATGAAGTTCAAAATCAACTTCCCAATTTCCGGCCAGTCCCCATGCTTAGTCCAACCTGCATTCTCGAACCAAGCCTTGAGGTCACCCGTGATCGCAGGTGCAACGTGTACCCATGCACCCCGCTTTCGGTTGGCTTCCGAATCGGTCCAAGGGAGGAGTTTCAACAGCACAAGATCAGGGTCGAGCGATCCGGAATCCGCGTCTCTGCATAGCGTTGCGTACGCGGCTTGACCGGCCTCCCTGATTGGAGCGTACATTGCGAGGTGATCCTTTCCCTGGTCGCTGATCAGATAGCTACCTCCGAACTCATGGAACAGAACATCGAACTCGGCGCGACGTCCTGTAGTGATAACAGCGGTTGTGGCCACATTCATTGCTTTCCAGCCCCCGCGATGCTTGCATCTGGTGCGCCCATCTGATCGAGGACCCAGTCAACAAGGTTTTCGAGCTTCTTCCGAACCATCGGGCTAACGATCTCGCTGATTGAAAGTGCCAATGGGTACCCCGAAGCATGGCTATCGTCCCTGAGCGGGTCTAACTCATCACGTGGGATCGTTGCTTTCACGGCACCTCTCTTCTCTCCATGAAACGTTCGGCTCACTGACGGCTTGATAGTTCAGAGTGCCTGCTACGGATTGCACTGAGTTGCGGTCCCGTTAGCTTGACGGGCGATTTCCATTTGATCCAGTCGTAGAGGCCGGCGGTATGCTCCTGGCCCAGTTGCATCGGCTTGGCAGCGTAGCCGGACTGGATGCCTCGCGCGACCACTTCCGGGGCTATACCGATTTGAACCAAGCCTGGGATTATGTCGACTAGCTCACCGTCGGCGTCTTGGGGTTGGAAGCTCTGGGATCGGTTGGCCTTAAGAGTGAATCTCTTGCGCCGGTGAAAAGGGTGGTCTTCGGCCCAACTGTAATGGTCCGCGTATGAAGCGTCTGAATCGACGATCGGATCACCCGGCGAAATGTAGTTGGCATCGAGCCAATAACTCTTTTCCTCTACGACCAAGACCAGGTCGCAATAGAGCGCGGTGAAATTCGGAAAAGAGTCCCCCGTCGTCCAGAACTCGATGTCCTCCACGTCGGGTGCCATCTGGGTTATGTGGCAGTAGCTGTGTAGAAACCGATCGTTCCAGATGTACGGATCCTGATTGTGCTCAGTCGAATCAAAATGAATTCGGCGACCATCAATCACCCGGCTTACCCGTCGCGGATGATAGATGAGCCAGCCCCTCATATGTTTGCAACTTCGGCTAGGCGGCAGAAGGCATTGGCGCGGCGCATTTGCTCAGGAGAGTGCGCCTTCACGTCCAAAAGAGCCGGGCTACAGACAAGAATCGCGAGACCTTGCGCCCTGGAGATCGCCACGTTCAGGCGGTGCAGGCTGTATAAGAAGTCGATGCCCCGCGGCGCTTCGGCGGCGCTCGACGTTGCCATTGAGTAGATCACGACCGGCCCCTCCTGGCCCTGGAACTTGTCGACCGTCCCGACCCGAGCGCCCGCCGACAATTGGCCGGCCGCCAGCGCGACGTGCGCGTTGTACGGCGCGACCACCAGGATGTCCTCGACCGTCATCGGGCGAACCGCACCGTTGCGGTCGGTCCACGGCCGGCCTACCAGGTCATTAAATAGGGCGACGATCACGACCGCCTCCTCGACCGAAGACGTGCGATTGCCGGCGTGCGGCACCGGTCGGTAGCGTAGGCCCGTCCCTGACAGCTCGCCCGAGCCCCCCACTCCCTGCCGGGCACAGTCCGGCGCCGACTCCAGGCGGTTCTCGTACGCGATCTCTGAGATGAACCGGCATACGTCCGGGTGCATCCGGTACGTCGTCGCCAGGAAGCGGCCACGGTCGGGCCGGATGGTCTGGGCGCCGTCAAGCACGTGGTCGAGCGCCGACAGGTCGGCGCCCTCCGGGTGCGAGCCCTTCGACGGCTGCCGTAGCTGGTTCGGGTCTCCCAACAGCACGACGTTGCGCGCGCACGTCGCGGCGGCGATTACGTTCGCCAACGACATCTGGCCCGCCTCGTCAATAAAGAGGTCGTCAAGCTTGCCCTCGATCTCGTCCTGGGCGAATAGCCAAGCCGTGCCGGCGACCAGGTCGACCTCGGCCGCCCCGAGCGCGTCGTCGACGTCGGCGTTCGTATCTGCCGGCTTAACCACCGCGGAGCTGCAGCGCTGGTCAGCCTCAGCCTTCTGGATCGCCCGTAGCGCATAGCCGCGCCGCTCCGCCTCCCGACAGACCGCATCGAGGAGATTGCTGATCACCTTGTGGCTCAGCCCGGTTAGACCGACGCGCCGCCCGGCCATCAGCCTCTCGACGATCATCTCCGCGCCGAGGCGCGTCTTGCCGGTGCCCGGCGGACCCTGGATGGCCAGGTAGGAATCGTCGGGCCTGGGTGGCGCCAGGAGCAGCAAATCGCGGATCGCGCGGTAATCGCCCGCGCCCTCCATGCCGTGCTCGGCCACTGACTCAGCAACCCGGCGTATCGCATCGCGCAGGACGCGGTCCTCAATCGGCGTCGGCGGAATGAGCGCCGTTGGATGCGGAACCTGAGAATTCTTGCCGCGACGGAGCACGATCGTGCCCGCAACGTTGTCGATCTCATGCACCTCGCCAGCCGGCTTCTTCGTCCTGGGGTCGACCGGCGACATCCCTACGGATAGCTTGTGGTCCTGGGGCGGGAATGTGTAGCGGTGCAGGAGCGAGTGCTTGTACGGCCCGGCCTCGCCGGCGTACGCGAGGCCGCCGATCGACTCCGAGTCCGCGAGGAGGTCCTCATCGGTCATCTTCAGCCGCTCGTAGTAGCCCCACCAATCGGACTTCTGCTCGCGCCGGTGCCACCACAGCTGCTGCGCCAAGAGCCAGCGCGGAGACCCGACCGGCACACCGCCGGCCAGCCGCGCGAATAGGTCCTCGATGTCCTGCTCCCAATGCTTCAGCTCGACCGAGGGCTCTGATGGCTGCGCCGCCGGCCGCGGTATGACGATCCCGAACTCGGTTTCCGCTTGCGGCCGGCGGTCTTCCAGCCAGTCACGCAGCATCCACGTCGAGCGCAGGTCCTGCTCGTTGTAGGCCGCGATCGCGTCCAGGATCGACTGCTCTGGGCGGTCGATCCAGCTCTCGTAGGCGACGATGCTCGACCCCGCCTCGGAGATCGCGTCCTGGCGCTTGCCCATGTACAACGCCTCGATGTCTTTCAGCGAGTACGACTCGCGCGAGGCGATCAGCGACTGCTTGACCACCCGGTACAGGTCGACCAGCACCCCGCCGCGCAGCAGCCGATCGACCTCCGCCTCACGGGTGCCGTGCCGGCCCATCAGCCGCTTCAGCGCGTTCGGCTCGTACGGCGCGTAGTGGTAGACGTGCATCGCGGGGTTGGCGTCCAGACGCGCGATGACCAGGTCGACGAACTCCTCGAACGCCAACTTCTCCTGGTCCCGGTCGTGCGCCCATATCGGCTTGAAGTTGCCCACCACGTCGAGCACGCCGAACAGGTACTCGAGCCCGCCGTCGAGCGCCCATGGGTCGCTCTCCATGTCGAAGATCAGGTCGGCGTCGGTCGGTGCGGGCAGGAGGGCGAGGCCGAGGTCGGGGCGCTCCGGCCTGATCAGCACGTAGTCCGGCCGGCCGGTCTCGCGTTCCTGTACCTGCAGCTGCGCCTGGAGGCGCAGACGCGCCAGCGTGGTGGCGCCGATCCCGGTCGCGCTCAGGTCGCCGTCGGACATCGCCAGCGCGCCCGCGGTGCTCACTCCGGCCGCATCCAGCTTCCGTGCTTGAGACCGCGACAGGCCGGCGACAAGTACCAGGCTGTCGTCGTCGCGCCAGCGCTGCTCGCAAACCTGGGCCCACCGGCAGACACCACAGTGCTCGACCGGCTCGGGGTAGGTCCTGATGGGGGCGCCGGCGGTGACCGACTCGAGCCTCGCCTTGGCGTGGTGGAGGTACGCGCGATAGTCGCTGACACGGAATCGCGGCCGCGTTCCGTCGCCCAGCGCCAGGTGCATCCACTCGGGGGCGCGGCCCTGCATGCCGGCGACGAGCTCGGAGTAGAGCGACGTCTGCAGCAGCGCCGCCGCCTTCGCGCTGCGCGCGAGCTTGGTGTCGACGACCTCGTAGCTGTGCGCTCCGAGGTCGCTCGGTGCATCGACCTTTTCGAGGAAGTCCGCGTATCCGAGCCATCGACCGTCGAACAGCGCGGCCTGATAGATGACGTCATAACCCGCGCGCATGGCCTCGAGCGTCTCGTCGCGCGCTTTCGCGTACGCCTCGAGCGTGGCGGCGCGCGTTTCGATGACCACGACCGACTTGTTCGCGCGCGCATAACCATCGAGGTGCGCCTGCTCGTGCGCGGTGCCGTGGCGGGCAAGGAGCTCGAGCTCGGGGTCTTCCCTCTCCGGCCTGACAAGCTCACCGCGCGTGGCGGCGAGCTCTTGTTGCGTGAGGTGTGCGCACTCGAGAAACCCGGTGAGGTCGCTCGCGCTGAGTATCAGCCGCCCACCAGTCAGGTGCATGCGACCTCCCAGGTCACGCGTCGAACTCCAGTTGCTGCGGCCGCGCCTCGGCCTCGCGCGATGCTCGCGTCATGACCAGCGGAAGCATGTCGCAGACGGTATCTCCGTACGCCGCGCCGAACAACAGCTCAGTCATGCAGGCGAGCTTGCGCGCGTCGTGCGGGAGGTAGTCGCGCCGGAAGTTCTTGCCCGGACCGCCGCCCTCGAAGCCGAGGCAGCCCAACGCTGTGACCGAGGTCTTGCGCAGCCCGCTCGACTCGGGCATCCAGTGCCGCGAGCCGACTTCGCCGAGCACCGCCGAGTCGTGGACGATGAACTGGACGTAGCGCTCGCGGCCGCGCGAGTCCTCGAAGACGACGAAGTCATGGTCGTCCAGGTCATACAGGAGCCGGCGCAGCTCCTTCTCGTAGATCTCGAGCCGCATCTCTCTTTCCATGCCGCCAGCGTGCCGGGCCGTCGCGACAGCTCCCTGTCGCGGTTTTCGAACCGCCATCAATTTCTCCTCCGGGCCGGTGAAACGAAGCGAGTCCGGCTCTCGGACTGGTGCGCCGGAAAGGCGCTGAGGTGGACGACCCGGCCTTCATGGACCAGCGCGGCGGCCTCCAGGTCGGGCGCTACGACGGTGAGGTGCGACCCGACGCCAAGCTCGGGCCCGACACTGGGGCTGCCGGCGGCGATCGAACGGAACCATCGCCTGGCGGCGGCGTCGGCGCGGGCGCCGAGCGGCTTCGTATCGGACATCGCCGCCTCGGCCTGGTAGCTGGCGATCAGTCCAGTCCACATAGAGGCAAGGACCTCCGGAGCCTCGAACATGTCGGCGCAAGCCACACGACCGGCGACGCAGGCGATGACTCCAACCTGACCCGGCGCGGGTTCGATGGTCGCCGCCAGGCCGGTTAGCGGGCGCGAGTCCCGAGCGAGGTCGGCATACGAACGGCTTGGGGCATCGGCACCGTGGCCGTCCAGGATCCGGTCGACGCCGGCCCAGACCGCGTGCTGGTCGGACGCGAAGCTGCGGGCGTTGCGCATGGAGCGGGCCACCGTCACGGTCTTGGCCGCGCGTACGCTCGGCGCGAGGTTGACAGCGGCCTTCCCAGTCGCCTCCTCCGAGACGGAATGCCAGCGCCCGGACTCGACGCAGGAGACCGGGACGTTGAGCACGGTCGTGGCGGGAACGAGGATCGTGAGGTTGAGCACGCGCGTCTGCTTCATGCCGAGCAGTACCTCGCCCTCGACCAAAAGCACCGGCCGGTCGGCGCGGTTCGCCACGCGCAGCATGCCTACTGAGCCGGCTTCACTGACCTCCTCAATCGAGACGAGCCCGGCGTCGTGGGCCTGCTGATAAAGGAAGTAGTGCGGAGGATCGGCCGCAGAGTGCCGGCCGGCGATGAGTGGAAGCAGCGCCAGGTTGCCGGCCACCGCGGCCTGGCCTATTTCGAGGTTAGTAACGAGGTCGATCAGGGTCTGTTGGTCGTTCATCGCGCGATCATCGGAAGGAGCCGCGACAGCTGGCTGTCGCGTTCGCCCGGCCCTGTCAACCAGGGTGTTCAGGCGGTGGCATAATGCGGCCCTCGATGGCTCGAGACGAGTTCGAAAAGCACGACCGGCTGATCCGGCTGATGCGCGAGCTGGCGCTGTTCCAGGCCCAGCCGCGAGGGCTGACCACGGCCCAGATCGGGGAAAAGATGGCCATCTCGCAGCGGCAGGCGCAGCGCGACATCGCAGCGCTCGAGAGCGAGTACAAGGTGCCGTTCGTCAAGCAGGGCACGCGGTGGACGCTGATCGAGGGCTACTTCCTGCCGCCAGTGAACTTCACCATCCCGGAGGCGATGGCGATGGTCGTTGGTGCGCGACTGATGTGGCGGTATGCGGACCGCGCCAACCCGTTCGCGCAGGCGGCGTACGAGAAGCTAGCCGCCGTCCTGCCAGCGCCGATGAAGGAGCCTGTGATGGAGGTGGCAGACGGTCTAGGCGACAAACGGGACGACGGCCCCTGGACGAAGGTGTTCGCAGCACTGACCACCGCGTGGGCCGAGCGGCGCAAAGTGCGGATTCGCTACAAGAAAGAGGACGGCAGCGAGTCCGATCGCGTGGTCTGGCCACTGTTCATTGAGCCGACGCCGACTGCGCATTCGTTGTATCTGATTGCATTCGACGAGAGGGCGCGCCAGCCGCGGGTGTTTCGTCTCGAGCGAATCAAGGGAGTCACGGTCCTGGAGAACCGGTTCGACCCACCGCTGGGATCGTCGATTCGCAAGATGCTGAGCCATGCCTGGGGCATCTGGACATCGGATCACCCGGTGGAGCTGGTGCTGAGATTCACTCCACGGGTCGCCGCGCGAGTCGCCGCGACGACATGGCACGAATCCCAGGCGCTAAAGCAATTGCATGATGGCGGCATCGAGATCCACCTGGTGATTGCTGAGCCAACGGAGATTCGCCCATGGATTCTCGGCTGGGGCAAGGAGTGCGAGGTCGTCGCACCCGCAGCGCTGCGGGAGTCGATTCTGGCGGAACTCGACGATGCGGCGGCGGCCTATGGAAGGCGCACCGCGCAGCGATCAATCGCCGGCTGATCGCGGAGTGACCCCCAGGATTGAGGATCTCGCCGAACATCGAGATACTCTCGCGTCCGGCCAGGCGATGGAGTTCCGCGTTTGGACCGAACTGATTCAGCAATCTCGCGGGATGCTGCACATCTTCCTACCGCTGCTTGACCGAGGTCTCGACGCCGTCATTCATCGCCTCACCGACGGCACGTACACCGCCGTCCAGGTCAAGGGCCGAGCAGCGAACACCGTGCACAGCTTCGAAATCATGATCCCAGCAAGCAAGCTCGTCGAAGATAGCGCGCTGCTGATCGCCGGCCAGCTCGCTGACGAAGGGCTTGGCCCGGAGCTCCTCGTCGTCGATGAAGGAACGTTCAAGCAGTTGGCCGCGCACGAAGTCTTCCGTGGTGAAGAAATCTACTGGGCGATCATTGGCCGAGATGCCGAGGTAAGCAGGTGGCGGAATTACGTGATCCCGAAGGAGAAGCTGGCCGAATGCCTTCTCGGGACCGCTGCCCCGCAGGTCGAGTCGCCCGCGCCGGATTCAACAGAGCCAGTCGACCGTCACAACCAGTGGCTCGGGTTCCTCGGCGAGTCTGAGGTGATCCGCCGGCTGGCCGAGAATCCGCGCCTCGACCTTTTCCGGCCATATCCAGACCTGGAAATGGTCGAGTTACTCATCCGCAACAGGGAGACCGGGCGCTTCGTCGGGCTACAAGTGAAGACCGCGATTCCAGCGCGCTACGGCGAGGCGCAGTTCCGGGTGCGCAAAGCTACCTTTGTGCCCTCCCCCACCATATGGATCGTCGCGCTCGCGTGGATCGAGGAGGCGGGCCTCTTCAATAGCGATTGCTTGCTGGTGCCGAGCAAAGACCTTCCCGCGATCGCTGTCGACGGCGACGATCGATGGGTACTCGACTTCAATCCCGCACATCCTGACCCGACGCGCTTCGATGCATATCGTCGGAACCTCGCCGACCTCGCACGACTCGTCGGTCAGATCGCGTCAGGTGGAGACACTCGTGAGCTAATTGACGGAGCGTAAGGACTCCGCGACTGCCGCGAACTCCGCGAGCGCCGCCTGCAGGTCCTCGACGATCTCGGCCGCGATCACCTCGGGTGGCGGCAAGTGGTCGGTGTCTTCCAGTGATTCATCGCGAAGCCAGAAGATATCGAGGGAAGCCTTGTCCCGCGCCATGAGGTCTGCATAAGTGAATGACTTGAAGCGCTCGGCCTCCTTTCGATCTTGACGGTTGTCCGGGTTGTAGCAGCTCACGAAGTCGTCGAGGTCGGACCGGCCAAGCTGTCGCGTTTTCAGCGTGAAGTTCTGATTGGTCCGGAAGTCATAGATCCAGAGTTGCCGGGTCCACGGTTGCTCTGAAGGTGGCTTGCGGTCGAAGAAGAGAGCGTTGGCCTTGACGCCGCCGGCGTAGAAGATGCCGGTTGGGAGGCGAAGCAGTGTGTGCACATCGCATTGCTCGAGGAGCCGGCGGCGCACGGTCTCCCCCGCCCCGCCTTCGAACAAAACGTTGTCCGGAACCACGATCGCGGCGCGCCCGTTGATCTCCAACAGCGATCGAACGTGCTGCAGGAAGTTGAGCTGCTTGTTCGAGGTAGTCGCCCAGAAGTCCTCTCGCAGGTAGCTCATGGATTCGGTCTCGGTATCACCCTCTGCAGTGATGACCTTGTAGGACGACTTCTTGCCGAAGGGTGGATTGGTGAGCACAACCTTGAAGTGGGTCGATGGGGCCGTCCGCAGGGAATCGTCCACGGTGATGAGGCTGTCCCCCTCGGGGTGGCCGATGCCGTGTAGCAAGAGGTTCATTGCGCAGATGCGGGCCGTCGCGTCGACGATCTCCCAACCCCTCAGCGCGTCGTCGCGGAGGAACTTCTTCTGGTCCGGGTCGAGCTCACCACGCTTCATATAGTCGTAGGCAGCGAGTAGGAATCCGCCCGTGCCGGCGGCAGGGTCGCACAGCGTGTCTCCCGGCCTAGGCCTCATGACGTCGACGATGGCCTTGATCAACGCGCGCGGGGTGAAGTACTGGCCCGCTCCCGTCTTGACGTCCTCTGCGTTTTTGGCGAGTAAGCCTTCGTAGGCGTCGCCCTTCACATCAGCGTCGAGGATCATCCACTGCTCTTTGTCGATGAGGTCCGAGACCAGCCGCTTCAACTTGGCGGGGTCCTGGATTTTGTTCTGAGCCTTGCGGAAGATCACGCCGAGGGTGCCAGGTGATTTCCCTAGCTCGACGAGGATGTGGCGATAGTGCAGGTCGAGCTCGTCACCGTCGAGGCGGACCAGCGAGGCCCAATCCAGCTTTTCCGGAACGATCGATGGTCGGCCAAACGGAGGCTTGGTCTGTTCATCCGCCATCTTCAGGAAGAGGAGGAAGGTCAGTTGCTCGATGTAATCCTGGTACGACAGGCCGTCGTCACGCAAAACGTTGCAGTAGTTCCAGAGCTTCTGGACGATCGTTGCTGCGTCGCTCATTCGGGGATCCCAGCGCGATTTCTTCGTGGCCTTCCGACCCGCACTGCTTTATGGCCGTTCGACGACGGTCCCAAAGCGATCCTCTGAAGTAGGAGGGATGCCGGCTCGTCGTTCGGGTCCCGCAGGCTGAGCTTTCCGGAGAACGCCGCAGCGAGGATGGATGAGCGCAATGTGCGTAGTCTGCGGGTGAAGCTATTGATGTCGGACTCGATGCGGTCGATCGCAGATTCCACCGCATCGAGCCTTCTCGCGACGAGGCGTTGTTCGTCGAGCGTTGGCACGCCAATAGTCATGCGTCTGAGGCCAGAAAGAGGAACAGTCATCTGGGCGGTTCCTGTCGCACACGAATCAGCTTGTCCGCGTGCAGAACCAGTTCCCAACGCGTAACGGAGATACCTCGCATCAACCTTCGGCGAGGGACGCAGAATCGCGATGTGCCTTTGAACGCAGAACGGGTCTTTGCTATCCACCAACACTGGAATCCCATACGAACCGACAACCGTGTAGAGCACATCACCGACTTGGGGCCTGCGCTTCGGGTGTAGACGGCCGTAATAGGTCTCGGAGACCCTTCGACAATTCGAGAAGTCGATGTGACCGGACCGTACGTTTCCTATGACGAGAAAAGGAACCCCTGACGAGCTCTGAGGTGGGGGTTGATGATCTCCATCGGCTACCGACAAGCAGACCTCTTCGAGAGTACGCTGCGGCCATTGTCGTCGGATTTCCGACTCGAGGGCCGACGCTCGAATTCGCTTGAGGTTCTGTCGCACCCGCCCAAGTGCCGCGGCTCCTGCGTCGAGCCGGGAGAATTGCTCCTCGATGGCAGCGACGATCCGCTCCTGCTCTCCGAGGGGCGCAATGGCCAACTGAGACCTGGCAAGGAATTGGTAGTGCCGTCCGTAGCCCCTGGATGGCGGAAGGATCGTGAGTAGTTGGTAGTACAAGTACTTGGAGGTCAGGCCAGGGCCCGGAGCCAAGACTCTTGTGTTCGGGCCTACTGCAAACGGTGGTTTCCCGAGCTTGACAGCCCGAGTGTGATCCCCGAACACGATCAGAGACCGATTTGAGTCGAACGCTTTGCTCGTGTCGTCGGTGAACCCATCCAGCTCCGTTGCGCCCTGCGTCAACACCGGTATAGAGCCATCATCGGCGTACTCATTCGTCTCGACCACATGGCCAGCGGTCGAAACGGTTTCGACCGTGTCGTTAAATGCAGCAAGTGCCCAGCTACTCGGCAAGCCACTCATGCCGCGAGCGCCTCAGTCAACTCGTCCATGAGCGGGTTCAGCCGATTGCCGAAGACTTGAACGGCGCGACCGATACCGCCGTGTTCCACAAACGGGGTGTACTCGAAACTTTCAGCCCGAATCCCAAGCTCGGAAGCGATGTTCTCCTTCATCCAGGTCAGCCATTGCAGCTGGTCCGCGGTGAAGGCCACCCCCTCCCGCTTCTGGGCCTCAAGCCAGGCATCGAAGCGCGTTTCGACCTGATCGCGAAACGGGATTAGCTCCTCATCCTGGTGCAGCGTGTAGCGCACTAGCGCCACGATGTCGGTGAGCATCCGGCCGCCAGAGCCATGCACCTTGGACTTATCCAAAAGTTCGTATGCCTGCCACAGCTTCTGGGTGGTCCACTGGCGGGGTGGGCGCGCGATGGCTCTGGCCAACTCCCTGACCTCGGGAAACGTCAGGCGCTCGCGGCGAGGGCGGCTGTAGAGAATCTGCAGCGCTCGAATCTCGTCCTTATGCTCCTTGATGTACTCGGAAAACTGGTTCACCAGCGCGGCCGCCTTTTCTCGACCTTCCTTCGAGTGACCCGCATAGAGCACCTCGTCAATCGAAGTCTCGTCAATCGTCTGCTCATAGGACTTGCGCACCTCGAGGATCGCGTTGCGAAGCTCGGGGTTCGATGCGAGAGGCTTGAGGGCCTCGGCGATCATCGTCTGGGCAACTGAGGCGATGGCCGATACATCCTCCGCGGAAGCTCCCCTGGCTACGGCTGCGGCCATCTGCTTATCAGGGTCGATTGCCTCGACGATCTGGCGCGCGATGGTTCCGAGGTCCTGACCTTCCGCGAGCCCCTGCAGCATCGCGCGGTCGTCCTTCGTCAGCTGCTTGTCGAGACGCGCGAGCCGACCGGCTATCGATGATGCGATGTCCGGGTCCTTGTTTCCGAACGCCACAGCCTTGAATAAGTCTTTCAGGCTGGCGGTTGGCTTCCGCTCCAGTGGCTGGACGGTCTCCGCCAGGTCCGTATCCATGATCCCAACCGCATCGATGACCAGGAAACGGTCCTTGTGTTTGGCGTCGTCGGTGACCGCCTGGAAATCCGTGTCGTTGATGACTCGGACTCCGCGGCCTAGCATCTGCTCGAAATAGGTCCGACTCTGTACGGAGCGCATGAATACGAGGCATTCGAGGGGCCTCACGTCGGTGCCCGTGGCGATCATGTCGACTGTGACTACGATTCGCGGATACATCGAGTTTCGGAACGCCTGGAGGAGCTCTTCGGGTGTTCCGTCGTGGGTCCGGTAGGTGATCTTGGTTACGAACTGATTGCCCTTGTTGAAGACCTCGCGCACGATTTGGACGATGTCGTCAGCGTGCGAGTCATCCTTGGCAAAGATCAGCGTCTTGGGCACTGTGGTGCGCCCCGGGAACAGTTCGGTGAAGAGCTTGTCTCGAAATGTCTCGATCACCGTGCGGATCTGGTCGACCGCCACCACATCGCGGTCCAGCTGCTTTTGTGAGTACGTCACAGACTCGTCAACGGCATCCCACCGAACCTTGCGCGTCTGACGGTCACGAAAGCCCGCGTAGTCTCCCGATTCGATCGTCGATCCACTTTTCGTAATCGCCGTCTCGATCTTGTAGACCGTGAAGTCGACGTTCACCCCGTCGGCCACCGCCATGTCATGCGAGTACTCCATCACCAGGTTCTGTTGAAAGAACCCGAAGGTCTGCTTGGTCGGAGTCGCGGTCAGCCCAATCAGGCGAGCATCGAAATACTCGAGGACCTGCCGCCACAAGCCGTAGATCGAACGGTGACATTCGTCGATGATGATGAAGTCGAACGTGTCCGGCGGTAAAGCCTGGTTGTAAAGAACCTCGACCGGCGCCAGGACCGGCAGCTCGTAGATCGACTTCTGATCGAGCTCGTCGTCCATCTCCTGGTCGCCTTTGAGGATGGAGAAGATGCGCTGGACCGTGGATATGCAGACCCGAGATGTCGTATCGACCGTGTTTGACGTCAGGTGCTGGACGTTGTACTCGGCGGGAAACTTTCGCTTGGTCTCGGGAATGCTGAACTTGTCGAACTCGAGCTTGGTCTGCTTGCCGAGGTTGGAGCGGTCGACGAGAAACAGGATCCGCTTAGCATTCGCGTGCTTGATGAGCCGGTAGCAGATGGTTGCCGCGGTGAAAGTCTTGCCGGACCCGGTGGCCATCTGGATGAGGGAGCGCGGCCGGTTTTGCGCGATTGAGGTTTCAACATTGCGAATGGCCATGGCCTGCTTGCCCCACAGCCCGGTTTCGTCGAGTGCTGGCAAGGCGCGGATCCGAGCCAAGAGCGTCGGATGATCGCGGTCGGCCGTGATTTGCCGTGACCACTCGGCGAGCGTCTCGGGCCGGTGAAAAGTGAACACCCTGCGGCTGCGCGCGTCCGGGTCGTACCAGTTGGTGAAACGGGTTTCGGCTCCGGTCGATTCATAAATGAATGGCAGCGGATACACGGGTGGTTTCATCCAGTCCGGGAGCCCTTCCACGTACTTGCTGCTCTGACGCTCGACCTCCACAAGGGTCGTCCCTTCGGGCTTCGCCTCGATCACGCCGGCGGGCTGCCCGTTCAGGAAGAGGAGGTAATCCACCCGGCCGTGGCCCTTCTCCAGAGCGAACTCGCGGACTGCCACACCCCGGCCGGCGTCCAGTTTCAGAGCGTCCTGGCTCTGGATCACCCAGCCCGTAGCGGCCAGTTGCTTGTCGATCTCCTTCCTGGCTCGAGCCTCCCGGGCCAGGTAGTCGTGCTCTTCAGGGCTCACGCTTGGCAAGCGTAAAGATACTCAGGGCAGATCGATTCAAGGCTCACTGCGCCGTAGTTGAGCGCCGCACGATGCACGCGTTCGGCATCTGCCGGTTTGCCGCGCCGTCTAAGGCAGGCAGCCGACGGCCCGACCGTTAGAGATAGGCAAGGACTATCAACGAGCGATGACTTCTGGCTAGTCATAGCTGATGTAGGGTCGCGCCGCGCCGATCAACGCCACCGGCGTGAACCACGCGCTTGATGATCGGGCTTTGAGGATTCGAGGCCTAGCTAGAACGGTACGTTCGTGCCGCGCGCCTCAAACGTCAGGTTCATCTCTTGCACAAATCTCGATGGGACATCGCGCCGCGGTCCATAACGTGTCTGACGAAAGCGGGGCCGGGTGAGTCTGAGTGCCCGCGCCGCCCGGCTGATCGCGACGTATGCATTGCGGCGTTCGTCATCCAATTCCTCGGAATCGTTGAGGCTTAGGTAATAAGGAAACATGCCATCGTTCATCCCCACCAACGCGACAGCACGAAACTCAAGGCCTTTCGCTGCGTGTACGGTAAGCACCCGGACACCGGGATCCTCGAGGCTGACCCGCTGGGAGTAAGACAGGAACCTTAGAAATGCGGGCAATGACTTTTCAGCCTCGCCTGCGCGAATAGCATAGTTGCGCCATTGCAGGGCCAATTCCTCTCGATCGGACGCCCACAGATCCACTTCCTCAATCGGGATGTCATCACGCTCCGGATACTCGGAGCCAATGAGCCGCTGCAACTGAGGTTGAAAGGCGGAGCCTGCCGCGATTCTTTGAATGGCGTCGACTGCGTCGGCAGGGAGACTGGTGCGTCGTGAGAGTTCTACGATCAGGTCGCGTACCTCTTGGGGACTGTCACCATCTTCGGACAGTCCCATCATTCGGGCTAGCCTGCGCGCGCTCGGAACGTCTCGGCGGTTGGCGAGCACCCTGAGGCAGACGTTCACTAGCTGGCCCGCCTGTGAATCAAACAGACCCAGTTCGCCAGAACGCATGACATGGCGTATACCTCTCGTTTCGAGAGCTACACCCATCCGGCTCAATGCGTAACGGGTCCGCGCCAGAATACAGACGTCCTCAGGCTGCATCCGCCTTTCTTCCTCGGCATGTAACCAGCTTGGCGGAAGGCCACTCGACAGTAGGGTCGAAATCCAGTCGGCGACGCCGATCGCTTCATCATCCTCAGTCGGAAATTCCCAAGCCTCGACCGAACCAACCGCACCAGCTTCGGATGACATCGGACGAACCTGGCGTGAACCATGAGTTATGTGCTGACTGAGGCTATTGGCGGCCTCGACTATGCTGACCGCTGACCTAAAGTTCGATGTCAGCGCAACTTCGTGTGCGCCGAAGTCAGTCCTAAATAGATCGAGATACTTCGGGCTGGCGCCGGCGAATCGATAGATCGCCTGATTTCGGTCGCCAACAAAAATGATGTTGGCCGTACCCCCTAACCAAAGTCGTTTAACTAACTCATATTGTGCAAAGTTCAGGTCCTGCGCTTCATCAACGAGAACGTGTTTATAGATCGACCGGTAATGATCGGCGACCCATGGTTCTTGCGTGAGCAGGGCATGAGCCTTGAACAGCATCCCAGGAAAATCCAGCGCGCCGTAAGACTCAAGGGTGCCCTCGTAGGCGACGTAGGCCTGTTGCAGGGTGATATTCGTGCCGCTCAGAACACGTTGTGGCGCGGTCTCCGGGGGCACGAGATTCCATTTCAAACGATCGATCTCTCCAAGCATTCGTCGCAGCGCGGATGCATCGATCGGCTCGGTCGCATAGCCGGAGTCCTCTAGACCTCGCTGCAAAGCGTCGGCCCGGTCGTCTTCGCTGTCGATGATCGTTGTGGACGCCGTGACGCCGACCGATTCCCCATAGGTTTGGAGCAACTCAAGACAAAAAGCATGGATTGTGCCGGAGAACAGCCGCCACTCTTCACCCACGATCGACGGGGCGACGCGGGCGCGCAGAGACTCGGCCGCCTTGTTCGTGAACGTAAGGGCGAGCACACGGAACGTCTTCCCGGGGGAAGATGTCAACAGGTGAATGATTCGCTGGACCAGAATCTCAGTCTTCCCAGACCCGGGAGGCGCAACAACAAGGTAGGTTCCGTCTGGAGCCTCAACAATTGACCTCTGCTCCGCTGTCAGACTTGGCAGGTTTTGCATTACGGCACAGCCAAGATGGCATCACAAAGGCCGAATAAGTCGAGGATGGGTTGCGGAATGCCCTTTCCGCTCGCGATGATCGCCGCCGCGATGGCAGCCCCATATGTTCCCTTGTGTGCGACTAAGAAATCTCTGAGCAAACGATCCTGCCAGCCTGGGCCTATATAGTCGCGATTCCCCAGGCCTCCGGCGTATGGTTGACCGTCCGCCCTTTGCTTGTAGCCAGCTAGGGCACCAGTCCCAAAATACGCCTCAATCCCAGTCTCGATTTCCGCCTGGTATCCGAGCGCCACAAGCATCGTCTCGAAGGAGTGGCCACCCGCCAGGACGATAGCGTCTTGAGAGGGGACGATCTGACGGCCGAGCGCACTCCCTATGGAGTTGATCGCATTGAGGCCCGCTGGATCCCCGTCGGCGAGCAGGCGCCAAGGAATGCCCAGGTTGTCAAGAACCGGAACGATTGCCTTAAAGCCTCCAGCTCCTTCGGCATTTACAAATGAAATGCCGAGTGCTTCAGGAGGAGGGGCTGGCCAGTGGTGCGCAGCGAATTCCGCGATCGCAGCGTCCTCTGTATGTCCTTCGTAAACAACAACCAGCCGAGCGAAGAGGATCTCTCCGTTTCGTCGTCGCACAAAGCGTTCGACGTTCGTGAGCTCTTCGGCCGTTAGCAAAACCGTGACCCGTCTCGCCTTGACTTCGGCACCCCAACGGCGCAGGACTCGAATCGACCAGAGATCCGCCATTCCGGCGGCGTATGGAGAATGCGTGGACACGAGCTTCTGGCCACCGATGAGCTCCAATTGACGCATTACCGCGCGTTGGGCTTGAGGATGGAGGTGAGCCTCTGGCTCCTCGATGCCACTGATCGCCAGCGGCTGCACTGGTCGATCAAGCCCGAGTCGTATGTCAACAAAAGCTCGAAAGACCATTAGAGCCGATAGGCTTCGACCCCCGGCCCCTTGGAGTCTCATCGGGATGGGTGCGCTTGCAGGTGCCGTGACGAGAATATCTGTAGAGCGCAGCAACTCATCAAGCTTGACGGGAAGAGGAGTCACTGTCACTGAGTCGACGCCCGCAGCCATCGCTTGCTTTACTCGCTCAAGTGCTTCGGTCAAAGAAGCGAGGACCGAGCTCGCACTCACGATATCTTGGCTCAACTGACTCAGTTGACCCTCTAATTGAATTTTTGTTTGCTCGTCCACACCGATGCTGGCCAAAATGCGACCCCAATTACTGGTTCGATTTCGGAGCTCGGCGATAATGTCCCGGCGGGCGTCGATGTAGCTGTACTCAATGAGCTCCAACACTTGGCGTTGCGGGCGCTGTGGAAGTACCGCAATCTGGGCGGCGCCAACGCGATCAGACGCGAAAGCAGGAAGGAAGGACCGTGTTATCGACAGCGCCGATCCCTCGGCGCTGTGCTGCCCAATGGTCCTCAAGACGAAGAACTCGCGTCCAGCTGGGGGCGTCGGCGGCCTAATGGCTTGCGCCAACAGGTTGCGACTGTCTGGATCGAACTGGGTAGCAGCGCCGCCGGGTTCGAACTTGGCGTCCACCTGAAACGAGTCCGCCCGCTGTGCGGCAGCGTCAACATGCAGGTCGTCGTCGTTCGACGGCCGCCCGCCGAATACCGAGGCCAGCGCATCTAGTAGCGACGTCTTGCCTGAGTTGTTCGCCCCGATAAGCACGGTGGTGCTCTCGTGAACCTCGATATGAAAGTCCCGCAGCGCACGGAAGTCCTGAATCCGGACTTCCCTCAGGACGAAGTTAACTGCTGGTCGAGGAGGTGCCGCAGACACGACCGCCTATATAGCACCCTGTGTAGCCACAAGGAGAATGGAGCTTCGATCGAGCTGGGCGGGCCGATCGGTTGACGTTACTGTTATGTGGGTAGAGCGCCCCGCCGAGCAAACTACTGCAGAACTACTGCAGTGATACATCAAAGCTGTCACCTTACCTCCGCCGACCGGACAACTTTGAATTCAAGATTTGGTCGGGGGCCCGGGATTTGAACCCGGGGCCTCACGGTCCCGAACCCTGCGTACGTCGTGTCCTCCAGTTTCCCGCCGGTTCCTCCAGTGTCCCCCCGTACTCAATTTCGCCCGCCATTGTTTCCTGCCGTGTCCTCACGTGTCCTCCTGGTTCCGCGAATGCGTGACAAATCTGTGACCCCGGCGCCGCCAAGAGGGTCGCCAGACGTCCTCTAGAGCCGAGCTTCGACGGCCGTTACCCAGCTCCGCGACAGCGTGAGGTTGTCCAAGTAGAGGGCGTTGTCTATGTCGTCGAGGATGGCATGGGTCGGATGCAAGCCGAGCAGTTCGCGCGTCATTGTGCTCGAGGCAGGCGTGTCGCGTCCGATGAGCGCGGCCTGGAAACGAAGTGGGCAGCGGCGTCCTCGGCCGGGACTGGAGCGACGGGCGCGCTAGCCGCCGGTTTGATGCTGGCCGTGTTCGGACTGCGCCGGCTCCGGAGGCGGCCCACCGCCTGAGTACCGGTCGTTGACCTGGACCGTCTCCTCTCCGGGAGCCTGGTCGCTAGTAGCGTGACTGACATCTCTCGACTGGCTCCAGTCGCTTCCTCTCGCGGCAGCGTTGACATTGGACCTGGGACGCCTTGCAACCAGTGCCATGAAACTTGTTGTACCGGATCACCCATAAGAGGATCAGTAACAGCTCGCCGTTAATTGAGTTCTAATCGCGCCGGGACTAGCGGTCAGTCGGGCTTTGCTCGGTAGTGCAGGACAGGTGTATGGCCCACCCTCCGATAGGAGTCGACGATCCTGAACATGGCGGGAATCGCCCTGGAGGTCTCGTCATGGTGCCGAATCATGGCTTAACCAGCCGCCGACGTCATTCGCGAGCCCTTCGGCCTCCGATGGTCCCCAGCTTCCGACGGCGTATTCGTGAAGCGGCTGGTCGGGGTTGAGCGCCGGGTCCACGATCCGCCACGCGGCCTCGACGCCGGCCTCGCTCCCGAAGAGTGTCCTGTCACCGCGCAGCGCGTCGCCCAGCAGGCGCTCGTACGGCTCCATGTCATCGTCGGGCCAGCGGTATTCGCCCAAACCGACGTCTTCGCCGACCATCGCTTCCCCAGGCTTCTTGATTCGCGCGGTCAACGTGATCGAGACGTCCGGACTCAACCGGAAGGAGATCTTGTTGGCGTGACCGGCAACGCTCGAATCGAACACCGCCTTCGCCGGCTTCTTGAACATGACCTGCACCTCGGTGAAGGTGGCGCCCAGGGATTTGCCGGTGCGGACCAAGAACGGCACACCCACCCACCGATCATTCTCGATCGCAAGCCGCGCGGCGACATACGTTTCTACTCGCGAATTCGCAGCGACCCCTTTTTCGCGTAGGTAGCCGCGATACTGCCCGCGCACCATGTCGACCGGCCGAAGTGGACGGACAGCTTTGAGTAACGCCACCTTAGCGGCGTCGATTGCGTCGCCGTCGCTGGCAGCCGGGGCCTCCATCCCAAGCAGCGAGAGGATCTGCAGCAGATGATTCTGGAAGACGTCCCGAAGAGCGCCGACTTCCTCATAGAAACTGCCGCGGCCGCGCACCCCGAACTGTTCCGCCATCGTGATCTGCACGCTCTCGATGTACTCAACATTCCAGATGGGCTCCAGAAACGAGTTGGCGAACCGGAAGTACACGACGTTCTGCACCGCCTCCTTGCCGAGGAAATGATCGATCCGGTAGACGGCGGAGTCGGGAAACGATTTGTGGAGAACCGAGTTGAGAGCCTTGGCGGAGGCGAGGTCGCGACCGAAGGGTTTTTCCACGATCACGCGGCCGTGCGTTGCCAAACCTGACGATGCCAGGCTGGAGGCGACGGTACCAAACAGCTTCGGCGGGATCGCGAGATAGAAGAGCGGCCGCTGAGCCGAGCCGAGTGCCTGCGCCAACTTGTCGAAGGTGGTGGCGTCATCGTAGTCACCGGCAACGTAGGAAAGTCGCGCCACCAGCCTGCCAAATGACTCTTGGTCCACGTCTCCTTGCGCGGCGATGCTCTCCCGCGCACGGTCATGCAGTTGTTCGGTGGTCCAGTCCGGCTTGGCGACGCCGATGACCGGGATGTCCAGGTGGCCGTGGCGGGTCATCGCCTGTAGAGCGGGGAATATCTGCTCGTCGGCGAGATCGCCCGTCGCGCCAAACAGGACCAATGCGTCCGAGTCGGGCTCAGGCATCAGAATTCCACAGACGATAGCCGCCGATAAACGCGTTCGCGTTGGAGCCTAGCCTGGCACCCTTAGGCAGTACGCGCAGCAACTTAGCGTTGCCGCCGCCGACTACCACGTCATCGGGTTCAAGCGCGGCTTGCAATCGCGTCACGATCTCGCCGACGTGGCGGCGCCACTTCTTCTTGCCGAATCGTGTCAGTGCCGATTTCCCGACCCGATCTTCATACGTCTGTCCGGTCTTGTAGGGCAGGTGTGCCAGCTCCATCGGTTCGAGCGCGCCGTCGACGATGAGCGCGGAGCCGAGGCCTGTCCCCAGCCCAAGGAATAGCATTCGACCGCCCTTGTAACTGCCCATAGCCTGCATGGCGGCATCGTTGATCAGGCGTACGGGACACCCAAATGCCTTCTTGAAGTCGAACCCGACCCATCCGCCTCCCAGGTTGATCGGTTCGCTTAACGGCCTGCCGTGAAGCACTGGCCCGGGATAACCAATGGATACGACGGAGTAACTCCAGCCGCTCGTCCCCTGTCGAACTTTTCGCACCATTTCCTTCGCGGTCATCTTCGGGCCCGATCGAATCTCGAGGGGCTTCCTGCGGCCCGTCGCCAGCACCTTGATGTGGGTGCCGCCGACGTCGATCGCGAGGATGTTCACGCGGGCCTGGCGGCCTCGCGAACCAGGGTTACCTGTCGCCATCGTCTCTTCTCCTCAGATCTTGCTGTGCAAAATTTGTAATGCAGCTCAAACACGGTATTCCGGCTGACAGCTTTCTCACCAACCCCAACCAGTTCTTCTCTGCCGAGGAGGTGGCTCTGCCTGCTTGAGGTCCGGACGCATCGATCGAGCAATTCCGGACGTACGTGACCCGGCTTCGACAAAAGTTGTTGCCCTAAAAGGGCGTTTGCGAAGTGGTCAACGAGAAGGGCAAGGGTTACCGGTTGCAGCTCCAACAGCCAAAGCTTCCACCACGCTAGATAGGCGCACCGCCCAATCGTCGTTGTGTCAGGCAATTACGATTCTGCCCGAGCTCTTCAAGCGTCAGGTCTGGTTCAAGCGGTCATTAATAAGCCATTCGACGCAGCCGATCTCACGAAATGCATTCGAGCGGTCGCAGGTACCAGGATGAGATCAAGACAGACTGCAGAGACGTGCTGACCTCGGAGCGCCATACACCTTCGGCTCCTTGACCGGACGTCGCGCACATCTACATGGCGGCGCAAACCTCGTGGATTTGAACCTAGCCAATATGGACTTGAGTGATCAGGATGGAAAGCACCCAGAGCGCGAGCCCGATACCGAGCAAGTTGGTCTTCTTGTAACCCCAACCAATCGCCGCAAGCACGAAAGCGATGAACGCAAGGATCAATAGGATGGTGCTCAGGCTCACGCTTCACCTCTCGGAACCAGGTCGCGGTCCCATCGCAACTGCAGGCGGATCAAGCGCAATCGCGTTCGGGGGCTCCACAGCTGCCACCGCAGCGCAATACGCAGGGTTGCCCGCATGCGATCAAGGATCGTCTGGCCGGCATAACAGAAGCAGTAACGATCTTTGAGCGAACCAACCGCCATCCCGCTGCAAGCGGCCGCACCCCTTCGCGGCTGCGACAACCCTCGCGTTCCACTATCCAGAAGGCCGCTCCCCTGGCGTACATGTTGGCCACGGGAGTAGCCGTGTCCAGGGTTCACCTCGGCGTGCCCTTTCCGAGCGACACCGCGGTCGGTGGGGTCATCGGCATAGGGATCGGCACGGTCAGCGCGTGGCTGTTCAGGCGCCGGCGCTGACACGTCTGGGGCCGGCGTCTTTCTCCCTATCACCGAGCGCTCGATCCGAGATCCATCGCACCGACACCACGAAGGTCAGCCACGCGGTCGCGATGAGTATGCCCGCAAGGACATCGCTCGGCCAGTGGGCGCCGCCGTTGATCCTGTCCACCCCCGTGGCTAGAACGATCGCGACCACAGCTGCCCAACCAATCGGTCTCGCCCACCGGGGCAGATATCTGTTTCCGACGCACAACATCAGCACGGCAACGCTGATCGTGATGAAGATGAGGTGTCCGCTGGGAAAGCTGGTGGATCCAGGATGCTCGGTCACCCGAAGGATCTGGCTGGGTACCGGCCGCGGCCGGTTGACCACGTGGACGAAGACCTCGTACCACAGGCCGCCGGCAAAAGCAGCAAGGGCAAGGATCCAGGCACGCCGATTCAACAGGAGCGCGAGGGCAAGGACGATCGCCTGCATGTAGAGTCCGCCAGGTCCGCCCAGCCACGTCAAGAAGGGGAACGTCAGCGCGAGGGGGCCCCAGTTCGTGCCCTGGATGTCGCGGTCGATCGTGGCGTCCAGCGAGAGATATGGGTGCATCAAGACGACCGCGGTGAGGATTCCAAATGCCACCGCTGTGATGATGGCCACCGCGAGCAGTGGGCCGTTGACCGCCCACGTCCACGGTGGAAAAAGCCTGGCAAGAATCGACTTGTGGGCTTTCCGCGAGGGGACGTACGGCGAGTCGGCCGGCTCGATTGAATGGCTGATCAAGGTTTCTGCCTCCAGGCGGCCACTGGTTTGCGCATCACGCAAGTCGGGGCTTGCTGCCAAACCATTTGAAGCTCGGCGACGGAAGCCATCGTTCGGGCAGCCAGAGCACGAACGCCGACCAGCCGATGCCGAGAAGGACGCCCCCGATGACGTCGCTGGGCCAGTGGGCGCCTGCCCATACCCTGGCGATGCAGGTGAGCACGATCACCATGGCGGCGAGGATCCAGTTGATCGGCCGGTAGGCCGGCGGGATTTTGGGAGCGATGGACACGGCGATCATGAAGCTCATCCAGGTGAAGAACACCGCGTGCCCGCTGGGGTAGCTGTACCCAGTCGTCGGTGAGAGGATGTGGACCAGGTCCGCCGGCGGCCGCTGCCGCGAGATCACCAGCTTGATGAGGTTGTCCAGCAGGCTCGAAATGCTTCCGATCAACATCAGCCAGCCGGCCCGCCGCTCGAGGATGAAGAGGGCCACCACCGCCACCGCGCCGATCAGGACCTGCCAGATGCCGGCGCTTGCATTGATCAGCTCCATCGGATAGACCACTGGCCCCCAATTGAGCTGCTGGATGAACCTGGCGATCGGGACGTCGAACGGGAGCACCTGGTGCTGCACGACCAGGTAGGTATTGGTCACAAAGAGGACGAAGACGACCAAGGCGGTGGGACCGAGCCAGCGCCTGGCGGTTGGCCCGGGCCGCCCGGCGAGGACCTCCGCCGCCGCCTGCTTGGGTTCGGCGAGAGGCGCCGATGGGTCCTTGGGTATCGCGCTCACCGGGCAAGGATCACCTGCAGCGCGCTCAACTCGGCGGTGATCGTTGCCGGCGTGCGACCCAGCTGAGCGTTGTCCGCGTAGACGCGCACCTTCGGCTTGGTGACCACTTCCAATTTGCGGAACTTGAACACCTGCCCCAGGCCTCCTTCCTTGTGCTTGGACAGCACGGCGCGGGCAAGCACCCGCTTGAAGATGTCCGTGCGGCTTGCGCCCGCATGCACCGACAGCTCCAGGTAGGGATCCTCGGGCGTCTTGTCGCTGACCGGCATCTGCGAGCCGATCGAGGTGGTGTTGGTGAAGACCAGGGACATGCAGGAGCCGCTGCCCCTGATATCGCCGGTCAGCTCATAAGTGAACGGTCTCGCCTCCATCACGTGTTTCAGGTCCTCTGCAAAGGCACCGAATGCTCGGTCCTTGGCCGACTCGCCGGCGGCGATCGTTTCTCCGAAAAGGCCGATCGCGGCCGCCTCCAGGAAGACCTTTCCGTTCAGGCGACCAAGCGTTATGGGACGCGGCTTTCCCTGCTTGATCACCCGAATGGCCGCGTCGACGGTCGTGGGCAGGTGCAGAGATTTCGCGAAGTTGTTGAAGGTGCCTAGCGACAGGATGCCGACGGGGTGCTTCGTGTCGGCGAGCTTGCGAACCACCCAGCCGATGGTGCCGTCACCGCCGGCCACGATCACCATGCCCATTGGCGAGACAAGTTTCTCCAGGTCCATCTTGGGGTCGAATTCGACAGCGAGGCTGCCATCGAAAGCTTTGCGGAGCTTGGCTTCGATCTCCGGTGTCATGGAGCCCGCCTTGGAGCTCAGGATCAAAAGGCTCGTGGCCGGCTTCGCCTCGAGTTTTCGAGACAGCGTGAGTGTGCTCATACAGCTTGAACTCCTTCATGTACGACCATCCCCAAGGTGGCCCTCTGCATCTGCTCTTGGGCATTGACGCCCCGTGCGTGTAGGCGGGATCGGTCTTTTTGTTTGCCACTATCTGGGGCGGAACCTTTGCTCCAGGTTCCGTCGCCGCCCAGCTCCCACGAGAGCGTGTCATCCGCCAGCTCGAGCTCCAGGAACCGCTCGATCTCCCACTTGAGATCCGGGTCCGCCACCGGGACCACAGCCTCCACTCGCCGGTCGAGGTTGCGGGGCATCAAGTCGGAGGAACCGATGAGAACGTGACCGTCGCCTCCACTCCCAAAGCAAAAGATCCGTGAGTGCTCGAGGAAATGGCCGACAAGGGAGCGGACGCGGATTCGTTCCGAGAGCCCAGGTACGCCCGGCTTTAGACAGCAGATGCCGCGCACGATGAGATCAATCCGGACACCAGCCTGCGAAGCTCGGTACAGAGCGTCGATCACTTGCGGGTCGACCAGATTGTTGACCTTGATCACGATTCGCCCGTCCGGCTTCGATGCCTCGTGCTGAATCATCCTGAGCATCCCCGATCGAAGAGTTGTCGGGGCGACGAGGAGCTTGCGGTAGCTGCTCTGGTGGCTGTAGCCGGTCAGGTAGTTGAAGAGCTCGGCGATATCTGCCGTCACATCCGGATTTGCCGTGAACAGCGCTATGTCCTCGAACATGCCGGCGGTCGCGCCGTTGTAGTTGCCGGTACCGATGTGCGCGTAACGTCGAACCCCGTCACCCTCCTGCCGCACGACCAGCATGAGCTTGGCGTGCGTCTTGAGTCCGACCAGGCCGTACACGACGTGCACGCCGGCCGCCTCCAGGGCCTTGGCCCATACAATGTTCGCCTGCTCGTCGCCGCGAGCCTTCAGCTCGACCAGAGCGACGACCTGCTTGCCGGATTGAGCTGCAGGTTTTAGCGCACGCGCGATCGGGCTGTCAGGCCCTGAGGTCCGGTACAAGGCAACTTTGACCGCGAGGACATCGTTGTCGCGGGCTGCCTGCTCGACGAAAGCCTCCACGGAGGTGACGAAAGAGTCATACGGGTGATGCACCAGTAGGTCCCCGTCGCGCATCACCTCGAAGAAGTCGACCGGCTCGCCACCATGTGGGCGAAGCCTCGGCTGGGTCGCAGGCATCCACGCGCTCGCAGTTAGCGGCTCATCGCCCGGAACCTGGATCGATAGAAGGGCCGTCAGGTCCAGGATCTCGGTCACCGAGTACACGTCCACCGGGTTGAGCTCCAGCTCCCGAAGCAGGAGAAAGAGTACGTCAGGGGACATGTCCGGATTGATCTCGAGACGCACCGCCCGGCCCCTTCGACGCTTGCGCGTAAGCTCGGCCTGGACGGCGGCCATCAGGTCCTCGGCCTCATCATCATCCAGCTCGAGGTCCGCGTCACGAGTCACCCGGAAAAAGTGATGGCTGACGATTTCCATTCCCGGAAACAAAGCCGGCAGGTGGAGGGCTATCACCTGTTCGACGGGCAAGAATCGCTCCCCGTCAAGCAGACCGATGAAGCGCGGCAGCAGTGCAGGAACCTCGATCTGCGCGAATCGCGGCTTGTGTCGCGTGCGGTCACGCACCATGACCGCCAGATTGATCGAGAGGTTGGAGATGTACGGAAACGGGTGCGCCGGATCGACCGCTAGAGGGGTGAGCACCGGAAAGATGCGCTTCTGAAACACCTCCGTGAGCAGGTCTTGGTCGGCCTTGGACATGTCGCCCGCCTTCACTATTCGAAAGCCGGCGCGTCCAAGAGCGGGCACAATATCCGCGCTGAAGATGGCTGACCGGCGCGCGAGGAGGCCTCGCACCTGCTTGGCGATGCCACCCAGCTGCTCTTCCGTCGTCATTCCGTCCAGCGACCTGAGCCTCACGGGCGCCATCAGCTGCTCGAGCAGGCCGGCCACCCGCACCTGGAAGAAATCGTCCAGGCTGTCGCTCAGGATCGCAAGGAAGCGGATCCTCTCCGACAGGGGGCGTCCTGTGTCTTCGGCCATCGAAAGCACGCGACTGTCGAAGTCCAGGCGTGCTAGCTCGCGGTTGAAGAACCTGTCTTTGGGCAGCGCACGGGTGTGTGTCGACGACCGGAGCGTCGCCCTGGGTGCTCGGACCCCAGCGGCGATTGCGCTCAAGCCGAGTTCCCCATCAGCCGGATCCACCGGGCGCAAGCAAAGGAGTGGAGGCCCAGCGCCACGAACCCCAGCGCGATGATGCCTAACACAACGCGTCCGAAGGGTTGGCCGAGCAAGAACAAGAACGCGCCTCCAAAGCCCTGGACCTGGCCCGCGTCGTGATGCAAGCCCGCCTGGACGAGGAACCAACCGATCACCAGAAAGATGACGCCCCGCGCGAACATCCCGAATCGGCCAAGCCCGATCGCGATGTCGCTTTCGGAGGCGCTCATCTCCGCGCCTTTCAGGTCCTCTTTGAAGGTGGCTCGATAGGCTTCGAGGAATTGCCCCAAGCCGACCACGATCGCGACGAGACCGATGATCGCAGTCAGCCAGCCGCCACCAGGGTGAGTCAGGATCGTGGCAATCGTTTTCCGGGTGCTGTCGCCGGAACTTCCAGCCGACCCCAAGAGGATCTGGAGAGCGAAGAATACGATTGCCGCGTAGGAGACTGCGCTTGTGACGAAGCCAAGTCTGGCCGCGTAGCCGCCTACTCCCCTGCCACGATGCAGTGGATCGTAGAGCGCCCTCGTGAAGCCCCATAGCGAGTATGCCGCCAGGCCGATCGCGACGACGACGAGGACCAGCTTTCCGAGCGGGTTGCTGACCAGGAACACGAGGCTTCCCGAAAGATCGGTCGTCTGGCCGCCCGTGACTTTGAGCGCAATGCCCAAGGCGAGCAGTCCCATCACTGCATACAGGGCACCGCGGACCAGATAGCCGACGCGCTCGAGAAGCTCCAGCAGGGAGTTGGCGGATGCCCGCTTGACGGCATGCCTTCCGGCTTGAAACGTCGCCATTTTCAGGCTACCGCCTTGACTTGCTTCTTCAGCGCGCGGACATCGAGGTGCGGATTGGGATAGGTCAACTTCATCTCCTCCATGGTCTCGATGAGAAGCCGCGAGACGGCCCAGTCCCGGTACCACTTTCGGTTGGCCGGGATGACGTACCACGGCGCCGTCGGCGTGGAACAGCGCCCGATGGCTGCGGCATAAGCTTTCTGGTAGTCGTCCCAATACGGTCGCTCTCTGATGTCGCCTCCGCTGAACTTCCAGTGTTTGTCCTGGTCTCCCAGGCGGGCGAGGAGCCGCTCTCTCTGCTCCTCGGCCGAGATGTGCAAGAAGACTTTGAGGATCGCAGTGCCGTGCTTGACTATGTCGTCCTCGAACCGGTTGATCAGGCCGTAGCGCTCGTCGATCACCTGCGGCGATGCAAGCTCGCGGACCTTGGCGATCAACACGTCTTCGTAGTGGGAGCGGTTGAAGATGACGATCTCGCCCGGGAGGGGCAATTGGCGCTTGACCCGCCAGAGGAAGTCATGCCGCCGTTCGTTCGGGGTCGGCGCTTTGAACGAGACGATCCTCACCCCCTGTGGGTTCAGGCCTCGGAGCGCATGCCTTATCGAGCCGTCCTTGCCGCTCGTGTCCATGCCCTGCAGCACGATGAGCACCGAGCGCGTGCCCTCTGCATGGAGGCATTCCTGGAGGGATCCGATGTGCTCCTCATCAGCCAAGGTCAGGTCATCGGCCTGATGCCTTTTGAGGCCGTTGGTCTCTGACGGATCGACGGGCGCCAAGTTGACCCGGCCCCCACGCGGCCGCACCTTCAAGAGGTCCCGCATCGAATGGTGACTCGTACCGTTTGGGCTGTTGGGCATGCCTTCGGCTGAGAGTGGACCGAAGGTGGAAACAATCGCAGTAACATCGTGCCCAGCTCCGGCGACGCCGAGAATCGTGGGCGGGTGGGTATGTTTCACGCGATGCAGCTGGAGGCGGCGCCTGTCGGGGGCGTGGAGAGCTGGTTCCTCACGAGCCATGAACGCGACAACGACTTCAGTTCACTCGACCGGCGGCGGCCGGGCGGGCTGGCCTGGAGCGTCGGAAACAAGGTCGAAACCCTGGTCCATGGAGCCACCTATTTCAGCAAGCTGTTGGATGCGATTCGCGCGCTGGGCCCTGGTGACCAGGTGTATTTCACGGACTGGCGTGGCGACCCTGACCAACTCCTCAGCGACGATCCCGAGTCCGAGATTGGATCCGTCCTGGCCGCCGCCGCGCGTAGCGGCGTAATCGTGAAAGGATTGATGTGGCGGTCTCACCTGGACAAACTCGGGTTCAGTGCCAAAGAGAACCGCCACCTAGGCCGGCAGGTCAACGCGGCCGGCGGCGAGGTTCTGCTCGACCAGCGGGTGCGCCTGGGTGGCTCCCATCACCAAAAGCTGGTTGTGATCCGCCATAAAGGCAGCGCTGACAGTGACCTAGCTTTCGTGGGTGGCGTTGACCTTTGCCACAGCCGGCGCGACCATGCCGACCATCACGGCGAGCGGCAGCGCCAGGCAATGGCGCCGATGTATGGAGAGCGACCTCCCTGGCATGACGCTCAGGTCGCGATCCATGGCCCGGCCGTCGGTGATCTGGAATTCTGCTTCCGCGAACGCTGGGGTGACCCAAGTCCGCTCAGCCGCGATCCCGTCGGGATTCTGCATGACATGCTGCGCCACACGGATCGAAAGGCAAGCGCCTTGCCACCTATGCCAGCGGACCCTGCCACATGTGGAACGCACGCGGTCCAGGTGCTGCGCACTTACGCGCGGCGCCGAGGCGGCTATCCCTTCGCTCCACATGGCGAGCGCAGCGTCGCCCGCGGATTCCGCAAGGCGATTACCAGAGCGCGCCGCCTAATTTACATCGAAGACCAGTTTCTCTGGTCGACCGAGGTGGCGAAGATCTTTGCCGCCGCCTTGGTGGCCAATCCGTCGCTCCACCTCATCGCGGTCGTTCCGAGATTTTTCGACCAGGCGGGAACTCTTACGCTGCGGCCGAACCAGGTGGGTCGTGAGCAGGCAGTGCAGGTCCTGCTCGATGCGGCGAGTGATCGTGTCGCGATCTACGACATCGAGAACCTGGCCGGCGTTCCGGTTTATGTTCACGCCAAGATCAGCCTGATCGACGATGTTTGGGCCTCGGTCGGATCGGACAATTTCAATCGAAGGTCCTGGAGCCACGATTCCGAGATCGCGTGTGCTGTGCTTGACGACGAGCGCGATGCGCGGGAACCGATCGATCCGGCCGGCCTCGGCGACGGTGCTCGCAAGTTCGCCCGTGACCTGCGACTGCAGCTGTGGCGTGAGCACCTCGGCCGCGTGGGCGGTGACGATCGAGATTTACTCGATCCCGCCGAGGCGGTGGCGAAGTTCCGCGAGGCCGCGCTGGCCTTGGACCGCTGGCACGCGGGCGGCCAACGCGGCAGACGGCCGCCGGGACGTGTCCGGCCGCATTCTCGGGTGCACCTTTCGCGCGCGACCAAGCTGTGGGCAGAGCCCCTCTACCGCATGGTCTACGATCCCGACGCCAGGCCGCCTGAGCTGCGTGGGTCTGGCGACTGGTAGGCGCCGGCTTGACTAAGCGTCGTGGCCAACTGCCAAAAGTGCTCGCCTGTTGCGGACCTGATTACGGCTAGGGCTGTAACAGCTAAGGATTGAACTCAACCGGGACCTCTAACTCGTAGTGGACGGGGTACTCATATCACGTGGAACAAGAAGTGGAGTACCAGATAAACGACGATAAGAAACACAACGACTCCGACGATGTTTCTGGCATTCAAGGCTTCCCTCCTAGACATTAGTCTCGGTAGTTGCGTAGATGGATGCCGACGGTGGAGCCGCCTCTGTGAAGCCGGCGGCTCCGCCTTCGCCTCTATTGTGCTCGGTGGCCACCCAGCGAGTCGAACAACTCTCGATAACTCAGCAAAGCCACCCGGAGCTGCTCCGTGTCGGGCTCAGTCTTGACGTTGCTGTGGATGCGCTGCAGCTGATCATGGAGCGCGTTCATCAAGCCGTCGATTACCGCCTCGGCTTTCTCAACGGCGGCGCGCGGCGCGCCTATAAACTCGGCCTGAATCTCTTCGAAGCTTTGCCTGAACTTGGTGAGCTCAGAAGAGAACGCCGCCTCGCTCACTGGTTCGGTCGCTCCTGGAATCGGTTCCGCGGTCGCTGCGGACTGCTTGGCCGCGGCATGTGCCGTTGGCGTCGGTTCGCTCATGGGTGTCAGGGCCTGTGGAAGCGTATCGGGATTAGAGAGGGGAGGCAGGGTTGCCTGCGCGTCGGGTTCGGCGACGACAGTAGCCGTCTGAAAGCCTCGCGCAGGGTCGACCTCCGTGTCTCGCATCTCGGGGTTGTGACCGTTCTCAGGTCTGTCGATCATGACGCGACCTCCTTACGCTGGGAATCCAGCGACTTACGCGTTGACTCGCCGACGGCGCCATTGACGATGGTCTGGTACTGGAGCATCGCCTTGCGAAGACCCTCGGTTCCGGAGTCCCCTTCATTGGTGCGAGCTACCTCTCGCGCACGCCGCATCTCAGCCGGCAGTCGCCGGTCATCGTCCATCCTGGCGCCACGCTCCCGCAGGATCGAGACTGCCAGCTGGTCAGCTTCCTGAACCGCCGCCGCCGGCTCTGCTAGGAACCGACCCTGGATCGCACTCCAGGATTGAGCGTAACGAGCCTTGTTTTCCGGGCTCAGCGATCGAAGCCGTCCGCGCCGCGCCATGCTGACGCCATACGCAATCACAATCACCACGACAGCAACGACCAGGATCAGCAACGCTGTAGTTCCGTCCATTCGCAGCACCTCCTTGTGTTCGAAGCGCGGGTCAGCCCATTCCGCTTCTTGGAGTCAGCGTGTGCCGATGGCCATAACAAAGTCAGCAACGGCCGGAGCCCTAGACCGAGGTGGTGGAGCGACTGCGAACGCTTGGCTTTCGCTGAAACCTAATCGACTCCCGTCTCTCAGTACGTCAGCCCCCCTACAGGCTAATTCCGCAAATACACGCCGACGACTAGGGGTGCCGACGAGTATGAACGCGGCCCCGCGGCGGGGTAGTGCCGCGAGGCCGTGACGAAGGGGAGGGAATCTCTAAGCGTGTAGAAGGCCGCGGTGGGTCAGTGCTCGGAAGACGACCAACAGGATTGCCGCGCCGACAAACGCGACCACGATCTCCACGACGATGTTGGTCGCCGCGATGCCGGCAAGGCCGGCGAGCCAGCCACCAAGAAAGCCGCCCAAGATACCGACCACAATGTCCCAGATCAGACCCATGCCCTTGCCCGTAAGCACCTTGCTGGCCAGGAACCCGGCGATGCCGCCGACGATGATCCAGACGATGAAACCACCCATGTCTACGTAACCTCCGCGACCGCCTTGCGGCGGTGATTTGAAATGTCTGACGTGACCGAAACAGGTTTCGCGACTTCGACCCTGCCGAACTCACTCAGCAGCTCGCGCCTCGCCATCAAAGCGCGCCTTGCGAGGCGCTTGATTTGTGACCGTTGGCTAATCGCGTAGTACCCGATCGCCCCCGCGACCAGCCCGATCGCAAACATTCCGACGAGCGGCCAGCCGCGAGACGGCGATGGTTCCCGCAATTTGGCCATCTGCCTCACAGAGGCGTCATTCCACCTCTTCGCCCATGAGCGCACGTTGGTCACGATGTCGCTGGTTTGGTGCCACGCGGCGCGGTGAGGATTCTGATGAGCATCACCAGGCCCCAACCAATCACGGCGTAGACGGCGATCGCCACAAGGTCCGCGGTCTCAAAGCTGTTGGCCTTCGAACCGCCGTTGCCGAAGATGCCCTGGAACGGGGCCACTAGCGGTCCACTAACAGCGTTGATGAAGCTGACGAAGGCCGATTGTGTGGACGCGCCAAGCAACTTGCCTAGGAAGCGGGCGGCGATGAAGATGTCGACCACCCCGACCAGGAAGCCGACGATGGCGGCCGCGCGAAAGTTATAGCGGCCCTCCTCGGTGATCGAAACTGGTGCGGGTGCTGAAGCCGGAGCCAATACGGGAGCCGATTGCTGAACTGCCATTTATGTGGTCACCTCTTTGAGGTAAGAGTCGCTGACTGCCCGTAACAAAGGCAGTAACCGTCTCCTTGCCAGCGGCAATGGTTCAGAGCGCTGTGGCGTTCAGACTTTCAGGCGAGGCCGGCATAACTTGCCTCGACGGCAAGACGGTCGGCGTAGGCCTTGTAGTGGTCGTCAAACCGGTCCGGTGCACGTGATCAGCGTGAGCCGTGGCGGTCCATAGGGTTCGCCCATCCCCGGCGGGCATGGTGAAATTGTTGGCACCGGGGCATGGTTGGGCGGCGGCGTTGGTGTTACGCGGCAGCTAGATTGGTCTGGGCAGTGGTGGCCACAGTGTTCAACCTTGTGCTGCACGCCGGACGTCCCGGGAGGGAACCCGGTCACCGCGCTGCCTGGTGCCACTCCGAGCAGGCCCGTGATCCAACTAGGTCCGGTGTTCGCTAGCACCGCGAAATTTCGGCTGAAACCAGCCCGGGCTCGGTGGCGGCCACGACCGCCACAGGCCAAATGGCGGCTACGAGGACGGCAAGCAACACTGGGAGCAGCACTCGACGGATTCCGTTCACCGCGCGACCCTCCCGCGAAACAAAACAATCATTTCGGGCAAAGCGGCGTAAAGATTGGCCGGCCACTTGTCTGGTAGCCAGCGACCGGCCGCCAGGTAGCATTTGCCCCGGTGGTGATCGGTATCGCTCCGAAGAACTCCCGCGGACTGGAGGGCGAAGACCTAGGGACGACGCACTGGGAGGATGCCAGGCACTGGACGGGCGTCTAGGCCGACCTAATACGTTTCAAAGTCGGCTTGCTGGAGCGGGTGCGGCGGGAGGTACCGAAGCTGCATCCGGTGGCACAAAAGGCGGCCGCGACCGACCTCGCCATCATCGAAGGTCAGATGCGCGGCT
>Ga0207646_10000675_pt1 | contig 44213 bp, 32 predicted proteins | sample KBSK5502metaG_FD_184343 | JGI IMG/M metagenome (GOLD analysis project Ga0207646, IMG submission 184343) | Corn, switchgrass and miscanthus rhizosphere microbial communities from Kellogg Biological Station, Michigan, USA - KBS K5-50-2 metaG... | ecosystem: Host-associated > Plants > Roots >...
TGGCATCTAACGCCGCTGTCAGATACGCAAGAGCGTATCTTGAAACTGTTGGGGCTCTCAACGAGAACCTTCTCCAAGTTGGTCCCAGCAATCCCAAAAACTGAATTTCATTCACGCGAACCGTGAGTGAGAGTAAACCGTTTCGCAAATGGCAACCCAACGCCTAACATGACTCTTCTGGTCGGCGGCGATCGGTGGTAGGCTGGGCGCCCGGTCGGAGACTCCCCCTTCGATCCCCGCCCCCAATTTTGATGACCAGAGCTGATCCCGAATGAAACGATTTAAACTCCCCAGCCTTTTCCATCAGCACCACTGGAGACTGCCACGCCAGCGCTCGGAAAGCAGGCTGGAAGTGGAATGCTTCGATGGTGGGAAGCGCTGCCTCCTCCAGGTGGAGCTCGGCCACCGGCCCTCACCGCCTCCCTGGCTTGAGACGGCTCAATGAACCTTTCCTTTTCAAGGCCGCCGAGCGGTGCATCGCCGGCGATCGAGCGCCTGTGGGTGTCTGTGTTTTGACCAAGTGCCGCTCCCCTGACCCGCTCAATAAGAAGTCATGAGATTAATCATCCTGACCGAAAATTCCTCTTGCTTTAACTGGTTTCAACAAGTATATTGACCCTGCCTTTCGGTTGTCGGAAGGCGAAGAAAGTATAAGGCCGCTGAGAACAACGGGGCAGTTCTCGGCGGCCTTTTGCTCATCATGGCCTTCACCTATCTTTGCGGCTCCTAGTGCTGATCTTGGGATTTATTTAGCAACGGAACATTGTTAGTCGATTTCAGATGATTCGTTCACTGCTAGACCATGACGCAGCTCGTGACCGCAACCGCTTGAGAGTTTGGCCGCAATAGAGCAGACAACCATGCTCCATGGAGAAGTTAAATGAGGCGCTCAGTTTTTCCTCAACTCAGTGGATCAGACGGCCATGGTGGGCGATGATCGCTCAACAAACTCGACCTAGCATGAAGTGGAACATCGACATCCGGCTTTCAGAGCCGAGCAGGGACACCTCGCCCGATCAACTGCCGACGCGGGATGAAGCGGAGGCACTGCGCCGGATCGGGCGGTGGCGCCGCGCGCTATTCGTCATGTGGGCGATGACGGTTCCGGTCGTCTTCACAGCAGTGAACGCCTGGCCGGGCGGAGCATTTGCCGTGGTGGTCTTATGGTTCGCACTTGGCGTCTTGGTCCTCATCAAGTGCCGCGGTCCGTGCCCTCGGTGTCAGCAACGGTTCCCAGTCAAGGAGCACGGCTGGCATCCCTGGGAGAGGGGCTGTCGGAATTGCGGGCTGCGCGTGGCTCCGAAAGGCGTCCGTCGGTGAAGCTTTAAACTGACGTGAGAGTGGTTAATGATGTGTTATCGGACGCTGGTTAAACAAGTATCGGGACCCCGCTGGTCAGCCCAGGCGTGGGCCGATTGAAAGGCTACCGCCGAGCTCTTGCAGATCATGGCAACGTGGATGCCAAGGGAGACGCACCAGGGTACGAGACGATGAACAGGCTCTTGGCTCTCAAGCCGCTGCCAGACGCCGGGTTGCGGCCACAACGATCCGACAGCCCTTGGAGCAATGAAAGCCATCTTGGAAGCCGATCTGAGGATCCCAGAAGATATCGCGGTAATCGGCTGTGGCAAGATCAAACATTCTGACTTTTTACGTGTGCCGCTCACGACGATAGATCAGGCCTGCGAGGAGCTTGGCGAAAGCGCAGCCAATCTCGCTCTCAGCCTGCTTGAGTCCGAGACACCCCCCGAGCCCCAGACTATTCTTCTCGAACCTAAGCTCCTGGTGCGCGATTCTACCCGCCGTTAGTTCGTCTCGATAACCAGTGGGATCTTACCGCACCCCACTGATCTTCAGCCCGACTGCCTCACTGTTCGGTAATCTCTCCGGCAGCTTCACGCTGAGGCCTTGCTCGCCCTGCGACCACTCCAGCCTACCCCCGCCCAAGCTCGCTACGGCCTGAACCTTCCGCCCGCCGGTGTGTGGCGAGTTCGTCGCCAGGCTCTTGATGACGGCCTGCGTCGCTCCCTGCGGCGCGAGCAGGTAGGCGTAGAGCGCGTCGCCCCTGGTCGTGAAGCGGACGTCTTCGATTGTATAGGGCTTGCTGCGCACGTCGCGCGCGCCGCCGAACTGGCCCGCTTCGGGTGTCTCGACGGTCGAGGGGCCTTCGCCGTAAATCCTCCACGGCCGGCTGCCGAAGACGCCTTCGGCGTTCGTCTTCATCCACGCCGCCAGGCCTTCGAGGAATGCGACCTCGTGCTCGTCTATCGTGCCGTCGCCCCGGACGGGGATGCTCAGCATGAGATTGCCGTTCTTGCTCACGATGTCGAGCAGCATATCTACGACCTGGCCGACCGTCTTGTACCGGTTCTGCTCGGCGATGGCGCGGCTATAGTGCCACTGGCCGATGCAGGTGTCGGTCTGCCACGGGTGCGGGCGGATGCCGGTGGCGACGCCCCGCTCGATGTCCTCCACGACGGCGGCGACGTGTTCCGGCTTCATGTGTTTGGCGTTGACGACGGCCTCAAGCTTGCCCGTGTTGCGCGCGAGGTTGGCGTTGTAATAGTGCGCCACAATGTCCAGCCCGGCCTGGCCGAGCGGCAGTTCGGTGTCGTCGAAGTAGAGGACATCAGGCTGATACTTATCAACCAAGTCCTGGCAGCGGAGGAACCATTTTTCGGCGAAGGCCGGATTCATCGGCGGCGGGTTCTCGTTCCACACGCGGTCGTTCTTATTGTGCCACTCGTTCATGGCTTTGATGCTGGTGATGCCGTCGGGTATGACTATGTTGCGTCCGGTGTAGAGTTCCTGCGGGTCGAGGCCTTCCCACCACTTGCCTTTGCCGTCGGCCTTCGTCAAGGTTGCGGCGTCGTAGCGCACGCCTGCCATCGGCCCTTCGGCATCATACCCATAGGCCACCTGAAACCAGTGCCACGCATGAGCCGAATGATTGCTGACGCCGAAGCGGAGGCCGCTGGCGCGTGCAACTTTGGCCCACGTGCCGACGATGTCTTTTTTCGGGCCGACGTTGATCGAGTTCCAGGCGTGATACTTCGAGTCGTAGGCGTCGAAGTTATCGTGGTGGTTGGCGAGGGCGAAGAAGTATTTCGCGCCGGCTCGCTGGTAGAGAGCCATCAGCTTCTCCGGCTCCCAGCGCTCAGCTTTCCATCGGTGGTCAATCTCCATGAAGCCGAACTTGGATGGGTGGCCGTAAGTTTTGAGGTGGTAGTTGTAAGCCGAGTCGCCCTGTACATACATTCTCCGCGCATACCAGTCGCCCTGTTCCGGCACGCACTGGGCCGACCAGTGCGCCCAGATGCCGAACTTCGCGTCGCGGAACCATTCGGGGGCGCGGTAGTTTTCGACGAGCGATTCCCAGGTCGGCTGGAACGGTCCGCGCGCGATGGTGCGCGCCCGTTGGGCCGCAGCCGCGGCGCGAGTTCGCCACGCTGGTAAGTGCAGACCGGCGGCGAGGGCCGAGGTTTTGATAAAGTCGCGTCGAGAGAGAAGAGTTCTCACAGTCAAAGCTCCTTCTGATCTTCTTTCCGTCTTCACGTGCAGTCTTGCATCATTGCTCGATTGAGATCACGGTCACCGACTTCGGTTCCAGCTTCAGAGCCAGCTTACCGCCTTGCACCTTCGCTGAGATGGGCTTCGGCTTAAGCGCGGCCAGCATAGCGTCACGCAGGCTGTTCTGCTGGACCAGGAAACCCGGATTGGTGCCGGGCAGCGGCGCGTACCAGGCGCCCCATTCATCGACGACGAGCGCGACCTTCTTTTGCGGATCGTACCTGTCCATCATGGCCGACGCTCCGGCCTTGGACACGTCAACCGTCAAGTCAACCTTTTGTGCGGCCACGAAGGGTGCAGTTAGGATCGCAGCTATCAAAGCAAAACTAACAAGAAGTGCACGCATAATAAGCGAATCCTTTCGGCCCGTCCCCTCAATGACTTCTCCTGAAATACTGATTGGGGGCGCCGGGCGTGGGAAGGCTGGCGGCGACCTGCGCTCCGCTGTCATGCGCCTTAGTCAATGCAGCAGTGAGAGTGATGCCGGAGCCGGAGACCTGGACGCCAGCCGCGTGCGCAGATTTGAGCGGCGCCGTGACGGTGATTGCGGCGCCGCCTCTGCCGAAGGTGGTGGAGGCGACAATCACAGTCTCCTGGTTTGCGCCGCTGTCAACAGTGATTGTCTGGCCAACACTAAAGCCGATAGGGCTGGCGACGGGGATCACGGTCGCGCCCACGTCGGTGGCGGTGCGGACCGTGGTCGCGCCTGCCGTGCCAACCGTCGCAATGACGGCGGTCTCGCGGTTCGTGCCCGTATCAATCATAATCGTCTGGCCGGCGGTAAAGTCCGCCACGTTGGCGACTTTGATATTGGTCGCACCGGCGGCTGAACCGGTCGGCAGGGTGGTGGCGGGCTGCAACAAGAAATCGGTGCAGTTGCTGTCGTTGTCCAGGCCGTCCGGAAAGCGGCCCGCACTCCTATTGATCGTGACGGCGGCGGCAGCGGCTGGCCCGAAGCCACCGGCTGAGCCGGGCGTGGGCACGCGGCAACCGCTCTGCCCTGATCCGGAGGCGGCCTGGTAACCCTCGGCGGCCCATGGGTCGACGAGGAGGCCGTAGTTGAGGCTGTCGACGACCAGGCCAGCGGCGTCACGCAGCACCATGCTGCCGGCGCTGGGTGAAAGGGCGGGGCCGCCGAACCACTGGTTGGGCGCGGGAGTCCCTTGGTAGCCGGCGGTCGTGACGATGGCATCGCGCACAACCGCGTTAATGTCGTGATCCTTGACCAGGGGGCTGTCGAGCGTGATGCCAGCGCCGAGCGGCTGGACGGGCTCGTTGCTCGAGTGAGCGAAGGCCGTCGCCGGCTGGAAGCTGATCCCTGTTCCCTGGGCCGCGAATGGGAGGTTGGCCGCATGGTTGAACTTCAGCGTGGAGGCCAGGTCGAGGCCCGTTCCATGAGCTACCACCCACTCGCGTGCGGCGTGCGCTCGGGCGAGGGCCGGCGTAAAGTCAATGCTGGCGCCGGTCGGACTCGAGGCGCCGACGGCGGTGATGGTAACGGTTTCCTGGTTGGCGGGCGTGCCAACGGTCATCTTGTTGCCCACAGGACCTTGGAAGCCGCCACCCGGTCCGAACGCGCCGCGGACTTTGATCTTGGTCGCGCCGGCGCTCGCATCAGCCGAGAGTGCCGTGCGGCTCGCCTGCGTGCCGACGCGCGTGACCGTGACCGTCTCGATCCCATGTCCGACGCTGTCGATGTCCAACCTGATCTTGTCACCGACCGAGATGTTGGCGACAGATGTCACCTTGATGTTGGTCGCGCCGGCGGGTGCGTCCACTCCCAGGAAGGCTTGCGTGCCCGGCTTGCCGACAGCAGTGATGGTGGCCACCTCGTACCGCTCCACGGCTTTTGCGACGGTGGGGTAAGTGGCGCCATAGCCGATGGCGATCTTCTGGCCGACCTCGAAGCCGGACACGCTTGTGACCGGTATGCTGGTCGAGCCGGCGGGGATCGTGACCACCGGACCGTCGGGGAGGGGTTGCCACACCGTCGTAATGCTGCCGGCCGCCGTCCCGATGCTTACGATCTTGCGGGTTTCCACGTTGGAGCCGGTGTCGATCATGATCGTATCGCCGGCCTTCATGCCGGTCGTGCTCCTAACGTAAATGGTGGTATCGCCCTTGCGCGCAGGGACGGCTAGCCCAGAGTTGGAGAGGCCGAGCAGGTAGAAGCCGCCCGCTGCGAGCTTCGTCCCGGGCGGGATCTTCACCGCCGAGAAGATGGGCTGCTGGGTCGGGTGCTCGGTCAGGGTCCAGTTGGAGATGTCGACTTCCTTCGCGCCAGCGTTGTAGAGCTCGATAAACGAGTTGGTCGAGTTGGTGGGAGAGCCGTCGCTAACGCGGAACTCGTTAATCTTGATCGGGCTGACGTTCCGCACCTTTTCGACCGCTGTTTCGGATTGCTTGGCGCCGCTCGTCTGGTTCGTCCACTGGGCGTTGGCGACCAGGTCGCCGTTGAAGGCCGCCGGGCCCGAGGTGACCTTGAAGGTCGCGCTCACGCTGGCGCCGGGCGCGACCGGATCAGCGAACGTCGCCGACGTCTTGGTAGTGCCCGAAACGACGGACGTCCACTGCCTGGGCGCGGAAATGCTCAACTGGAGGCCCACCGCGGGCGCCCCCGTAGTATTTGTGAAGGTCACGGTGGTCTCCTTCGAAGAGCCCGGTGAGAACGTCTGTAGTCCTGGCGGAGCGGCAGTTGCCGAGGCAGGTGCGAGGCTCAGCCGCGGCACGTCGTATCTGGCGTCCACGATGTTGGCCTGCACCAGCTGGTCGGTGGCATCCGAAGGGAAGGTGCCTGCGGCCGTCATCGCGCCTTCGTAGAATGTGCCTTGCGAGCCGACGCTGTTGTCGCCGCCGTTGCCCAGGAGGATGGCTCCCTGCTTGCGCATCGGGTCATAGGTGTGGTCGACGCGCGGCCCGTCGAACATGACCTTCAGGTCGCCCCGCTGCGCGTCGCCGCCCATGGAGGTCCAGTGGTGCGGTTCGCCCTTGGCAATCGCGGTCACGAACCGCCAGTTGATGCTCGGCAGGTTTGCGCAGTATTTTGATCCATCCGGGTTGACGCAACCGACGAGGTTATTCTCCTGGTCGGTCATAATCCACGGGCCGGGTCCGCTCCCGCGATACCAGGCGGTGGCATTGCCGTAGTAGGTGGTTTCCATGGTGCCGTTGTCGTCGTCGCGGCTGTCGATCTCGGCGTTGCCGTAGTCGAAGCAGCAGCCGGAGTTGTAGTGGTGGCCGTTAATGACCCAGTACTGCCCCTCCGCCTGATCGTCGACCGCGGTGCCCTTCGCGTCATTCTGACGGAGGCCCATCCCCGGCGCGATGAAGACGCCGTAAGCCTTGTGGCCCATGATCGTAATCGGCGCCATGTCGGCGACCGGGAGGTTATTAAACCCACCCATGGCCGGGCCGCTGAATCCGCCGCGTGGCGCCTGGGTGAGGTCGTTGTGCCTGGGGGATTGGTCGTAGATTTTGGTGATCCAGCAGTAGGTGTTGGCGCAGAAGGCGTCCTGCGCGGCCGCGTCGGCGTACCCGCCGGCATCCGGGACCGGCGAGGCGACGGGCTGGACGACGCCGATGTCCAAGGTCTTGCCGTCCGACTGGCGCAGGACCTGATAGAGCGGGCCGTTGTAGGAAGCGTAGAGCGCGCGCGTGGTGCTGTGGGCGGCCACGCAGGGGGCGCCTGCGGCGGCGTAGATGTCGCACGGACCTTTCGGCCTAGGCGGAGGAACATTGGCTCCCGCCCCGGCCTGTGTGGCCATCGTCAACGTGGCGCCAATCAGCGTGAGCGCGAGTGCGAGCATGAGCACAACATTGATTCTCGTTTTCATGTTTATCCTATTTGCCTTGCCGGGCGGCGGCAGCAAGCCAGACTGAGGTCTGATTCTGCCGAATCATGCGCGGCGTCATTTCCTAGTCACGGCCACCTCTTTTAGAAAGCCTCGCTCAACAGGAAGGGCTTTGATCCCCCGATCTACGAAGCCTCTCTCAAGACAGTTAGGGGTTATTCGTTTAATATGCCAAAACCGTAATTCCTCTGTTTTGCAAAGGCCACAGCCTTTTGCGCGGCTTATTGAAAGAGTCTCGGAGCGAAGTCTTTTAGATCGCGCCGCCAAGTCTGCCACTCGTGGTCTGTCCCCGGTGATTCGTAGAAGACGTGCTGAATCTTGGCCTCCAATAACGAGGTATGCAGTCGCTGAATTCCGGCGCGCATTCGCTCAGGCTCTACCGTTCCGACACCGACCCAGAGCAAGTGCACTTTCTTGGCGAAGGCAGCAGGATCGGCAAACGCCCCGTGGTAATCCGTCTTGGGATCAAGTTTCCGGTCCCCAAGCATTCCGCCCGCTCCACTAAATCCACCGATATAGGAAAAGAGATCGAGGTGATTGAGCGTGATCTGGAACGTCTGCATTCCTCCCATCGACAGGCCCGCCATCGCTCGGTGATCGCGATCAGGCATCGTCCTGAAGGTCTTGTCGATATATGGAATCAGGGCCTGAGTGACATCGTCTTCGAACGCCGACGTCATTTCCTGCATCGCCTTCAACCTGTCGGGAGAACCAGCGGGAGGGCCGGGAACAGCGGGCGTAGCTTGGCCGGCGCGCCGGGCGTAGCCATAGGCCATCACGATGATCATGGGCTTGCACTTACCAGCCGCGACCAGGTTATCCAGAATGAAGTTGGCGCGCCCCTGCCGAATCCATCCCGTCTCATCCTCGCCGCCGCCGTGCTGCAAGTAGAGCACGGGGTAGCGCATCTTGGTCTGTGTATCGTAGTTCGGCGGCAGATAGACCAATGCGTGCCGCCAGGAGCCCGTCACCTTCGAGTAGTACCAAATCTCACGCACCTGGCCGTGCGGCACGTCTTGAATCGCATAATAGGTTGAGCCTGGCTCCGGGACCTCAACGGCACTGGCGTGCTTGCCACCGCCAAAAAAGGCATGACTGCCCGTGTCGCTGACATCCGCGCCATCAACGACGAAGTTGTAGTAATGCAATCCGGGGACAAGGGGCGGCGTGGTAAGAGTCCAGAAGCCGTCCGCCTGTTTCACCATCTCCACTTTGGGACCGCTCCAGAAATTCACCCTGACTTTGGTGGCGTCGGGGGCTTTGACGCGAAGCTGAACTCTCCCGGTACGATCAACGCGGGGATACTCTGCTCCCCACACGTTGGTCGTCGCGGGCTGAAAATCGCCCGCCTCTTGCGCGCAACAAAGACCCGCAAAAAGCGCGCACCAGAGACCCGCGAATAAAATGATCCCAAATCGTTTCATCTGTTTTCTCCTTGTTATTTAGTGTGAAGGCGTTGCGCGGGCCGAGCCGAGGCTTACGGTAATCTCCTTCAGCGGCTTGTCTCCCGCGTCAAGAAACCGGGCGCAAAAGTCAGTCGCCCCGCCGCCGTTGACAATCGCGGCGCGCACGACGTTCGGCCCCTGGTTAAGCGTCAGCCGCTTGGAGACGCCATCGTCAATGACGGTCTGGCGGTCGCCATAAATACCGATGACCTCTTTACCGTTGACCCACCACACCGACGCCGCGTTAGAGCCAATAGCCAATCGCACGTCACGCATCTCGCGCGGGCAGTTGATGACGGTCACCGCCCAGAACAGCACGTCGGAAGTCTTCTTGCCATAGGACCGGGCGAAGTGAAAGAGGTTGACGTTATAGTTTATGGTGTCCACCGCATGCCAGGCGAGTTCCGTGTTGCCGACCCTCACCTTGTCGCCATCACGAGGAATGACCGTGAACTGATCGGGGAAATACTCCTGCTTGACCGCCGTCTGAACCGCACTGTCCGTGAGTCCACTCGCGCCAATCGGCCCCAGCAGGAGCCAGCGCTGAATGAAGCCCTCGGCATTGGGCGCCTTTTCCGGTGAGGCGGGTTTCGTCAACGTGGAAGCCGGGATCTGAGCCGCAATCTCCGCGGCGATGGCCACCGCCAGAAGCGCCGTCATCACGGTGGCGAATGTGACGAGTTTGATGAAGTGCGTATTCATAAAAGTTCCTGGACGATCAGATCACGGCGTTTTGAGCAGCCACCGCTGTTTCTCGCCCTGAGGGTCGAACCTGGCAAGGGTGGCGAAGCTGCTGCCCACAGCCGAAAGCACAAGCGGATCTTTCAAGTTGGGAACCGCCTTGGGCATGATTCGCCAACTGCCGTCCGCAAGCTGGTCGAAACGCCACAGTTGTTCGGGGCCTCCGGTGAAGGCGGGCAAGACGACGAGCTCCGCGTCCTCAGTGGCGGCCAATGCCCGGTTAGTCCCGGCAATGGTGATTTTGAAATAGGGCGAGCCAAGGTAGCCACTCACGCTCGTGACTGGCTCAACAGTCCACTTCTGCTGGGCCTGACACATGTAGTTGCCCATCCGAACGTCAATGTTACCCGCCGGCCATTTCGTCGAAACCTCCGCGACCTCTTGTGGCGGGATCGGTTGGCCGATGCCTGCGAAGATCCCGCCTCCAGGACCGGGCTGCGCGCCTGCATTTCCGCCGGAGCCTGTTGGCGGCGGACCTCGTCTCACGGGTCTGCCTCCTACTGGGAACCCTTCCACGGCAAGCTCGAGAGCAGTCCCGGTGCGCAGGGATTCGATCTCGTACGCGCCGCCCTTCAAGTTCTCACCGGCGACTGGCCAACCGTCCTTCCAAAGCAATGGGCGAATGTCGAGTACGCTGGCGCCACCCCTGTCGAGGTCGGCTTCATAATGAAGTGAGAATCTCTGCACACCATCGCCGAGATCAAACAGGCCGAAGTGGCCGGGACCAATCACCCGTCCGGATGACCCAACGAAAAGCTTGCCGCCGCCTTGAAGCATGTCTACGCCCATGTTGTCCAGGAAGGGGCCCGTGACCTTCTTCGCGCGACCGACGCGAATATTGTAACCGGAGTCAGCGCCTCGGCAGCAACTGCCGTGCGTGACCAGCAGATAATACCAGCCATCGTGATAAATCATGATCGAGGCTTCGCTGTTGATCGCAATGTTGCGGGGCTGTTCATTGGGGTTGAGGCGTTGGCCCGTCTTGGGATCCAGCTCTAGGAGTCGGATGTAGCCGAAATACGAGCCGTAGGTGAGCCACAGCCGCTTGGTAGTGGGATCAAGAAAGACGCCCGGATCAATGGCATTACAATCCTCGACCCCGTCAGAGGAGGCCACGACGCCACCCCCTTCCCATTTGTAGTCAGGGGAGGCCGGATCGAGGGTTTGGTTCGTGAGCAGGTTGATGTCAGCCCTCGTTGGCCCGCTGTTGGCGGCGATATATAGGTAGTAGCGGTCGCCAATGTGAATCACGTCCGGAGCCAATCCGCGTCGCGGGAGCCGAGTCCCCTGCCGCCACGTCCAACCGTCATCGGAGACCAGCGACGAACCGCCAGTGCCGTAGGTGTAGTACTTGCCATCGCAGAAAATGATGGTGGAAGGGTCATGAATCCCGATTTGGCCTTCGAGCGCGAAGACCAGTGAGTCATGGATGATGACGGCTGCCACCAGGACGAAGATGGCTGCCACGAGGATTTTTTTCATCGGACTTGTCTGTTTGAAAATTGAAGGACTATCCCCCATCGGGCCATAGCAGATGACGTTACTGACAGTCTTTTCCGAAGCATAGATTCTTGCTGAAGAACGGTAAGACGTAATTCTGAAAACGTACGGCCACCGCGCTGGTATGAGTGCCTTGATAGACTTCAAAGCTGTGAGCGATACCATATTTATCAAGCACATCGTGCAGCTTGCCTGTATCCACACGTAACCCATCCTTGTCACCCACATCTATCGAGATCGCGCGATACTGGCGAAGGTTCCCAATGTACTGGTCTATGAACGCGAGCGGTGCATTGGCCGCCCATTTCGCCAAGACATCCGGCTGCGGTTCACCAGCTTTCCTCGCCAGGTCAAGGTAGAGCGGAGGGTTCTTTGGATTGGGTGACCAGGCAGCGGCGGAGGCGAGCTGGGCACGGGCACCGAACGGCAACTTGGCCGAATCTTCGGGCGTCTTCACCGCTTCCAGCGCCTTCTCCGTTTCCGCATTCGCTGGCCCGGCTTGTCGCGGGGATAGGCAACACGGACTCATGATGTACAGGCTGCCAAACACATCGGCATGCTTCATGCCGATGCGCGTCGCACCGTACCCTCCCATCGAATGCCCGACCAGACCACGACTCAGCCGGTTTGGAATGGTCCGGTAATGAGCGTCAATGTAGGAGACCACATCACGCGCGATAAACTGCTCGAAATCCCCGGTAGTCACCGAACTCGAATACATTGAGCCGTGATGCACGGTCTTGGAATCGGGCAGCACGACGATCATCTCTTTCGCGCCCTGTGCGAAAGCGCCCTCGATGGTTTGCGGCACATGGATTTCGCGGCTCCATTGCTCGGCGCCGATGGAATAACCATGCAGAGCATAGACAACTGGGTAGCGTCGAGACTTCTCCTTGGCGTAGCTCGGCGGCAGAAACACGAGTACGTCGCGGTCAACTGCATCCCTCTCCAGATTGCCTTCAAGGGCCGTCCCGTGAATCTTAATGCGCGCTCCCGTCACCGGCTTCGCACCGGGCACCACCGGAGGGACTTCGGTTTGTACCTGTGCGACAAGCGGCAGCGCGAGCGCCACAGTGATCGTGACCGCTCTGGCACGAAAGAATTTGGTATCTATCATGAGCCTCCTTCCTTGCATCATCACGGTGATCGGTTGAGCTTCCCATCACCGCCGGGAGGTGAATTTATGCCTGTTTTCCTGTCATGAGCTACACGTTCATCGCCGCGATAAAACTCACAGTTTGGATTCTCTCGGCCTCGTTGGAGATGACGTCTTGCTGCCACTGCACAGTCTTCGGTCTATTTGCCCCCGCCGGCCTTCGCCGTGGGCCAGACGAACGTGCACGACGCCGGCACCGCCAGCGCCGTCGGCGTGATCTTCAGCGGCGTCAGGTTGTTCTTCGTGAGCAGGTTGTTGAATCCGACCAGGTCCACGCCGAGCATCGTCTTCCACGCATTCAGCGTCGCGGTGAATCCCTTGCAACCGGATTCCCACGTGTCGACCTGCGCCCTGCTGGGCGGTATGTCGATGCCGTTCTGCGCGAGCGGCGCGAGGACCGTGCTAAACGTCGCGTTGATCGCATTGAACGGGGTCACGCTGCCAGGCGCGCCGCCCGCGGGGCGGCCACCGCCGCCCCCACCGCCGCCGCGCCCGCCGCGGACCGTGGCACCGCCGAACGTCGAGAGCTTCGCCTCGAGCGCGGTCACGGCCGTCGCGACATCCGGCGGCAGCGAGCCGCGCGCGATCGCGGCCAGCTGTGCACGCACCGCGGCCACTTCCTCGTTGGCGGCGTAGCTGTCCTTCATGCCCTGCACGGCAGCCATCGCCAGTTTGTTCTGTGCCCGCAGCGCCGACATCACGCCAGCGCCCTCGCCGACGCGCGGATCATTGTGCACGACGAGGGTCTGCGTGTACGTGGCGCCGTCCACCAGCAGCTTGACGGTGTAGGTGCCCGGCAACGCGAGCGGCCCGTGCGGCGCCGGCGTCACCTGGCCCGGCGCGGAGTTCATCTGGTTATTGATGTCGGGGTTGTAGCCGGGCGGGTCGTCATAGCGCAGATCCCAATTGATGCGATGCATCCCGACGTTCGTCGAGAGCGCGCGCTCAGACGCGGGCATCAGCCAATAATCGGGATACGGCGGCCGCTCGTACATCGGCGGCGGCGTGCTCGTGATCGTCCGCACCAACTTATTCGCCGAGTCGAAGATCTGCAGCTTGATCTCGCCGGCCGGCTTTTTGCTCAGGTGGTAGTAGAGGAGCGCTCCGAACGGCGGGTTCTGAGCGTGCGGCAGCTCGGGGTTCATCGGTTGATCCCAATTCGAGTTCATCCGCGAGCGGATGGCGTCGCCCGGTTTGAACAAATATGCCGGCGCCGCCGTGATCTGCTGCGCCTTCGCCGCGATGTCGCGCAGCGGACTCATATCGTCGAGCACCCAGAATCCGCGGCCGTAGGTGCCGATCACCAGATCGTTCATGTGATCGTCGGTATGAAACACCATGTCGCGAATCGAGGTGCTCGGCAGATTCAGCCGCAGCGACTGCCAGTGATCGCCGTCGTCGAATGAAACGTAGACGGTCGTCTCGGTGCCGGCGAAGAGCAAGCCCTTCTGTTTGGGGTCCTCGCGAATGACATTCACCTGACTACCCGTGCGCTCATTGACCGGCAATCCATTGACGATGCGCGTCCAGCTCTTGCCGCCATCGTGTGTGCGATAGATGTAGTGCTGCTGCTCCGCCGCCGCCGATGCGGGGCCGCTGCGACTGAAGCCGAGGTAGACAAGCACGTAGGCCGTATTGACATCGCTGTGTCCGGCTTCCACGGTATCGAAGTTGGCGCCCGGCGGCAGATCGGTGAAGTTCGTCACGTTGTTCCACGTCTTGCCGCCGTCCATCGTGTTGTAGATCTGTCCCGTGTTACTGCCCGACCAGAGGACGCCCTGCTTGACGGTCGAAAGAGAAAAATCGGAGATCGAAGGGCGTAGGAAAAAAAAGCGCCCGCCAGCCGGGCCTCCCGGAGCTGGTGTCGGCGCAGTCGTGGGCGCGACGCCGCATGGCACCATCGGCCGCCCCTTCGGTGTGGTCAGATCGGGGCTGAACGCTTTCCACGTCTCGGCACCGTCACGCGTGACGAGAATGCAGTTGTAGCCGACGTACATCGCCTTAGGATCGAATGCGGTGTCGAACCGTTTCCAGAAATCGCGGTTTGAGGCATACAGGTTCGCGTCCGCTCCAAAATCCGGAGCGACATTACCCCACTGTCCGGTCGCGAGATCGATCTTGATCATCCCGTTGCCTTGCCCGGCGCCATACCCGAGGCCGTACACGATAGTGGGCTTGAGCGGATCGGCCGTGATAGTTCCGAACTCGGATGCTGGGAGCGGCGACCAATCGACGGTCGTGATCTGACCCTGATCGCTGCGGCTGCGCGTCATGATCGCGCCGGTGTCCTGCTGTGCACCCATGACCCAGTACGGGTACCGCGTATCGGTGCTGACATGGTAGATCTGCGCGATCGGGATCTGGTAATAGCCGCTCCAGGTCTGACCGCCGTCGAGCGTGACCGCCGGTCCCTGATCGAAGCCGAACAGCATCCGCTGGCCGTTGGTCGGATCGATCCAGATATCGTGCGGGTCCTCACCGCCGGGCGCTCCCTTGAACGCGCTGAACGTCTTGCCGCCGTCGGTCGAGCGATACACGGTGGTGGCGACCGTGTAGAGAATGTCCGGATTCTGTGAGTCGACCCACACACCCGAGCTGAACGCGCCCTGCCCGTTGGCCACGCGCGTGTCGCCCGAGGCCATGTGCTGCCACGTCGCGCCTTGATCGTCAGACCGATACAAACCGGAGCCGCCCTGAAGCGGGCCGCCAACGACGTAGACACGCTGGCCGTTAGTGTGCATCGCGATCGCGACGCTGATGCGTCCCGTGTAGGGCGGCAGCGTCGTGACCTTCGTCCAGGTCTGGCCGGCGTCGGTCGATTTGAAAAGCGCCGTGCCGTTCGGTCCCGGCGGCGCCGCCGCTCCACCTTCGCCGCCGAATCCACCAAATCCCCCGCCGCTGCCCTGCGAGGTCGCGAACATCACGTTCGGCAGGTCGAACGCGTACTCAAGGTCCCGCGTGCCGTTTGCGTTCTCCGGCTTGAGGACGTTCACCCAAGTCTGGCCGCCGTCGGTGCTGCGATAGACGCCCTGGCCGCTGTGCCGCGCGTCGCCCTGCGTCGAGGCGAGCACCAGATTCGGATCTTTTGGATCGACCACGATCTTGTTGATCTTGACCGTGTCCTCGAGGCCGATGTGCGTCCACGTCTTGCCGGCATCGATCGATTTGTACATGCCGTCGCCGAGCGAACCCTGCACCGAGTCACCAGTGCCGGCATACACCATGTTGGGATCGGACGGCGCCACCTGGATCGCGCCGACGCTGTCGACGTTCGTGAACTGATCGAAAATCGGCGACCACGTCACGCCCGCGCTCGTGGTTTTCCAAATGCCGCCGGCGGGCGCCCCGATGTAGAAGACGCCCGGCTGACCGATCGCGCCGGTGACGGCCGCGATGCGCCCACCGTGAAACGGGCCGATGTTGCGCCAGCGGAGACCGGCCAAGAGGTCGTCGCCCGGAGCCAGATTGACCTCGACGCGATCGCCTACTGCATAGATTGGACTGTGAGGGTTAACCGCTGCCATAAACAGCGTGATTCCGAACACAGCCACGAGCAACAAAACGCGGTAATTTGTTTTCATGTAGGAATTGACCTCGGTGTTCGACACGCAGCCCGGTAAGATCGCCGGCCGTGAGCGACAAGCACGGCCATGCGATCAAGGGCCGGCTACGGTCCCGATAAACTTTTAGCGATCCATGTCCCCGGGTTACGTGTTGCGAAGCGGCGACAGAAATGGTTGGATGCTTAGATTCAAATTGAGTCTATGATCCGGTCGCTCCCGCTCCCGGTTCTGACACGCCGCGCAACCCAACTACTTAATCTGCGAATCAAGGGTAGAGCAGCACACTCACAAACTGTCGTAGAGTTAATCCAGGCAACTGGAACTTCAACTCATCCGACTCTATCTGTGGGTTTGCGGGGTCTACAATAAGCACCCGGAACTCAAAGATCAACGCTGGAGCCACAATCCATCCGAACCGCTTTTTACAGATCAGGAACTCGCTGAGCGTCTATCTCTTTGGCGTGCTGCAAAGGCGCTTTCAACAGCAAGCCATCCACGACTATGTGCGCGAGCATTGGGGCGCCTGGTTTCCACACCTGCCGAGTGATCAGGCCTTCAATCATCGCCTCCATCTGCTCTCTGATATCTGGCCGGTGCTGCTCGGCGAATTATGGGCGGCCTTAAGTTGCCGTTTCACGGCGACCTCCGGCAGTGCCGATCAGTTGCTTGATTCCTGACCCATCATGCTTGCCCTGTGCGGTCGTGCTTGTCAGGCGAAAGTGGCCCGTGACCAAGCCGATCAAGGCTATGGTGAGAGCAAAAAGCTTGACTACTGCGGAGTCAAGCTCCACCTGCTCGGGGCGAAACAGGATCATCAACTGCCCGTCCCGCTCGCACTGTGCTTGACCTCCTACCTTAGGGAGTCACGCGCCACATGACGACACCATGCCCGGGGGTTACGCCAGAGTACTCCGGGCCTGACCATTCGAGATCCTGATGCTCCCACAGGTCCCGCACGTGTGCCTTCCCGCTGACGCCTACCTCCGCCCAGCGGAAGGTCACCCTCGCCGATTCCTTCGCCCGGTTGAAGATCGCGACCGCCAGGGCGCCGCCCGAGAGCGGTCGCGTCCAGATCTCCTGTTCACCCGACTGCCAGACCCGCTTTCCCTGTTTGCCATCCTTGTCCTGATCCACGGCGATCACCTCACGGTTGGTGAGAATCTGGAGGATCTCAGGACTCACGCTCCGCAGATCGTTCCCGGCCAGGAGTGGTGCAGCGAGCATCGACCACAGGCTCAGATGCGTCTGGTATTCGGTTTCGCTCATCCCGCCGTTGCCGATCTCCAGCATGTCCGGGTCATTCCAGTGACCCGGCCTGGCCCACGGCTCCAGCCCCTCCTGCCCGAACCCGATCCGCGACATCGAATCCCAGCTATCGCGAATGTCGCCGGTCGTGCGCCAGAGATTACCGCCGACCTCGGCCCCCCATTTCCAGACGTCCAGCCGGCCGTATTGGCACAAACTGTAGACGATCGGTCGCCCGGTCGCCTGCAGCGCGTCACCCATCTTCTGATAGATTGGCGGCATCTCTTCGTCGGTGTAGATCGTGCGCGCCCCGCACCAGTCGTATTTCAGGTAGTCGATGCCCCAGGCGGCGTAGGTGCGGGCGTCCTGTGCTTCATGGCCGTAACTCCCCTCATAGCCCGCGCAGGTGTTGGGTCCCGGCGAGGAATAGATGCCCAACTTCAGGCCCTTGCCGTGCACGTAATCGGCGAGCGCTTTCATGTCGGGGAATTTCTTGTTGGTCTGGATGTTCCCTCTTGCATCACGGCCGCCCTCCCACGTGTCGTCGATGTTGATGTAGAGGTAGCCCGCCTCTCTCATCCCGTTTGAGGCCATGGCGTCGGCGATCTGGCGCACCGTCGCGTCATTAATTCTGCCCGCGAATTTGTTCCAACTGTTCCAGCCCATGGGCGGCGTCTTGGCCAGGCCGTTATCCGGCACGGGGTGACGGGCCGGAGGCGGGATCCGCGCCGGCAGGGCACCCTCACCTTCGGGCGCGCGACGGGCCACCAGCTCGGTGGGCTTGTCTTCGGGCCGGCGGCGCGTCGAGAGGTGCAACTCGTCCCCCACCAGTTTGCCTTCGTAGCGGACGCGCCGCGTGCTCTGCCCGTCCTTCATCGTCCCTTCGAGAGTAAAGCCCTCGGGGCCGCCGGTGCTCTCCGTGATGAGGTAGTAAAACTGCGTCACGCGGATCGAGCCGGTGATGCGCGCACCCTCCTGTTTCAGGTTGAGGTAGGTCTCTCGAAAGGTGCCGTCCGTATTCGGCACGCGCACGACCCAGTTCCCGGTCAGAGGGCCGGCGGGTGCGTGCTCCTGCTGCGCCGTCACGAAAGAAACCAGGCCGGCGAACAGGAGCCAGACCGCCACCGCGAGTTCACCACCGGAGAGAGAAGAGGGCTTGCTGTTCTTCATGGCAGGCATGGGGTTTAGTCTCCAGAACCCGAGAAGATTCTCCGCTTGCGGCCTCACGCCGCAGCATATTTGAATCGAGACGGTGAATTCAAGAGCAGGGGAGCCAAACTGACAGGTATTTCCAAGCTGGTTTGACCAAGGAAAGGCTACTGGTGAGACGCGCAGACTTCCTGAGACTGCGTCCGATCCTGAAGTGCCCTCCCCTTTGAGCGTGACTGAACATGCGACAGTGCCGCTCAATAAACCTAATTCTCGCCTCTGATCTTCGGAACAGACCGGCACCTCGTGCGAGCCGCTTTCGAATGTTCGTCAGGTGATATAATTTCTCATTTCGCAAGGCGACTGAGACAGGTGACGAAGAGGTCGACTTATAATAGGAACCCAGAGAAAACCAACCTGGAGGTGAGCCATGACGATTCGCTTAGACCACACCATCGTGCCGGCGAAAGACAAGGTCGCCTCGGCCGAGTTCTTCGCCGAAATCTTCGGCTTGACGGTCAAGCCGGGCCACTTCGCGCAGGTGCAAATCAACGAGAGCCTGACTTTTGCCTTCGCCGACGAGCCCGAAGCGTGGGGCGGGCCGGGTTTCGATCCCAGGACGGGCCAGAGCCATCACTACGCCTTCCATGTCAGTGAGGCAGAGTTCGAGGCGATCTTCGGCCGTGTGAAGGCCAAAGGGCTTCCCTACGGCAGCGGTCCCTTCAACCACACCGACGGCGAGATCTACACCCGCCGGGGCGGGCGTGGCTTCTACTTCGAGGACCCCAATGGCCACCTGCTGGAAGTCATGACCGTGCCCGAGACAGGAGAAAGCGGATGATGGCGGCAGGCCATAACACCTTTACCGCCCGATAGCCTGGCTTGCCTGATCCTTCGTGATGATGATCTTGAATGCCATGCGTGGGCGGCGGCTCAACTCCGGCGTGAGACGGCTTGAGTTCAAGCCCTGTGCTTGGCATGATCCACATGATGAAGCTCATCTCCGTGAACGTTGGATTGCCGCGCGAAGTCTCTGCGCCGGGTCAAGTGGTCACGACCGGGATTTTCAAAGCACCCGTCAACTCCCCGCTGATGCTGCGCACCCTCAACCTGGACGGCGACGGGCAAGCTGATCTCTCTGTCCATGGCGGTGTCGATAAGGCTGTTTATGCTTATCCAGTTGAACACTATGAATATTGGCGAGGCGAGTTGCCAGAGATAGACTTCCCGCCAGGGATGTTCGGGGAGAACTTTACGACCGAAGGATTACTTGAAGAGACGGTGTTGATCGGAGACCGATTCCGCATTGGTGAGGCTGAAGTCGTCGTCACTCAGCCACGGCTCCCTTGCTATAAGCTCGGGATCAAGTTCGGACGCGCTGACATGGTCAAGCGGTTCCTCGCCAGCCGCCGCACCGGATTCTACTTGGCTGTGCTGCGTGAGGGCAGGGTTGGTGCCGGCGATGCGGTGGAACTGATTGGCCGAGACAGTGAGGGAGTAAGCGTGGCGGACATCACGCGGGTTTATGCTTTTGAGAAGGGCGACCTCACCACGATGCAGCGGGCCATCAGAGTCAAGGCGTTTCCTGAAAGCTGGAAGGAGTATTTTCAACATCAGATTCAAAAGCAGCAAGGTGCGCAGCGTTAGGCTTCTCGCCGAGAGCGAGTTCCTTTCCTCCTTCCAGGTCTCGCATCGTCGAGAGGGCATGTCAAGGAGATAGTCGTCATGGGCGCAGCCGAGAACAAACAACTCCTGCAAGACATCTTTGCCGAGCTGTCGCAAGGCAACTCCAAGCCCTTCGTCGACAGTCTGGCTGAGGGGGTCCGCTGGACCATTATCGGCACCACCAAATGGTCCAAGACCTTTGACGGCAAGCAGGCCGTCCTCACCGAGTTGCTGGGGCCATTGCGCGCCCAGTTTAGACACGAAAGTCAATAGCGTTTACCAGTCCGCATACAGGCTGGCGGCAAAGCGACGAGATGCGGGTTTGGCAGGGCGGACTCCTCTCCGGCCATCACCGCCGCCATCACCGCTCCCGGCTCAAGCGAGGCCCGAGTCCGTTGATCCGGGGCCGTTACTTCCCGTTCGCATGATGACCTTGATGAGCCCGGCCAGCATGGCCTTAAATACTAGCCGATTTTCCGGGTCGCACCTCCCCGAATGGCTGATGCGCGCCGTCAGGGCATTATGGCATCCTTCTCCGGTAAAGATCGCGGCAGTCGGAAATGTCGTCGTGAAGAAGGAGCGATATGGAATCAAAAGACACGGCAGCGAAATCGCTGCTCACACTCTCGCATGACCTGGCAGAGGCGGTGGCACGGGCGGGCGCGGGCGTCGTCGCCATCAACGCGCGCGAGCGCATCCCGTCGAGCGGCCTCATCTGGCGCGAGGGCGTCGCCGTGACCGCGGCCCACACGATCAAGCGCGACGGTGACATCACCGTCAGGCTGCCGGATGGAAGAACCGCGACCGCGATTCTCGCCGGGCGAGACCCGAGCACGGACATCGCGGTGCTCAAGGTCGCAGAGGCCGGGCTCAGCCCCGTCGCCATCGGGGACGCCTCGGCACTCAGGGTCGGCCACCTCGTGCTCGCCGTCGGGCGCGTCAGCGAGCGCGGCGTCAGTGCCAGCCTCGGCATCGTGAGCTCCCTGGGCGGGGAGTGGCGCACCTGGCGTGGCGGGCGGATTGACCAATTCATCAGGCTCGATATGGGCATCTATGACGGGTTCTCCGGCAGCCCGCTCGTGGACTCGCAGGGGCGTGTCGTGGGCATCAACACTTCCGGCTTGGTCCGGGGTGGCGCCTTCACCATCCCCGCCTCGACCGTCAGCCGAGTCGTCGACGAACTGCTCGCGCGCGGTCACGTGGTGCGCGCCTACATCGGCGTCGGGATGCAGCCCGTGCCTCTGCCCGACTCGGTCAAGAGCAGGCTGAATCTGGCGAACGCGAGCGGGGTCATGGTCCTCTCGACGGAGCCGGGGGGCCCGGCGGATAGGGCGGGGCTGCTCATCGGCGACCTGCTCGTCGCGCTTGACGGCGCAACGGTCGCTGACACCGACGATGTGCAGGCCGCGCTCGGCCCGGAGCTCGTGGGCCAGGACCTGAACGCGACGGTGATCCGCGCGGGCGAGTTGACCCGTTTGACGATCAGGGTAGGCGAACGCCCTGCCCGGGGGAGGTGAGCCGTGTCTGCGACCGAACAGAACTTGGCGACGACACCAGCGCATCTCTTCGCCGACTTCGCGGCCCTGGCCGAACGCCTGCGCCGTGTCTCGGTCGAAGTGCGTGGGAGGCGGCACGGCGCAGGCTCCGGCGTGATCTGGCGCAGTGACGGTCTGATTGTCACCAACTCACACGTGGTGGCCGGAAGCCGCGCCGAGGTGCGGCTCGCCGACGGGAGAAAATTCGATGCGACGGTCACCAGGAGGGACAGACTGCACGACCTGGCCGAACTCCGTGTGGAGGCGACGAATCTTCCGGCGGCTGCCATCGGAGATAGCGGCGCGTTGCGTGTCGGTGAACTTGTTCTCGCCGTCGGCAACCCGCTCGGCCACGTCGGCGCGCTCGCCACCGGCATCGTGCATGCTACGGGGCTGAGATTCATTGCAGCCGACGTGCGCCTCGCGCCCGGCAATTCCGGCGGCCTGTTAGCCGACGCCCGCGGGGAGGTGATCGGCGTCAACAGTATGATCGCACGCGGCCTGGCGCTGGCCGTGCCGGCCACAGAGGTGGAGCGCTTTCTGGCGCGCGAGGATCATCCAAAGCGCCCGACACTGGGCGTGGTCCTGCGACCCGTCAAGGTGCGGCTCGATGAAGGAGAATCTCCTGGCCTGCTGGTGCTAGAAGTGCAGGAGAGCAGCGCTGCGGGGCGTGCGGGTCTGCTGCTCGGCGACGTTTTAGTGGGCGCTCTGGGGCGACTCTTCCGCGCCTTCGACGACCTGCCGCGTGCGCTCTTGGCGGCTCGTGAGGTCAAGCTTGAGTTGGTGCGCGGCGGAGAGCGTTTGAGCTTAACCGTGACCCTCGGTGAGGGTGGAGAGGGAACAGAGCAGGAGTCGTGAGACGTGTGCTGGTAGTCGCTCAATCTGCGGTCGTGCGCGCGGGGCTGGAATCGCTCATCGCGCTCAGCCCCGGCTTGGAACTCGCGGGCAGCTCTTCGGGGCTGACGCCGGGTGATTTTGCGCGACGGATTGAAGACTCCGGGGCGGAAGTAGTGCTCGTCGAGGTGGGCGCTCACGACGAAAAGTCTTTCCACGATCTGCTCGCGCTCGGCGAAGCAGTCTCTTCCATTGCAGTCGTCGTGCTCGGCGAAGTGGCGGAAAGCGCTCGCTGGCAGGAAGCCTTGCGGATGGGCGTGCGTGCGATCCTGCCGCGCGAGGCGACCTCAGACGAAATCCTTGCCGCCGTCGAGGCTGCCGCCGCGGGGCTGATCGTGCTCGAAGCGGCGATGGTCGAATCACTGCTCGATGGCGCTCTGTCCACCGAGCGGGCGGCGCAGCCGCCGGAGAACCAGGGTGAGGCCTTGACCCCGCGCGAGGTCGAAGTGCTCGGCTTGTTGGCCGAAGGCTCAGGCAATAAGCAGATCGCTCATCGGCTCGGCATCTCGGAGCACACCGTCAAGTTTCATGTGGCTTCCATCCTTGCTAAACTCGGGGCGGCGAGCCGCACCGAAGCGGTCACGCTCGGCATCCGCCGCGGCCTCGTCATGCTGTAAGGGTGATTTGAAGTAAGCTCTCAAGCAGCAATTCTGAGCGGACCAGATTTTGACCCGGGACGGTGATCGGATGAAAAGACCGATTCGCATTCTGCTGCAGACGACCATCCCATTGATTGAAGATGACTGGCGCATCGGCAGATTTTCGCTGCTGCGCGAGCATCTGCATTCGCTCCAGGATCCAGCCGGGCGCCGCCTCTGCGAAGTCACCGCGCGCAATCGTGAGACGACCGCCGGCGGTCATGACGAGGTGCTCAGCCGGCTCGATAGCACAGACTTCGATGAGCTGTGGCTGTTCGCCGTTGACACGGGCGACGGGCTGACCGCAGCCGACTGTCAAGGGATCACTCGTTTCCACCAGCGCGGCGGCGGCATCCTCGCCACGCGCGACCACCAGGATTTGGGATCGTCCCTCTGCGCTTTAGGCGGCGTGGGTCGCGCCCACTTCTTCCATACCCAACACCAGGACCCGGACGAGTCGCGCCACGCGCGCGACGATCAGGACACCCAGACGATCTCATGGCCGAACTATCACTCGGGAAGTAACGGCGATTATCAGCAGGTCACGCCGGTCGAGCCGGTTCACGAACTCCTCCGCAACCCCGAGTCGGCCTCAGGTGTAATCGAGTACTTTCCGGCGCACCCCCATGAGGGAGGCGTCGGCGTGCCCGAAGACGAGCATCACGCGCGCGTCATCGCGACCGGCCGGAGTCAAGTGACGGGCCGCCCATTCAACCTGATCGTGGCGTTCGAGAGGGCTGATGATCGGCAGGGGAACAGGCTCGGTCGCGCGGTCGCCGAGTCGAGCTTCCATCATTTTGTGGATTACAACTGGGACCTCTCCGCGGGCTGCCCAAGCTTTCTTGCGGAGCCGCCCGGCGACCAGATCAAAAGAGAACCAGAGAAGCTCATCGACATGAAGACTTACGTTCACAACTTGGCGCTGTGGCTCGCCGGTTGATAACGTGCGTGGAGACAGTGAACGGCAAACTCAGAAGAGTAAGCGTTTAGTCGCTGGCCAGCAAATTGCCCAAGGAGGGATAGACAGTCTCCACTCTCCAAAGTTACCCTCCCTCGTACCCTGATATCGCCGAATGGAGGAACTATGTCGAGCATGCGTGTCGCCCAAGTCTCTTACGCGAATGGCCCCTTTGAACTCATTGAACGCGAAATCCCGGAGCCCGGCGCAGGATCGGTGCGCATCCAGGTCCAGGCCTGTGGCATCTGCCACAGCGACTCGCTCGTCAAGGAGGGGACATTTCCGGGCCTGCAATACCCGCGAGTCCCAGGACATGAGGTCGTCGGGCTGATCGATGCCGTCGGGCAGGGCGTGGCCGGATGGACCGCGGGCCAACGGGTTGGGGTCGGCTGGCACGGCGGACACTGCGGGTACTGCGATGCCTGTCGCCGTGGTGACTTCTTTGCCTGCCAGTTGGCTCTGCAAATCACCGGCATCTCTTACGACGGCGGCTACGCCGACTACATGATCGCTCCCACCGTGGCGCTCGCGCGGCTGCCCGAAGAACTGTCGGCCGTCGAAGCGGCGCCGCTGATGTGTGCCGGGATCACGACGTTCAACGCTCTCCGCCATAGCGGCGCACGGCCCGGCGATCTGGTCGCCGTCCTCGGCTTGGGCGGACTGGGTCATCTCGGCGTGCAGTTCGCCGCGAAGATGGGCTTTCAGACGGTGGCCATCGCGCGAGGAGAGGACAAGGGACCGCTCGCCAGGGAGCTGGGCGCGTGGCATTACATCGATAGCCGGGCGCAGGACCCGGCGGCGGAACTTCTCAAGTGGGGTGGCGCCAGGGTCATCCTCGCCACCGTGACAAACGGCGAAGCGATGAGCGCGGTCCTCGGCGGCTTGGGTGTCCATGGGACGCTGATGGTGCTCGGCGCTCCTGAGTCGCTCGAAGTGTCTCCCTTCCTGCTCATCGCCGGGCGGCGGAGGGTCATGGGCTGGTATTCAGGGACGGCGATCGATTCGCAGGATACGCTCTCCTTCAGTGTGCTCAGTGGCGTGCGGTCGATGAATGAAGTCTTCCCGTTGGAGCGTGCGGCGGAAGCCTACGAGCGGATGATGAGCGGACGGGCGCGGTTTCGAGTCGTGCTCACCACCGGGAACTAGCCAGGTGGGCTTGAATTCTCACGCATCTTGGTCCGCCCCGAAATCAGCGCCCGTCCCCTGCCTCAAGATTTTAGGATGTCGGATCGCTCGCTTCACGCCTATGAAGCCGGTAACTTCAAAGGTATAATCGCGCAGCTCAGCCACAGTCTCAAGGAGGTCATCGTGCATATTGGAAGGACCCAGTTAGGGATGCTCTTCGCGATTGCCTTAGGTGGACAGCTCTGGTTGCTGCCCGTCCCGTCTGCCGAAGTCGCGCCGATCCACGGACAGTCGGGGGAGCGCTACGGAGCCGCGGCGCTGCGCAACCTCATGGTCCCGACGCAGGACGGCGTGCGGCTCGCGACCGACGTCTACCTCCCGGCGCGGAACGGCTTCCCCGTCGAGGACCGTTTCCCCTCCATCGTCGAGCGCACGCCATATAACAAGGATGATCTTTCGGCCGCGCTGGTGGAGTATTTCGTCTCGCGCGGCTACGTGGTAGTCGTCCAGGACGTCCGCGGGAGATATCGCTCCGAGGGGCGATGGCGGCCGATTCGAGACGACGGCCGAGACGGCGCCGACCTCTTGAAGTGGATCGGGGAGCAACGGTGGTCGAACCAAAAGGTCGGCACCATGGGCACCTCCTATGCCGGCGCCACGCAGCACGCCCTGGCGATCGCCAACGCGCCGAACCTGGCCGCGATGGTGCCAGTCGACGCGATGAGCAACTACGGGCGCTTCGGCATCCGCCACAACGGCGCCTTCGAACTCCGGTGGTTCAACTGGATTTTCACCCTCGGCAACGCCACCGGCACTCGCGCGAGCGCGACGGGCCTTTCACAGAGCGCCAACGCCCGGCTCGCAGCGGAACGGGCGGTGTCCAATCCGGCTGCTGCTAGCGCCCTTGTGGAATTGGGCGCCCACGTCCGGGAGTACGTCAAGATGCTCCCGTTGCGCCCCGGGACGACGCCGCTCAAGTTCGCCCCCGACTATGAGGCCTGGCTCCTCGAAGCCATGCGCCACGGCGAGAACGATTCCTTCTGGACCGACATGGGGTCGAGCGTCGTCGATCACCTCGCCGAATACAAGGACGTGCCTGTCTACCACGTCACGGGATGGTACGACTCGTGGGGCGCTCCAGTCGCGAACCTCAATTACGTCGAGCTGACGAAGGCGAAAAAGAGCCCGCAGCGGCTGCTCGTCGGCCCATGGACTCACGGGGGGCAGGGGCAGAGCTTCGCGGGGATCGCCGAGTTCGGCCCGGCGGCGGCCGTTGACATGAACGCGCTGCGGCTCCGCTGGTTTGATCGTTGGCTCAAGAACATTGAGAATGGCGTCGAGGGCGAGCCGCCCGTCCGCATCTTCGTCATGGGCGGCGGCGATGCGCACAAGACGCCGGCGGGACGCCTCTTCGTCGGCGGGGTGTGGCGCGACGAACGAGAATGGCCTCTCGCGCGGGCCGTGGAAACACCGTACTACCTGCACGCGGATGGCGCCCTGTCGACCGAGAAACCTAGTGCCCGGCCGCCGACACAATATCTTTTCGACCCGCGCCGCCCGGTCCCGACGATTGGCGGCAACGTCTCGTCCGAAGGCGTGCTCATGCTGCGCGGCGCACAGGACCAGCGCTGCCGGCCGGACTACTGGCTCTGCGAAGACTCGCTGCCCCTGTCGGCGCGACAGGACGTGGTCGTCTTTCAAACGCCCCCGCTTGACCGTGACGCTGAGGTCACGGGGCGGCTCGTCGTCAAGCTGTGGGCCAGCTCCAACGCCCCCGACACGGATTTCACCGCCAAACTGGTGGACGTCTACCCGCCCAACCGCGATTTCCCGGCTGGCGTCGACCTGAACGTGGCCGACAGCATCGTCCGGGCGCGCTACCGCGAGTCGCTCAAGACGGCGAAGCCACTCACACCCGGAGAGCCTTACGAGTTCACCATCGAGATGTACCCGACCTCACTTGTTTTTGCGCGGGGTCACCGCATCCGGCTCGATCTTTCGAGCAGCAACTTCCCACGCTTCGACGTGAACCCGAATACGGGCGAGCCACTCAATCAGAACCGTCGCTGGCGCGTGGCGGAGAACACCCTCTACCACGACCCACAGCACCCGTCGCGCATCCTCCTGCCGATTGCCCCGGCCAACAGTAAAGATAAGTAGCCTAGATCCCGATCAAGAGGCTCGACATGTTCCCCAATCGTTACGTCTCCCTCTTCACCCTGTCATGCTTTCTGTATTTCAGCCACGCACGATTCTTCACGCCTCCGACCGGTTTTGCCCAGTCGCTACTTTACTCGCCCGCGCGTGCCCGCAACGGCATGGTCGCCTCGACTGACGAGAGCGCGCCCGCCGCGCAGATCTCATCAGCGGATATTCACTTTGACTAGGTTTGCCATCTGGCTGTCCACAATCAGCACCACGTCTACCTCACCACGCCCAATAAGGCCCTGTAACAGGCGCAGATTGATTTGATCGAGGCCGACGAAACCAGGTGCTGGTCCGGCATATAACACCTCTGCATCCGCGCCTCTGATCTTCGCCGTGACCGTAGAGAGAGCGGTGCGGAAACGGATGCCAGTGCCGAACAGCACGAGAAAGATTTGGTCGCTTTCTGGACCGAGGTCAATGGGGCGGGGAACCCACTTGTTTTGCGCGTCCAATTGTGCGATTGGCTCAGAAGGCTGCTCTATACCATTCCTGTACCGCAGCACATACCCTGCTGGCACGCCTTGTCCATCGGAATTGAATGTAAACAGCCCTGGGGCCACTGCCGCGATCTGTACTGTCCCAATAGAGACCGAGCCATCCCCGCTTGTGATCGTTACCGTGGCTGTTCCGGTGGTCGTCCCTGGAGGGATCTGGTAGTTGATCTGACCAGACGAGACGAAGAAGAGTGGAGCAAGACGTTCGGCCCCCGCGCTGTCTTTGATCTTGACCGTTGTCCCCGTAAGCGAAGCTGGAAGCGGGATTGCCGTAGCCACTTGGGTAGTCGTGGCCAAGCCAGTGCCGAAGGCAGAGACGATGGATTCGGTAGCGAGACTTGATGCACTATAGCTCGCGGCGGCATCGCTCAATTTTGACGTTTGGAATCAAACAATCCCTTTACAGTTTTTGATTTTCCACTTTGATAATCAAACACCGCCCCCACACTAAGTTCCTGTGCTGCAACGGGTAACCAAATCGGAGCTTCGGGCAGATGGGCGAAAGAACGACAAAGTTGCAGGAAAGTGTAAAGGGATTCTTCGGCCCTGAAGCTCTAAATTGAGCGATGCCCTCGCGGCGGAGACACTCTCGACCGCACGTGCAGTCACCCGCGTGGCAGCATTAGCAACCGAGGGAGCACCCTCTTGATTACCAGTCTGATCTCGGGCCACGCTGTAGAAGGCATAAGTCTTGTTAAGTTGCCCAGTGAAAATTCCTGATGTGGCCGTGGTGTTGCACTGCCAAGCGGTGTACTGAGTTGGTGTTCATCGCTTATTGCTCGTCCGATCGGGCGGGAGTTGCGGGCTGGGCACCCGGGTCTTAGCGGTCTCGCCCCCCATCGCCCGCGTAGCTGCGGTCCGGCTCAGACCGCCCGCGATCCGGCTCGGGCTGTTTGGCGTCGGGGCGCTCCATCGGGCGCGCGTCCGGGTTATAGATGGCGCTCGGCGGCTCGATGACGTCATCGGTGCGGTCACGCGCTTCGTCCCTCACGGCGTCATCGATCCGGTCACCTTCGAGCGTCCTAGTCCGCTCAAGCGCCGGGCCGTGACGCAGGGCGGCGATTTCATGCAGCCGGGCGATCTCCTCTTGCGTGGCGCGGGCTTCGACTGCGTGGGAGAGGAGGTGTTCTCCGTCGCGCTCGATGCTAGAGATTTCCCGCTGGTAATCAATCCGCTCGCGCTGTTCGTCGATGGCGCGGTAGGAGTCGTAGAGGCCTTCCGCCGCGCGAGAGGTGAACCGATCAAGGTTGGCGAGCATTGAAGCGTCTCTTTCCTCCAGATCGTCGAGCGTCCGGTCAATGAATGTTTCGCGTTCCTGGTCGTTTTTGAAGAGGGGCGCTCGCGCCATCTCATGGGCGGCTTCCCGGCCGGACCGGGTCGCATCCTCGGCCACTCGCCCGAGAGCGGCTTCGACCCTGACCACCTCTTCCCTGCTGAGTGCCGCCAGTTCGAGCGTTTCCCGGCTGAGGTGGGCGAGCGGCGTCTCGCGGTCGGTCCCGCCCAGACTGTCTCTCTCGGCCAGTTCTTGCGCCGCCAAGGCGCGGACGTCGAGGGGCGACTTCTCGGTCCGGGCGTCGGCCCGGGGCGTGGGTATCTCACGACCGGCCCCCCGATCCATATCCTGAGCGGCGCGGTTCCGGGCAAGCTCGCGCTCCGGCATCGGCGTGCCACGCTCCGGCGTCCTCTCGTCGATGTAGCGTTCGTAGGCAGCGGACGCGGCTTCAATTCGGCGATCTAAGAGGGCCAGGCGCTCTCGCTCTCGCTCCTGGAGTCCGCTGATCACCTCCCTCTCGAACTGCTGACGTTCTTCGGCCGGGGCGGACCGGTGTTCGCGTTGCACGTTGTCGGCCGCCGCAGAGGCCCGGGCGAGGGCCTCAGTCTTGTCCGCGGGCGAGGGTGGCCTGCCTTCTTTCGCGGCCTGGCTGTCTTTGAGCTGGGCGTGGAGGGTCCGGTTGTAGGCGGCCTCGGCCCTCTGGTCGACGACCTCAGCCATTTTCGATCGGACGAACTCTTCGCGGACCTGGACGGCGTGTTTCACCTCGCGCCTGAGTCGGCCCACCTCTTTCTCTTCCCTGAGTGAAAGCCGCGGGCCAGGATAGTGCAGGATCTCGCCAGACCCGGCGCGCTCACGCGCTGGCCGAGGCTGCTTTCCCGTCTCGCGCCCGGAGTGTTCGCCGGCCAGGGAAGCGCCCCTGACTGCATCATAAGCCTCCCGGCATTTTTCGGAATAATGATGTCCGATCTGCCGGATGAACGCGCGGTCCGTCAGGCGACCCGCCGCCTCGTCCCGGGCCCCGGCGGCTTCGCGGTTGAGGATGGTGGCCGCCCTAATGACCGCGCGGTCCGGTTCCCTCTTCATCGCCTCGGCGCCCGCGATTTCACGGAACCTTTCTTGGAACCCTGTGGCGAAGGCCTCGCGGCCGCGTTCCGCTTTCAGCCGGCCTTCGGCCTCGCGGAGCTTGTCGCCGATGAAAGTGTCTCTCGCCTCGCGGCCCATCCGGGCGAGCTCCTGCTGGCGCTGGGCGCGGGCGAGCGTTTCGCGGAGTTCGCCGGCCGCGGGCGTGCGTTCCTGTTCTTCTTCGAGCACCTGGTGCGGGGTCAGATCGGCCCAGCCGAGGCGCTGCGCTTCGAGGCGGATTTCGCGCAACTCATCTTTGGTGAGGAGCGCGCGGGCCTGGTTCTCGTTGAATTCGCGCGACTGCGCCCGTTCGACGATGCGCTCGATCTCTTCCTGGCCGAGACGCTCCCGGGCGGATGCGGCCGGCATCGGCTCGCGCCGGACCTGCTCTTCGATCGCCGTCCGCTCGCCTTCTGGCAGCACCCGCCTCGCCTGCTCGGGGGTGATCTCCCGGTCGCCGGTCAGGGCGGCGGCTCGCTCGGCCACGAGCAGGTCGGCGCGCAGTTCCCTGGCCCGCTCGACGATCATCTGTGCGGCGGCGCGCTCTCGCCCGCGCTCGATCGTCAAGCCCCTCTCCATCTCGCGCCAGGCTTCCCGGTACCTGTTAAAGGCGTGGGAGGAGCGTGGTAGCTCCAGCTCTTTCGCCCTCTCTTCGGCCGCGAGCCTGGGGACCGTGGCGCGGAGTTCGTGGAGGCGCTTCTCCTTGACGTCGTAGGCGAAGCCGTGCTTACGCGGTCCCTGGATCTTTCCGTCAAGGCGCATCGCCCGCCCCTCGGAGACGTCGTAGAAGAAGTTCCGCTCGTGGGGCGCGAGCGAGTTGTATTTCGAGAAGATGCCCGGCTTCCCTTGCGCTTCGCGCCCCTTGTCTGTGCCCGGCACGAGGTGCCACCGCATCTCCCTCACGGCCTTGGACGTTTTCCTGGAGTCGAGTTCTTTGACTAACTCGCGCAGGGTCGCGCTCATCTCCCCGCGGCCACGCAGCAACTCCACCTCGCGCGCGTCGCGCTCGAGGCGGTTGAGGCCCCAGTCCAGGCGCAGTTGGCGCATCTCAGTGGTGAAGTGGTCCGGGCTGCGCCCCAAGAAGAGGAGTTGACGCTCTTTGAAGTTGAGCGCCCGGCCGTGCTCGCCGTCGTTTTTCGAGGCCGAGCGGCTCTCGTTCTCGGAAAGGATCCGCTCGGCGGCGCGACTGAGTTCGGCCGGCGTCCGCGACTCGTTGAGTTGGTGGAGGTAGTCTCTAAAGGCGTCGTTGCGCTGCAGGGCCTTGACCTCCGGCTCGCCCAAGCGCTCCTTAACGTACCCGGAGATGAAGCGGAAGGCGTCGGCGCGGACTTCGCTGTGTGGCGGGATTTCTCTTCCCTGCTTGCCCATCCAGGCCTGCAGTCTGGGCCGATCCGGGGCGTCTTCCCTCTCGAAGCGGCCCGACTCCCTGACCGCCTTCTGCAGTAGGCCGGTCATCATGTCGTACTCTTTGGCGCTCGCCACCGGGACCCGCAGGGCGTCCTGCCCTTCTCCGCGGTTGCAGAGCGAGACGTAGAGCCTGGATTGGGCGGCGGCTTCCAGGTCGGGCACCCGGATGTTGGCGCTGCGCGCATCGACGCGTTGCTTGAGGTCTTTGAGCGTTTCCAGATGGGCGCCCATCCGCTCCGGGACTCGTTGGCGCGCCGCCTCGATCCTTTCGCGCTCCACCCGGATTTTCTCGTCCAACCGGCGGAGGTGTTCGGTGTAATTCTCCGCCTCCCCCTTGATTCCCTTCCCAGGCTCTCCCTCGATGTCTTTCAACCGCTGATTCTTTCCCGGGTCCTGGCCCCGCTCCGCTGTCCCGTCGCGGATCTCCCTGGCCTCGCCCCTCAGTGCGTCGACGCGCTTCTGGAAGAGGCCGCGCAGCGACTCCATCTCGCGCCACGGCTGCTCGTCGGGCCCTGCGTAGTTCTGCAGCCTGACCCTCACGTTCCGCTGCTCCTGGGCAATAGCGGTCTCAAGCAGCCGCGAGAGGTTGGTGACCGCCCGCGCGAAGTCCTGGTGTCCCTCCCCTGGGACGAGCTTGGCAACCTGGTCCTTGTGGTATTTCTCGTCGCGCGCGTACATCTCGTTCCTCAGCGCGCCGAGGATCCGGCCTTTAGGGTCGGGGGCTTTTTCTCGGCCGTCTTTCTCTTTCCCGCTCGCCTCGGGCAGCGGGGCGCGGGTTTCGAGTAGGGCGTCGATGATCGGGAGCCTGTCCCCGACCAGGCGTTCGGCTGCCTCGGCCGAGAGCGACTGGGGCAGCCGGAGGCGTTCGCGAGTGATGTCGGCGGTGCGAGATGAGACCTCCAGGCTGCCGGCGCGCTGAGCGCTGTCGCGCTCAACTTCGTCGAACTCGCGTTGGTCGTAGTCCGCCCGGTCGAACTCTTCCGCCAGCTCGCGCTCTTCCTGGATTTCGATTTCACGGTCCTGCGTCCCGCGGACGTCGTGCTCCTCGGCATGGTCCTCGATCCCCGCGCGCTCGCCCAAGTCTGGTTCCAGTTCTGCGCCAACCGCAGAGTGGGCAAGCGACTCATGGCGGTCGGCCCGCATTATCTCGTCGATCTCGCGTTCCCGCTCGATCCCGGCGGCGGCGAAGTAGTCGCCGAGGGAATGGATTCCGCTGGTGGCCAGCCGTTCCTTGATCTCCTCGCGCGAGATCATCACGTCCGTGGGGTGCCCATGGCCGAGCGCCTGGGCCGTCAAGTTGTCATGGTCGGCGCCGAGGATCTCCCTCATCTTCCCGACTTCCGGCTCAAGTTCGCGCTCGGTCTCCATCTCTTGCTTGTACTGACGGTCCTCGTCAGCCGCCTCGCGCCGACGCTCGAACTCTTCCGGCGTCTCACCCGGCGCTTTGACCGCCAGCGCGTCATAGGCGGGCGTCTCTTCGCGCTCCATCACGCGCGCCAATTCGCTCATCTCCCGGAGGACGCCGTCCACGGCGCGGTCACGGGCCTCCTGCCGCGCCCGCTCGCCACGCAGGCCCCTGGCCGCGTGCTCGAGCTGGTCGTAGTAGTGTTTGGCAATCTCGTACTTGTCGTGCTCGCTCGCCGCCTGACCGGCCACTTTTTGGATGAGGTCGGTGAAGGCGGCGGCCTTGGCGCGGTCGGTGATGCGGTCGAGCGCATAGGAGAGCTGCGTGTTCCTGGGCTCCGAGCGCTCCTCCTGGACCTCGTGCGGCAGGGCCGGGATGATCAGGTGGTTGCCATAGATGTCGGCCCCCATCTCGTAGAGGTGACGCATCTCTTGGGAGCGGCCCCCGAGCCACTCGGCGTGTTCGCTCTGGGAGACTCCCTCGGCCGGGCGCAGGGCGTCGCGGATGTCGAAGGGGTCCGGCCCCCGCCACAGCCGGTCCTTGACGGAGGGTTCGGTGCCCCGACTGATGATGTCGACGACGAGCGCGCGGCCCGCCGCCGACTCGTTGCGCATCGGGGCGTCGATGAGTCGCTCTCCGGGTCTGGTGCTAGCCATTAGTGAGTTCTCCTGGCCGTCTGTCGCGCGGCCCTGTGGGGCAGGAAGACCATGATCTCGGCCTCAATCCCGCTCAGTTGCTGTTTGATCAGGTTTCCCTCACAGGCGAGGCGGCGGTAGCTGCCGCTCTGGTTGCGCTCCGGGCGCCCGGCCACGCGGCGGTCGTAGACCGCCAGGCCGAAGCTCTGAGCGACGCGGGGCAGGTGGACTAGAGGGCGGTCGCGCCCGTCCCCGGCGAGAATGGCCGCGAAGGCCTTCCGCGCCATCTTTTCGTTGCGCGCCAGGGCCGCCCGGCTCCCGTAGCATTCTCGTTCGAAGGGGAAGAGCGTGAGAGGAAGGCCCTCGGCCCACCGCGCGGCCTGTGCGACGACGCCCTTCGCTTCCGGGGCGCTGACCGCGGTGACCTCGAAGCCGGACGCCGAGACGGCCGCGTCGAGAAGGCGCAAGTCGATCTGACGGAGGAGGCCGGCGATCATGGGCTGCATAAACGAACCCCGGGTGACGGCTCAGCCGGTCCGGGTTGTGGCCGCTAAGCCCAGTGGCGGGTTGGCGATTCCAGAGAATGCAAGGGGCGTGCCCGGGCGGCGGGCGGGAGTTCCCTGGGCGGTTTTACTCCCGCTCCGGCCCTGGGCCGGCGGGTTAGCGATCGAAGCGGGAAGGTTCTGGCTCCCGCGCCGGTTCTGGGGCCCGGGCGGGCGGCGCCGGGGCGAATTCCCTCTCCGGCTCCCGCTCCTTGGTGCGCGCGAAGGCGGCGAGGTCCGGGAACTGAGCCGGACTGTCTTTGCGGTCGTAGGCGGCTTCGCGCCCTGTGATCCCGCGGGCCTCGTCGGCGAGCGACCGGTACTTGGCCCGCACCAGCGGGTCTTTCTCGCGGGAGGCGGCTTGTTCTAGGATCTGGATTTCCCGAGGGGTGAAGCTCGGGCGCGGGATTTCGCGCCCAGCCTCCCCGAGTTCGCGGCAGTAAGCGGCGGTCGCCAGGTTCGCCTGAGTCACGCCGCCGCGGGCGCGCTCGACTTCCGCGAGGAGGTGGGACTCTCGCGACTGCACGGCCTCGGCCGCGGCTCGGTCGTGGGGGTTTAAGCGCACGCGCAGCTCCCCGATCATCTCTTCGTAGGGCGTCCGGCCGAAGATCTCGTTGAGGGTCCGCGAGCCCAGGTCCCCGCGGGCGTCCTCGAAGAGGACCGGCACCCACTCCTTCCGCTCGGTGAACTTGGCGTAGCTTGCGCGCGCCTCCTCGGCCCTCACCCCGGCGATGATCTCCCGCGCCAGGGCCCGGGCGGCGCGCTCTTCGAGCGGCGGCCGGCTCTTTTCCGGCGTCCGGCGGTCGTAGACGCGTTCGGCCTGCGCCAGGCGGTGGGCCGAACGGTCGTCGCCGACCTTTTCGGCCAACCCTTCGAGCCTCGCGAGCTGGTCTTTGGAGAAGACGGGGTCGGGCATCGGGCGGTCCTCGCGCCGGCATCGCTCCGCTTCCCTGTCGTAGGCGCCGCTGAGCACCTGCGCCATTTTCTCACGCCCTTCAACCCCGCGGCGGTGGCTCTCGCGCTCCTCGCGCTGCTTCTCCTGGATTGCGGCGCAGACCTGCTCCAGCCCGGCGGCGCGGGCGGCCGCCTCCCGCCGCCTCCCCGGCCGGAAGTGGAGCCTCAGGTTCGAGTCGAGCCACTTTGACTGGTCGTGTTCGCGCTCGGCCTCCCTGACGGCCTCGGTTAAAGAGAGGCGGCGCCCGGCGACGTCGTAGCGCCGGTAGTCGCGCTCGGCCTCGAAGTGTTCGGAGGCCACCTGGGCCGCCTCGAGTTCGGCGCGTGCCATGGTGTAGAGCGCCGCCAGGCGGCCCGCCTCACGCTCGGTGCGCGTCTCCGCGCCGTGCTCGGCCGAGAGGGTCTCTCTGAGCCGTTCGAGTTCCGCGAAGCGCTCGGCCGAGCCTTCTGCGCAGGCCCGCTCCTGGAGCCGCGCCACCTCGTGGCGCGAGAGCATCGGCGGCGGCAGCGCTTTCCCTTCGGCGGCGTAGCGGGCCCGGATCTCGTCGGCCTCCGCGATGTCACGCCCGCCCTTTTGGCGGGCCCGCCCCTCCTCGCCGGCGAGCGCACCGAGGGCCTGCTCACGGGCCTCGCGCACCCGATCGATGAGGTAGGATTCTTTCCTCATTTCCTGCGCGAACAGGTCGCTGCGCAGCGCCTCTCTTTCGGCTCGCTCTTTGACGGCCGAACGGGCTTCGAGTTCGCGCGTGGCGCGGGATCCGGCGCGGCGGCGGAGGTCGGCTTCCGAGACATATTGGTGACGCCCGTGTTCATCCCGGACCCGGAAGCGACGCACCTCGCTGAAAGCCTCGGCCTGTGTCCTTTCGCGGGCGGCGCGGCCGATCTCGGCCTCCGCGAGCATCGCCCGGCCCAGCGTCTCGCGCTCGTCGAGGAGGCGCTCCTGCTGCTCCCTCTCCATCTCCTGAACTCGGGGCCGGGCGCGCTCAAGGTGGCGCCCGAGCGCTGCCTCGAAGGCCTTGTGCCAGGGGCCGCCTTCCCTGACCACTTCCTGGCTCTCCCCGGCGTGGTATTTGACGAAGGTCTCCCTCGGGCGTTTTCCCATGCGTTTGAGCTCGCCCGTTTCCCTCTTGCGGTAAGCTTCGTGGACGACCATGTGGACGTGGGGATTGTCGGTGTTGAGGTGGATGCCGGCTACCCAGTGGAGCCGCTCGGCCCCCTTAACCTCCGCCACTTCGCGCATCGCCTCGCGCGTCATGGCGCGCAGGACTTCCGACCGCTCTTCGTTGCTCGTTCCGAGATGCTGGTAGTCCTCTTCCATGAAACTCATCACGACGTGGCGGATCTCGTCGTTTAAAGGCTGGCGCCCGGGAGTCAGATACCGGTCGGCGTTCCAGTAGGTGAGCCGGTCTTCGGTCTCGTTAAAGAGCCGGCGTGGCTCCTTGTTCTCGCGCTCGGTGTCGCGGTCGCGCGTCGAGATGTAGCGCGAGGCGCGGCTCGCCCCTCCCGCCTTGCCCATCGGCTTTACCGAGACGATTACTCGCATTCCGGGCCTCCTCCTGGCCGCTCTTTCAGGCGGCGACGGGTCGTGGCGGCGCGCGGGGCGGCACCCTCCTTTTCCGGGCCCGCGGCGCGTCTGGTTCCGACTACCACTCGCATCGGTCTTGCCCCTCAGCAGTGGGGCTCCGAAGGTCGCCCTCAGGCCCCCCACCGGGGCGGTGATCGCCGGCTTTACGCCTGCCGGCTCTGGGCCTTCGCCGTGGCTCCGGTGAAGACCCGGAGTTCCTGCGCGGCCCGGGCGTCAACGGCGGCGATGATCGCCTCGAAAAACTCCCTCTTACTCCCCTCCTCGCCGTCGCCTTCATATGGCGCGCCATCGGCGTTCATGAGGGCCCGGTTGAGGTTGGAGTAGAGGAACTGCTGCAGGGTTTCTTGGGCGTATTGAGAGGCCACCGAGACGGTCTTGAACATGAGCGCGAGGCGAGCCTTGAGGTCGCGGGTTTCGGCCCCCTGGCCCGCCGCCAACTCGACCATCTGGCTTAGCGTCTCCTGCAGCCCGGCGAACTGCCCATCGACGAGCGATTTGATCTCGGCGAGGAGGGTTTCCTGGGATGAAGGTTTCCCGCCCCCGGCTGAAGGCGTTCCCAGAGGGTCGTAGACAGGTGTGGTGGGCGCTACCGGTCTTGCGGTTTCTCGAAGTTCTTGGCGGAGCGCCTGAATCTCCTCGAGGAGGCGCGAAGTCGTCCTGATTTCGTCCTCGATCGGGTCGGCTCTTTCGGGGTCGATGCCTCTGGCTCGGAGACGGTCCTTGCGCCTCCGTTCCGCGAGCGCCTCATAGAGCAGAACACGGCCGATCTCGCTCGGCTTTCGATGGGTCCGCTGGACCTCATTCATGATGTCCCGGTAGTCGTCGTGGTAAGGGGCGATCGACACCCTGCCTTTGGCGATCCGGCTCCTCCGGTCGCGGGCCGGCTTGCCTTCTCCGGTTAGTTGTTTTCCCTGGCTCATGATCTTCCTTTTCGAATCAGGAAAGGAGGTGGTTTCGTCTCTCTTTTCTTCCCCTTTCAGCCCCGGCCTGAAGGCCTTGACCTGGTGTCAGCCGATCCCCTCTTTTGCCTTCTGAAAGGTCGATGGCGCGGCCTTCCAGAGGGGCCGCGCGGCAGTGTGATTTATTGCCCGGCTCGCGTAGCTTCAATGGGTCGCTTTCTGATGCCCACGGTCGCTGCTGAAACGGGACCCGAACGGGTCATCTTTTTCTGCCAGCGGTCGTCACGCAGGGCAAACACCCATCGCCTCCTCGCTGGCGAAGTAAAGTATTTGAAAGCAAAGCGGATAGCAGGGCCGAGCCAGCCGCGGGACAGCGCCCTTGTTACGAGCAACCTGTATGCCACAAAGAAGATAGCCTGGATAAGTTACGGGAGGCGGCCAAATACCTCTCTGCTGTTACCAACTTCTCCGGTCATATCAGTAAGTTCCAGGGATGGTAACGCAGGTAAGGGCGCCTCAAACCGGGTTGTTACTGATAACTCACTGAAAAATCGGAAGGTAGGGAGGGGTGGTAACGGTCTCCTCTGCACCTTCCTGTTTGCCCTTGTCATCAGCGTCTGCCGTTGTCAAAAATTTTATTCGGCTACCGGCTGCTTTAGTCTTCGGGATCGCCTCGGAGCGGGGCTCAAAAGAAGGGCTCCGAAGCCTACGGGAACGCCAGGGAAAAGACGAGCTTTTCGGGCCTCTGACAGGTTCACCGATGGGGCCATCTGAGGCGGGGAAGCCGATGTCGGGAGAACCGGAAAAGGAGGTCTGGAGAAGGGTAGATCAAGGAGTGAATCGAGGGGTGATCACAGGCAGTTTGCAGTGGCTCTCCAGGGGTCTTTGGAATGATCACGGAAGAGGTGATCTCCAGCCAAAAAAATAGGGTCAGGGAACAGCATGGCGGCTCAACCCCACCCTCGAAGCGGCGGTCACGAAGGAGAATCGCAGTCAGGGTTATTCAACTGACCATCCTTCTACTCCGATGGTCTTTCGCCGTTTCATTCCTCGGCCAGCCAGCAGTCTTTTGCCGTCTTATGCGTGAGCCCACAGCCTCTCCTGTTCGATTTGCTTTCCGGTCACTTAAGAGCGCATCCCTCGGATGCCTCAGTTGACTATTGTTGGATGCTTTAGCCGGCTATCTGCGCGAGGATCTTCTTGGAGGGTTGGGCAAGGTCTGGGGGTAACAAGAGGCATCGCACCGGCCGGCGCGCCAATGAAAAAGGGGAGTCGGCGGACCCTCTCTGGTCGCGATCTCCCCTTGCGGTTTCTGGCTTGGTTTCGTTCTGCGCGCCGCGTTGTTTAGCGGTTGGCCGGGCCGAAGTTGAAGTGAATGATTTGGACGCCCCGGTGGGCGATGAAGATGACGGCGGTAGCGATGAACAAAGCGGCGAACATGGTGTCTCTGCGATGGTCTTGGGGAGAGGGGTTTAGCTCTCCCCATTGGCCCTTGATCCGGGTTGCGAAGTGAGGCGCGCGAGGCGTCCGCTAGCGGGTGAAAACATAAGCGATCGAGCCAAGCAGAGAGACGATTGCCGAGCAGAAATAGATTGAGAAACGCATGGATGACTCCTTCGGTTTGGACGTTTTTGGATTTAAGTTGACGGTGCCCACGGTCAGGTTTTGTTCCCGAGAGCCCCCGTTTACGAGCCGCTAAAACCTGACCGCTCGTCTTATGGAGTGCTTGGGGAAACGGGGGTTTTTCGCCGGGGCTCATTGGCTGCCGTGGTCTCTCCGATCCGGGTCTCCGACCTGAGGCTCGCCAATAAACAAGGGAGGCAGCCAGCCTCCTTGGGGCCGGAGTGCTGGCCATCTCCCCTTGTTCTCAGGGCGGCGGGCGGTGAGGTCCCGCGCGCCCTCTGGCGCATCGAGGAGGATGACCCGTCAGGGTCAGCGCCTCCCCTTCTTTGGTGTCTCGGTTAAGCGGCCCCGGGCGGGGCCAAGCAGGTCTTAGCCGGCCATCAGCAAGCCGGGCGCGATGATCTCCCCGATCTCATCGGCTGCCAGGTCGATGTCCTCGGTGATGGCGAGCTTGATCTCTTCGACCACCAGGCCATGTTTCTCGGCGTGTTCACGTACGATTTGCGATTTTGATTTCACTTCGAGCCCGGTGTTTTTCAGGTCGGCAGTCTGCATTCCGAGGCCCTCCAGGTCAGAGCAGTTGAGGGCCGGGCGGGCGCTTGAGGGCGCGCGTTCCGGCCGGGTCTAATCGGTGAGCAAGAAGCTCTGGGGCGACGACTGCTTCAAGTTCAACAACCTCAAGTTCGATGGCGTGCCAGGAGGGGAATCTCCTGGTTGAAACGCTGATCATTGGTAACGGACGCGGCGCTCGATCTAGGCGAGTCTGAGCTTGCTGCCCACCTGCTTTTTAAGAGAAGGCTCCTGGTCAGGGTCAGTGCTCCGGGCCCTCGCCCCGGACTGCTTCCAATGAAGCAGGGGAGGCTTGTGCAACCTCCCCTGCGGTTGATTTCGGTCGTCTCCGAGCGATTGCTGCGCGTGAGGGTTAGCACCACTTGGTGTAGCGAAAAGTCTCGGCGGTCTTGAACGGGAGCAGCGCCTGGTGCAGCTCGCGTTTGGCCTCGTCGATGACGCGCTGGCGGCGGGCGCGCCAACCGGCGGCGAGGGCTGGGTAGTCGGCCGCATAGTGGTCGATCCGCTCCGAAGTCGGGCGGACGCTGGAGTTCGCAAGGATCGCCTGGAGGATCTGCTCAGGGGTGCTGTTCTTGATGGTTGCAATGCGGCTGACGAAGGCGTTGATGAAGGCGCGGATCTGGCGCGCCTCGGCCTCGATCAGACCATTGACGGTGTTGACGGCGAAGCGCTGGTTGGCGCGGTCCTGACGGGTCAGGTCGTAAGCCGGGACAGGGGCGAAAGCGGGATTGGCGGTTGCGGCATCGGCGACGGTGTTCATGGTGATCTCCTTCGTGATGAATGTCGCTCTTCTCATTGAGAGCGACCGTCTACCAGCCGCTAAAACTTACAGGCTATGCTGCGAGCCCGACGGGTTTACCGGGATTTTCCAGGGGTTTCTGAGGCGGGGCATGGTCCTTTCAAGAGGACAGCGGGCGGCGGCGGGATCAGGTCAGCCGGCGTTCCTCGGAAGAATTTTTTCAGGCAGTGAGAGCTATTTTTTTCGCCGCCTCTGGATTTAAGCGGCAGAAGGATCTATAGTGTGGGGCAATGAGGTGGAGGGGGGTCTGGAGGGCCCCTCTCCTACCCCAATGGCTGAGGACGCGACGAGGGCTTGGAACGTGACCAGGCCCTCTAGCTGTAATGGTTGTCTTCTCATTCTCCTGCGGTTTTTGGCTCTCTGGCGGTTTTCCCGTATGTCAGCTCGAAGGCATCGGGCTTACTGTCGCCTATCCACTCGGCGCGCAGCTTCATCAGTAACCGGCCAAGGTGGTTTTGGCCATGCCCGCTTCTCAGATCCACGCCCCAGTAAGTATCGCCCCAATCATTGCGTTCAACGATCTCTTCATCGTGGGTGGCCATAAGGCGCACGTGCCAGGTTGTGCCGGGAGCGAACTTATAGCGCAGCGCGTACTCCATCACCTCCAGTTTCACTTCGTCCCAGTCAGCGCGCAGGCGAATCCTCTTCCCTTCTCTCTTCGCCTCGTAAGGTGAGGCGAGCGTGGCAATGCGCAGGCGCGTCTCCACCTCGGCCTTACCAGCCTTCATTGCCTGGTAGAAGTGCTCGACAGTCCGGAAGCTGATCCCTTGATAAATCAGCGGGCTCTCAAAAGGCCCCATATTACTCAACCAGTTTTTCACATCGCTCTTAGCCATCGTTATAGCTCCTGTGCAGCCTGAGTAATTATCGCCACCTGCGGGCCGCTAACACTTGTTTCCTTAGCGCTCGTTTGGCGATCGGGCAGGGCGCGACGCGACCATCGGGTACGCGTCGCGCCCTTTGGGTGAGCGAAATAGCTTCCGGTATTAAGCGAGGGGGAGAAAGAGGATGCGGGAGAGGAGGGGGGCGAGCGCGGGGCCCCCTGGAAGGCTGAATCGACCCGTTGGATTATCGGATCGTCGAACCGCCGGTGTTTAGGGCGAGAGGCGGAGCAGGGGATGCGCAGTGTGGGCGCGGGAGCTGAGCGGGAGGAGGCCAAGCCCGACCGGTTATCGGTGGCGGTGGGTACGGTCGGGGACGGGGGCAAAAAAATAGGGCGCGACCGGCTTCGCTCGACCGGTCGCGCCCTGTGGAGGAAAAGCTATGAAGGAGGAACTCGACTGCGACAATTCACTGAAAGCATTGAACCAGATCGAACCGGGTCGTTTCAGAAGGGGATATCGTCATCGGTCAACATATCGGCCGGCGGCTCCGGGAGTGTTGCCGGGGCGACTTCAGCGGAAGTGGCTTCGGCCTTCGGCTTGCGCGGGATGATCGTCACCCAGTTTGCGCGGAACTTGTTCGCCGTGCGAGGCTCGCCCGCTTTGGTCTTGTACTCGCGAGTCGAGGGGACGCCGGAGACGGCCAGGAACATGCCGCGCTCGAGCCTTTCGAACAGGTAGGTGGCGCGGTTGCCGTAGACGCTGACCTCGTGCCACTTGGTGCCTTCCGGCGTGTTCTCGCCGAGGTTGAAGTTGAGGACGGGCGCGCCCGAGGGGAGGTTGCCGAGGACGGGGACCTGGCCGATGTTGCCCTTGATCTGGACGGCGTTGCTGTTGGTGTTGGCGCTGGCGGTGTTGTTGGTATTGCTTGACATGGTGCAAATTCTCCTTGGATGAAAAAGTTAATGGTCAGATTGAACTTGCGGGAGGAGATCGATTCATCCGCCCCCGTGTTCGCTCTGCTTCTGGCCGCCAAAACCTTCTTCTTTCGCGTTCGATTTACAGCGGGGGAACCTGGAGCGTTTGGCCTTGAGGCGCTTGAGCTTCTTAAGTGCTCGGATGATTTAGGCCGCCTTGAGCTTATCTCGGCAGTCTGATCTGCTCGGGTCGGGTCAGAAGGGGAGGTCTTCGGATGCGGCCGGGGCTGCGCTTGGAGGTCCTTCGAGGATTAGGCCACTTAACGCTTCAAACCCGGAGGACGGCTGGCACCGTTCGTAAGTCCCGCGTTCTCCGCAGTCCCCGCAGTCCCAATCTTCGCCTAATCCCACCGGGCGAGGCAGAGACGCGTCGCAGTTAGGGCAGTGCGTCCATTTGATGTACTGGTTGAAGTTTCTCATGACCACCTTCTCGTAGTTGCCTGCTGGCTGTCCACTGATCACCTGCCAGTTAATTGAACCGGGTGCGGGCGACCCAGCCGCGGTCCGGAACGCAGACGAGTTCGGTCGCGCCGCAGACGCGACGCAGTTGGATGGGAGGCGGCGCCACTGGTTCGGATTGGCGCTCGGCCTCGCCTCGAGCCTTGGTGGCAGCCTTGATGCGACGCTGGCTTTCGACTTCGCGTCATTGTCTGAGTTTGGCCGGGGTGCAGGCGTCGCAGCTGCCTCTCACGCGGTGCGGCCAGTTTTCTTTGGTGAACAGTATGACGACCCCCATTGTGATCACACGGGCTCGCGCCCGCGGAGAATGTTTTTCGGAGCGTCCTGCTACCGGCGGCTGAAACTTTTCTCTGGCAGCCGGCCACCTCACGGGGGCGGAGAGTTCAAAGTGCTCCCGCGAAGCGTAGGAAGGGAAAGCCAGTTAGAGCTCCGGCCCAGCGCTTGCTCGGCTCTATCGCGTGGGGCTTATGGGGCCGCTGGCGTGGTGGCCACTGACAGGGGACCCCGAGGGGTTCCCCGGACGGCGGCCCCGAACTTTTCCCACTCGCAGGTTCCCACGAAGGCGTCTTCGGCGACCGAGCGTGCGCCTTGGTGATCCCGGTCGTATTTACCCCCGGGCCCCCGTGAGGGCCCGGGGCCTTTACCAGGCCTGGCTCGCCGGCCAGCGAGTCCTCGACCCTGCGGGGGATCAGATAAGGAGTTTTGCTGTATGGCTCAAGAGGCGAGTAAAGAGGCGAAAGAGGTGAAGAGTGCGAAGAAGGCTACTCCCGGCCTGCAGCCGACTTTCCGAGTCGGCAAGCGGGAGAAGACGAAGTTCCCCCGCTGGGATGTTCCCAAGGACTTGGTGGAGAGGCTTGGACTCTTCCACGCCTTCTACGTCGAGGCGACTGGGGAGGAGGTGGCGATCGACGAGGTAGTGACGGCCCTGCTCGACCGGGCGCTGGACCGGGAGACGGGCCTTAAGAAGTGGCTCGATGCCGGCGGCGCCAAGCGTGTCAAGACGACTGAGGTCAGGGACGGGGCCGAGGGCGCTGCCTCGGCAGAGGTTCAGGCATCGCCCGCGGCGAAAGGAGAGCCGCCGGCCAAGCAGGCTGAGGGCGGGAAGGCGTCCGGCTCGAAGAGCTGAGGATCACGGTTTTAAGCTCAGGGGCGCTCGCCCTGGGTTTTCGTTGCCCTCCATGCTGGTGCCTAACGGAGGCTGCCCTTGGGGCCCTCTCTATTTTGTCCCCAAGCAGCGAGCTCGGCTTCCCGGCGGAGGGTTCGAGCCCCCCAGCAATCGGGTAGGAGGGAGCCTCGCGGCTCCCGTCCTCCCACACCACCGGACGTGCGGTTCCGCATCCGGCGGTTCACGTTGAAAATTGAAACTTTCGTAGTTGGTCCAGCAGTGACACCAAACCTAGCC
>Ga0207646_10000678_pt1 | contig 44159 bp, 42 predicted proteins | sample KBSK5502metaG_FD_184343 | JGI IMG/M metagenome (GOLD analysis project Ga0207646, IMG submission 184343) | Corn, switchgrass and miscanthus rhizosphere microbial communities from Kellogg Biological Station, Michigan, USA - KBS K5-50-2 metaG... | ecosystem: Host-associated > Plants > Roots >...
CCGAGATCAGCGAGCCCGCGGCTCCGATCGCGGCCGCGACGGCGGAGAAGCCAAGGCGCCGCATCGACCAGAACACCGTCAGCGGGAAACCGACGAGGAGGAGGTACCGCACGAAATCGAACAGGGTCCGAGGCGAGATGAGCCCGAACGTCAACCTGCCGAGTGCGACGACGAGCAGGTGCGGGAGGTTTTGGTAGTAGAGGAACTGCGGAAATCCGAGCTCCACCTGCGGGACCCAGAAGTCCAGCGGGTCCTGGCCACTTGCCCACGCATCGGATGCCTGCTGAATGAAAAGCACGTGCTCCGCGTCGTCGTTGACGTTCGGAACTTGGTACGCGACCTCGGGGAGCAGCGCGATCGCGTTGAAGAGCATCGGCAGCGCGACGACGAGGAGGAGAACGATCCGGCGAAGACGCGGGAGGTCTAGCTGGGACGCGACGTGATCACCTCGTCGGTGTCGGTGTGGGACTCGCCTGCCGGATCGGGCTCGATGCCGGGCTCGGGGCGACGAGCTTCGGATCGAGCCGCTGTGCGGTAGCGAACTCGGTCTGCGCATCCGCGGTCTGCCCGAGCTGGCGGTAGAGCAGTCCGAGGTTGAAGTGTGCACCGGCGTTGTTCGCGTTGACGGCGATCACCTGCTTGTAAAGCGAAATGGCATCGGCGGTCACACCGAGGCTCGTGCGCACGATCGCGAGGTTGAAGAGGGCGCTCTCCATCTTCGGATCGAGATCGAGCGCGAGGCGGTAAAAGCCCTCCGCGGCGACGAGCCGGTTCTGTCGCTGCGCAATCTCGCCGAGGTTGTAATAGGCGTACTGGTTCTTGGGGTCTTTCGAAAGCGTGGTGAAGTACGCAGCGACGGCCTCGTCCAGCTTGCCGGCCGCATGGGCCTGCAGGCCGCGGTTCAGCGCGTCGGCGGCGGTCTCGCTGACGCCGCCGCCCGAGCCTCCGCCGCAGGCCGCGAGGATGGCCGTCGAAAGGACCACGCAGCCGAGAATACGGACCTTCATTCCGGTCGCGATGTTAGCCCGGCCTCCAGTCCCGAAATCGGTCTTTCGGGTGACATCACGGTCTCGGTGACGCTGACGGCGAGGGTGAGGGCGTTGCTCGTGGCTGGGTGAGCTGCTTCGCGGCCGCGTCGCCGACCTGCGCGTAGAGCTGCGTCGCGCGGGTGACGATCCCGTTGAGGTCCGGCGCTAGTAAGACCCCGCCCTCGTTCGCGTAGGTCTGACCCTCGAGTGCCGCGTCGGTCGTGCGCACGTAGACATCGGCGTCGGACTGACCGAGGCCGATAGCCGTGGCAACGGCGCCGAGCGCGTTGCGACGCACGGTCCGCAGGTCGGCCAAAGCCTTTTCCGTGATGATGGCAGCCTCAGCCTTGGTCACGGGCAGCACGAGCTGGTTTAGTTTGTTCAGCTGATCGACGGCCGTGGTGAACGCACGCTGCACGTTGTGCTCGGTCGCGACGCGCTGGGCCGTGAGTTCGACCGAGCCTGCGACGGTCATGCGGTTGAGCGAGACCGGCGGGGACACCTTCGCAATCTCGCGCTCGACTTCGATGGCGCGGCCGACGGGTGAGGTCAAGCCGACCGTCTCGACCGCGAGGATCCGGTCGCGGTTGATGCGCATGCCATCGGCCGGCTCGTGCGCTTCGGTGCCGCGGCGTACCAGCCCGACCGGGAGACCAGTGGGCCCGCCGCTCGCGGTCTGGAAGTAGTACACGTCGCGCAGCGTCAGGGTCCCGCTCTCGCCCGAGTCGTCGAGGTGACCGAAGTACGCCTGCCCATCAAGGAAGAGCACTGCGCTCAGTCGCTCCTGCCCGAAGACTGGCAAGGAACGCGCGTCGATGTTGCTCGACACGAAGACGCCCAGCAGAACCGGGGCGACGACCCACGCCAACGACCAGCGCAGCCACCGGCCCGCAATGCGCACGCGATCGCGTTCTGGGTCGTACAGGGTCACCGGCGATCCTGCCTCATGAACTGCGCGATCGGCGAGGCGTCGGTCAGATCCTCGACAAAGAGGATCGCCGACTTCGGCAAGAGCATCCGCGGCGCGGGACCGTGAAGCTCATTGCCTCGGCGCACGATCTTTGTGTCGGGCGCGGCGTTCGGATCCGCGCCTTGGATTTGTTGCAGGTAGTACACATCCTCGATCTTGGCGTAAGAACCGAAGCGGTCGTAGTAGCGGCCGAAGTACGTCTGTCCGTTGGAGAGGAACACCGCCTGATATTGACCGCGGCCTAAGGCGGGGACGGTGAAGTCCCACCACTGCGTGAAGAAGAGAGCGACGAGAAAGACGGTGGTCCCCACGGCAACATTCCGCAGGAGGTTCCGGTGCTCGTGGACCCACCGCTTGGCGTATCGGTACCCTGCCCTGAGTCGGGTCACCGAGTCGGGCTCGGCGAGGGGCGAACGCTCCCGGTCGGTGTAGCCGTCGGCGGGACGGTCACAGGCGGCGGCGTAGCACTGGGCAGCTGACCCGACTTGAACTTCTTGATCGCGGAGACGATGTCGCTGTCGTCGCGCAGGTTTTCGATGAAGAGGACCTGGTCCTTCGGGATGATCATCGGCTCCCTCGGGCCCTGCGGCTCGGTGCCGCGCTTGATGAGCTGCGTGCCGCTCTGATCCGAGACCGAGAGGTAGAAGACATCGGTCAGCAGGAACCACTGGTCGCCCTGCGGCTCGAGCTTGCCGAAATATGTCGAGCCGTTCGTGAGGAAGACCGCCTGGTAGGCATTCCGGTCAATAACCTCCGCGGCACTCGGCGCGAACAAGGTCCCGACACCGGCGCGGAAGAGCTGAGTGCGGACGACCATCACGAGCAGGATCAGCACGATGAGGACGAGGAGCATGACGAAGATCCGCCGTAGTGCCTCGATCGGAATGACGATCGCGTTCTCGCGCACCTCGGTACGTTACCGGAACGCGATGACTTTGTAGACGCCCGCGAGTGGTGTGCAGCCCCCGCTCGCCTTGTCGTTGACGAACGTCAGTGCCAGGGTATCAACCGCGGATACGCGCGCCGCGGTCATCGCGCAGTACTGTGTCAGACCGGGCGGGTTGACGATGACGACGTCGCCCAGGGCCAAGCCTGTCACGGTGAACGTCTGCTCGGATGTGCCGGCTCCGCTCGCGATCGCTGCCGGCGTCAGCGAGGGAGAGTACGTCTTGACCAAGGTGTAGGCCGTACCCGTCGAGCCGACCTTCGCACCTCCGGTAAGAGTCGCGACACCGGTCACGCCCAGGGTGTTGTTGATCTGGGTCGCCCCGGAGGCGGTGAGCGTGGTCACCGTCGTGCCAGCCAGCGTCGAGGTGCCGGTCACGCCCAGGGTGTTGTTGATCTGGGTCGCCCCGGAGGCGGTGAGCGTGGTCACCGTCGTGCCGGCCAGCGTCGAGGTGCCGGTCACGCCCAGGGTGTTGTTGATCTGGGTCGCCCCGGAGGCGGTGAGCGTGGTCACCGTTGTGCCGGCCAGCGTCGAGGTGCCGGTCACGCCCAGGGTGTTGTTCACCGTCGTCGCTCCGTTCAGTGTCGCCGCGCCCGAGGCGGTGAGCGTGGTCACCGTCGTGCCGGCCAGCGTCGAGACCCCGGTCACGCCCAGGGTGTTGTTGATCTGGGTCGCGCCCGAAGCCGTCAGCGTGGTCACCGTCGTGCCGGCCAGCGTCGAGGTGCCGGTCACGCCCAGGGTGTTGTTGATCTGGGTCGCGCCCGAGGCCGTCAGCGTGGTCACCGTCGTGCCGGCCAGCGTCGAGGTGCCGGTCACGCCCAGGTTGTTGTTGATCTGCGTCGCGCCCGAGGCCGTGAGCGTGGTCACCGTCGTGCCAGCCAAGGTCGAGGCGCCCGTCACGCTGAGCGTCCCGCCGATTGTCGCGTTGCCAGCCCCGTCGATTACGAAACGATCGACACCGCCAACCTGCAGGTGGATGAACTTACTCGCCGAGTTGTAGCTTGCACCCGCGTTCACATAGAACGCGGTGCCGCTGTTACCAAGGGTGACTTTGATCGCCTTGCCGCCGTTGCCGGTCGCGAGGGCCTGCGCGTCGATGTTCAGCACCTGGCCAGCGAGCTGTGGGCTCTTAAAGTTCACCATGTTCGCCTCAGCGCCGCCCACGCCGGTCGCGGTCACGTTCAACAGGTTGTTCTTGAAGCTCTGTGCGCGGATGTTCACCGCGCCTACCCCCGCGGGCCCGTCGTAGAGGGTACCCAGGGAGACATCAATAGCCTTGCCGGTCGTGAGGTTCTGCGCGCTAATCCCTAGCACGGTGCCCGCAGTCGTCTGATCCGCAGTCAGCTGCACCAGCGTGCCACTGAAGTCCCCGTTGCCGGTTATGGCTAGCGCGTGACCGGTGCTGAGTCCCGCGCCGGTGTTGATAGCCAATGCGTTCTGAGTCGTTGGGTTGTTGGCGGCGTCGCCGACGGTCACGGTCTTCCCGTTGGCGACGTTCGTGTCATTCAAGGTCGTCGTCCCGGTGAAAGTCTTGTTGCCAGCGATCGTCTGGTCACCGGTGGTCCGCACGACGGTTCCGTCGACCTGAATCGTGATCTTCCCGCCGCCACTCGCCGCCGCGATGCCACTCGTGAAGTCGAAGGTGTTCTGGTTCGGCGACTGAGTCAGGCCGTCGTCTTGGACGGTGATGCTCGCGTCGTTTCCGTTTGCACCAGTGGCACCTGTAGCGCCGGTGGCACCGGTCGCGCCAGTGGCACCGGTCGCACCCGTGGGACCGGTCGGGCCGGTCGCGCCGGTCGCGCCGGTCGCGCCAGTGGAACCAGTAGAGCCGGTGGCACCGGTCGCACCCGTGGGACCAATCGGGCCGGTCGCGCCAGTCGCGCCGGTGGAACCAGTCGCACCGGTGGCACCAGTGGCGCCCGCGGCGCCCGTGGCACCAGTTGGACCGGTCGCGCCGGTCGGACCCTGAGCGCCAGCAGGACCGACAGCGCCGTCGACGCCGGCTGCGCCAGTCGCACCAGTCGCGCCCGTGGCACCCGTCGCACCCGTGGCGCCGGTCGCGCCAGTCGCGCCATCAGTTCCGTTCGCGCCTGCACTGCCGGTAGCACCCGTCGCGCCCGTCGCTCCGGTCGGACCTTGAGGACCTGTTGGACCGACCGCGCCTACAGCTCCCGTCGCACCGGTCGCACCGGTCGCACCATTCGTTCCGTTAGAACCGGCCGCACCAGTTGCACCGGTCGCGCCAGTCGCGCCGGTTGCGCCATCAGTTCCGTTCGCGCCGGCAGCGCCGGTAGCACCCGTGGCTCCGGTCGGCCCCTGAGGACCTGTTGGACCAACGGCTCCGACCGCGCCTACAGCTCCAGTGGCACCAGTCGCACCGGTCGCGCCATTCGTTCCGTTAGAACCGGCCGCACCAGTTGCACCGGTCGCGCCAGTCGCGCCAGTTGCGCCATCAGTTCCGTTCGCGCCGGCAGCGCCGGTAGCACCCGTGGCTCCGGTCGGCCCCTGAGGACCTGTTGGACCAACGGCTCCGACCGCTCCCGTCGCACCGGTCGCACCGGTCGCACCGGTCGCGCCATTCGCGCCGCTCGCGCCCGCGGCGCCGGTCGCACCCGTGGCGCCGGTCGCGCCGGTCGCGCCGTCTGTTCCGTTCGCGCCGGCAGCGCCGGTAGCACCCGTGGCACCCGTCGCTCCGGTCGGACCTTGAGGACCGGTTGGACCAACGGCTCCGACCGCTCCCGTCGCACCGGTCGCACCGGTCGCGCCATTCGCGCCGCTCGCGCCCGCGGCGCCGGTCGCACCCGTGGCGCCGGTCGCGCCGTCAACACCATTGTTACCAGTCGCGCCGGTCGCGCCCGTCGCACCGGTCGCACCGGTGGCCCCCGTCGGACCTTGAGGACCGGTGGGGCCGACCGCACCGATCGCTCCAGTTGCGCCGACTGCGCCGGTCGCGCCGGTCGCGCCGTCAAGTCCATTGGCTCCCGTCGCGCCTGTGGCACCCGTCGCACCCGTCGCGCCGGTCGCGCCGTCAGCACCATTGCTACCAGCCGCTCCGGTCGCACCAGTGTTGCCTGTGGCGCCAGTCGGACCGGTCGGACCCTGCGGACCGGTGGGGCCGACTGCACCGACCGCTCCGGTTGCGCCGATCGCACCGGTGGCACCAGTTGCGCCGTCAAGTCCATTGGCTCCCGTCGCACCGGTAGCACCGGTCGCGCCGTCAACACCATTGTTACCGGTCGCGCCGGTCGCGCCTGTCGCACCGGTCGCGCCAGTGGCGCCCGTCGGCCCTTGCGAACCGGTGGGGCCGACTGCCCCAATCGCGCCAGTCGCACCAACTGGACCAGTAGCACCAGTCGCGCCATCGAGCCCGTTGGCGCCGGTTGCACCGGTCGCGCCGTCAACACCATTGTTACCAGTCGCACCCGTCGCGCCCGTCGCACCGGTAGCGCCCGTTGGACCTTGTGGTCCGGTCGGGCCAACAGCGCCGACGGCTCCAGTCGCGCCCACTGCACCGGTGGCACCAGTTGCGCCGTCAAGTCCATTGGTTCCCGTCGCACCGGTAGCACCGGTCGCGCCGTCGAGTCCGTTGGCGCCGGTCGCGCCGTCAACACCATTGTTACCAGTCGCACCTGTCGCGCCTGTCGCACCGGTAGCGCCCGTTGGACCTTGTGGTCCGGTCGGGCCAACACCGCCGACGGCGCCAGTCGCGCCCACTGCACCGGTGGCACCAGTTGCGCCATCGAGGCCGTTCGCTCCAGTCGCGCCGGTTGCGCCATCGAGGCCGTTGGCGCCGTTCGGTCCGGTCTGGCCCTGCGCACCAGTCGCTCCGATCGCGCCGGTCGCGCCAGCTGCGCCAGCTGCGCCAGTCGCGCCAGTTGCGCCATCGAGGCCGTTAGCGCCGGCCGGTCCGGTCGGCCCCTGGGCGCCGGTCGGTCCGATCGCGCCGGTGGCACCGTTGGTTCCATTCGCGCCAGTCGCACCGGTAGCGCCCGTTGCGCCGTCGAGTCCGTTCGCCCCTGTCGGGCCAGTAGCTCCCGTCGCGCCGGTGGGGCCAGTCGACCCCGCACCAGATGGACCAGTCGCGCCGGCAGGACCAGCAGCGCCAGCAGGACCCGCGGCGCCCGCAGGACCAGCGGCGCCGGCCGCGCCAGCAGGACCCTGAGCACCAGGAGCCCCGGTCGCACCCGGGACGCCGTCTGCGCCTGCAGCTCCGGTCGCGCCTGCGGGTCCAACACCCGCCGGACCCGCGACACCGGCTGCCCCCGAGGGACCCGGGTTGCCGGTTGCGCCGGCCGGACCAGTCGGACCCGCTGGGCCCGGAGGGCCCTGCGCGCCCGGCTCGCCGTTCAAACCAACAGGACCAGCAGGACCGAGATCGCCCTGCGGTCCGCGCGAGATGAGAGTGAGCGGATTGAAAGGAGTCGGGGACGGCGGCGTGGTCGCGAGGATCGGTGCCGGCGCGGCCTTGGCCGCTGAGTCGCTCAGGATCACGACCGTCGTACCGGTGACGGTAACTCCGCCCTTCGCCGTGCCGTTCTCGACGGGCCTCGTCTCGGTGACCGACGTCACCTTGCCACCCTGGTTCAGGTCTGTCGCGATGCGCACCTGAGCGACGTCGCTCTTGGCCGCCACGATCGAGCTGAACCGACCGGCTTCTGTGCCGGGGACCGTCACCGCGACGCGGCCCTTGTCCTGCGCGACGGTCGATCCAGGGATGTATCGAAGGATGGATCCGTCCTTCGTGCCGGCTCCCTGTCCTGCGGAGTTGACGACGAACGCCTGCGTTGTGTCTTCGAACGTGAAGGTAAGCGTCGGGTCGGTGATCGGCTGCGCCGCGGAGGGCCCGGTCGCGCTGATCGTGCTCTGCATGCCCGCCGCGACGAGGACCGGAGGAACCGCTGTGTCGGTACCGAACGTCCGGACCGTGCCGTCGGTCGTGCTGACGATCGTGCGATCGAGCGCATCGACGCGCACCTGGAAGGCTGTGCCCTGCACGGTGCTCGTCGAGGTCGACGTGACGACCGCGTAGCGACCGCCGTCGCCGATCGTGTGCCCCACGACATGCCAGGTCTTGCCGCTCACCTGACGGAGCACGAGGTCGATGTCGCGACCGTCGGCGACCGTGCGAAGCGTCTCGAGGACGACCTGCGTGTTCGGCTCGAGGACCACGAGCGATTTGTCGAAGAACGTGAGCGCGGCGTGGCCGCCCGATGCCGTGCGGATGGTGTCGCCCTGTGCGACGAGGTCGTTCGTCGCTGCCGTGGCGAAGCCACCGGACCCGTGACGGACGTCAACGCTGCCCTGGAAGATCGTCAGATTCGCTTTTGCCGCGACGACGGAGGTCTGGTTCAACAGAACGCCGGTGCCCGTGGCGATCAAGAGGAGTGCCGCAGCGAGCGCTGCAACGAGCGCGAGCGGACGACGTGTCCGCCTCTTCGGAAGTGGCGGCACCGCGACGAGCGGCACGAGAGCGGGCGCATGCGCGTGGTGGATCGTGTCGCGAACTTCAGTCAGCGTCGCCGTGACGATCTTGAGCTCGATGCCTCCGAGCATGTCCTTGGCTTCGTGCTCGGCCGCCTGGTCAAGCGGATCGGCCATCGCCAGCGTCGCGCTCGCGCGTCCGAACTCGACGAGGGCGACAGCGCGGAGCTCGCAGAAGCGGCGCGGCAGCTGACGGACCACCGCGGCCTCGGGAGCGACGCGCAGCGAAGTCAGCGGGTGACCGCTCACGCGAGCAAGCGCATTCGCGAGCGTCTCCGGCGCGACGAGGCCTGAGCGAAGGATCGCGTTCGACAGCGTCTGCTTGGCGTCGCGTGATTTGTCGAGGTCCTGGATCTGCCGCGAGGTGAGGACCTTCTCCGCGAGAAGGAGCTCGGCAAGCTTGACCTGCGCGCTCGTCGGCTGCCCGCTCGTTGCCTTCGGCGCGGCTATGCCCGCGGCGGCTCGAACGACCCGCATGATCTCCTGAGGAGGCTGGTCCTTCGAGATGTGCGCGGCCGCGCCCGTTGCGAGCGCGAGGTCCCGGATACCTGGGTCGAGAGTGAGGAAGACGATCTTGGTGGCGGGAAGGTTGGTTCGGAGCATGCGCGCGACCTCGAGTCCGGTCATGCCGGGCATCGAGTTGTCGAGCATGATCACATCGGGACGAAGCTCGAGTGCCTTGCGCGCGGCCTCGTTTCCGTCCGCCGCTTCGCCCACGACCGTGAAGTCAGGGTCGGGATCGATGAGCGAGCGAAGGCCCTCGCGTACAGCGAGGTGGTCGTCCGCGATAAGGATTCGCTTCTGCACGAGTGAAGAGTCGTTTCTGCGCTGTTACGAGGCATCCGGCCGCAGAGGGAGGAACGGCGTACTCGCATGTAGCGGAACCCGACAACCGTGTATCGTCCGCCCATCGGCCGACCGAGGGTCCTTCTGGTCGTCTCCCATCCAAGCGTCGGAGAGGGACTCGAGACGATCCTTCGCCTGGAACGACGCTACGAGCTGCGGCGTTCGGCAAAGCTCGCCGAAGCAGCGAGCTGGGCGAGAAGCTGGCCCGCGGACGTCGCGCTGGTCGATGCCCTTTTGCTACGCGGTGGCGAACGCGCTGACCTTGGCGTCCCCGCGCTCGTCCTCGCCGGCGGCGCCGCCGAAGGGGCAGCCGCGGAGCGATCTCTCGACAGACCCGGCGGCTGGATCGCGAAGGACGCGGCCGCGGTCGACCTGGTCGGTGCTGTAGAACGCTTGTTGACACGGCCCCCCGTAGCGTCCGCGGGGTCCTTGGCTCTCTTCGCGATTGGCGCGCTCCTGGTCGTGCTCCTCGGGCTCCTTCTCTATCTGATCTGGACCGCCGTCGCGTGATCGACCCCTAGAATCTCCGCAATGCCGATCCGCGTACTTCTCGTCGATGACCACGAGCTCGTGCGACAAGGCGTCGCGTCGATGCTCGCCAAGGCCGAGGACCTCACGGTCGTCGGCGAAGCTAAGACCGGCCGCGAGGCGATCGAGACCGCACGTAAGGAGCTCCCGGACGTCGTCCTGATGGACGTGCGCATGCCGGACATGGACGGCCTCGAGGCGACGCGGCGCATCAAGGAGGAGCGCTCGCGGACCGCGGTGATCATGGTGACCATGCACGACAACCCCGCCTATCTGCGCGAGGCGGTGCGCGCCGGCGCGGCCGGGTACCTCCTGAAGGACGTCTCGAAGGACGACCTCATCGACGCGATCCGCCAAGTGGCGACCGGCGGTGCGTTCATCGAATCGCAGATGTTGAAGGGAATGCTGTCGGAGATGAAGCCCGGCTCGGCGACGCCGTCGGCCGCTCGGAATCTCACGAAGCGCGAGCGCGAAATTCTCGCACTCGTCGCCGAGGGCCTGAGCAACCGCGAGATCGCAGACAAGCTGGTGCTGTCGCCGGAGACCGTGAAGAGCCACGTCGCCGCGATCCTCGAAAAGCTGAACGTCTCGGATCGCACGCAGGCCGCGATCTACGCCGTGCGCAACGGCCTCGTCGAGTCGTCGACCGCGACCTGACCCCCTCGACCCTGCTCCGCTCTCTCGAGCGCGCGACGCTGCGCATCGGAAATGCCGCGAGCGCCGACGAACTCTTCGATCTCGTCCTCGAGGCCGCCCATGAGGCCGTCACCTACGAGTCCGCGTCTCTCATGACCGTCGACGCGGCGGGCGACGCGCTTATCATCCGCGCGGCTCGCCCCGGTCGTTTGGTCGGAACACGCGTGCCGGTGGGGCCATCGATCTCCTGGCAGGCACTCGAGCGCCGGGAGCCGCTCATCATCGAGGGCCCCGCCGCCAAGGAGCTTGGCACCAGCTACACAAAGGACGTCCCCTTCGCGATCTGCATCCCGCTCCTCGTCGCCGCGAAGACGCAGGGCGTGCTCAACGTGAACCGCCAGGGCCACCCCGGCCCGGACGCGATCGCTTTCCTTCGGATCCTCGGCGACCAGGCAGCTTTCGCGATCGAGCGGATGGAGCTGTACAGCGATCTTCAGCACTTCACGGGGCAGCTGCTCTCTCAGGAAGAAGAAAATCGACGTCGCCTTGCGCGAGACCTGCACGATGGGCTCGCCCCGATCCTCGTGTCTGCCCACGCGCAGCTCCAGAGCGCCGGTGTCGACAACGCGCAGGTCGGCAAGGCCACCGAGCTCCTGCGACGGGCGATCCGCGAGACGCGCGACATCCTGGGCACGGTCCGGCCGGCGACCCTCGACGACCTCGGCCTCGTTGCGGCGCTCTCGGCGGCCGCACGGGAGATGGCCGAGGAGGCGGGCTGGACCCTTGAGGAGGCGCTGGACGATCCCGGGCCGCTCTCGCGGGAGGCCGAGTCAACGCTCTATCGCGTCGCCGTCGAGGCCCTGAACAACGTCAAGAAGCACGCGGCTGCGCACGAGGTCCGCTTGGCGCTCTTGAAGAATGAAGACACCTTAGAGATCGACGTGGGCGACGACGGTCATGGCTTCGAAACGGAGCAATGGGGCGAAGCCGGAGTACGGCCGGGCCACTTCGGTCTGCTCGGAATGCGCGAGCGCGTCGCTTTCCTGGGCGGACTCTGCAAAGTCCAGAGCAAGCCCGGAGAAGGCACGACCGTCCGCATCGTCGTCCCGCGCGAGCGCCTACGCTAGGTCGCGCGATATAGCGCAGCGGGTCCTGTCCCGGGGTCGGGGTTGCGCGCTCGCCTACCGGTCCGCTTCCCACCAGTTGGCATCATTCGCGGGCGACGCGGCCGGTCAACGGCGCGCGCGCAACCCGCTCCCCCGTGCCACCCGCTGCGCAGCGCGGACCCATCGGCGGCGCGCTCGTCAGTCCGCGGGCGGGAGTGCCTCCTCGAGCAGCATCACCGGTATGCCGTCCTTCACAGGAAAGCGCCTCCGGCACTCCGTGCAGACCAGGTACTCCCCCTCCTCCTTCAAAGGAGCGTGATGTGTGTCGGGGCAGGCCAGAAGCTCGAGTAGCTGGCGATCGATCGGCACTCCGGCATTGTCGGGTCTTGACATTGGTGTCAATATGCGATTGACATGCTAACGGCGAGCGATCGCGGCGTTCCGGACGGGACGCGCACCCGGCTCATCGTCGAGCCCGCGCGGCCGGTCAGCGTCTCGGTGCTGCCTCTCGAAGATCCCGCGCGCGCGAAAGACGTGTCGCTCGAGGCCGGCCTGCCCGAGCGCGTCCTCCGGGAGCACGACGCGGTGGTCCGGCAGACGCACCGTCGCGCGGGCGTCATCGTGGTTGACGTCCCCGAAGATCGTCAGGGCGCGCTGCGCCGCGATCTCGCGGCCGCAGGATTCGTGGCTCGCCCTCCGAAGCCCGTTTACGCGCTGCTGAACGAGAGCGTGCCCCTCCTGAACGTGCGGCCCGTTTGGAAGAGTGGCGTCGAGGGCGATGGCGTGCACGTGGGGATCGTCGACACGGGCGCGGATCACCACCCGGACTTCGGGGACCGCATCGTCGCCTATCGCGACTTCACCGAGAGTGGACCTGATGACGAGGTTGGTCACGGCACGCATGTCGCCGGCATCGTGGCCGGTGCGGGCGCGGTCTATCGCGGCATCGCGCCGAAAGCATCGCTCGTGATCGCGAAGGCGCTCTCCTTGCGCGGCGGAACCGAAGACACCGTGCTGGCCGCGCTCTCGTGGTTGAGCCGACTGAAGGTCGACGTGGTGAACCTCTCGCTCGGCGGCCCCGGCGATCCCCACGATGCGCTCTCCCGCGAGGTCGATGCGCTGAGCGCCGAGGGCATCCTGGTGTGCGTCGCGGCCGGCAACTCCGGTCCGGCGCCGGGCACCATCGGCTCGCCGGGCTGCGCGGCGGGTGCGATCACGGTCGGCGCGATCGACAAGCGTCGCCGCGTCACGGACTACAGCTCTCGTGGTCCGGTCGTCGGTCTGCGCGCGCACAAGCCCGATGTCGTCGCGGTCGGAGGCGGTACGACTCCGTCCGCCAGCTGCCATTACGGAGTCGGCGTCGCGAGTGCGCGCGCTCAGGCGCTGGATGGCGATCGCTGCACCGTCGCAGCGCGTTACGTGCGGATGAGCGGAACGTCGATGGCCGCACCGCATGTGACCGGTGTTTGCGCGCTCTTACTCGATGCGTCGCGATCGATTGGGAGGCCCGAGTCTCGGGTCGCACGCGCGCGGGCCGTCCGGCGCGCGCTTATTCAGAGCGCGGACGACCTCGGGCTCGCTCCCGATGTCGCCGGCGCTGGTGTCGTCGACGCGGCCAAGGCGCTCGAGGCGCTCGGTTCGCGGCGTTCGGTCGCAGTGCCGACGATGAGCTCGTCGTCGCCGGCCATCGCGAGGAGCGGGATCGATCCGAAGTAGTTCTGCAGCGAACGCCACGCCAGATAGAGCGGAACGAAGGGGAAAATGACCGCGCCGATCGGCACGCTCCGCCAGTAGCGCCAGAGGACTGCCATCAACGTGACGAACGAAACCGCCGCGAGCACTCCGTAGACCGCTCGCGGTAGGAGCGGGAACGGACCGTCGAGTCCCAACCGCACGAACCCAACGCCGGATGGGGCGAGCGCGCCGAGCATCGGGCCGCCGACGCCGTCGAAGAACGCGACGGGGTTGTCGATCATGAAAGGCAGATTTGGGATGAGCGCGACGACGCCGATGACCGCCGCGCGCCGCAGCGCCTCCGCGCGTCCGTTCCGCTTCCATATGGCGAGCACATAGAAGGGGGCGGCGAACCAGGCGGGCTGCCGGGAAGCGACCGCGAGCCCGACCGCGATCGGCGAAAGCCATGCTGATTCGACAAATATCCAGGCGATCGTCAGGAGCACCCACCACGTTGGATCGATCCCGGCGAGGATGCTCTGGCGCATGGTCACGGTGTTTCCGACGATGCCCGCGGAGACCAGCGGGCGCCAGGGTATCCGGACCTTCCGAAGAAGGACGAGGACGAGCGCGATGATCTCGACGAGATAGATCCAGCGGATGTCGGTCACTCCCAGCGCGATGAAAGGCGTGACCAGCAGGAAGTTCAACGCGGGATAGCTGAGCGAGCGCACGACACTGCCGTCCTCATAGTGCGTGACGAGCTCGGGGTTCATTCCGAACTGGGCAAGCGCCGCCGGAAGGTCGAACACGGTGTAGGGGTCGTGGCCCGCGAGAAGCTCTTGTGCGGCGACGTGTGGCACGGTGACGGCGTCCACGTGGTAGCCCTTACCGAGGAACAGCGCCATCGCGGCGAGCACGAAGGTGGCGAGCGCGAGACCCGTCGCGAGCGCGTCGCGCGCCGATGGCCGGAGCCGTGCGACGGCGAGGACCGGAAGCACGGCGACCACGATCAACGCCATCACGTCGTCCGGCGCGATGACGATCGACTCCACGACGAGGTGCCGCTCGACGACCGTCGCCACGGTCGCGACCGCGAGGAGGCCGAGGCCGATGCGGCGAAGGCGCTCTTCGGGATCTCGGGCGCTCCGGTCGAGCAACGCGGCGACGAGGTTGATCAAGGACAGAACCGCCGCGAATGCGAGGAGGGGCGGGAAATCTCCGGCAAGAGGTTCGGGGCCGAAGAATCTAATCGCTGGGGTCCACAGGGCGAAGGCCGCGACGGTCAGCGGCCTGAAGGTCGCCGGCGTCGCGATGTATCCAAGGACCGCCGCGAGGAGGTACAGGCCCAACGCAAACGGGTCCCCCTTAAGGGAAAAGATCGCCCATGAGTACGTGATCGCCGCAAAAGCGAACCCGACGAGTGGTGACCAGCGTGGCGGGTGACGTGGCGTGGCGATCAGGATGGTTGAGAGGTAGAACGCGTAGCCGATCGCGAAGGCCATGTCGGCCCCGCCCTCCTCAAGGACGTGCCGGATGCTGGCGGCGGAGACGATCCCCGTCGCCGTCAGCGCGAGCGAGGCCCGGAGAAGCGTGCTGGAAGGCATGCGCCCAAGGAGGGTAACGGCGCGACGTGTCAGCGGGGCGTCAGCGCAACCGTGGTCTGACCGTTTCTTTCGACGAAGAAGGTCACGATCGCGACCGCCTGCGTCGCAAGCGCCACGATGAGGACGATTCGCGCAACCGACACGGCGTCGGTCGCCGCCGTCAAGAGGAGCGCGATCTCGACCACGACGGCGAGCGCGAGGATTACGCCGACGCGCATCTCGCCGCGGCCCACGAAGTAGCTGATCCACTGATTCAGCAAGGCATTGGATAGCGCGGCGATGCCGTAAATGGGCGCCACGGCGACGGTGGCCGGGTACTGGCTGCCGACGATGAGATTCACGAAGAACGCCGGTGCCACGACGTACGCAAGAGCGGCGAGTCCGCTCGTGGCGAGGACGAGCCCGAGGGCCAGAAAGAGCGGACGCTCCGTCGACTCGCCGCGCGCGTGAGCGCGGGCGGTGCGCTCGAGCAGCAGAAAACCGACTGCGATCGGCGCGAAGAGCACGATCTTGCCGAGCGTCACCGCCCCGGCGTACGTGCCGGCCTCGCCCGGGCTCAGAACCGCGGGCGCGAGGACCGCATCGATGTTCGTGAGCGCCGCGTACGCGAGGAGCACGATGGCCGCCAACGCGAAGAACTTCGTTTCGTCGGCGCCCAGCTCGACGATGCTCGTCGCCCGCCGGGCGGCGCGCAGGAGCGGTGCGAGCGGCACCGCGGCCAGGAGCACGCTCAAGGCGATCGCGGCTGCCGCGCCGGCGAATGCCCCATTCACACCGACGCCGAGCAGGACGAGTGCGACCCCGAGCACGAGGCGTGATCCCGCCTGAGCGATGAGCACGCTTCCCATCCAGCCGAACCGCGCGAGACCCTGCAGTAGTCCGAGCGCGAACGTGTAGAGGCCCGCAAAAAAGAGGCTGACCCCGAGAAGCACGACCGACACGATCGGGAGCGCGAGCGCTCCCGAGATCGGTGCGGCGAGCGCACCGACCAGGAGCGCGAGCCCGAACATCGCGATCGCGACGCGGATCGACCACCGCCGGACGAACTGGTGCAGCGCGCCCTCTTCGTCGCGCGCCCGGTATTGCGCCGCGAGCTTCGCCGTCGCCGATTGGATCACCTGGCTCGAGATCGATTCGAGGATCAGAACGCCGAACAGCGCGATGAGGATCGCGTACTGCTCGGCGGTCAGAAGCCGCGCCATCACCAGCTGGTAGCCAAAGCCGAGCACGTTCGCCACCGTCGTGGCGGCGAGGAGCCAGAGCGCGCCGGCGTTCGCGCGGGCTCTGGCTATCACTGGCGGGCCAGTATTAGGCCGTGCGTCGACGTGTGGGCGGGTGGGTCGTCGTCGCGCTTGCCGCGATCGTGTTCCTCCGCGCCGTGCCGTTCTGGGTAACCGGGCTCCTCGGCTCCAGCGACGCGGCGGGCGCTGCGGCGGTTGGCTTGCCCTGGACCCCGGTCGCGGTGCTGCTGCTGGCCATCGGCGCGGTGGCCGTCGCCGCATACCTCTTCGCCGCCGGTCTCGTGCTCTGGCGCGGCGAGGGCTGGCAGGCGACCCTCATGGGTGTCGCCCTCGCTCTCGTCGGCTTCGGACTGACCGACGCGCTCGCCGATCTCCGGACCGCGGACGCCGACTGGAAAGTGGCGGTCCTTGCGGTCGGGAACGCGGCAAACGCGCTCGCCCTGGGCGTGCTGCTCACCTTTCCCACCGGTCGCTTCGTTCCGCGCTGGACAAAGACTCTTCTCATTGCGTGGTCGCTCTATCTGGCACTCATGATCCTTATCCCGCCGCTCAACTGGGACGCACTCGACGGCGCGTTGATCGTCGTCGAGATGTCGATATTCGCGCTCGGCGTGGGGGCGCAGTGGTTTCGTCACGTGTCCGTCTCGACGACCAGCGAGCGCAGACAAACGAAGTGGATCCTCTGGGCGCTCCTCATCACGTTCCCCGCTGCCCTCGTACGCGATGTCGCTCCATTGCTGTGGCCCCAGCTGACCGCGACCGGTACGCCGGAGCGTTTCGCGTTCGACATCGCCCGGACCGTGTACTGGGACGGCACCGCGGCGCTCGCGGCGATCGCGATCGCGTTGGGTTCTATCCGGCACCACCTTCTCGATGTCGACGTCGTGATCAACCGCACGATCGTCACGACCATCGTGGCGGCACTCATCGCCGGACTCTTCGCTGGGACAGCAGCGCTTGTGAATCGGGTCATCCTCGAAATCACCGGGCAGCGATCCGAGCTCGCCTATGTTGCCGTCGCTTTTGCCGTCGCGGCGGCGATCGCTCCTATCCGCAGAATCGTCCAGCGGCACGTCGACCGCGCGCTGCGCGCGTTCAACGAGCCCGCGCCGCGACCGGCCACCTGACCTCGCGCGCGCCGGCGAAGGCGGCAAGGTCGTCCACCGCATCTTCGATGGCACGGCGGGTCGACCGGTCGTGCGGCGCGTCGCGTTCGAGATGGAACGTGATGACCTCAAGGAGTCCGCGCTGCCGATCCACTCTTGGATCGATTGTCCCGACGAGTCGGTCGCGATGCAGGATGGGCATAGCCCAGAAGCCGCGTACCCGGAGGTGTTTGGGCACGTAGATCTCCATGCGGTAGCGCATGCCGAAGAGGATCTCGGTGCGCTGCCGATCGATGATCAGGTTGTCGAAGGGCGACAGCAGCGTGGTGCGATCGGACTCGACCGGACGCGCATTCGAGAGGGCGAAGTAGGGGCCGCGCAGGCCAGAGATCTCGACTTGCCGAGCGACGCCCTCGCGCACGAGGCGCTCCAAGGCCTCCTTCGTGACGAAGCGACCGAATGCGTAGACGCGACGGAGCTCCTGCAGCGTCGCGACACCCGTCGCCGCGAGCGCGCGTTCGGTGGCCAGGCGCGCCGCCGCGGTCGGGCTGAGCGGCTTCACCGGAGGGAACCAATTCTTTGCGAGGGTGAAGAATCGTTTTCCGCTGGCGCGCCCGCCGACTGTCACCTCGCCGAGGCGGATCAGGAACGAGAGCATCTGCGACACGTTGCGATCGCCAGTCCATCCAGACGACGTCCACGAATGGACCGACCGATCCTCGAACGCGCCGACGGGGAGAGGTCCCTCCGTGCGAAGTCGGCCGAGCACGTGACGACGCAGGACAGCGTTGCGTTTGACCCAGGTGGTCATGCGCCCCGCGTAGGAGCTGTCCCCGCGTCGTACTCCCTGCATACGCAGCGCGTGCAGCGGAAGATCCGAGATCGGCGCGATGAACGTGATGTATTCGAAGAGCGCTCGGTCTTGCCACATGACGCGATCGAAATCCGCGAGCTTGTACCGGCCGAGTCGCGACCAGAGCACTAGCAGATGATTTCGCGCGACCACGTTGGTTGGATCGAGCTGGAGATAGCCGAGGTGCTCGACCGTCTTCAGGATCGCCGCCGCGCTCGGGCGCCTCTCTCGATCCAGGAGCTGCGCGTGGACGGCGAGGCGGCGCGCCTCGGCGAGCGTGGTGGCGCCTACGCGGAGCTCCTGAGCACGAGCGAAGGAGCGAGCGAGGCGTTCAGAGGGCTGGCGCGGAGCGCCATCCGGGCGCCTATGCGACCGGGACCTGCGGGTGCTTCTCCGGGGCGCGTTCGAGGAAGTTCACCATGAGCTCCTCCGACTCGGGCGACTCGTATGACTCGATGAGGCCCGCGTCGGAGAGCCTGGCGATCTCCGGATCGATCGGGAGCTTCGCGATGAGCGGCGCGTTCGACGCGATGACGAGCTTGAGTCCCTGCGATGGGCCAAACACCTCGATCGTGGAGCCGTCGGGAACGCGCACGTACGACATGTTCTCGACGATCCCGAGAATGTCGCCGCCGAGCTGCTTGACCAGTTTCACCGCTTTGGTGACGACCATCGCGGCGAGCGCCTGCGGCGTGGTGACGAGGACGACGCCGTCGACGGGCAGCGCCTGCATCACCGTGAGCGGCGCGTCGCTCGTTCCCGGCGGAAGATCGACGATGAGGTAATCGAGCTCGCCCCAGTTCACGTCGCTGAAGAACTGACGGATCGCGCCGGACACCATCGGACCGCGCCAGATCACCGCTTCGCCCTCCTCGGGCAGGAGCAGGTTCATCGACATGATCGGGATGCCACCACGCGACTTCGGTGGGTTGAGCGTCTTGCCGTCGGACGAGACCGGCTTCTCGCGCACGCCGAACATGCGCGGGATCGAGGGCCCGGTGATGTCTCCGTCGAGCACGCCGACGCGAAAGCCCCGGCGCTTCAGTCCCACGGCGAGAAGGCCCGCCACGAGGGACTTCCCCACCCCGCCTTTGCCCGACATGACCGCGATGACGTGCTTGATGCCTTTCTGCTCGGCCATGCCCCGCATCTTCATCCCGGCCGCGCCGGCCGTGGCGTTCGCCGCGGGGAGGTTGTCCGGAAGCTTGCCGGTATCCGCGAAGCTATTCAGGTCTCGCATGAGGTCTTCGACGTTGACTCGCCCACCGCCGTGCCCGGTCGCGCCGGCCATGATCGTCTCGCTCTTCGAGATCGAGCAGGACGCGCAGGACAGGCCGTAGCGGGCGAAGATCCGCGCGGCGTCGGGCCAACGCTCGACGACGCTGGAGATGGTCATGTCATGGGTGATCAGGGCCAACGGAGCCTCCATGGGGCGCGAAGACAGCGCACATGAATTGTACCGTTCATTCCGTGCATCACCGGTCCGGGCAACGGACGCGTCTTCTCATCGCCCTCGCTCTCGCGGTCGTGGTCTTCGCGGTCGAAGCGACCGCGTCGATCTTCGCGAACAGCCTCGCCCTGCTCGCAGGGCGTTCCACGTCCTCATCGACGTGGTCGCACTCGGGATCGCCTTCGTGGCGGGGTGGCTCGGCACACGTCCGGTCACCGACCGCCGGACGTTCGGGCTTCTACGGCTCGAAATCCTCGCGACGGTGCTCAACACGGTGCTCCTGCTGCTCGTCGCCGCTGTGGTGCTCGTGGAGGGCGTACGGCGATTCGGCGAACCCTCGCCGGTGCAGAGCGGTCTCGTACTCACCGTCGCACTGGTCGGCCTCCTCAGCAACGCCGTCTCCATCTTCCTACTCCGTGATCCGCACGCGTCGCTCGCGATGCGGGCCGCGTATCTCGACGTCCTCGCGGATGTCGCGGCGTCGATCGCCGTGATCATCTCGGCGCTCGCGAACATCGTCGCGGGTCGTCAGCTCGCGGACACCTTCGCCGCATTCCTGATCGTCGCGCTCATCGTGCCTCGGTCGTTCGGCCTGCTCCGCGAAGCGATCGACGTGCTCCTCGAGGCGACGCCACGCGACGTGAACGTCGACAGCCTGCGCGAACACGTCCTCGGGTGCAGTGGGGTGCTCGACATTCACGATCTCCACGTGTGGACGATCACGAGCGGCGTGAACGTGATCTCCGCGCACGTCCTGGTGCGGACCGGCGCCGATCCGAGCATGGTGCTCGACGATCTCGAGACCTGCCTGCGGGGTGACTTCGACATCGAGCACTCGACCTTCCAGCTCGAGACGGAAGATCGCAAGCGCATCGAGAGCGGGACGCACCCGTGAACCGCCTCTAGCGGCGCTTGCCCCGGCACCTCGCGCATAGACCGTAGAAGTCGAGCGCGGCGTGATCAACGGCGAAGTCGTGCCGCCGGCCGACCGCAGCTAGCATCGGCGCGACCACGTCCTCGGCGACGTCCTCGACCCGCTGGCAGCTCGTGCAGACGAGGTGGTGGTGATGCTCCGCGTCGCAGGCGATGTACGCGGAAACGTGCCCGTCGCGCTCGAAGCGGCTCGCCATCCCATCCTCGACCTGCTGCTCGAGCGCGCGATAGACGGTCGCGCGGCCGATCGTCGGATGGTTCACGCGGATCCGGTCGTAGAGCTCCTGCGCGGAGAGAGCGCGTTTCGCGCTCGCCAGGGCCTCCGCGACGAGGACCCGCTGCTCCGTGCGGCGGCGTCCCCCCGCCGCGAGCCGCGTAGGAATGGAAGTCGTCGCCACCCGACGAGCATAGCGACCCCCCGAGGCTATTTGACATCGAATCTCATCTGCAATAGGTTGAGAACCATTCTCATCTGGAGGCGGGGTGGTCTCGTGAGGCGTTCGATCGGCGTCGCGCTTGTGGTGCTCCTGGTCGCGTGCTCCTCGCCGTCGGCGCCCGGAGGGCGTACGTCGGTCGTCGCGACGACGACGGTGCTCGCCGATCTCGCCGTACAGGTCGCCGGCCCCGACGCGACCGTCGACGCGCTCGCCCCGGCTGGCGCTTCGATCGAGGACTTCGCGCCGAAGCCCGAAGACGCGAAGCGAATCGCCAACGCCCGGGTGATCCTGGTGAACGGCCTCGCTCTCGATCGCTGGGTCGAGCCGCTCCTGCGCAACGCCTCGAAGGACGCTCGCATCGTGACCCTTTCCGATGATCTTCCGCGCCTCGGTGTCGGCGAGAGCGCGAACCCCGACATCAACGCGAATGGCAACCCGCACTACTGGTTCGACGTGAAGTACGCGAAGGTCTACGTCGAGCGGATCCGCGACGCGCTCGTCACGGCCGATCCAACTCACAGCGCCGGCTACCAAAGCCGCGCGACGAGCTATCTCGCAGATCTCGACCGCCTCGACGCGGAGATCCGAGCGAATGTCGCTCAGATTCCGCCGGCCCGACGCAAGCTCGTCACCTCGCACGACGCCTTCCCCTACTACGCCGCGGCCTACGGCCTGTCGGTCGTCGGGTTCACCCAGCCCGAGGAAGGTAAGGAGCCGTCTCCCGCGGAGCTCGCCGACCTCGTCGCGCTCGTGAAGAAGGAGCAGGTGCCAGCGATCTTTTCGGAGGCGCAGGTCTCGCCGCGTCTCGCGGAAACGCTCGCGCGCGAGGCCGGCCTCAAGACGATCGTGACCGACCTGCCGACCGATAGCGTGGGCGCCCCGCCGGCGGACTCGTACCTCGGCATGATGCGAGTCGTCACCGACAAGATCGTGCAAGCGCTCCGCTGACCGATCTGCGCGAACATTCCGCCGTGGCTCCGCCGATCGCGATCCAGGACATGGCCGTCGGTTACGGCGGCCCGCCTGTCCTGACCGATGTGGATCTCACCGTGAACGAAGGCGAGCTCGTCGCCCTCGTCGGCGCGAACGGCGCGGGCAAGTCGACCCTGCTCAAGGTCATCGTCGGCCTGCTGAGCCCCTCGACCGGCACCGTTCGCGTGCTCGGGACCGAGCCCCATCTGGCGGCGCCACGCATCGCGTACCTGCCTCAGGCCGAGGAGCTGCGCTGGGACTACCCGCTGCGCGTGGACGATATCGTCGCGATGGGCCGTATCGGCCGCAAGGGATCGCTGCCTGCGGGCGCGCAGCGCGACGCGCTCGCGCGAGTCTCCGCCGCGGATCTTGCCCGGCGTCCGATCGCCGCTCTCTCGGGCGGGCAGCGCCAGCGCGTGCTGCTCGCGCGCGCCCTCGTGTCGCAGCCGGAACTGCTCCTCCTCGACGAGCCCGCGACGGGAGTGGACCCTGCGACCGAAGAGCAGCTCATGACGGTCCTCCGGGACATCGCCTCGACCGGCCGAACCGTGCTTGTATCGACGCACGACCTCGCCGGAGTCGTGGCGCACTTCCGGCGCGTCGTCTGCCTGAACGGGAGGATCGTGGCCGACGGCGACGTGTCCCTTCTCCGCGACGACCGCGTGTTGCGCGAGACGTACGGCGGCCACCGTCCCGCCGGCCCATTCGACTACGCGGACGAGCACCATGCCTGATCTCTTCGAGCCGCTCCAGTACGGGTTCGTGATCCGCGCGATCGTCGCGGCATCCATCGTGGCCATCGTCTGCGCGAGCGTCGGGATCTTCGTGATCCTGCGCAGCCTCGCGTTCCTTGGCGACGCGATCTCGCACGCCGCGTTTCCCGGAGTCGTGATCGCGTTCCTGCTGAAGGCGAACGTCATCATCGGCGGCTCGATCGCGGCGATCGGCAGCGCGCTCGCGATCGGACTCATTGCGCGCCGGTCCGGCCTGCGGGAGGACGCGACGATCGGCGTTGTCTTCGCCGGGATGTTCGCCCTCGGCGTCGTCCTCTTCGGCCGAATCCGCACCTACACCGGCGACCTGCTCGGAATCCTCCTCGGCGACGTGCTCGGCGTCACCGAAGATCAGCTCGTCCTCGCCGCCGTCGCCGCGATCGTCATCGTCGGCGCGCTCTGGATTCTTCGACGCGAGCTGATCTTCGTGAGCTTCGATCCGACCGGGGCCGCGGCCGCCGGGCTCCCCGTCCTCCGCTACGACGCGCTACTGCTCGGGCTCATCGGCCTCGCGATCGCCGTCTCCGTTCAGGTCGTCGGCATCGTGCTGGTCGTCGCGATGCTCGTCACACCCGCGGCGACGGCGCGCCTCGTCGCGCGCGACCTTCCCGAGATGGTGCGTCTGACCGTCGCGTTCGCGCTGGCTTCCGCGGTCGCCGGCATGTACGCGAGCTACTACGTGAACACGGCGTCCGGCGGGACCATCGTGCTCGTCGCGACCCTCCTCTTCGCGCTCACGTGGATCGCGCGCAGCGCGCGACGCCGCCAGGCGCGCTGATCAGCGCTTCGCGCGGTCAGCCAGCGCTACGGCGATCGCGGTCGTCAGCGGGACGCACAGGACGAGCCCGATGCTGGCGATGAGCACCGCCATGACCGATTGCGTGATCTCCTCGCTGTTGACCGACACGGAGAGCGGCTGGAAGCCGAGCGAGACAAGCACGATGAGCGGGAGCGCGCCGCCGAAATAGGCGAGTGCGAGCGTGTTTACGAGCGAGCCGATGTGATCGCGGCCCACGTTCAGCGCCGAGAGGTAGAGCCGCTGGCCGCGAAGCTCGCTCGTCACGGACAGCTCCCACACGGACGAGGCCTGGCCCACCGCCATGTCCACGAGCGCTCCGAGCGAGCCAACCACGACGCCGGCGAGCACGAGCCGCGGCATGTCGATCTTGCCGGCGCTGCCAACGAAAACGAAGATCGCGTCTTCCGTCCCGAGCCCGGTGATCCGCGCGATCGATACCGCGACCGCGGCGAGGACGAGGACGAGCACGAGAGCGCCAAGCGTCCCGAGCAGGGCGGCGACGCTCTTTCGGTTGAATCCGTGCACGACGAACACGGCCACAACGAGAACGCCGATCGAACCAAGGAGCGTCGCGAGAAGCGGATCGTCGCCGCTTCGGACCGCCGGCAGGACCGCGAGGAGGAACACGGCGATGCTCGCGCCAAGGCCGGCGAGCGACGCCACGCCCTTCCACCGTCCGACAGCGACGAGCGCGATCGCGAGAAGCACCACGAAAGGCCAAAGGGACGGGAGCCGAACGATCTCCGAGATCGTGTACGTGCGTACGTTCCCTTCGCGGCTAAGCGTGAGCAGGACGCGGTCGCCCGGGGAGAGGAAGCCGTTCTCGTTGAGAGCGCGCCGGCCGTCCCACTCGAGCTCCACGACCTCGCCGCGATACAAGGAGCCGTCGAGCTGGACCGCAAGACGCTGGTACTTGGCGCCTTCATGATCACCCGACGCGATCACGCGCACGACGTGGCCGTCGACGACCTCGATGCCGACGCCCGCGTTGGGATCGCCGCACCCGACGACAGCGGCCAGGGCGGCGACCAGGACGATGCGACGGAGCACTCAGCGCACCTGGAGGGTCGCGCCGACGGTCGTTCGGCGCCCGGTGTCGTCGATCACGTTGAAGACCAGGCTGTAGTCGTCGCTGCCGACCGCGGTGCCCGCGTCGTCGCGCATGTCCCACAGCACCGCGACATCGGCGGATCCGGCGCTGACGCTGATCGGATCGATGGTGAGGTGTCTCACCGTCGCGGTCCCGTGGAACCCACTGGCTTGAACGAACGGGTCGAGCGGTCCGCGGAGCGTTCCCGTCGTCGGGCTGAAGCGTATGGTCGCCCGAATCGGCTCGCCAACCGTGTACGTCGGTTTCACGATGACCTCGACCTTACCGTTCGGCACGGTCGTCGGGATCACGAGATCGGTGACCGGAGCCGATGTCCTCGCCGGCGGCGCGGCGCCGCAGGACACAGAGAAGAGCAATGCGAGGAGCGCCGCGAGACGCTTCACGACCTGAGGGTATTAGGTATGCGCGCCGAAGAGGACCTCTTGCAGATCCGGAAGCGCCGTCCCGAGCCCACCGATGAAGAGAATGCCGATGAGAAGGCTGCCGAGGCCCGCGACGAAACCGACCACCACGTAGACGGTGCGGAGGCGTTGCGCGCCGATGAATCCTGACGCGCTCACGACGGCGACGAGGGTGTTCGAGACGAGCAGGCCGACGACGAAAGCGAGCAGGATGACGATCCCGGTGACGCCCGTGACGCCGGCGATGCCGGCGAGGAGCAGCGCCTGCGACCCCGTCTCCGCCCCGACACCGTGGATCATCCCGACCCCGAACGCCGTTTTCGGTCCGTATTGCGTGGCATGGACCGACGGGGTGTGCTCGTGGCCGTGGATGCGGGCCTGCAACGCGCCCCAGCCGTAGCGCACGAAATCGAAGACCAGCATCCATCGGCTGCGCAGGCGGAACTCACCTTTGCCGCGCATGTACTGGTACACGGAGAAGAGGACCCACGCGCCGAGAAGCACGAGCGTCACGCCGACGACCTTTTCCAGGATCGGGTCGATCCAGTCCGGCAGGACCGCGCCCAGCAGAAGCGCGGCGATGCCGAGCATGAGAACGACGAAGGCGTGCCCGAGCGCGTAGAGCGTCGCGAGGCCAATCGCGTGACGCTCCTCGTGCGCGAAACGAGACTCTCCGAGCGCATGCATCGCGCCCGGCCCACCCGCAGAGTGCGCGTGTTCGTGCCCGCGCGGCTCGTCGGCTTCGTGGCCATGCGAGGGCATCGGCGCTCCAGCCGGCACGTTCGCCTCGGTGTGACTCGCGCTGGTCGTGCTGGTGATGTCGGTAATCGCCGCGATGTGGTCCCAATCGAAGCCATGCCGGAAGCCGAGCGCGGCCATCCCGAGGAGGAGCACGACGATGCTGAGGTCCACTGCTGGCAGGTTATCGCAAGTTCTCGCAATAGTGACTCTTGCAAGACGCTTGCGATTACCGCACTCTCGAAAGGGTGAGCGTGGCAGAGGAGATCCGCTCGAAGGGAAAGCGGATGACGGTACAGCGTCGGCTGGTGCTCGACGCGCTCCAGCGCGCACGCCATCACACGACGGCCGAACAGATCGCGCGCCAGGTCCGCTCGAGGCACCCCCGGATCGATACGTCGACTGTCTACCGCAATCTCGAGGCGCTCGAGGATCTCGGCTACGTGACTCACACACATCTCGACGATCGCGTGACGCGATGGCACCGCGCGGACGTCAAGGGGCACGGCCACCTCGTCTGCCGCCGCTGCGGTGCCGAGCAGGAGATCCCGCTCCGCACCCTCGAGCCGCTCGGCCGCCGCCTTCGTACCGAGCAAGGCTTCCGCGCCGATCTGGCCCACTCCGCCATCGTCGGGATCTGTCGCGAATGCGCGCCATAGTCCGCACGATCCCGCGCCGTGCGGCTCTCGCGGCGCTCGCGGGCCTTCTCGCGGGAATCGTGTTGCTCGCGGTCGCGGCCCCCGGTCTCGCCGACCGTCACGACACCGAGACCCTCGGAGCCTGGCTCGGGAGCGAAGCGCGACTGGCGGGAGACCTCGCGCGCGACGGATTTCGGGCGCGCGATCCGGGTGTGCTCGACCCGCTCGCCCACCGCGTCGCCGCCAGCGCCGGTGTGCGTGTGACGTTCATCGACACGACCGGAGTGGTGCTGGGCGAGTCGGATGAAGATCGGACGACGATGGACAATCACGCCTCACGGCCCGAGGTCGCCGGGGCGCTCGCCGGTAAGGAAGGCAGCGCGACCCGCCTCTCGGCGACCGTTCAGCGTGACTTGCTGTACGTCGCGGTCCCCGTGCGCGACGGAGGCCAGGTCATCGGGGTCGCTCGCACCGCTCTTCCCATCACGACGCTCGAGTCCTTCGCGTCGCGACTCGGCGGCACGATCGCGCTCGCCGGCGCGCTCGCCACCGTCGTCGCGCTGGCCGTCGTCGTGCTCCTGTCGCGCGCGGTGACCGGCCCGATCGGCGCGTTGACACGTAGCGCGGAAACGGTCGCCGGTGGCGGCTCGGCGCGTTTCGAGGCCGATGGGCCGGACGAGACGCGCCGTCTCGGTGACGCGCTCCGAACAATGGCCGATCGCATTACTGGCGAACGCTATGACGCCGAGTCCGAGCGGGACCGCCTGGCCGTACTCATTGACGAGCTCGGCGATGCCATCGTCATCGCCGACGCTGACGGCAAGATCGAGCGCGCGAACCGCGCGGCGACCGAGCTGCTTGGCGCGGCCCTCCTCGGTCGTCGTCTCAGGGATGTGGTGCGCGACCACGAGGTCATCGATGCGATCGCGAACGCGGGCTCGGAGACCGACAGCGTCGCCCATGTCGAACGGACCGAGCCGCCACGTTTTCAACGGATAGTCGCGCGCCGCCGGGCGGACGGCGAGCTCCTTCTCGTCATCCAGGACCTCACCAACCTGCGGCGTTTGCAGACCGTTCGTCGCGATTTCGTCGCGAACGTCTCTCACGAGCTGCGCACGCCGATCGCTTCGCTGAAGGCCATGGCTGAGACCCTCCAAGCCGGCGCGATCGACGACCGGGAGGCTGCGCGAGACTTCGTCCGGCGAATGGGCACGGAAATCGACGATCTGGCGCGGCTCGTCGAAGAGCTCCTGCTGATCGGGCGGCTCGAGTCGGGACAGCCGGTCGTCACGCCGACGATCGTGTCAGCCGAGGCGCTTCTCGACGGCGCGCGAGAGCGGCTCGGGCCGCTCGCCGAACGCGCGCAGGTGCGGCTGGTCGTCGATCGGGCGGAGCGCGCTCCCATGGTCCTCGCTGACCCCGAGCGCATCGGCCAGGTCTTCGCGAACCTCGTTCACAACGCGACGAAGCACACGCCGATCGGTGGAGAGATCCATCTGTCGGCGGCACCCGACGGCCGGGCCGTCGTCTTTACGGTCCGTGATACCGGCGACGGGATCGCGGCCGGCGATGTGGACCGGATCTTCGAGCGCTTCTACAAGAGCGACCCGTCGCGTGCCGACGGCGGCAGCGGTCTCGGACTCTCGATCGCGAAACACATCGTCGAGGCGCACGGCGGCTTCATCCGCGCCGCAAGCGCGGGACCGGGTCGCGGCGCGACGTTCACGTTCACGCTGCCGGCCGCCGAGTTCCGCCCGGTATGAGCCGCATCCTCATCGTCGACGACGAGACGAACCTTCGTCATACCGTGGGCTACGCGCTGCGTCGCGAGGGCCACGAGGTCGCGACGGCGGACGACGGCGAAAAGGGTCTGGAAGTCTTCCGCGCGACGAAGCCCGATCTGGTGATCCTCGACCTCATGCTGCCCCGGATGGACGGCCTCGCGGTGTGCCGCGCGATCCGCCGCGAGAGCGACGTCCCGGTGATCATGCTGACCGCACGCGACACCGAACTCGACACCGTGGTCGGTCTCGAGGTCGGCGCCGACGATTACCTCACGAAGCCCTTTTCGATGGTCGAGCTCATCGCACGCATCCGCGCGATGCTTCGCCGCGCGGCGCCCCGTCACGGCACGCCGCCGGAGCGCGTCGAGCTTCGGGGCATTGCGATCGACGTCGCACGCCGCCGCGTCACGGTCGAAGGCGCCGAGGTCGAACTCAAGCCGCGCGAGTTCGACCTCCTCGCGCACCTCGCGGGCTCGCCCGGCCGCGTGTTCACGCGAGAGCAGCTTCTCGCTGCGGTCTGGGGTCTCGACTACGCGGGCGATCCACGCACCGTGGACACGCACGTGAAAACGCTCCGGGAGCGATTGTCCGACGAAGCCGAGCGACCGCGTTGGATCGAGACCGTGCGCGGGGTTGGTTACCGCTTCCGCGAAGAGACGAACTGAGTCCGCTCAAGATCGCGGGAGAGATCGGCGACGTGAGCCCAGAGTTCGTCGCGGGCTTCACGGAACGCCTCAAGCCTGGTCTCCTCGTCGCCCGCGACCGCAGGAGGATCGGCGATGCCCCAGTGCAGCGTGTCGAACGCGCCGGGAAAAAGCGGGCAGGCTTCCTTCGCTTCGTCGCACGTCGTGACGACGACGTCGAAATGCTCCCCGGCGAGATCTTCCACCGACTTGCTGCGCTGAGCCGAGATGTCGAGCCCGAGTTCGCTCATAACCTCGACCGCCTCCGGGCGTAACTGTCCCGCCTCGAGCCCCGCGCTCCTGACGACGACGCTGTCACCGGCCATCGACCGAAGAAGCCCCTCGGCCATCTGCGATCGCGCGGAGTTGTGCACGCAGAGGAAGAGGACGCGAGGTCGTTCCACGCCATCGATGATGCGTTACGACACGCTCTTTTAGACGCCTTCGGCACGCGCTTCACCCTCCCGACACAGACGCGACACACCCCGCACAACCGCGGCAGCGATGCTCGAGCCAGGAATGTTGGGAGAAGAAAGATGAAGTTCCGCGTCGCGGCGAGTGCGCTCGCCATCGCCACGCTTATCGCGGCCTGCGGAGGTGCCTCGAATACCCCGACGCCGTCCGCCTCCGCGAACGCCTGTTTTCCCGTGAAGGGCCAGTGCCCTGAGGAAGCGCAGCTCCTCACCGCCTCCGGCGCGACCTTCCCGGCGGTCATCTACACGAAGTGGGTCGACGAGTACTACAAGGCGACCGGCGTCCAGGTGAACTATCAGGCGATCGGATCCGGCGGCGGCATCAAGGCGATCACCGAGAAGACCGTCGACTTCGCGGGAAGCGACGCCCCCATGACCGACGCGCAGCTCGCCGCCGCGAGCAGCTCTGTCCTGCACATCCCGACGGTGATGGGCGCGGTCGTGCCGACGTTCAACATCCCCGGCGTGACGAAGCTGAGCCTGACGCCCGAGACCCTCGCGGGCATCTACCTCGGCACCATCAAGACGTGGAACGACCCGAAGCTCGCCGCGGACAATCCCGGTGTCACGTTCCCGAGCACGAACATCACGCCCGTCTTCCGCTCGGATAGCTCCGGGACCACGTTCGCCTTCACCGACTATCTCGCGAAAGTCAGCCCGGACTTCAAATCGAAGGTCGGTGCCGGCACCGCCGTGACCTTCCCCGCCGGCGTCGGCGGCAAGGGAAACGACGGCGTCGCGGGCGCAGTCAAGTCCACGCCCAACTCGATCGGCTACGTCGAGCTCATCTACGCGCTGCAGCAGAAGCTCGGCACCGCGTCGCTCCGCAACGCGAGCGGCAAGTTCGTCGACCCGACGCTCGACGCCGTGAGCAAGGCGGCGGTCGGCGTGACGTACCCCGACGACCTCCGCGTCTCGATCACGAACTCGCCCAACGCCGAGGCATGGCCGATCTCGACCTTCACGTTCCTTCTGACCTACAAGGACGTGTCCGACCACGCGAAGGCCCTCGCGATGGCCCGCTACTTCTGGTGGGGCACGCACGACGGCCAGAACTTCGCGAAGGACCTCGGCTACGCGCCTCTGCCAGCGGACGTGCTGACCAAGGCCGAGGCGAAGATCCACGCGATCACGAGCGGCGGCACTCCGGTCCTTCCCACGAAGTAGTTCCGAGAATGCGCTCTGGCCGCGGCGACCGCCTTTTCGCCGGCGGCGTGACGGGACTCGCGCTCATCGTCCCGCTCACGCTCGCCGGCATCACGCTTCTCATGGTGGACGCCGCGTGGCCTTCGATCAGCACCTACGGTCTCGGATTCCTCACGAGCTCCACGTGGGACCCGGTCAAGGAGATCTTTGGCGCGGCCGCATATCTGTACGGCACCCTCGTCACGACGGCGATCGCCGTCATCCTGGCCGCCCCGGTCGCGGTCGGGGCCGCGATCTTCCTCGTGGAGTACGCACCCCGGCGGATCGCTGGCACGCTCTCGTTCCTCATCGAGGTGCTCGCGTATATACCGAGCATCGTCTACGGGCTCTGGGGCCTCTTCGTCCTGGTGCCGCTCTTTCGCGAGAACGTCGAGCCGTTTCTCCAGGCGACGCTGGGAGTCTTGCCCCTGGTCGGCGGGCTCTTCGGCGGCCCGATCGGCGGCCGCGACCTTCTTGTTGGCGGCGTGATCCTGGCGATCATGATCTTGCCCCTCCTGGTCGCGGTGTCGCGCGAGGTGATCGCGGCCGTCCCGACCGCGCAACGTGAGGGCATGCTCGGTATCGGCGCGACAAAGTGGGAGATGGTCCGCGGCGCGGTGCTTCCCTATGCCCGAATCGGAATCGTCGGTGCGATCGTCCTGGGTGTCGCGCGCGCCTTCGGCGAGACGATGGCCGTCACGCTCGTGGTCGGCAACAGCTCGACGGCGATCACGTCTTCGCTCTTTGTCCCTGGATACACCATGGCCTCGGCGATCGCCAACCAATTCGTCGAGGCGTCGGGCAAGCTCTACTTCAGCGCGATCGTCGAGATCGCGGTGCTGCTCCTCCTCGTTGCTTTGATCGTGAACACGCTCGCGAGACTGCTCATCCGCCGCGTGGCCGGGACACCGCAGGGATTCGCGATATGAGCGCCGCAGCGATCGCGAGTCCATCCTGGCGCATCCGCCGACGCCGCCGCGTCATCGACACCGTCATGGCCGTGCTGCTGACCGCAGCGACCGCGATCGCGGTCGGGCTCCTCCTTCTCATCCTTGGCTACCTGATCGTCAACGGTCTGCCTGCGCTGAATCTCGCGTTCTTCACGGAGCGACCGAAGCCGTTCGGCGTCGAGGGTGGCGGCGTGGGGCCGGCGATCGTAGGCACGCTGATCGTTTCGGCGGTCGCGGGCGTCATCGCCATCCCGATCGGGATCGCCGCCGCGATCTTCGTGACCGAGCTCCGTCCGGGCCGCTGGGGCGCGATCGTCCGCTTTAGTGCGGAGCTCATCGCCGGGCTCCCCTCGATCGCGGTCGGCGTCTTCGTGTGGTCGTTCCTCGTGCGCGGACTGCTGGGCAAGTACAGCGCGATCGCGGGCGCGGCCGCGCTCGCGATCATCATGATTCCGATCGTCGCACGCACGACCGAGGAGGTGCTTCGGTTGGTCCCCGGCTCGCTGCGCGAGGCAGCGCTCGCGCTCGGGGCGCCGCGCTGGCGCGTCGTCATGCGTGTGGTGCTTCCGACCGCGCGAGCCGGCGTCGCGACGGCGGCGGTGCTCGCCCTCGCGCGAGCGGCCGGCGAGACCGCCCCACTCCTTCTGACGGCACTTGGGAATCTCTTTTTCAGCACGGACCTGCTGCGGCCGATCGCCGCGCTCCCGCTTCAGATCTACCAGTACGCGGCATCGCCATACGACGACTGGCATGCGAAGGCCTGGGGCGCGTCGCTCATCCTTGTTGCCGTGATCGCGGTGGTGAGCTTCGCCCTGCGCGCGTTCGCCCCGCGGGTCCCACGATGACCATGACCGTGACACGCCCGACGATTCCGACGCAGCAGCCGACCGTTTCCTCGGAGGCGAGGTCGGCACCGCCCCCCGCGATCCGTACCGAGCGTCTGAACGCGTGGTACGGGACCACTCATGCCGTCGGCGATGTCACGCTCGAGATCCCCGGCCGCTCCGTCACCGCGATCATCGGGCCGTCCGGCTGCGGAAAGTCCACGCTGCTCCGCTGCTTCAACCGAATGCACGAGATCACGCCCGGTGCGCGGGTCGGAGGCCAGGTCTTCCTCGGGAGCGAGGACATCTACTGGCAGGGCACCGATGCCGTCGAGGTCCGTGGACGTGTCGGCATGGTCTTCCAGCGTCCGAATCCCTTTCCGATGATGTCGGTGTACGAGAACGTCGCCGCAGGCCCACGCCTCCGCGGCTGGAAGCGGACGCGAGGGGAGATGGACGAGATGGTCGAACGCAACCTGCGGCGTGCCGCGCTCTGGGACGAGGTGAAGGACAAGCTTCGCCGCTCGGGCGCGGCCCTCTCGGGTGGACAGCAGCAGCGCCTGTGCATCGCGCGGGCCCTCGCGACCGATCCCGCGATCCTGCTGATGGACGAGCCGGCGTCCGCTCTCGATCCGATCGCGACGTACAAGATCGAAGAGCTCGTCCGCGAGCTTGCCGACGAGCTCACTATCGTGATCGTGACCCATAACATGCAGCAGGCGTCGCGCGTTTCAGCGCGAACGGCTTTTATGCTCGCCGGCGAGGACGGCGTGGGGCGCCTGATCGAGTACGGCAACACCGACGAGCTCTTCACGACGCCGCGGGACGAGCGCACCGAGGCCTACATCACCGGACGGTTCGGATGAGCGCGGTCCAGCACACCGGCCGGTCGCGCGCGTCGCTCGACGACAGCATCGAGCGGCTCCGCACGGACCTGAGACGGCTGGCGAGCCTCGTCGATGTCGCGATCGACCGGAGCGTCGCCTCGCTCGCCCGGCTCGACGAGCGCTCCGCGAAGCAGGTCATCGCGGACGACGCGCCCATTAATCAGCTGCGCTACGCGATCGAGCAGGACGCAGTGCACCTCATCGCGACCCAGCAACCGATCGCATCGGATCTGCGCTTCATCATTGCGGTGCTCGCCGTCGTCAGCGAGCTCGAGCGCATCGGCGACTACTGCGTCGGCATCGGCAAGATCGTCCTGCTGCACGAGGGACGGCCGCTGCTCAAGCCGCTCGTCGACATCCCGCGCATGGCGATGCTCGTCCGTCAGGGACTTCGGGCGAGCCTGGACGCGCTCATCACGAAGAACGAGTTCCTGGCGCGAGCGATCGCCTCCCAGGACGACGAGATCGACCGGCTCTACGACCAGGTCTATCGCGAGCTCCTGACCTACATGCTCAACGACCCGAGCACGATCGACCGCGCGACGTGGCTTCTCTGGGCCGCACACAATCTCGAGCGGATGGGCGACCGCATCCAGAACATCTGCGAGCGTGCCGTCTACGAGGTGACCGGAAAGGTCGTGGAGTTCAGCGGCATGCCCCCAACGACCGAGGACGAACGAAAGGCGGCGACGGACTTCTAGGCGCTGACACCATCCGGACGCAACGCTGAGCCGTATCCTCTTTATTAGGTGCGCCGCCTTCTCGCGATAGCGGTCTTCTCGCTCGCGGCGGCCGGTTCGACCCTCGCGGGTGCCGGCCTGGTCGTGGCGCCACACGTCGACCCGCCCGGCACTCCTGCGTTCCACGACCACGTCCTCGCCGCCTACCGCTTCCCGATCTTCCTGATGCACCTCCAGCAGCTGTACGACCGCGGGCAGAAGCTCGTGATGGAGTCCCCGCTCGCGACGAGCCTGGCGGCTGTCGCCATGGGCCTCTTGATATTCGCGTGGCCGCGACTCCCGCGGCCCACGCGGCGGCCGACGGCCGAGGTCTCCCTGCCGCTGATCTCGCGCGCGCTCTGGAGCGCGCCGCTTCTGCTGGGTCCGCCTCGGACCTAGACCCTCCACTTCGCGACCCGATCGAACTAGACCGAGGAGGGTCTTATGTCGCGTGTCCTCGCAGCGATGGCGGCTCTTGCCGTCGTCGTGTCGAGCTTCGCGCTCAATACGAACATCGCGCTCGGGCATGAAAGGCGAGCAGTTGGCCCGTACACGTTCGTGGTCGGCTGGATCAACGAACCGTCGTACGTCGGTCTGCTCAACTCGCTCGATCTCACGGTCACCGAGACGAACGGCGGAAAGGCCGTCGAAGGCCTCGAGAAGACGCTCAAGGCCGACCTGACGTTCGGCGGCAGCTCGCAGGCTCAGCCACTCACGCTCGCGGCGCGCTTCGGGCAACCTGGTAAGTATTCGGGCTACGTCATGCCGACAAAGGTCGGCGACTACACGTTCCACATCACCGGCGCGGTCGGGACGACGAGCATCGACGAGAAGTTCGAGTCAGGACCTGGGCGGTTCGGGACGATCGAGTCAACCGACGGGCTCCAGTATCCCGCGAAGCTCATCTCGAATGCAGATCTCGCGGGTCGGCTCGACCAGTTGCAGACGCTCGTCATCGCCGGCATCGCGGTCGGCGTACTCGCATTGATCGTATCTATTGGCGGCCTCGCCACGAGGCCGAGAGGAGTGAGAACGTGAAACGTGCATCCGCGCTCATCAGCGCATTCGCGATCTGCACGCTCGCTCTGTCGAGCATTGCCCTCGCGCACGCGCGTTACGCCAGCAGCACGCCCGCCCCGGGACAGACGCTCGCCACTAGCCCGGCCGCGGTCGTCATCACTTTCACGGAAGAGCTCGCCGCGGCTAGCACCGGAACGGTGACCGACGCGGCCGGGGCGACGGTCAGCACTGGCGCGACGATCGACGCGAACGACCGCACCAAGCTCACGATCGCGCTGAAGCCCTCGCTGCCGAACGGCGTCTACAAGGTGAACTGGCACAGCGTCTCGGCCGACGACGGCGACGAGCTCGACGGCTCGTTCTTCTTCGGCGTCGGCGTCCCCGCTCCGAGCACGGCGACCGCACCGAATCCGGCTGGAATCGCGCTGCTCATCGCCGGTCTGGTCATCCTCGCGACGTCATTCGCTCTCATGCCGCGGAGGCTCGCTTCGCGGTGACTCGCCGCCTCGCCGCGTCCGCCCTGCTTGCGATCGCCGCTCTGGCGCTCGCACAGGGCGGCGCGGCTCTCGCGCACGCCAACTACTTCCGGTCGTCGCCGATGCCGAACGAACGGCTCGCCAGCGCACCCGACCGCATCCTGATCGGCTTCAGCGAGGCGCCCGATCCGAAACAGAGCGGCATTGACCTCCTCGCGAAAGACGGCCACACCGTCGCGTCGGGCGGTCAGTCGACATCCGACTCCACCGAGCTCGCGCTGCCCCTTCCGGGACTGGATCCGTCAACCTACCTCGTCGCCTGGCACACGGTCTCTGCGGTCGACGGTGACCCGGCTCATGGCTATTTCGCGTTCGCCGTCGGACCGGACTTGCCGGCAACCGGTTCCGTGACGCAGGCAGCCGACGCCTCGGGCACACACGCCGCCCTCACTGTTTCGCCCGCGCGGGTCGGTTCCAACGAGTACCGCGTCCACGTCACCGACGGCAGCGGCAACCCGCTCGCGAATGTCACCCGGGTCCGCCTCTTGATCACGGACCTCGATCGCGATCTCGGAACGAGCGTCATCGTCCTGCCAGCGGCTGGCACCGATTACGTAGCGCCCGGTATGGAGCTCGGTCTCGAAGGCCGCTTCAACGTTCAGCTCGAGGTGCGACGCAGGGACATCCTTGATGACCTCGTCTACAAGATGACGTTCACGGTCGCGAACGCGGTCGCGACCGCCAGTCCGACCGCCTCGGCCTCGGGAACGACGGTCACGCCCGCGTCGCCGAGCGAAGCTCCGGCGTCCGCTCCAAGCTCGCCGATCTGGGTATGGCTCGTCGCGGCGGGCGCGGTCGCCGTCGCGGCGCTCGGGGTATGGGCGGCGCGACGACGATGACCCGGAGGATCGCGCCGCTCCTTGGGATCGCGCTCGGGCTCGCGCTGGTAGCGGGCGGCTTCGAGCTTTCGCGTCCGCCCACCGCGCCGATGCGCGCTGACGAGATCGCAAGCCCAGTGGCATCGCCGACTCCTGCGCCGACGCTCACGCCGGTTTCCGCTCCTACGGTAGCCCCCGAGCCGAGTCCGACCCCGCTCGGTCAGGGCTGGCGGATCCGCATAGCGCGCATCGGCATCGATCTGCCTCTAAAGGATGGCGACCCGGCCCGCGATATCGAGCTGCAGCGCACGCCTGACGGCGCCGCATACCGCCTCGCCGGCAGCGCGCTGCCTGGAACGCCAGGGAACACCTATCTCTACGGTCACGCACGGTGGGCCCAGTTCCTTAATCTCTGGTACGCGCACCTGTACGACCTGATCGTGATCTCGGGACCCGGCACCACCCTCTACTACCGCGTCACCGAGATCCATCCTCGCGTCGCGAGCGACGACATCACGTACCTGCTTCCCTCGAGTGAGGAGCGGCTGACGCTGCAGACATCGTCGGGTCCGAACCCGACCGATCCGCGGTTCGTCGTCGTCGCGATGCCCGTGCCGTGATCCGGCTCCTCGCCGCGATCTGCGTCATCCTCTTTTCGGTCTCGCTCTTCGCGAGTGTCGCGGACGCGCACGCGAATTACGTCCGATCGAATCCCGCATCCGACGCGCGTCTGGTAAAGCCCCCGACCGAGGTGCGGATCGAGTTCAGCGAACCCCCCGATCCGAAAGGGAGCGACATCCAAGTCCTGGACACGAGCGGGAAGCGTCATGACAAGGGAGACGTCGGACCGTCCGGCGATCCGAACGGCCTTCGTGTCTCGCTCGAGCCCATCCCCGACGGTGGGTACACCGTCGCGTGGACGACCACGAGCGCGGTCGACGGTCATACGACGAAAGGGAGCTTCGCGTTCGTCGTCGGAAGCGGACCCCTTCCCACGCCGCCGCCGGTACCCGATGCCGCCCCACCGCCGGATCCACTGGAGATCGCCGGCCGTGCGCTCTCGTACGCGGGCATCGCTCTGGGGCTCGGCACCGCGTTCTTCGTCCTCTTCGTCGCCCCGGCAGCTACCGATCCGCGCCGGGAATCGACGCTTCTCGGCATCGCGGGCGCGCTGATCGCCGCGGGGTCCGTCACCTTGATGGTCGATCAGGGCGCGAAGCTGCCGCCGCGCCTGGGCGTGATGCTCGGCGTTCGGGCGTTCGCGGGCCTCGTGCTGGCAGCGGTCGCGATCACGCCGCGACTCGCGTTGATGCGCCCGGTCGGCGCGCTCGCCGGCGGTGGCGTCATGACGATCGGCCCCTTCGCCACGTTCCGTCCGCGGCGGATGATCGCGCTCGCGGCGGGTATCGCCGCGGCAATGACGGCGACGCTGGTCTCTCATGCGACAGCGCTCGGAAGCCTCAAGAGCATGGGGCTCGACTTCGTCCACGTGCTCTCGGTTTCGGTGTGGACGGGCGGCGTCGTCGCGCTGCTCTGGTGCGTGCTGCTCGTACGTCGCGACGAAACCGCGGCGGACGCGCGGGCGTTGGGCGCGATGGTCTGGCGGTTCTCGGTGACAGCGATGATCGCGACCGCCCTCCTCGTCACCGCCGGAGTGCTGCAGGCATTCGACCGCCTCGTGCTGATCGACGACCTGTACGAGACGCCATACGGGATCGCGCTTGCGGTGAAGATCATCCTCGTGCTCGTCGCGCTCGGGATCGGCGCCTTCAATCTGCTGCGCTGGGGTCCGCGCCTTCGCGCAGGAATACGAGCGCGGACGGCGCTCGTCCGAGACACGGTCGCCGAGACGGCGATCTTCGTCGTGATCATCATGGCGGCCTCGTTCCTCACCGCGTTCGCGCCGCCGGCACAGCCGTCGGCCGCCGCGTACGACCAGACACAGCATGTCGCCGATCTACGGCTCGAGATGCTCGTCGCGAGCGGCGGCGCCGGCCGCAACACCTACGCGCTCCGCGTTCACCAGGGACTCGCGCCGGTCACGGGCGCGGAGAAGGTCGCATTCCGCTTCACGATGGTCGAGCACGACATGGGCCAGCAGGAGCTCGTCGCGACGGAGCGCGCGGCGGGCGAGTACGTCGCCGAAGGGAGCCCCACGGCGATGTATGGAACCTGGAAGATCCAGACGATCGTGCGCCTTGTCGGTCGCGAAGATGTCAGCACCGTGTTCACCTTGCCCGTCGGCGCACCGACTGGCAGCGGCACGACGACCTCACAGGTCGTCACGATCGGTCCGTACACCGCGATCGTCTTCACCGACCCGGCGACGCCCCAGTCCGGCGCACCGATCAGCGTGTTCGCGGTGCTCGTCGGGAAGGACGGCAACCCGGTGACTGGCAAACAGGTCACGGCAACGTTCTCGGGCCCGAGCAGCCAGACCCCGATAAACGCGGTCGAGGATGCCGCGACGCTCGGCCCGGGTCGCTACAAGTTCGCGATCGCTGGGCTCGACGCGGGGAAATGGAACATCACGATCGCGGTCGGGAACGAAGGCGCGGGTGCGTATAGCCTCGATGTATCGCGATGATCTTCGCGTCCGTCTCGGCGCACGGCGTCACCGGCACCTGGCTCGACGAGATTCTGGAGCTCGGGGTGCCGCTCGTCCTGTTCATTGGCCTCTGGTGGTGGTCGACGCGCAAGGAAAAGAAAAAGGCCAAGTCGACGCGTGGGGCCCCCGCCCCGTCAGGGGCCCCTACCCCTGAGGCCGAAGCCAAGAAATGACGTTCCCAATATCGCGGCAGGGCCTGGAGCAGATCGCGATCGTGCTTGCCGTCGGCGCGGCGGTCTTCGGTCTGTTTGCGCTCATCCGCTGGCGCCGCGATCGCGACTGGCAGCGGTTCGCCCAGAGCGCGGGTTTTCTCGGGGTCCTCGTCGTCGTCTCGCTCGGGGTTGGATACACGATCGCGCCGAACATCCCGACGCCGCCGGTACCGCTCACCGCGCGGTTCGCCCAGAACCCAACCCCCGACAATCCCGCCACCGTCGCGGCGGGTCGGGCTCTCTATCAGGCGAACTGCGTGGTGTGCCACGGCCCTAGAGGCCTCGGCGATGGCCCGGCGGCGCTGACTCTCAACCCGCGCCCGTTCAACCTTCAGGTGCACGTGCCACAACACGCCCCTGGCGAGCTCGAGTACTGGATCGCGAGCGGCATCCCGTTCACGGCGATGCCTGCCTGGGGCGTGATCGACCCCGACACCGGCAAGCCGAAGCTCACCGAGATCGAGCGCTGGGAGATTATCCGCTTCCTCCAGGCGCTCGCCGCGGGGACAGCGACCTAAAGCGGGCTCGACCCCGTGATCGTCGCGCGGCGCACCTTGATCGGCGGCACGAGACAGATGACCGAGCCCATTCCGTTCGAGCTCCACCAGTCGCGCGCGAGGCGCTGCGGGCCGAGAAGGTCGATCCCCGAGAAGAGGTCGAGCGCGCTCATGGTGTAGCGCACGTTCGCGAGCGCGCGCGTGATCCTGCCGTCCTCGATCAGGAACGTGCCGTCGCGCGTCGTGCCCGTCATTGTCGCGGCGCGCGGGTCGGGCGTGTTCGTGTAATGGAATCGCGTGATGAGGATTCCGCGGCGCACCGCTCCGATCAGCTGCTCGCGCGTCGCCGGCCCACCTGTCATTGCGAGATGCCCGGCGTGGCCGCCTGCGGCGTAACGCGAGGGGTCCGCCGCGTGACCCGTCGACCGCGTGCCCATCGCCTTCGCCGAGGTGCGGTCGTAGACCGGGCCGCGCGCGACGCCCCGCTCGACGAGCGTGACCCGCTGCGTCGGCGTTCCCTCGTCGTCGAACGGAACGGCGATCGTGCGCGCGTCCATAGCGTGATCGAGGAGCGTGAAGTTCTCGCCGGTGACGCGCTCGCCGATGCGGCCCGCCATGAACGAGCGGCCTTCCCGGACCGACTGCCCGCCGAGACCGGTGAGCGACATGATGCGAAGCACCTCCGCGACGGCGAGCTCCTCGAAGACGGCCTCGTAATCACCCGGCGCGAGCTGTATGCGGTCGCGGTCGAGCGCGCACTTCTCCGCTGCCGTCGCGGCGATCGCTTTCGGATGCAACGCATCGGAGCGCATCGAGAGCTCCTCGCCGTACCCCGATCCCACATAGGCATCGCTGAGGACGAGCGCTCGGAGGTACGCCATGGTCGCGGGCGCGTACGCGGCGACACCGCGCGTGTTCGCCACGGCATCCTCGGTGACCTCGATCTGCGACGTCCCCGCGGCGCGCATGCCGCTGGGGACCGCCGCGCACACCTCGCCGATCCACTCCGCCTGCGCCCGCGCCGAGGTGGCGGCGGTCTCCTCGTGGAACGAGGAGGTCTCGGCTATTGGCTCGGGGTCGGCGACGCCAGGCCATTCGTCGTCGGGTCGGCTGGCGCGCGCGAGGGATGCCGCATCGGCGAGCGCGCGTCGGAGGTCGGACGGCACGAGCGAGTTCGTCGTCACGACGCCCACGGCTTTTCTGACGATCGCCCGGACGGTCGCATGCGTCTCGTCGGAGACGGCATTCTGGTGTATCGAGCTGTGCGAGTAGCGGGTGATGGCCGCGCGGCGGCGGTGCACGTGAATGTCGGCCTCGTCGGCCGCGACGTCGCGGAGCCCTTCGCGCAGACGCGCGAGGAGGTGGTCCGCGCCAAGCAGCGTCACTCGCGGACCTCGATCGGAACCGCGCGGAACCGCGCGTGTGCCGCGCCGTGACCGACGCGCATGAGCTGGAGTGGCTCCCCCTTCGCGCACGAGAGGAAGCCGTGCAGCTCCCAGTCATCGGCGACGAGATCGCAGCGGCCCCAGAAGTCCGGGGTGAGCGACTGGAACGCGACGCCGCGCACGTATCCCTCGAGCTCGCCGTTGCGGATGACGCGCGCGGACTGCGTCGAGAAGTGGAAGTTCTGCCGTTTGTCGTCGAGCGAGTACGAGGCCGGAGCCTCCATCAGGAGGCCCGACTCGACGCCGCGGAGTAGGTCCGGATAGGGCGTCGTCCCGACGTCGAGGCTGACGTTGACCATGCGAACGATTGGGAAGTGCTGCCAGCCCTCGGCGCGGGCCGAGCCGATCGCGACCGGCACGCCGAGCGTAGCCGCGGTCTCCCGCGAGGTCAGGTAGCCAACGAAGATCCCTTTGTCGACGAGCTTCGTGCGCATCGCAGGGACGCCGTCGTCGTCCCATCCGAACGTGCCCATGCCACCGGGGACGGTCGCGTCGGCGGTCATCGAAACCTGGGGCGATCCGTAGCGAAGCTTTCCGCGGTCCTCCGGCCACATGAACGTTGTTCCGGCGAAGGCGACCTCGTGCTCGAGGAGGCGATCCGCTTCGGTCGGGTGCCCGCATGATTCATGGACGAGAAGCGCCAGGAACTCCGGCGCGAACACAAGCGTCGTCGGGCGCTCATCTGCGAGCGGAGCGTCCAGGGTGGCCTCCGCGTCGTCTCGATAGCGACGACCACGCCCAACGAGATCCAGGTGCTCGACGTACTCCCACCCACCCTGCCGCACGAGGCGCGAGTCGTATCGGCTCGCGGGCTTTCTGCCCGCTTTGACGGCGAGGACAGAGAGCCCGGCGCCCGCCTCGACGATTTCCTGCGAGACATCGGTGCCTTCGCTCGTCACGAGATGCTTGCGCGTGCGATATGCCGCGATCGACGATCGCCGCGTCTTGATATTCGGACCGACCGAGGCCGCATCGACGGCACGCAGGTGATCGATGCGTTCGCCGAGAGGGACGGCGAACGGGTCGCGCTCGAGCTTGGTTCGATATTCGCCGCGCTGCGTAGCGACGGGCGCGAGAGTAACTTTCCGGCGCTGCACCGAGGCCGATGCCTCGGCGCGGCGGAAGGCCTCGTCCACGAGTAGGCGGATGGCCGACTCGTCGGTGCGGTCGGTCGCCGCGAAGCCCCACGCGCCGCGATGGATCACGCGAAACGCGAGACCGCGATCCGCGGTTCGCGTGACCGACTCGACCGCACCGTCCTTGACGCTCACCGCCTCGTGCTCGCGCTCGACCGTGCGCGCGTCCGCGTACGTTGCGCCGCGCGAGGAAGCGACGTCGACGAGATCGGCCATACCCGAACTGGTGATGGTCACCTGGCGCATTAGACGCTAGAGTTATTCAAAACGGCGCGCGCGACGACTGAAGTGTTCGTGAAGAACGCGCTCACGGCCGAGCCTCGAGTTTCGGGGTAGCGGACGAGGGAGAGCAAGAAGCGCGAGACCGCGGTGGAATTCCGCGATCCGCGGACGAGGCAGGCGGCGTGCGAAGCCCATACGGAGAAAGCCATTGCCTGACGTTGCTCTCCTAATCGACTGGGAGAACGTCTACTACACCCTTCGCCAGCACACGACGGGACCGCTGCCGTCAACACTTTCGATCCTGCAGGCGATCCTGCAAAAGGCCGCCGAGTTCGGACCCGTCCGCGTGAAGCTCGCGATCTTCGGACAGGAGGTCGCGACCCAGGACGAGACGCTCCTCATGTCGCTCGAGTTCACCGGGATGGAGCCCATCGCCGTCGCGCAGCGCATGAGCGGTCGGCTCCTGAAGGGCCGCTCCGACGCAGTTCTCATCACGAGAGCTCTGAAGCTCCTGTACAAGGACCGCCAGGACATCGACTACTGGTTCATCGTCTCGGGCGACCGCGACCTCAACGCGCTCTGCAAGGCGATCAAGGACGAAGACAAACACGTCTACCTCATCGCCGGCGACAAGTCGCTCGCGAACGAGCTGCGCGACTCCCCGTACCTGCGCGACGATGTGTTCCTTCTCGAAGACCTGATCCCGCAGGCCCGCTGGACGCGAGCGGCCCTGCGCGCTGACGACACCCAGGTCGACAAGCCACAGCCGTCACCCGCGGAGGCGCTGCGGAGGACGCCGCAGCGACGAGGCCGGCTGCCCGCGCGGCCGAGGACCGAGCCGCACGTTCCTGCCGTCGTTCCCACAGCGTCGCCGGAGTCCGACAAGGAGCAACGGCGTCTCGCGGTGCTCCTGCTCGACCAGCTCGTGTCGTTGCACGCGCGCGCCATGTCGCGCGGCGACTTCGTCACGAGCGTCGTCCCGCTTTCGGAGAAGGAAGCGTCGAGCGTCCTGGAGCAGCGCATCGATGCCGGCGTCGAACAAGGCACCGTTCTCGCGAAGCTCGAGGGACGCGCCCGCGCGAAAGCCAAGCAGATGCTGGACCCGAACATGGCCGCGCCACTGGTCGCGGAAACCTTCTTCCATCTGGTCAGAGTCCTCCGCCGCATCGACACGGTGACGAGCAAGGACACGCGGCGCATCCCGGCCGTCGAGGCCGTCCTCGATCCGCTCTCGCGCGCCGATCAACCGGGTGGCCTCGCGCGCGGTCGCTCGCAGCGCCGTCTCCTTCTCGAGACCCTCTTCAGCATCGCGGAAGAGCGCGGCGCGATCCAGACGGAGCAGGTGGAGCGCGACGGCCGGCAGATCACGATGTGCTGGCTCGCCGAGGGTCACCCGCTCGTCGTGTACGCGCGTCAGCCGGGGGCCTCGATAGTCCACCTCTTCAACTTCGTCGCATCCACGCGAGCGAAGGGAGAGCGGATCGACTGGGTGAACCAGGCGCTCTTCGCGGAGCTGCTCTCACGCGTGGAGGGCGACGCCCTCGAGTCCACGATGCGGCGTGCCGTCGAGCGCGGCCTGATGCGCGCCGAGGAGCACGGGAAGAAGTCCGGCTTCGTCATCGACCAAACGCACGAGGAGGCTCGCACGATCCTCGGCGAGTTCGATCGCCTGAACGGCGAGGCCCGGCCCGCTCCGGCATTGCCGTCCGGCGAGCTCATCGCGCTTCCGGCCCCAGCGGAGGCCGCCGGCCCGCTTGAGGCGGTGCCGTCTTCGACCGCGGCGGCGGCGGTCCCGCGCAAACGCACGCGCCGCGGGCGGCGGGGCGGGCGTGGGCGGCGGGGCACCGGACTCGGGGCGAAGAAGGCCGCGACGGGAGAGGCTGCCG